>Ga0316194_10001052_pt1 | contig 18765 bp, 11 predicted proteins | sample CroRivsedime1_MG_FD_204936 | JGI IMG/M metagenome (GOLD analysis project Ga0316194, IMG submission 204936) | Coastal sediment microbial communities from Maine, United States - Cross River sediment 1 | ecosystem: Environmental > Aquatic > Marine > Coastal > Sediment | place: USA: Maine...
TGACCATCTTTTTGCTCGCGCCGCCGAGCTGCCGGGCAAGATCGTTGAAACGCACCGGCCCGTCCTGCAGATGCCAGAGTATGGAACCCTTCCACTTGCCGCCGATGATGCGCATCCCCCGTTCGATAGGGCACGGTTCGGTGCAGGTCTGGGTCACTTGTTTGCGCCCATTTGTGGAGACGTGAGTCAGGGCTCTCATAGTAGATTACTAAAAGTATACTGGTTGACGTTGGTAATCTAAGTTAACACAATGCCGCATCCGGTAAAATCAACAGGTTCGAGAGCATGAAGAACGTTTTGATCATCAATGCCCATGAACACTACCCCTTCTCGGAAGGCAAGCTGAACAACGCGCTTGTTGATAGAGCGATGAGAAACCTCAGCAAAAAGGGATATGAGGTCCGGCTGACCACCGTGCAGCAGGGTTATGAGACCGATGCGGAGCTCGAGCATCATCGGTGGGCAGATGCCGTTATTTTGCAGACACCGGTGAATTGGATGGGGGTGCCGTGGCGGTTCAAGCAGTACATGGACATCGTTTACTCGGCCGGGATGGCTGGCGTGCTGAGTGACGGTGACGGCAGAACCCGCAGCGACACGGCCAAACAGTACGGCGCCGGCGGGACGCTCGTGGATAAACGGTACCTGATTTCCCTCACCTTCAACGCGCCCGAAGAGGCGTTCAACGACCCTGATCAATATCTTTTCCAGGGCAGGTCTGTCGATGATCTGTTCTTGCCCATGCACATGAACTTCCGGTTCTTCGGAATGGAAGCCATGGACACCTTTGCCTGTTATGACGTGTTGAAGAATCCCGATATCGAGAACGATTTCGTGCGTTTCGAGGCGCACCTGGATCGCTTGTTCGCCCCCGTTGTTGTGCCGGCCTAGTGTCCTTGGCAGGATTACGGCGGCTGGATTGAACATCTTGTTTTGCTTGGGTATTGTCGCCGAGGGTGTCGCAAGGGATGTCATCACCCTGCCGGCGATGTCGTTGGCCAAGCATCGGTGGCATTGTAAGGCGCAGATGCGATAGCAGGGCCAATCGGGTGAAAGACGCGTTCCGCGGAAATCGCGCCGGTGTTGGTATTGGATTAATCTGCCTCGGCGGGACGCTGGCCTTGCAGACGAGAAACAATCGGATCTCAGCGCACTGCTGCCCGGCCACACTGTGCTAGAACGACATCATCTCCAGATTGCGGAGTCATCTGATCAGGGATCTGGCCCACAAGACCAGCAATTCTGGGCAATCCGGCACAGCCTGGCCCAATATGCATTCCAGCCACTAGGTTAATCTCATGAGTATCTTGTCAAGCAAAATCCAGGGCGTTTCCGTGATTCTGCCGGACGGCAGGCTCGACACCAACAACTATCTTGATGCGGAAAAACTGGTTGCGGCTCACGTGGAGGCCGGTGACACAAAAATCATTTTCGACTTTTCAAAAACGGACTACGTATCCAGCGCCGGGTTGAGAGTCATCCTAAAGGCGGCAAAGCTTGTTCGCGCCGATGGCAAGATCGCCCTATGCAACTCCAATGAGCAGATTCATGAAGTGCTGGAAATCAGCGGCTTTCTTGACATGCTTGATCACTACGGAAGCCTGGAAGAAGCGATGCAGTCGGTTGCAGATTGATGACTGAGCGGCAAACGATCCTGGTCGTCGATGATGAAACCCTAAACATCGAGCTGCTCGCTGGCTTGCTCAAAGCGGATAGTAAGATTCTGGTCGCCAAGAGCGGCGAACGGGCATTGAAGATCGCCGCATCCGGCAAGCCTGATCTCATCCTGCTGGACGTCATGATGCCGGGCATGGACGGTTACGAGGTATGCCGTCATTTGAAGGCGGATGAGGAAACCAGAGGAATTCCTGTCATTTTCGTCACGGCCAGAAATGACGTGGATGATGAAACCCTCGGCTTCGAATTGGGCGCCGTGGACTACATCAGAAAACCGATATCACCCCCTATTCTCAAGGCGCGGGTAAAGACCCAGCTGGCGTTGATGCAGCAGCAACGTGAATTGCGTGCGGCTCATTCCGTTATCAAATCAAGCAAAGAGCGCATGGAGGAAGAGCTGAATGTAGGGCGCGAGATTCAGATGAGCATGATGCCGCTGAATTTTGCCGCTTTTACCGAATCTGGCACGCCGTCACTCTTTGCAAGGCTTGAACCCGCGCGAGAGGTTGGTGGTGATTTTTATGATTTTTTCGAACTGAGCGATTCTCTGCTCTGCCTATGCGTGGGTGATGTTTCCGGCAAGGGTGTGCCGGCGGCACTTTTTATGGCCGTCACCAAAACCCTGATCAGATCCTGCGCTGCGGACAGGCGGTCAACCGCGCACATCGTCACCCATGTCAACGAGGTGTTGAGTGAGGACAACGATAGCTGCATGTTCGTTACCTTGTTTATCGCCATTTTCGACAGAGAAATCGGCAAACTCAATTTCACCAACGCCGGGCACAACCCACCTTACATCGTACAGAACGATGGCCAGCTTATCCGCCTGGGCGCACGTCATGGCCCGGTGGCCGGCGCCATACCAGGAATCGCATACGGGGAAGAAACACGCCTGCTAAGAGATGGGGACACCCTCTTCGTTTACACAGATGGGGTCACCGAAGCCATGAACCAGGCCGGATCACTTTACTCGGAGGAACGGCTGGCCGAACTGCTGCGTGAGAAGGGACGAGATGGATCCAAGGCCGCAGTGGAGGCCTGCATGTCGAGCGTTAGTCAATTCGAGGCCGGCGCCGAGCGGGCCGACGACATCACGCTGCTCGCATTCACGTTTTCGGGGGTGCGGGGCGCCTCGGTAACAAGAACCTGGAATAAGCTGCAGGATACTGCCGAAGTAAATACCTGGTTCGATCAATTCGCACAGTCCAGGGACCTGGATGCAGCACTGACCAGAAAGATCAATCTGGTGCTCGATGACCTGCTAAGCAACATCATAAGCTACGCTTACCCTGAGACAGACACCGGGCAAATAGAGACAGGGTTTGCATTTGAAGACGGCCAACTGCAGATAACGCTAATCGACGATGGGATTCCCTTCGACCCATTGTCCGCCGCACAACCTGATCTCGACACACCGTTGGAGGACCGGGCACTCGGTGGACTCGGGATTTTCCTGGTTCGCGAATTGATGGATGACATCTCCTATAAACGGGACGGGGACCGGAATGTGCTCAAGCTTTCGGTTCATGCGGGAAGTCCGGGTTGCAATCCGGATTGATCATAGGAGCGACCGTGAGGCGTTCTGCAACGTAACGAACTTATGGGATCGGACACCGTAGTAATCACGTCAGCTTGGTCCCGTCTAACACCTCTAGCGCCTTGTCAAAATCATACTCAGCAACAGCGTTGGCTACCTTGTTGATTTGCGCCGCCACCGGTGTTCCTTTCACCAGCGGAGTAAGCCGCTCCAGCACATCGGCAGCTTCGCTGTCGCTGTCTTCCATCAGTTCCTTCAACTTGCCGAGCAGTTCGCGTATCTGCTCCGGATCGGCGGCTTCGCCGGTTTCTTCAGACGCCGTCGCGCCAGGGCGGACGTTTTCCAATCCCACGACTACGGGCGTCAGTTCGGCGATCGTCTTCGCCAACAGCGGGTCGATAGATTCCTTCGGCTGTTTCTCTTTGCACGCCCGCTCCAGTTCCGCCGCTGCTGCCTGAATACCCTTCGCGCCGATGTTGCCGGCGGTGCCCTTGAGGGTATGCGCCGCTCTGGTGGCCGCATGCGGGTCTTGGTCCTGTCTGGCGCGTGCGAACTGGCTTGCGAAATCCCCCTGACTGTCCCTGAACTTATTGAGCAGCTTGGTATAGAGTTTCAGATTCTGCATGGTTGTCGCCATGCCGGCCTCGGTGTCGATACCGGGGAGGTCGGGTAGGGCTTCGGTCGCCGGTACAGTTGTTCCGCCGGCGCCGATTTTCTCGGGATCCATCGGATTGGCCGGCTCGATCCACTCTGCCATGGTGGTAAACATGGCATCCACGTTCAGCGGCTTGGGGATGTGATCGACCATGCCGCAGGCAAGCACCTTTTCCTTGTCACCCACCATGGCGTTGGCTGTCATGGCGATAATTGGGATCTGCCTGAGTCCCGGGTCCCTACGGATCGCCCTAGTGGCCTCGTAGCCGTCCATTACCGGCATCTGGCAGTCCATAAGGATGCCGTCGAAGTCCCTTGTTTCCTTGAGGACGTCCAGCGCCTTCTGGCCATTGTCCGCGAGCGTCACCGCGATACCCGCCTGTCGGAACAGCTCCAGTGCCAGTTCCTGATTCATTTCGTTGTCTTCCACCAGCAGTACCTTCGCGCCGGCGAGCTTGTTCATGGCGTCCCGCCCGGTGTTCTGCCGTTTAGTCCCGATGCCGCCAACTTCGACGCCCTTGCCCAATACGCCGCCGACAGCCTCGAGCAGGGTGCTGGGCGTAATGGGTTTGGTGAGGACGGACCTGATGACAGCGCCTTGCCGTTCGGCGGCACTGAGGGCTTCTTCACGCCCATAGGCGGTCACCATGATGACCGACGGGGTGTCGTTGAGGTGTTCTTCCTGGAGCCGCTCTACGGCTTCGACGCCGTTCATGACGGGCATCTGCCAGTCCATGAGGACAAGGTCGTAGGGGATCGTCTTCTTTTCAGCATCCTCAATGCGTGCGAGTGCCTGTTTGCCGTCGGTGGCGGCGTCCACTTTCAGGCCGAAGCTTCGGGCCATGGTGGCAAGGATTTCCCGGGCGCTGGCATTGTCATCCACCACAAGAACGCGCAACCCTTTGAGTTCTTCGGCTCGGAAGGCTCGATGGGCCGCCGGATTTTTCTGCAAGCCCAGATGGGCATTGAAGTGAAAGGTCGAGCCAACGCCGGCTTCACTTTCGACCCAGATCTTGCCACCCATCATTTCAACGAGTTGCTTCGAGATTGCCAGCCCCAAGCCGCTCCCACCGTACTTTCTGGTTGTGGAAGTGTCGGCTTGGCTGAAACTATGGAACAACTTGCTTTGCTGTTTCGGTGTCATGCCTATGCCGGAGTCCCGTACCCAGAAGTGGAGCTCGATATCATCTTCGGTTCGCGATAGTTCTTCGACGCCGATGACAATCTCACCTTTTTCGGTGAATTTGACTGCGTTATTGCCCAGGTTGACGATGACTTGCCCGAGGCGAAGAGGGTCGCCGATCAGGGCCGTGGGAACGTCAATGCTCGCCGAGAACAGCAGTTCCAGCCCTTTACTCTCGGCCTTCATGCCAACGAGATTGGCGAGATTGTCGAGTACGTCTTCAAGCCGGAAATCGACCGTCTCCATATCGAGTTTGCCGGCTTCGATCTTTGAGAAATCGAGGATGTCGTTGATGACGCCCAGCAAGGATTCAGCAGCGCGGTTGACCTTCTCGATGTAGTTCTTCTGCTTGGGGTCGAGCTGTGTCTGCAGGGCCAGATGACTCATCCCGATGATCGCGTTCATCGGTGTGCGGATTTCATGGCTCATGTTGGCCAGAAAATCACTTTTCGCCTGATTGGCCTCGTCGGCGGCTTCCTTTGCTTGCCGCAGAGCTTCTTCTGCCTGCTTGATCTCGGTAAAGTCGACCCACATGGTCGCGGCGAGGCTTCCTACCTGGACAGTGTGTACTTGAAGATCGCATACCTCGCCCGACTTTGTCGTAATCAGCAGATCCATCGGTTCTATGGGATGGCCGGTCCCCGCGCTTCGCTGAACCCGAGCCTCCCACTCCTTTTTGACATGCTTCCGATAACCGGGATTCGGGAAAAATAGATCCCAGTGCGCCTCGACTGACGGCAAGTCATCAACCGTATACCCCAGTAGTGCGGTGAAGGCTTTGTTGAAAACAATTATTTCGCCATCGGGCTTGAACAAGCCTGTTGGCAGAGGTAAGCCTTGCACCAGACGAAGAAGCTCCTGGTGCCGTGCTTCGGCTTCCCGGGTGGCTTCCTTCAACTCCTGTTCTGCCTTTTTGCGTTCCATAAGGTCATGCCAGACGACCAGCAGGACCCGTCGCCCATCCTGGTCAATGGGCGTCAGGATCACTTCGACGGGAACCTCACCACCTCCCTTGCGGCAATGAACCCAGTCAAAGCGCTGTACGCCCTGTTCAAAGGCGTTGGCGATGAATGCATCGGCTTTCTCCGCCGAGGATGAGCCATCCGGCTGAATGGGTGGCGATAGCTCGCCGGGGCGGCAGCGGAGTAACTCGTCCCTGCTGGGATAACCCAGAAGATCGGCCGCGGCCTGATTGCAGGCGGTAAACGCCTCACCGTCAAAGATCAGATAGGCATCGGCTGCTGCTTCGAACAGAATCCGGAAGCGCTCCATGCTTGCAGAAAGTTGCGCCTTTGCCCGCTTCCCCTCGGTGATATCCTCAGTCATGGCGACAAAATGCGTCACCTTCCCCTTGTCATCGGTCACAGGCGCAATCGAGATGCCGCCCCAGTAGAGATCGCCATTTTTCTTGCGATTCAGCAATTCACCTTTCCAGACCTCGCCATTAAGAATGGTCTCCCACAGTTCCGAATAAACAGGCTCATCGGATTCACCGCTCTGGAGGATACGTGGATTTTGCCCAACCACTTCTTCAGGCAGATAGCCGGTCGTGGAGACAAAAGCGGAATTTACGTGTTCGATCACACCATCATGGTTGGTAATCACCACATTCATCGGACTCTGTTCTACCGCCTGGGCAAGCTTATTCAGCTCACGTGTTCGCTGGTCGACCAGCCGTTCCAGTCGGGCCTTGGATTTATCGCCGAGCCATACAATGAAACCAGACACGAATATCGCGAGCAATGCCGTTAGTCCCAGCACCCCAATAACAAGGTTGCGAAGCGTGAAATAGGCTTCCAAAGCCTCGTCTACATCAATTTCGGTTGCGAGCCCGATTCCCAAATCATTTGACCATGCCCAGGCGCCAATGACCGGTGCTCCCCTGTAATCCCTGTATCCGTGTACGTCGAGGCCGACACCGCCACCGATCACATCGCCTGCCATCAAGGTCAACGGCCATTCCGATCGCGGGGTTTGTGGAATAAAGCCTACTTCCAGATTCCCGCCTGGATCGGTAATGCGCAATCCGTAGGGCCCGGGGACGAGTAGATCGGTCAGTGATAACTGAAATCGCGATTCGGATAATAAGTAGCCCTGGCTGTCTATCGCATAGGTTTCGCCACTCTTCCCGGAGCGTCCCGTGCTCGTGATAGGTGTCAAAACCTGGGCCGGGTTCAGGCGTAACGCGACTACAGCCCCAATGTCGTCGTCTTGATTACGTAACGGCGCCGCCAAAAACATAGCCGATGCGCGCTCAAACGACTCGTCAGTTTCGTTGCGCAACGGGATATCTGATTTATTCGGTGGAATAAAGACGGTTTCACCAGAAAAAGCACGATCTATCGCCCCCGGATTCTCTATTGAAATCAAGCTTTCTGTCCCAATGTCCTCGTCACGCATAGAGGCAATATTGATTCTGTCCGGTGCAATGATGTATATCCCCTCAGCATTTATCCTTTCCAGGCGCTCTTCCATGAGCCCCCGGAGTTCCTGAAGTGCGGGATTCGAAAGTAGCGCTTCCGCATTGCGCGGGAGCGTTAACAATTGGCGTGTATAATCCAATAGCTCGGGGTCGTGAGCCATGTCTAATGCAAGCGTTTTCCGACCTTCCATCCATATTTGCAAAGACTGATGCACCGAATTGTTGATGATTCGCATCCGGTTGCCAATATCCTTGCGCATGCGCTCATTGACCACTTCCAGTGAATACCATGCAACAACGATCACTATCGCCAGGAAAAAAGCAACAGCGATGGCGGTTATTCTTCGTAGTGCTCTTGAATCTATCCACTCCTCTCCCCGGGCACCGATGAATCGCTGCAACAAGGCCGGTATTGCCAGTACAAGTATGATGAGAAAAAGGGCAATCAGCCACCATCTGTACTGATCCAGAAAGGCGGCATCTTTTGCCGTCTCCGGTTCATTTTTAATATCGCCTAACCATTTCCGTGTGAGTTCCCGCGTCTCCAATACGCCAATGGTTCTCATGCCTTTCTGTAAAATGGACGCCAGTACTGGTAGATCTTTACGGGTAGCAATATTTAGCAGACTGAGCTCATGATCGCCGATTTTTATTTCATTTGTAATGGAAATGTCCGTCATCAGATGTTTTGTGATCAGATGATTGAATACCGCAAGCTCGCCCAGTGCTGCGTCGGCGTTGCCAAAGCTTACAGCCTTCATCGTATCGATCGTATCTCTCAAAGGCAGGATTTTTATTGAGGGATATTCGCGCCTCAGAATTTCTTCATAAAAAAAGCCCTTGGTTACGGAGACTGTCTTTCCAGTCAGCTCCTCCAGCGAATGATATGGGGTGTCCTTTCTGCTGACAATTGTGTTGGGGTTGTCGGCATAAGAATCAGTATAAAGGAGGTAATTCTGGCGTTCCGGTGTCTTGACGATGTTGAGCATGACATCGAGTTCGCCCTGCTTCATCATCTCCAGAAACTCGCTCCAGGATGGCCCTGTAACGTACTCGACTTTAAGCCCAACTTTCTTAGCCAGTAAGTTCATGTAATCAATAGATAGACCTTTCGGAACCCCGTTTTCGAAAAAATTGAAGGGCGCCCAATCTGACTCATTATGAACGCGAATGACTGGATTGGCGGCAAGCCAGGAGGCTTCTTCCGGCGCAAAATTGACAGCACCAGTATTGGGAACGGTTACCTTTGCCTTTTGCGGTAATTGCAGCAATGGTATCCATCTGTCCAGGATGTCCGACATCTCTTTGGGGGGTATCGAGGCCAGTCCCTTGTTGATCACTGATACCAGTTCTGGCCAGTCGGACCGAATGGCGATAGACAGGTCTTTGGGCGGAAATTCTGTCAGGGCTACGATCTTGGTATTGACCAGGCCCTGGTCGCGAATAATGTAAGAAATGGTGCCAAGAGACCCGATGTACGCATCTGCCTCTCCCAAGGAGACCTGCCTGAGCCCGTCAAGCGGTGTAGGCGCCTCTGAGAATGCGATATTGGGATGATAGCGGCGGAGGTCGTCGATGACAGAATATCCCCCTGTCACGACTACCCGAGCGTCGATCAGGTCTTCAACACCTTCAATCGACTCAAAGCCCTCCCTGGCTGCGACGACCATGGGCATGGTTACGATGGGAGTCGACCAAGCAAGATACTGCTCCCGTTCAGTCGTTTGTGATGCCAGGGAGACGACATCCAGTTCACGGGTTTTGGCTTTTTGAATCACCTGATCCCAGGTCAGATCCTCCTCTCGTTGGAATTCGATGCCGATGGTTTTCTGGAGCACGGCAAGGACATCCGCAACAAGTCCATCGTGGGCTCCCGATTCATTCACGAAATCAAACGGTGGCCATGCAGGATCAACTCCCAGTCTCACCGATGGGTGCTGCTGCAGCCATGCACGCTCCGACTCACTCAACTGATCCTGCAGACTGTTGGCCGATACGGGCACGTGGACGAACGCCGTCATCAGGGCCATTAGAAACAGCGAAAGCGTGATCGACTGTGTGCGGATGCGCTTAGGATTAATCATGATGCGGGGTCCCGAAAGAAATTCCGTCCTAGTGTCCCGTCCCATAGGTTCGTTGCATTTCAGCGGGGCGAGCAGCGCCCAAGCGCTAGGGAGCCTCTGACCTATTCGTGAACGTGCATCTTGGGACTGAAATGCACAGCTTTATCGTTGCAGATCTTGGCAATAGAACAACTATTACTCGCGATCTGCGCCTTGAATCTGCACATTTCACCCTCCAATCTGCTTCGTCCAGAATAAATCAGAGGCTCCCTGGGTGGGCGCAGGACTGGTCTGCGCTCATTCAAGCGCGCCCAACAACGCGAATGGGCGCTGCTCGCCCCGCCCGAAGGGAGCGCCCCACATCCACCACTGCTGCGTTGCCGCTGCTCGCCAGAGCCTGCTATGCCTTCGCATCGGCGCCTTGCATTGGCGGATGTGGGGCGCTCTGCAACGTAACGAACCCATGGGACGGGACACAAGTGTCTCGAAGCATTCCAGCGCTCCACGGAGGTGATCGGCGTTAAAGGGCGCCTGCGATTACCCCAAGCCTGTGGCCGTTGCCGTCCGCTTAGCCGACCCGGCAGTTCGGTCGCCGCTCAACCGCGTTCAGTGAGTGCTGGGGCATCGTCCGGGCTTTCCTCCAGCGACGCGATCAGTAGGTGCAGCAGCCACACCGTGCGCTCGAACAGTCGTGTGGAGTCGAGCAAAGCATCTTGTTCGCGGCCATCGAACTGACCATCCTGGCCGAGGTAGACATCACGCATTTTCTTCATGGTCGAGCCCTTGTCTCCGGTCATTATCGAAAGGGTGCGTATGTCGTGCGGGTCGCGGGTGGCGAAGGCATCAATGGCGGTCAGCAGGATGAAATCGAGGGATTCCATCAGACGCTCGATGACCTGCCCCAGTCGCTCGTGTCCGCCGATCTGGGTGCGACTGTCGGCGAAGGCAAAAACCTGATTCTCCAGTGAAATCAGAATGCCCTGGCGGTTCTGGGTGGTCAGGAACCGATCGAAGGTATCGGTTGATAGATTCTGGTTGCCGAGATCGACTAGAAACACATTGATCTTCTTGGCGACCGAGCGAAAAGCCTCGTGGCTGTGGTTCAAGGCGGACTGGGCCGCTTTGTCAGTCGGCGGTTCGCGCATCAACTCGATATAGCGTTGCAGGCGCTTCACCAGGTCGGTTTGCTCCAGATCGACCAGATCGAGGGCTGTCTCTGGGCTGTTCAGCGCCTGGTCGCTGATGAAACGGGGTGCAAATGGGTCGGTGTCCTCCCGATATGGCCAGCGTCCTTCGATATAGCGCAGAAACGGCTCTCGGATCAGGGTGATCAGCAGGCTGGTGGCCAGGCAGTAGACCAGGGCGAGGGAGGCGACCTGGATGGATATGTTGTCGCTGATGGTGGTCAGCAGTGCTTGCACCAGGGGCAGGTGGGTCCAGGTTTCCAGATACAGCACGGCGAGCAGAACGGTGGATCCGATCAGGTTGTAGAAGACCTGGATCATCATAAGCTGCTTGCCGGGTCCTTGATAACTCAGAGAGAAGAGCCAGGACGACACGCTGGTGGCGACTCGGCTGCCAAGAAAAATCGCGACGACCTCAGCCAAATTGATGATGCCGGCCTCGGCCAGGGAGATTTCCAGCAGGGCCAGGACCAGCCCGGACTGAGTGATGACTTTGAGCGCGCATCCCAACAGAAAGGCGGCCCATAAACGGCCATCGATGAGGGAAAACAGCCCTTCCAGCCAGGCTGCGTCATAGGCGCCCTGAGCGCTTTGCTTTACCAGTACCACGCCGAAGATCAGCATGCTGATACCGAGCAGGCTGCCCAGCAGGTTGCGCAGACGTGAGCGATTGCCGAAGCCGTAAGCGATTCCGGCTATGCCAATCAGGAACAGCGCCAGCACCTTGAGATTGATCACCGCAAGGTAGACGATCACCACCCCACCCACGTTGCCCCAGACGACCATCGGCAGGGCCTGCGCGACGGTCATCATGCCGGCGCTGAGCAAACCGGAAATGATCATCGCCAGGATCGACGCGCGCCCCACCACGATATTGAAGAGCATGCCCCAGGTCCCCGCCAGCCAGGGATTCTTGGCCGATCGGTTGACCAGGTTTCGGAATCGGGCGGTGGTAATGCTCTTCAGGTGGGTGCTGAGAATGATGCCGCCGCTATAGCACAGGCCGAATCCGGCTAGCAGGCTGGCCATATTTTCATTCATCAGGATAAAGCTCTGGCGCATTTGGGAGGATGAGGCTTAGGCAATATAAACCCTCGTTTCGCCCACAGGAACCTCCTGCAGACGCTGCTTTGCCACGCGCTTCGGTCCTCGATCCGAGTTGCGCAGTGGCTTTGATCGGCCCTCACGCGTTCTCCCGACGGCCCGTCAGACAGGGAGTGGCCCTTCAAGAGCAGGCCCTGAAAGCTCGCGAATGTTGTTCAAAAAAAGGTCTGATCAATTGCTGCGATCGCGTCGGCGCAACCATGCGAGAAGATCAGAGGCTCCCTACGTAAGAACACGGTTATCCAGAACGCCTTTTTCAATCAATTGATTCAAAACGCCTTTGGTTTTCACCCCTAGCATATCTCTGAGGAGCCGGGTCGCTGGCGTAATCGACTGCCTGTTCGGAAAGACAAGCCACAGTTCAGTCTGGGGATGCTTGAACTCTGGCATGAGCGAAACAACTTTTCCCGACAACAAGTCAGCCGACATATCGAGGCAGGATTTAACAGCGACGCCTTTACCAGCGACACACCAGCGTCTTACCAGATCGCCATCGTTGGCAGCACGGTTGCCGCTCATCTTGATTTTGTATTGCTTCCCATTGAGGGAGAACACCCAGACATCGTAGGTTATGTCGTATAGCTGGTAGTGTTGAACCACCGCCCTAGGGAAGGTCTGAACGATTGATACGAATCGCGTTTCGGTCCACAAGGGCGCAGATGCGAGGCTCCCGGCGCAGCGCCATAGTCATTCTATGGCCAAGCCGGGAAACGCGGCAGATGTGCCCTTGTGGGCGAAACCCCGGCGCGATCGCAGCAATTGTTCAGACCTTCCCCAGGAAACCGTTCGGCCAGGATTTCGCTCATAAGGGTCAAGCCACCAAAAGCGCAATCGATACCGCACCATCGTTTTCGAGACAAGTCCAGTTGAGCCTGGATTAGAGTTCTATTGGGTCGATCACCCCAAACCTTTAGCTTCAAACGTGATGTGGTTCCATGAGGCGAAGCCGCATCTGTTTTTCGATCTCGATGATGACAAACAGCGCAACACCGATCGCCACGATCAGCAGCCCGTCCATAAACCCCATGGCGTGTGTCGCGAAGATCTCCTGCAAGGGGCGAAGGTAAGTGATGGCAAACTGACCTGCAGCAACGATGATGACGGCTATCCAGACGGCTCTGGTACCGCGTACGGCCTTCCAGGTCAGCAAGGTGGTGGACATGTTTCGGATAAACAACAGGTGGAAGATTTCCATCACCACCAGCGTATTCATGGCCATCGTACGCGCAAGCTCGATCGGGTAACCGCGCTCAACCGCATACGTGTAAATGCCGAATACGCCACCGAGAAACAAGGCCGCAACCAGTATGATGTGCCACACCAGCGCACCGGACAGCAGTGGCTCGTTACGCTGACGTGGTGGCCTGTTCATCGTATGGTCTTCGGTGGGCTCGAAAGCCAGCGCAATTCCCAGGGTCACCGCGGTAATCATGTTGACCCACAGAATTTGCACCGGCGTGATCGGCAGTGCCATGCCTGCCATCAGCGCCAGAATGATCGTCGAGGCCTCGCCGGCATTGGTTGGCAAGGTCCAACTGATCACCTTCCTGATGTTGTCGTAAACTGTCCTGCCTTCTCGTACAGCAGCAGCGATCGAGACGAAGTTATCGTCCGCCAGTACGACTTCAGACGCCTCCTTGGCCGCCTCGCTGCCTTTGTGTCCCATGGCGATACCGGCATCCGCCCGTTTCAATGCAGGCGCATCGTTGACGCCGTCGCCTGTCATCGCGACGGTCATACCTTGTGACTGCAGTGCCATGACCAGCCGTAACTTATGCTCAGGGCTGGTACGTGCAAATACATCTGTTTCCAGGGCGGCCGCCGCAAGCGACGCGTCATCAAGCTTGTCGATGTCAGCGCCGGTCAATGCGCGTTCGGAGTTGAGCAGACCAAGCTGACGAGCGATCGCGACGGCTGTCAGCGCGTGGTCCCCGGTGATCATCTTGACCCGGATCCCGGCCGCGTGACACTCGGCAACCGCAGTGATCGCCTCATCGCGCGGTGGATCGATCAGGCCGACCAGCCCCAGCAGGGTCAGATCGCCCTCGACATCGGCGAACTCCAGCACGGTCTGGCCGGGCGGCAGGTCCTTTGTCGCAAGGGCCAGTACCCGCTGTCCCTGGGCGGCGATCAATTCCGCCTGCTCCCGCCAGAAGTCGCGATCGAGCGTATTGCTGCCCCCGTCACCGAGGCGCTGATCGCTACATAACTCGAGCACGCGTTCGGGCGCACCCTTGAGGAAGACAACCGCGTGGTGTTCATGATCGTGGTTCAATGTCGCCATAAACCGATGTTTGGCGTCGAACGGGATCACATCGGTTCGCGGCCACAGTCCCTGGGTCTCTTGCGCGCTCAGCCCCATTCTTCCGGCGGCAGCCAGCAGCGCGCCCTCCATGGGGTCGCCCTCCACCGTCCATGTGCCGCGGTGGTTCTTCAACTCGGCGTCCACGCAAAGGATGGCCGTGCGGGCAATCTCGGTCAGGACCGCATCGCAGGAGAAGTCCCCCAGCCCGTGCGCCTTTTCAACCGTCCCAAGCGGTTCGTAGCCAATGCCTTGAACGCTAAGACTCACGTTGGAAGTGACGATCGTCACGACGCTCATTTCGTTCCTGGTGAGCGTTCCGGTCTTGTCGGAGCAGATGACCGATACCGAGCCCAGGGTTTCGATCGCAGGCAATCGCCTGACAATGGCATGCCGCCTGGCCATTGCCTGCACGCCGACCGCCAGGGTAATGGTGAGGACCGCTGGCAGGCCTTCGGGGATGGCCGCCACCGACAATCCAACCACCGCCATGAACAGATCGACGAAATCGCCATGCAGTACGAAGAAACCGAATGCGAGGATCGAACCGCTGATCGCCAGAATGAACAGCGTGAGCCACTTGGCAAACCTGGCCATCTGTTCGACCAGCGGCGTGGTCAGCTTATCGACCTGCGACAGGAGACCGCTGATCAGGCCGATCTGAGTTGAGTCGCCCGTTGCCACGACGACCCCCTGTCCCTGACCACCGGTGACTGTGGTGCCGCTGAATGCCATGCATGAACGATCGCCCAGGGGAGCGTCGGCCGCGACGGCTGCGGTCCGCTTATCGACGGCAACCGATTCACCGGTCAGGATCGCCTCCTGGACCTGCAGGCCATGCGCCCGGAGCAGGCGCAGGTCGGCCGGCACCTTATCACCGGCCTCAATCAGAACGATGTCACCCGGCACCAACTGCTCACCGTCGATCGTATGTCGCTGAGCGTCGCGAATTACTGCTGCGCGTGGCGCGAGCATCTGCCGAATGGCCTCCATAGCGGACTCGGCCTTGCCTTCCTGGACGAACCCAATAACCGCGTTGACGACGACGACCGCCAGGATCACCAGGGTATCGACCACGTGATGCAGCAGCGCTGTGAGGACCGCTGCACCGAGCAGCACGTAGATCAGGATGTTGTGGAAATGCAGCAGAAAGCGGATCAGCGCGTTGCGCCGGGGCGGTTCGGGGAGGCGGTTGGGGCCATAGGCCTCCAGCCGGCGCTGCACCTCAGCCTCGGCCAGTCCGCCGGTATCCGCGTCCAGCAGTCTGAGCACCTGGTCCTTTGCCAGGTAGTGCCAATCGGTTCCTTCGATTCTGTCCATCGTCGTCGCCTTATTCGACTGTGACTGGCGTGATGAAGCCCTCCGGCTTGACTGCCAGGACAGAGCATTCCATCTGTTCCAGGATCGCCTCGGCCGAATTGCCGATGAAAAAACCGGGGATCCCAGTGCGTGCCACGGTTCCCATAACGACAAGGTCAGCAGCGAGGTTTTTCGCCAGCGCCGGGATCTCTTTCTGTGGCTGGCCCTTGATCAAATGTTTGGTCGGGCTCAGAAACTGAACGGCATCATTACCCTGAGTGTGGTTGACATCGTTTAACAGTTCATCGAGCCCTTCATCGTGATCCTTGCGGACCTGCTCGACGTAATCGAGAATCTCTGCCTCCGGCCACCCGAGAAACGCCCCACGCATGGCACTTTCACCAACCGCCTGCCACGCGTGGGCGACATGGAGTTCGGCGAAATCCGACAACGCCAGGGAAAAAGCCAATTCAAGGATTTTGACATTCAGCTTGTGTCGTATCGCCAGTTCAGGATCAGGGTGATCTGCGTCTATGTCGACAGCAGCCAGAATCCGCCGATAGGACTTTGATTGAGAACGCTTGACCAACCAAACAGGGCAGGGGCATTTGCGCAACAGGTGCATGTCGTCACTGCCGAGCAGCCGCTCGAGCCAATCAGGGTCCTCCGGAGCCTTGACCACCAGATCATGGCCGTTTCGCAGTACCTCACGAATAATTTCCAGAAAGGGCGTCCCCACCAGCACCACTGCGCGAATGGCGATCTGCGATCGAAACGGAGTCACCAGGTTTTCTAGTTGCTGTTGCGAATCGGCGATCACCGCTTCCTGCAAGTCTGCCGAAATCGGGCCGCCTTCCGGCATACCGATGCCAGCTATCACCCGCGATGCGACATAGGCGACAGTCAGGCTCGCCTGGTTGTTTTGCGCCAGCGACACCGCGCGTTTGAGTACAGTATCTGCAGGCCTCTGCGAGTCAACAATGCAGAGTAAGCGTCTGAATCTATTCATAAACCCCTCCGCTGCCTAATTGGGCATGTAACGCCACGCCTGATTGCTGCCCAGCGTCGGCGGCCTTGCCGAAGTATCTATCCAAAGTTTAGCTTGGGGTTCTGAATCGCCACAATGCAATCCGGTTGTTTCTTTGACCGGGAGCAACGTGGTCATCGGCGGATTCAGGACACTGGCAACCGGACCATCATATTGATCGGCGCCTCATCGGGCGCAACGATCGAGAGCGGGGTTTACCAACGCGGCCAACAGCCACAGCCGGCGGTTCTCTGTCGGCACGATGCATTTTGGGCAACAAGCCTCAAGCGAGCCCTGCCACCGTAGCATTCACCTTTATGGCACTCGGAGACCCGGGTGGGCCAGCAGAGGACAATCAATCAACCGCCGCGAGTTTCGTTGCCACCGAAACCTTCCTCCCACGAGCACCGAACGCCATAATCTGCATGGGCATTCCAAACCCACTCATTCATAATCTTCTGAATTCTATCGCAAAAACCAGGACACCTCCGTGAGCCATCGCCCCAGGAAAAGGTTCGACCAGAACAGCTCAATGACGCGTTCAGGACGTCTCTAAGTCGCGTATTGGGACGAGTCGTCATGACGAGCGGCGTTGCTCGTTTGGAGCCCGAGACCATCGCGCTGATCTTGGAAGCAGTTCGCACCTATGACCGGTTCGATGAGAGCATCGACCCATACGGCGAGTACGATATGGCCCGTTTCACCGTCGGCGGTGAGCACTACTACTGGAAGATCGGCTACTACGATTGCAATCTGGATCACCACACACGGTATCCCGATGATCCGTCAGCCACGATCTGGACATTGGCGATCATGCGCGTGGACGAGTATTGAAGAATCTGAAACCTGCAGACCAGAGCAGGCCCTTGTGCGCTGGAGCGCTTCGCCAAAGCTACTGTGGTAGTTTGTACGACACGTTTCCTTCGCTTACCTCTATGTAGCGTTTCTTTTGCAGTTCGTCGATCAACGACATCAATTCCTGTTCTTTTAACTTCTTAGTGAATAGCGTATTGATGCTGTTGGCTAGCGTTTTAACCTTCCTTGGCCGTGAGTGTCCCCGCACCCCCAGATTCTTTACGATTGCCGCAACTTTTTCATTGCCACTGGTGGCCGTAGACGTCCGCAAAACAGGTATCTCTGCTAGATCTTTTTCTCGCTGAATGCGTATTTTTCGGGCTTTCAGATGCTTGATCAAAGGATCAAAGCCAGTGTCTTTGGATATGACATGGAAATATGCTTCCGGTTCATGTGCGACCAGTTCGCCGACATAGAATGCCAAATGAAAATCAAGCGCATTCTTGCCATTGCCACCGATTTTCACGTACTGAGCGTTGTCCCCGAAGTGCTGCATCGCGGCAGCTAACTCGTATGGAATTTTGGCTTGGCTCGCACCAACGAAAACGAGAACCTTGAAGGGATGATCAACCAAGATTTCGAGATTTCTGGGCTGGACATTTTCGAAATCTATAAGAACGTAATTTGTTGCCAAGCCTCTCTCCACCCTCTTTTTGTGTCCGAATGCCAAGTTGACTAAGTCAGGTTCGTCGCTTAAACAAGTTCCATCCAAACAGCACTGAGCAGCCCTGTTTTTTGGACCTGCAAAACACTCGCCATAAGTCCGAAGCTCTCATATTTATTGTGCCCGCATCTTGAACAACGCTCACTGGATCCGGCTGATCCGTCAGTCACGACACGCGTGCTGACGATGATGCGTGTGAATGAATATTGACTGAGCCCGTGGCGGTCAACGTGGCCACAATCTCCGCTGTAAGAACATGATTTGTGGCGCGTGCTTGCGACTGTTGTCTATCCAAATCCTCGGGCGTAGCTTCACACTACCACCCGCATTCACGCCAACATTGGGGCTTCACAAGTCACGCGTACCGCGGCACTTAGGAAAGTCCGGGCAACCCCAGAAGGCTTTTCCAGCGTTTGCACCACGACGCGCCTCACGCTTCACCATCGGACTGCCACAGGTGGGACACTGAGGTACTGCTTCTGTTTCCGGCATGGTTGGCTGTTTCCGTTCCTGAACCGACTCCGGCCTGGAAATTGGCCTTTTACTGCCCACCTTAGACTTCTTGGAATCCTGAGCATGTCCAATCAAGCCCTGCAGTGCTTCACCATCAACCAAGGTAACGTTTCGTCCCTCTGCAAAGCGCTGCGCTTCTGTTGTGAAGACGCCGGACGTAACGACATATGCACCCGTCGCCCCAACGGCTGCCATGGCCCCAAACAGTTCCCGAACTATGGCCACACCCACTTTGGTTGCACGCCACTGTTTGCATTGGACCAGATATAGCTCCCTGTCTT
>Ga0316194_10001055_pt1 | contig 18757 bp, 12 predicted proteins | sample CroRivsedime1_MG_FD_204936 | JGI IMG/M metagenome (GOLD analysis project Ga0316194, IMG submission 204936) | Coastal sediment microbial communities from Maine, United States - Cross River sediment 1 | ecosystem: Environmental > Aquatic > Marine > Coastal > Sediment | place: USA: Maine...
GAATCCATGGATATAGCCAGTTTCTACAATAAGCTTGAAAGCCAGAAAGTAGACGACCCAAGCCCGCTTCCATTCATCGGATTCGGCGGCTGGTCTGCTTCTACAGGAGATGCTGACTGGGGTACAAGACCCCTTATTTCAACAGATGCGTTTCCACCGGCCATGTCTAATTTCGGGTTTTTTTCAGACAAAAAAGTAGATGATTTTATCACCGCGGGTCTTGCCTCTGCCGATCCTGATGTCCGGAAAAAAGCCTATGCCGATCTCCAGGATTATGTCTGGGCGCAGGCACCCTGGGGCTATCTGTTTGTAGATACCATGTTAGCTGCCAAGACAAAAAACCTCAAAGGCATCTATCCCATGCCGGACGGCGCCTTTTCAGTTGAAAGCGCAGAACTGACAGATTAAGTTTAAAAGATTTTGTTTAAATATTTTTCAAAACGTCTTTTCTCCATCATTCCGGTGCTTGTTGTGGTCTCCATTTTGGCATTTGCCTTTGTGCATCTGCTGCCCGGGGACCCGGCCCGGATGATGGCCGGAGACGATGCAGACCAAGCAACCATTGAAATGCTGCGCAAGGAGCTGGGGATGGACCGTCCCCTTCCCGTGCAGTACCTTACCTACATGAAAAACTTGGCGACAGGAGACCTGGGGACCAGTCTCCGAACAAAGCTGCCGGTATTTGATGAGATTATGTTGCGGTATGGGCCGACTATGTATCTTGCTATCATGGGCATGGCATGGTCGGTGATCATTGGTGTCCTCTTTGGTGCGGCGGCTGCCATTTACAATGGCAAGTGGCAGGACTACACCGCCATGATGCTGTCTGTGTCCGGCATCTCCGTGCCCCAGTTCTGGCTGGGGCTTCTGGCCATCCAGTTCTTTGCCGTCTACCTGGGATGGCTGCCTGTGGCAGGATACACGGGTAAATTTTCCGAACTTATCCTGCCGTCTTTTACCCTGGGCGCCACTGTGGCCGCGGTTATGGCCCGTTTTACCCTGTCCGCCTTCCTGGATGTGCTGGATGAGGAATATATCTCCACAGCCAGGGCAAAAGGGGTGGTTGAATCCCTTGTGATGTGGAAACATGCCTTCCGTAATGCGTTGATCCCGGTAGTGACTATGGTGGGCTTGCAGTTCGGGTTCCTCCTGGGCGGGTCTGTGGTGGTGGAGACGGTATTTGCATGGCCTGGTCTTGGCCGGTATATGATAGAGGCAGTGGGCGTGCGGGATTATCCCGTGCTCCAGGCTCTGCTGCTATTGTATTCTTTTCATTTTGTTTTTATCAACCTTTTGGTGGACATGGTGTACGCCCTGATCAACCCGGAAATCCGTTATGAGTAAAGATATCGTTTTGACGCAAAAGAAAACGCCTTTTTCTATTTTCCGGCATAAATTAAAACAACGGAAAACTGCCATGATCGCAGGTGTATTTATTGTGCTCTTGGTGCTTGTGGCGATTTTTGCGCCCCTTGTCGCCCCCCATGATCCTTTTCAAACCGATTACAGCATTTCCATGATGCCACCAAGCTTTGAGTACCCGGCCGGTACGGATTTGTATGGCCGGGATATTTTAAGTCGGATTATTTATGGCGCGCGGATTTCCCTGGCTGTGGGATTTACCTCGGTTCTTGTGGGAGCGCTGGCCGGGGTAACACTGGGGATCATCAGCGGATTTTTCGGCGGTTTTCTGGATGGGATCATCATGCGGACGTCGGACGTTCTTTTTGCCTTTCCCGGGATATTACTGGCCATTGCCATTGTGGCCATCCTGGGACCGGGTCTTGTCAATGTGGTTGTCGCGGTGTCCGTGTTTTCCATGCCCACCTTTGCAAGGATCGTCCGGGGCTCCACCCTGGCGCTGAAAGAAAGCCTTTATGTGAGGGCGGCCACAAGTCTCGGGGCATCCAAGAAACGGTTGATGTTTGTCCATATCTTGCCGGGCACGCTCAGTGGCGTTATTATTTATTTCACCATGAGAATCGGAACTTCCATCATAACGGCTGCAAGCCTAAGCTTTCTGGGTTTGGGTGCCCAGCCGCCGACGCCGGAATGGGGCGCCATGCTCGCGGAAAGCCGTGACTATATCGGAGTGGCCGACCACATGACCATTTTCCCGGGAATTGCCATTTTTCTGACCGTATTGTTTTTTAATTTGTTTGGTGACGGTTTGAGAGCTGCCCTGGACCCAAAAACAAAGTAGGATGGTTTTATAAAACCCCTGATCAGCGTGATTGCAAATACAGGTTTGAACTGGAATCACGGCCCCAAGATTTTCTCGGACGTCATGTTCAGAAAAATAATAACAGGCTTTCCTTGTTTAAGACGGTTATGGAAAGATGCACATGTTGATCAGTTTTCTCTTTACTTCATGATTAACCAAACTCCCAAAATAAGGACGCCGAATCCCGACAAGCGGGAAATATCTAATGGCCGCATCACAGCCCCCAGCAAACCAAAATGGTCCAGCAGTGCGGCGCTAAGAAACTGGGAGGCAACGATTATGGTAAACGCTCTTGAGAGGCCCAGCCGGGGCACCGTATAGCCAATCGCTGCCACAATCACCAAACCTAACACTCCGGCACTCAAGGCATACCAGGGGACCTCCTGCCACGACCGCAGGTTCCCTCCACGTGACGCTAACATAACGACACCGGCCAATATACCGCCACTGACATAGGTAATGAAAACACTCTCCCGGGTACCGATGCCTTTATCGATCAATCCCATAAACTGGCCTTGAAGCGTAACTGCTAGGCCACCAATGACAGCTAGGATTATCAGTGAAATGTAACTATTCATTGAAATTGCCCTTGAAGAAATATTTTTGTGAAAACCTATCGGCCGTTGGTAGGCCAAATTAGTATTTTCCAGTCTGTTTATACAACAATTGCTATTAATACAAGGATTTGTTAATGATATGATCTAAATTATGGGCTGATGCGCTGTCCAAGGCGCCCAAGGGTAAGATACTAAAACGGAAATGAGAAAACAATTAAGGCAGATGATCATGACTGTCGATAATTTAAAAATGCTTTGGAACGAAAAGAAAAAATCTACCAAAATATCTCTTATATTCAGTTTGAATACGTTCTGGCAATGTAAATGGAAAAATAAGGAGTGACACCATGTCGAATCTGGCTGATCTTGCCTTTCTGGATGCAACCGCACAGGCTGAACTCGTGCAGAAAAAAGAAGTTAAACCCCTTGAACTGGTGAAAGCCGCTATCGAACGCATCGAGGCTCTTAATCCAGCGCTGAACGCCGTCGTCACACCGATGTTTGATCTGGCACGCGAAGCCGCGACGACCGAAATACCCGACGGTCCTTTCAGCGGCGTACCTTTTTTGCTTAAAGACCTGATGGCGGAATATGCCGGTGTGCGACTTACCGAGGGCTCGGCCTTTCTGAAAAACTTTATCTCGTCTCAGGATAGCGAGCTGGTAGTGAGAATAAAAAAAGCCGGGCTAATTATCTGCGGCAAGACCAATACCTGCGAGTGGGGGTCATTGCCCACCACCGAGCCGCTGCTGTTCGGAGCCACCCGTAATCCCTGGGATACCGAAAGAACGCCGGGAGGATCGAGCGGTGGATCGGCAGCTGCGGTGGCCGCCGGCATGGTCCCCATGGCCCATGGCAACGACGGCGGCGGATCCATCCGCATGCCGGCATCCTGCTGCGGCGTGCTCGGCTTGAAACCGACGCGGGCGCGCAATCCCATGGGACCGGAGTATGGAGACGCCTTTAGCGGACTGCCGGCGGAACACGCCCTGACGCGCTCGGTTCGAGACAGCGCCGCCCTGCTGGATGCCACTTCCGGCCCGGATCTGGGTGATCCCTACTGGGCACCGCCACCGACTCGACCGTTTATCGAAGAAGTCGGCGCAGATCCGGGCAGACTTAGAATTGCCTTTACCACCGAAGCACGCCCTGACATCGATGTGCACCCGGACTGCACTCAAGCGGTGCAGGACGTTGCGGCACTTTGTGCTGATTTAGGCCACAATGTGGAGGAGGTCCCCCTGGCGCCCAACAGTCGGGATCTGGCCAAATCGTTTTACCGCATGTGGTTGGGCGGCGTTGCCTGGGATGCCAAACACTGGGAACGCAGAACCGGCAAAACAATCACCCCGGACCAGGTGGAACCGTTGACCTGGGCTCTGATTGAAAAGGGACGCCGGACGGATGCCGGCACATATTTACTGGCTTTAGAAGATCTGCAGAGACTTTCGCGGGAGGTCGCCCGTTTGTTCACCCAATGGGATGTGTGGCTCACCCCGACCCTGGCTGAACCGCCGGTTGCGCTGGGCACATTTGATCCCAAGCCGGATGATCCGCTATATGGGTTTTTCCGCTCCGGCAAATTCATGCCGTTTACCGCCATCTGCAATGCAACCGGCCAGCCGGCCATGTCGGTGCCGCTTTGCTGGAATGGCGACAATCTACCGATTGGAACACATTTTATCGGACGTTTTGGCGATGAAGCCACCCTTTTCCGTCTGGCGGCCCAGCTGGAAGCAGCCCGTCCCTGGGCGGATCGACGTCCGTCGGTTTCAGCCTGACAAGCAAAAAAGCTTATTCCGCTGATATATTAACGGCGTAGGGCGGTATAAAATTACGCTTAATATGTCGCTGGAGATTCGATCGGAAATCGCGGGCGCGTTTACCGCATCTCAGCTCCAGTGTTGATTTAAGGCTAAGGTTCATTCCCGCCTGAGATCGATAATTTCCATCCGATTGTTGCGTTCCGGGTGTTTAATTGAAGGCCCTTCGGTCAGCACGACCAAATTTTCTTTAATTTGATTGGATTGGAGCCATTTTTTTATCCATGATTTCCAGTCTTCCGGATGATCAGGTTCATGAACCGGCCAGACACCGTAGGAAAACATCAGATCCTGGATGGTTTTTTCCTGGGAACTAACGGCCGTGAGCCAGACCGGCAGCTTGAAACGGGTGATGCTTCTAGCGGTGGCTCCGCTGTGGGTCGGGACGATCACGGTGGCCGGCGTGATCCGGTCTAAAGTGGTTTCGACACTCGAGGCAATCAGATCTTGAATTTTAATTGGGTCGTCTTTGCGATTTGCCTGCAGCACTTGCCGGCTGGCGTAGACCGCGCGATGCGGCTCTATGGCAGCGGCGATCCTGGCCAGCATGGCGACAGCTTCAACCGGATACTCCCCCATGGCGGATTCGCCTGACAGCATGACGCAGTCCGTGCCGTCCAGGATCGCATTGGCCACATCGGTGGCTTCCGCACGGGTCGGGCGCCGGTTGGTGGTCATGGATTCCAGCATCTGGGTGGCGGTGATCACTGGTTTGCCCAGCATGTTGGCCTGACGCATAATATATTTTTGCACCACCGCGATTTGTTCGATGGCTATTTCCACCCCCAGATCGCCGCGGGCGATCATGATGCCGTCAGCGGCTTGCAGAATCTCATACAGATGGTTGCGGGCCCCGGCGCGTTCGATTTTAGCGATAATGAACGGATTGTGCCCCAGGCGGGCTGCAGCCTCTCGAACCGCAACAATGTCGGCTGCGATTTCGACAAAAGATTGACTGACGGCATCCACGCCGTTTTCCATGGCAAATTTAAGGCATTCGTGATCGTGATCGGTGAAGGCGCTGATGCCCAGATCGATGCCCGGCAGGTTGAGACCTTTGCGGGAACGAAGTTTGCCGCCGACAACCACTTTACAGCGAACATCGCTTCCGTCGATTCCATCCACTTCCACTTCTACATAACCATCATTTATGTAGAGTTTGTCACCTGGTTTCACTGCTTTGGGCAGACGGGAAAAGCTGACTGAAACACGACCGGCATCACCGACAATTTCCTCGGTGGTCAGGGTAAATGAATCGCCGGGCTTTAATTCGATCGGCTCTTCGGCAATTTGGCCGATTCGCATCTTGGGCCCGGGTAGATCGGCCATGATGGCCACCTGTCTCCCGGTCGCCTGCGATGCCGCTCTGACCTTCTTGATGGTTTCGTGGTGACTGGAAAAATCGCCGTGAGAAAAATTTAACCGTACCACGTTCATGCCGGCTAAAAGCATCTGCTGTAGAATTGCCGGGGAATCCGAAGCCGGACCGACGGTGCAGACCAGTTTGGTTTTGTTGGCAGGAAATGCCATGGGCTTGCTCCTTGTTACCAATAGACAGATCACGGAAAACAGAAAACAGTTGATAGAAGACAGTTAGATGATGTCAGGTTCCAGATGACAGAATTCGGAGAACAGAATCCATTTCAACTACTAAAATTGTTAAACTGGCAGAATTCCATTGATGGGAGCTGACCCCGGTCGTTATTGGGGGCGCTTTCTATGCTTTTTCGCGGCTGAAAGCCGCTCCCACAAACTCAGGATGGAATAATGTGCTTGAATTGAATGTTATCGATTAAACAAAAGCCAGTTCTCTATTTGTTGGCACAGGGTATTTGCTTTCTGTCCCCTGTTATCCGACTTCTGTCTTCTGGCAATTTACTTCAAATCTAAATATTCCAGAATGCCGGCGTTGTATTTCTCCCTGAACGCATTATCGACTTTTTCGATAGGATTGGCGCCTAGAAATAGCAGCAGCTTGTCCATCTTATTTTTTCTGGCAGCGGCATCGGCAGTATTTTTTAGATTTACGATCTCATCTTCGACTTCAAAATATTTCAGCTTGTCATTCAACGGCAGCTGCCAGAAAAGTAAAAAACCCCTGTCCGGGAAATCCACCCCCAGCAACCGATAACAGTATTGCATAAATATTTTCTCCAACTTGCGTCGGATGGCGGTAATTTTCGTTTTTTCGTCTGCCAGGTCTTCCGGGTTACACGGTTTGCCGATTACCTCGAAATACATTTTTATTTTCGGCTCGGTGCCCGAAGGCCGCACCGTCATTTTTATACCGGCCGTCTCCGGCAGGTCGTCAATGAAATATATCAGTATATTTCTGGCGGAAGTATCTGTTTTTGATAGATGGGGCTGGGGATCTCCCTGGCGGCGATCGAATCGTTCTTTAACACGAAAGTTCTCAAATGATTCGATTTTGGTGCCTCTCAAATGATCCATGATAAGACCGATCTGTTCCATGCCTTTGGCCCCCAGTAACCGGATTTCGGTCAGATAATTGTGACAGTAACCGTAGGTCGAATAGATGTCGTTGAGATCATCGAGCAGGGTTTTTTGCTGCTTTTTTAATTCGGCGGCGTGTTCGGATAACCAGATAGCCGCACAGGCTGCATCTTTATCCCGGGCGTAGTTGCCGGTAAGATATCCATGGCTCTCCTCGGCTCCAAAGATAAAATCGTCGCTTTTTCCCTCTTTTTCAATCTTGTTCATCTCATCTGCGATGTATTTGAAACCGACCAAAAGATCGTCGATGCAATGGACGCCGTTTTTCAGGGCGATTTTTTCCATCAGCGATGTGGTGACATCCGTTTTGATAATGACACTGTTCGGGTTGAGGCGGCCATTGGATCTGTATTTAGAAATTGCATAGTTGGTCAGGATGATTCCGATTTCGTTGCCGGTCAGGAACTGCCACGAACCCTTGTGGTTGATCATCACACCGATACGGTCGGCATCCGGGTCCGTGCTGATTAAAATATCTGCATTCACTTTGCGGGCAAACGGCAGCGAGTTGTCAAAGGACTCAGTCACCTCGGGGTTGGGAATATTAAATGTAACATTCTCAAAGGCCCCACTTAAATTCGATGTCTGCGGGTCAAGGGTGATATCAAATTCCAGTTTCTTTAAAATCGGATAAACAGAAGTCAGGCCGGTGCCATGCAGCGGAGAATACACGATTTTTATTCCCCGTTCATCCGATAAGGACACCGGGCGAACCGCATCATAATAGGCATTGTCCACCTGTTCATCGATCACTTCAACCATCCCTTGTTCTATGGCCGCATCGACATCGACAACCTTTATTTCTGTGACATTTCCGCTAACCTCGTCGACCAGAATCTGATCTTCGGGGGGAATCAATTGCCCGCCATACTGATCATATACTTTTTTGCCGTTGTCGGTGGGCAGATTGTGACTGGCGCTGAACATATCACCGGAAACGGCATTTAAATGACGAATCGCATAGGAGAGCTCCGGCGTACTTCTCTCGTTTTGGAACATGTACACCTTAATTCCGTTTGCGGCGTACACCGCTGCGGCGGCCCCGGCGAGTCGGCGACCGTCAAGGTTCATGACGGGATTGGCAAGTGTTTCATCATAGATTTCTTTTTGGGTGTATTTTCTGACATCAAACGCCAGGACAACACCCCGCCGGCCGGCCTGCTCACCGTATTGTCGGATCAGATACTGGGAGTGCCCCTGGGCCGATGCCTGGATGGTCCAGGTGTTGATCCGGTTGGGACCGACACCGACCAAACCCCTGCGCCCGCCGGTGCCGAACGGGATCACCTGATAAAAGGAATCCAGCAGAAAATTCCAGTTTCCCTTTTCAATCAAATACGTAATTTGCGGCACATAGTCTTTGAAGGAATCATCGGTTAACCAGGTTTCTAACCACTTCAGGGCTGAGTTGACGTACTTTTTCGAAACTTCCAGACTGTTGAAACCATTTTCTGTTTTGATTAGCAGTGATTTTGCATTCGTCATTTAAGTCCTCTTTCTTCGCATTTAGCTATGAATCCTTTGCCGTCAACCAGACATACTGGTAAGGTTTCAAGGCAAATTCGCCCGTATTAACAGTTTCACCAGAAATCTGATCCGTCATCTGGCGGGGGATTAATTTTTCCGGCAGTGACAATGGTATCTCAGCGGCTGAGATATTGGTCAGGGCAAATACGGTTTGATCTTCGGTATATCGTTTGATCGCAAATATTCTGGGATCGATTTCGAGTATATAAAAAGCCGCATTGGGATGAAAGGCCGGTTGCTTTTTCCTGGTCTTGATTAAATCGAGATAGGGATAAAAAACTCTCGATCGGAATGATTCAGGATTCTTTAATTCTTTTATAATTTCTTCTGCTTGGAGTTTCTCCCGGTTTACGGTTCTGGCCCGGCCGGTCTGCTCAACGCCTTCTGTCCAGTTGCGTGAACCCAACAGACTGTGGATGTAAGTAGCGGGAACACCCGGCAGCACATACTGGATGGCCTGGGATGCCAGGAATTTATCCGCCCGGGTTGAGTTTTTGTCTGCCAAAATCGCATCCACATAGGTTATGTTCAGTTCATAGGGACTTTCCGTACCATCCGGATTCTGTTTATAAGAAACCTGTCCGCCGTTGGCTTTTACGATTTCAATCAACTCTGCCAGTTCCTCGGGCGGCAGAATTCCCTCCAGTGGGCGAACGCCGATGCCGTCATGGGAGGCGGTGAAATTAAAAAAGGTGTTATGCGCAGATGCCAGCTGGAGTCCTTGCGCCCAGCGGGAAAGTTCCGTGGTGTCTTCTTTGACAAACGCATAAAACAGCAGCGGCGGCAAGGTGAAATTGTATACCATCTGGGCCTCATCGCGGCCATTGCCGAAATAGCTGATGTTCTCGGCATGGGGGACATTCGTTTCGGTGATAATCACGACATCCGGTGCCACCACATCCAATATGCTTCTGAACAGTTTAACCATGTCGTGGACCTGGCCCAAGTGGATGCAATTTGTGCCGATTTCCTTCCACAAATAGGCAATTGCATCCAACCGCAGGATGGTTGCGCCCTGTTGCACATAGTACAAAAGTACTTCGATCATTTTTTCAAGTACATCCAGGCTTTTAAAATTGAAATCGATTTGATCGGAACTGAAGGTGGTCCATAAGTGAACGCTTGTGCCGTCCTTTTTCCTGTATTCGGATAAAAGGGGCAGGGACCTTGGGCGGGTTACGCGGGAAAGATCCGTCGCGGGGTCGGCTTCGATGGCAAATTCACAAAATCCCTCTCTGCCTTCCAGGTAGGATTCAAACCACGTGCTTTTTGAAGAAAAATGATTGAGTACATAATCAAACATCAGTTCAAAATCCTTGCTGATAGCTTTCACTTCCTGCCAGGTTCCAAGGGCTGGATCGATGGCGAAAAAGTCTATGACCGAAAAACCATCATCGGAAGAGTACGGGAAAAAGGGTAAAAAATGGATACCGGATATGGCACCTCCCAAATAACCAACGGCAAATTCATGCAGTGTGGCAACCGGGGCCTGTCCCTCCTTTTTTATAGAGTCGCCATAGGTGATCAAAATGACATCTTCCTGGGAAAAGTATCCCTGCTTTTTTCTTTTTTGAGCGGGAAATTTTTCAATTAAAAGGCTGATTCTTTCAAATGCCGACCGTCCGGTAACTTCTCCGTAGATGTTGTTCAACAATTGCTTTATTGTTTCAATACCTGCCATAATTTCTCCATTAGATTACGAAAATTCTCCCGGTAACCAGCCGCACTCTCTCATAAAGTTCCTAAGGCTCTGGTGCAAAACACCATAGGAAAAGAATTTTTTTCCCAGTTCATAATTATGATCCACCATTGCTTGACAAAGATCGGGATTATCCAATATCTGCCTGGCTTTCTCGACCGCTTGGGAGGTCACATAGCCATCAATTTCGATGACGGAGAAACCTTTGGGTTTGATGTCTTTGGTATAAATTGAATAGGCATTGACCACGATGGGTTTACGAAAATAAATGGCTTCCAGAAAGGCGTTACCAAATCCCTCAAAGGTGGAAGGATAGGTGACCAGGTCGGCGTAGGGATATAGGTCTTCCAGGGTATAGATTTTCCTTCCGTCTGCGGTGACACCCCTTTGCTCATTGATGATATTTGAAACAAAGACCGTGTCCACCTTCATCAGCTTGGAATATTCTATCAACCGCTGCTCATAGTCATGGCCTTCATCACCGGATGCATGGGAAACAATCAGTTTCGCTTTTCTTCCCAGCCGGTTTACCATCTCGATAGCATGCTCAATTCCTTTGCGTTGCACCACCCGGGTCGGTTGAAGAATGAAAAGCTCATCATCCTCGATCCCAAGCGCCTGGCGCACATCCGCAGTGTAGTCGTCAGGCGGCGGCGGCGGATTTTCAAAATCCATGACATTTGGCGCGATTCGAGCTGAAACTCCCGTTCGCAGACTCAGTTGAGCATCGGCCACCGAGTTGATGACCACATGATTGATGGACGGTAAAACGGGCGGAAAAGCCATGTTCAGATAGTCCTGCACGGCGTTTACCATAAAACGGTCACGTTCCCAGTAAAAATCATGATGATGTGCGATGGTTTGAATGTTGGTTTCGGCAATAAATTCGGTGAGGGCGATTCCCAGGGGAATGTTCAGCGGGATGGTCAAGGCATTTTCAGGAATAATAATCTGGATATTAAATTTTTCGACAAATTCGTATAAATGATCTTTTAATTTCATGGCCAGTTGATACATCTTCTTGGAAACCGCTCGCTTCCTTCCGGTATAATTGAAAGCTTCTAGATAAACATCTTTGATATCAGGGTGGGTAAAATGGGCCTCGGGAACCAAATAGCACCGTTCCGCCGCCCGATCCAGTTCCCCGGCAAAGTAAAAGCAGGTGAATCCCTCCTCCTCAAAAATATCAGCCCATTTTTCGATTTCCAGTGATACGCCATCTGTTCCGGCGATTCGGGTGGAGATAAAGGCAACATTCTTGAAATCTGAAATCGACTTGAAATCCCGCATATTCGACTCCTTCAGTGGCAGCAATTTGATAAATATCGTCCCAATACCATTAACTTAACATAAGCTCCTCGCAGGAGTGGTTTCGGCTCGGCTGAACCCGTCGCAGGCCAGCCGCGAAGAGAACTCGGTCCGGAGTCTTAATCGCGGCTGGAAGCCGCTCCCACAGGAATATAACCATTCAGGCTTTGCCGGCGCTGCCCAACACCTTCTCATTTTTAAGTTTGACCATTTTAATTAATTCTTCCCGGGCCGGGCCGAGATATTTGCGAGGATCGAATTCAGCCGGATTCTCGGCGAAAATTTTTCGAATTACTGCCGTCATCGCCAGGCGACCGTCACTGTCGATGTTGATTTTGCAGACCGCCGAACCGGCCGCCTTGCGGAGTTGTTCTTCGGGTATCCCGACGGCATCTTCCATGCTGCCGCCAAACCGGTTTATCATGCGGACATACTCCGGGATCACGGCCGACGCGCCATGCAGTACAATGGGAAACTCCGGGACTCTTCTTGCAACTTCTTCAAGAATATCAAAGCGCAGGGGCGGCACTTGGCCCCCGGGTTTGACTTTAAACTTATAGGCCCCGTGTGACGTGCCGATGGAAATGGCGAGACTGTCCACACCGGTCCCGGCAACAAATTCTTCGACTTCCTCTGGTTTGGTGTAATGGGAAACTTCGTGGGACACTTCATCTTCAACTCCGGCTAGCACGCCCAGTTCTCCCTCTACGGTGACCTCCCTTTCGTGGGCGTAGTCAACCACCCGTTTGGTTAATTCGGCATTTTTATCAAACGGATGGTGTGATCCATCGAGCATAACAGAAGAAAATCCACTGTCAATGCAAGACCTGGCAAGCTCAAAGCTGTCTCCGTGATCCAAGTGCAGCGCGATTGGTATGTCGGCGCCCGCATCTTTGGCCATCTGAACAGCGCCCATGGCCATATATCTCAACAGGGTCGGATTGGCATATTTGCGGGCGCTGCCGGACACCTGCAGGATAACCGGTGACCTGGATTCGGCACAACCCAGGATGATGCCTTGAAGCTGTTCCATATTGTTGAAATTATAGGCCGGGACCGCGTATTTACCCTCCAGGGCCTTCTGAAACATCTCTTTTGTATTGACCAACCCCAGATCCCTGTAATGGGTTGTTGCGTTCATAATTTTCTCCTTAGCTATTCTTCCGACACGTTTCGAATATTATCCAACAAAATAATATTGATCAAGATAAGAATTTGTTGGCGGGTTTCAATGTTTTTATACATTCCCCAGTTTGTGCGGCAATTTCCAGTTCTTCGTCGGTTGGGATGACGGATGATAGAGAACAGAATACAGACGCCGATGTTGGAACTTAAAACCATTTGAATCGCGGCTGCCCCGCTAGAAAAAAGCGGGATGCAAGCAAAAGCCGCTCCCACAACTTAGCATCGATCGATGTGCTTTTTTTAGTAAAGATTTAATAAAAAGGTAATCACATTAAATTTTTTGTCTTTTTTCCCGTCTCCCGTCTTCCGCCTTCCAACTTCCGCATTCAAATTCCTTCTGTCATCCGTCCTCTGACACAGCTGCCTGGGCCTGAATCGCCGTGATGGCCACCGTGTTGACGATGTCGGTTATGGTGCACCCCCGGCTCAGATCGTTTACCGGTTTGTTTAATCCTTGCAGCACCGGTCCGATGGCGACCGCATCGGCGGAACGCTGAACCGCCTTGTAGAGATTGTTGCCGGTATTCAGGTCGGGGAAGATGAAAACCGTTGCGCGTCCGGCCACTTCGCTCTTCGGCAATTTGGTTTCGGCAACCCCGGCATCCACGGCCGCATCGTATTGAATGGGACCTTCAATTTTCAAATCAGGTCGATTTGCTTTTACGAGCCGGGTAGCTTCTCGCACCTTGTCGACATCCTTGCCGGTGCCGGATTTTCCGGTGGAATATGAGCACATGGCGATGCGGGGTTCGATACCATAAATTTTTGCAGTTTCAGCCGAGCTGACGGCGATGTCAGCCAGTTGTTCGGCGCTGGGATCAGGATTTACCGCACAGTCTCCGTACACGAGCACACGGTCTGCCAGACACATCAAAAATACACTGGAGGCGATGGCAACGCCCGGCCGGGTGCGGATAATCTGAAGTGCCGGCCGGATGGTTTCGCCGGTGGTGTGAACGGCACCGGACACCATGCCGTCGGCGGCACCTTTATGTACCATCATAGTTCCAAAATAGCTGACATCCGTCAAGGTATCCCTGGCCATTTTTTCAGAGATGCCCTTATGCTTGCGCATCTCATAATAGATCATAGCGTATTGCTCGAGCAACTCCGCCTGCATGGGATCGACAATGTTGATTCCCTCCAGGTTGAGCCCGAGTCCGCTTGCTTTCTGTCGAATATCTTCCGGCTTACCCAGCAGGGTAATCTCCACAACCTGGCGCCGCAGAAGTATTTCACTGGCTTGCAGGATGCGTCCTTCAGACCCCTCGGGCAGAACGATATGCTGTCTGTCGGCCTTTGCCCGTTCGATGAGATTGTATTCAAACATGATCGGCGTCACACTTTTGGATCGAACCACTTTGATGCGGTCCGCGATCTCCGGTATATTCACATGGGCTTCGAAAAGTCCCAGAGCGGAAGCAATCTTTCGGTCATTTTGCGGCGTGAGCGCCGCTCTCACCGACCCGGCTTTCAGCGCTGTCGCATATGTATCGGAGTCAACGCTGAAGATGGGTATCGGCGACGTTTTTTTAAAACCTTCGATCAGTCGTTGGACCTGGGGTTCAAGCGACAACCCGCCGGTTAACAGAAGACCGGAAATATTCGGATATGTTTCCGAAACCGTTGCCGCCAGGCTGCCCAGGATGACATCGGAGCGATCACCGGGGGTGATGACAAGGGTTCCGTCGCTGATATAATCCAGAAAGTGCGGCAAATTCATAGCGGCAATTTTAATATCGAGGACTTCCCGATTCAAGCCATCCGGATCACCCTGTAATAGTCGACTTTCCAGGTGTGCGGCGATTTCTCCGACGGTCGGTTTGTCCAGCAGCGGTACCTCGGGAAGGATATACACCGGTTCTTTGATTGATGTTTCATATTTGAGTCGGGTGTTGATCAGGCCAACATGCTGCGGTTCCACCCGATTGGCCAGGATTGCCAGGAGGGTGCATCCCTGGCTTCCAAAGGCATCACGGGCAAACCGAGTCGCATCGAGAATTTCCTCCGGTGATTTGCCACGTCCGTTTACTACCGCTAGAATCGGACATCCCAGATTATTGGCCACTCCGGCATTAAAGTCAAACTCGAAAGCGGAGGATACCCCCGTGTAATCCGTACCTTCACACAGCACAAAATCACACCGGCTCTCCAGAGCTTTATATTTGTCGAGAATATTTTTTAAAAGCATATCATACTGACCATGGGAAACCATGCGCCGGGCGTCCTCGTGCTTGTAGGCGTACATGTCTTTATACGCCGGCCGCAAATTGTAACGCGTCAGGATCAGTTGGATGTTGTTGTCGCGTTTCACATCTGGAATAATCGGCCGGAAAAACCCGATGTTTTGCAAACGTCTTGACAGCAATTCCATGATACCGAGCGCCACCACGGATTTGCCTCCACCGGGTTCCAGAGTTGCAATGAATAGACTTTTTGACATGTTGCAGCCTCTAAAAAGTATATGCTTATCCGGAAAGTCCATTACCACTTGTTCTTTCCGGATAACCCCAAAAAAGTGTTTGAAAAATTATCGAGGCAAAATCACTTGGCATTTTGTTTATCCGGAGAGTGGTAATGACCCCGGAAATAAATCAATCAATCTGCCCCGGCGGACGTGTATCTTGGCCCGTCTTCGGCCTTACGCCAGAATCCACATCTAGACAATAGGCCTCCTTTGGCGTTTATTGAAGACGAACCAAAATCCGGCACAATCCTTGTGATATTAACTGATTATGCGACCCTAAGTTCTTTTTGAAATCCATAAACAGAAGCACGGAAAGGCCTTCAGCCGACCGGTTGCGGACGTAGATGAGCACAAGAATGAATTTATATCACGATGCACTCGAAAGCAACCTTTATGCTGCACCCTATAAAGAATACTATTCGAGCCGAAAGACTTGTATTGAAATCGCAGGAAAAGTGTTGACAGTTTTAGAAGAGATGATTAAGTTGGCGAAATAGATAATCATTTTTTTCAAGCCTTACCAACTAAGAAAAGGAGGAGTAAAATGAAGCGAAAAAACGAAATTAACAAAATTGAAAGATCGGTGAAATTAAAATCTATTCTTCTGCTAATGCTCTTTGGCATGATTCTGCCGGGTTTAATCGCCACCCAGGCGGCGGCCTTTGAAATTATTACGAAAGAGGATATTGTTCAGAAAACTGTTACGAAAGAGGATTTTATCAAAACAGCAGATAATTTTATCGTCCTGATGGATACTTCTCAATCCATGAACCATCGGTGGGCGAAAGATTCGACCAAGTCAAAGCTCGAAGTTGCCAAGGAAATCCTGGTGAACGGAGAGCAGGCGCTGCCGGATTTGGGCTATAACGCCGCACTTTACGAATTCTCACCAACCGCGGCCCTTTACCCGATGGGGCCGCTTGACAAGGAAAAGTTTGCCCAGGCCATCAACGGTATCAGAGCAGACGCCGAAGGCGCCACTTTTCTGACGAAAGCGCTTCGTGACCTTGAACCGGTCCTGCAAGGGGCGTCCGGCAAAACAGTGGTCTTTATCTTCAGCGACGGCGATTTCAGCGAAATCTCGGCGGGGATGAACGATCCAGGCGATCTTACCACGGAACTGGCCGGAAAATACAACGTTTGTTTTTATGTCATCGGTGACGCCACTCAGGCCCGGGATCAAAAGCGGTTGCGGGATATGGCCAAGTCCAATGAATGTTCGCGTTTGATTTCATTCGCAAAGTTTGTCGAGAATCCGCAGTATAATAGCGGAGCACTGTATGTGGTCAAAACCACCTCGGAAGTTCAAACGATAACCGAATTGAAGACCGCCGGGGCCGCAGGCGACAATATTATGTTCGATTTCGGCAGTGCTGCCATCCGCCCGGAATATAATGACGAACTCGATAAGGTCGGCGAATTTTTGCAGAGCAATCCCAATAGCTACGCCGTCCTGGCAGGGTACACCGACAGTGTCGGAAGTGAAGAATATAATCTGGGATTGTCACGCAGAAGAGCGGAAAGTGCTGCGGCATACCTAATGAATAATGCCAATGTCGCCGAGGATCGCATCGTTCTGCAGTGGTTTGGGAAACTCAATCCGATCGCCGGCAACGATACGGCAGAAGGACGCAGCCTGAATCGGCGTGTTGAAGTCGCGGTAGGCATTGAGTAGCCTGATTGACTCAGGAAAAATTAGAGCATAGATTAGGCAGAGCCCCTATTCCAACTTTCCAATTGGATCATGGCGGTTCTCCCGATTGAAATCAAAGCCGGCCCTCCGGGGCCGGCTTTTTTCAGTAATGGCTCTGCTGTTGAGAATGGTTGCACCCTACCAGTTAAGATATAATTTCTTCTGACCGCCTCACTATCCGTGTTCAAGTCTTATTGTCTTTTTAAAACTCGATTATTTACAGCAGCTTAGCGCGGAGATGAAGTCTACGCCACGATTTTGGTTAAGATTAACAACGATTTTTACAGGTAAAATTTCGAGAAGTCATGCATACCACCATGCCTTTAACCGGTTGAGAAAAATTATCAGTTTAAAATTTTATGCTTGAGATTCGCTTTTATTGTGATATAGAGTGCTTATATGAGGTCATTTTCAAAAGACATGAAATCCGCAGCTTCTTGAACGAGCCGAATTTTAAAACCCAATTTCAACGAATCCCTCAATGTAAGGAAGGGAAAATCACAAAATGGCAGATAATTCCACGGTTGATGATACCACAGGAACGCAGGCGGTGAAGCCGGAGAAAGGGTTATTGACATCCGTTTTTAATTTTTTCGGCGGCAAAACGCTCAGGCTAAACAACGACATTGGGGCCATGGCCATATTCTTTTTCCGGTCCTTTATCTTAATGTTTAGACTTAAAGCGATTCCCGATATAATCCAACAGGTCTACTATATTGGCGCAAAATCCGCTCAGATTGTGATGCTGGTGGGCTTTTTTACCGGGATGGTGCTGGGACTGCAGCTGTATTTCGTTCTGGTCGGTTTCGGTTCCGTGGGGGTGCTGGGCACCGCCATCGCCCTGACGCTGATCCGGGAGATGGGGCCGGTTCTAGCCGCCATCATGATCACCGCCCGAGCGGGTTCGTCCATGACCGCGGAGATCGGCATCCAGCGGATCTCAGAGCAGATCGATGCGCTGTCCACCATGCGTATCGACCCGCTGGGTTTTCTGATCAGCCCGCGCATCGCCGCCGCCGTCATCAGTTTTCCGATTTTAACCGCTTTTTTCGACCTCATCGGCATTATCGGCGCCTGGGTCAGCGGCTGCCTGATCCTGGGGGTCAATTCCGGTTCGTACTTTTACCGGGTGGTGTCAAGTACCCAGATCGATGACATTACGGGAGGCTTTATCAAGTCCATCGTGTTCGGGGTTTTGGTTGTCACCATTTGTTGTTTTCAGGGGTATTTCACGCATATGCGGACAGACAGCTTCGGCGCCAAGAGCGTCAGCCTATCCACCACCTCGGCGGTGGTGATATCGTGCGTCATGATCCTTATTTCCGATTATGTTGTAAACTCTTTTATTTTGTAGGATACGAAGCAGGACGAATCGGGAACAATTGACGGTATCACTTCGCCCTGTCTTTTTATTATGGTCTTATTAGATTTTTGCTCAATTAAATGGGGATCGCATGGACACACAAAGAGAGCCAATTATTGAATTTAAAGGGGTGAGCAAAACCTTTGGCGACCGCAACATTCTGGATCGCATCGATTTTTCAATTTACGAAGGTGAAGTCACGACCCTCATCGGTCTTTCCGGTACGGGCAAAAGTGTGACGCTCAAGCACATCATCGGAATGCTCGAACCTGATGAGGGCCAGATCCTTTTCCGGGGCAAACCCATCGATCAAATGAAGAAAGCCGAATGGAATAATTATATTGGTCAGATTAGCTACATGTTTCAGAACAACGCGCTGTTTGATTCGCTGACGGTA
>Ga0316194_10001056_pt1 | contig 18755 bp, 12 predicted proteins | sample CroRivsedime1_MG_FD_204936 | JGI IMG/M metagenome (GOLD analysis project Ga0316194, IMG submission 204936) | Coastal sediment microbial communities from Maine, United States - Cross River sediment 1 | ecosystem: Environmental > Aquatic > Marine > Coastal > Sediment | place: USA: Maine...
TGGGGAATTATCCGGCCCTTGGTAAAAAGACCGCGGAGGCGATCCCGGATGCGAAGTTGGTGGAGATCGATGGGATAGGGCACTTGCCACACATCGAGGCGTTCGACCGGTTTATTGAACCACTCACAGATTTTCTGGAAAACGAATAGTTACGTGTATTTGAGAGTGATACGGACTTTCTAATATTTGGGTACTTTCCTGAAGTAGACATAGAAACATTCAAGGTCTTCTGTGGCGCCCTTTCGAGACCTTTAGTCGTTGATAATCTTAGCAGTGACTGTAGGACCGGAACACCCCAGGTAGATGCCGTCCGATGATCGGTAATATTAGGATCGGGTGAATGTCCTGGATGTGAGTCTGAAACGCCATGCCACTGAGCAGGAGACAAGAGTAAAAAACACACCCCATCATTCAGGAACCAGGAGGCATGTGATATAACCAAGTAACACAATCCATGCAGACAGTTGTTTCAAAATCTTCTGCACGCTCGATTCTTAACAGTTTTTCAATCAGTTACTGTGTCATTGGGTTGAAGTAATGTGATTTTTGATAGAGTTAAAAGCAATCGCCACCTGCTTAACGGCGACGTCGAACAGGCGGATGGTGAGCGGCAGCCCTGCCGACGCTTCACACAGCTTCCGGAATGCGGAGCGGTAAAACACCGCATCCGGCAGCCGCCCCTCTTCCGGGACCAGAAACTTGGACCACAGCAGGCCGATGGCCTCGGCAGATACTTACCGGTAGTCAGACCATTTTTATTCGTCAGCAATCTCAAACAACAACTCCGTCATTAGCTTACCCTCAAACCACGCATCTACAAATACGGATGCATCCGTTTGTCTAACTGTAAAACCGGGTGCTGCCACGGGTTTGCTACCCATAAAATGAAGCTTATCGACGGGGTAATGAACATTCAGTTGAACATGAAGCGGATAATAACCATCCAGAAACTTACGTTCAAAAGGCCCATTACGCAAAGTGAAGTGCCTCCCACCATCCTTGTATAAAATGCGTGCTTGCAGACTCACACAAAGGCTTGCCTCATAACCAACCTCCTCAAGCTGTACAGACATCCCTTCCACCCAGGCTTTCTTTATGTTCTCGGTCGAGTTTATTTTCAAGTTACGCATTTTGTGGTATCGGTATACCACTTCGACAGCTGTTATAGGATCAAGGTCTTCATGGCATTGATGAATATTAACCCAGCCTGTTTCCACACTTGTAATTAAAATGGTAATTTCATTCACCATAGTGGGAACACGTTTGTCCGGTGGTTTGCGTAAAAATCGCAACTCGCCTTCACTGATGTTATCAATATAAGGATGTGCCTGATCATCACTTTCGAACCAATTTTCCAAGGCCTCAGGCGAGAGCTCTGTCTCAGCCCATACCGGAACAATAAATGCTAAACATATCGCAAATAAAAATATCCGCATGGCACTAATTTGTTTCCTGCCGCAGTAAAAATTGTTCAATGATTTTCATACGCCGTTGATGATTGGAAGGATTCGTATCCATAAAAGGATGTGCAAAACCATCGTCGCTAATTACGCTGGCATTTCGCTTCGCAGCCTGAGTTAACAGTTCTTTTGACATGGCGGGTGTGACGACATTATCACGCCTCCCCGAGATAAGCATGAAAGATGAACAGTCATCAGGCAAGTGGGTCACTGGATCATAAATTTCAGGACAACCATAACCCGACAAGTGGCTTGGTGAAGAATCTATTACGACCCTATCTAGTTCAAAATTGAAATCAAAGCCATCTAACAAAACAATACCGCCAAAGGAAAAGGCATAGACCAGTCGCCGCTTATAGGGCTTTGCGTTGAGGGCCGTCAATATTTCCAGTGTATCACTCACCATGGCTTTAAGTCGTCGCTTTCCCTGCGACCGACCATAACCACGATAATCATATATGTAGACATCATAACCGGATTTTGCATAGCGAACGAACTCACCAATAAGCTGATCAGCCAGGATGGCATTGCCCTGAAGAACGAACAGATATCCCTTGTTTTTTTCTGTTCGGCTTGCTAGTCGATAACCACGTAATACCCGCTCGTCCTGGCTCGTAAAGGAAACGTCCTCTACCCCTTCCAGCCCAGCTAAGCGCGATGCATCTGCTCTGCCAGCCATGCTACTCCATAGCCAGAAAAGAAAGGGTTCTTTTATTCCACAAACGCTCGTTTCCAGGTCCATTTGCTTATCTGACTCATCAGCAAGGATTGTGCCTGGCAAGGCCAATAACAGGGAGATAACTAATAAAATACGCCCACACATATTAGCAAGTATAGGTAATAGGTCTTATTGAGTGTCAATACCGAATGGAAGATCAATACGGGAACAATGGCTGTCAGTGCTGATATACCATCGAACAGAGCTTACTCACGCAACATGGCAGAGGACTTCATCCACGAAAAAAAGGAACCGAGTGGTTTCCGGATGCCGACTTCGATAAAATATCGAGCATTATTGAAGTCGCCGTGAGTGGGTAACGCAACCGATGAATCTACGCCGATGCCCTTTTACTTTCAAGGCAGCGCATACGGATAAAGGTTCAGCACCAGACTCAGCCTGATTTCCCGACATGTACGATCAAGTAACAACCAACAAATGATATTATCGAGCCAGCAATAGATTCCTTCGAAAAATGACCGATGCGATTATCGATGAGAGTTGTTAACGCACCCACTATGGTTCTAACCGGATGGTTTGCGTGGGTAAATCCATTTCGACATTTTATAATTGACTGTTAATGATAACTAATACCAGGATAACCCCTTGAATCACCGTCCAAGGAAAAGGTTCGGCCAAGACCGCTCCCCGGTTCTGATTCACCACGTTACTCAGTAAGTTATGCATCTGCGTAACATGATTGCTGCCACTTTCGAGCGCAGTTGTGAGATACCGACCCGAAAATGCTTCCGGTCTATTGACTCAGATAATCGGGAAGTCATAGCGCAGAATGACGCGGAAGTCGGTACCGTCACTGTCCGCGAAATCCTCATCAAGCCACGAGCCACGAAAGCGCAGCCAAAAGTTTTTCAGGGATCCATCTTTGATCCGGTAATCAACAGTCAGATCGACTTCCTTGCGGTCAACGCTCACGCCGTCCAGTTCACCGTCAAAGCCTGCCACGAAGTTCATGATCGTGGACAGTCCCTCCAGCCCGTGACGCGAAAAGTCATAGCTCACGCTAGCCAGGTACGCTTTCTCGTTGGCGAGGTTGAATGAACGCTGCATGAGATCAACATAGCTGGGCCTGGTTCCGTAGGGACTGACGACCCCGGCATCCAGGCCCGTGATACTCATGCCGAGACGCAGCACCGCGCCGGCGCGACTCGCAGAAGCGCGGACGCCAAAATTCCAGGCATCGTCAAATAAAACTCCGGACAGATCGTCTCCGACATCCCATTGGCGCGTAAACTGCCCGTCCAGCCGCGCCTCCCATCCATTTGTGAGGTCACGGCCAATGCCCAGCTCGCCGTAAACCCCGGCGAAAAGATCGGGAACGACCCCACTGGTAACACCAACGTGGAAATCCTCCTGCGGGTCCCAAACCACGCCAAGATGGACGAGCCCGCGGTCCTTGTCCAAACCAATCACTTCCGTCATCGAGACGAAATCCTCGGATGTGCGCCGTTTGATATTCCACGTATAGCCTGTAGAGACGCGCAACTGGCCGTCGCCTTTCGCCAGGGTAACGGACTCAAAGGTGTTCGGTGTCATGCGACTGTCGGCCCGGTTCACATACGGCAGGTCAAGGTATTGCCGACCGGCCGTCAACACGTACCCGTCATAGCGCAACTTCGCATTTGCGATGCCCAGCGCACTGTAACCCTCCTGCACGGGCGCAAGCAGCAATGTGCCACCTCGATCGTCCGGCGCATGAACAGGTTGCGACGTGAAGCCTTCGGCTTCCACTGCAAACACATTCCCGAGCCAGCCAGACTGGTAGTAAATCGAACCGCCCATGGCCCAGGCCTCACTGGTTAGGCCGATGGACCGATCCTTTTTAATGTAAGCGGTGCGGAAGCGCACCTCGAGTTGCGTATCGGCGAAAAACGGTGACAGTTCCTTCATCCGCTCCCGAATCTCGGGGAATATCGATGGGCGATCTAGCACGAACGGAAAAATACGCTGGATCGGTGTTTCGATCTCGCTCGCCGAACCCGGGGCTGGATCCTGATCCAGTTCGCGCTCTCCGCCCAGCACCGGCCAATTGCAGACAACAGCCAACACCATGCAAATTACGCGGGAGCGTGCGTGCCCGGGTTTGCGTATCGTAATATTCTTGTTGGGGACAATTGATTTTGAAATAATTCTATTAATTGTCCGGGCTAACACCGCCTACTTGGCGGGTGATTTTATCTTGTAGAGCACCGAGTAGAACACCGGCACCATTATCATGGTCAGCACCGTGCCGACCGCCAGACCGAACATGATGGTCAGGGCCATCGACACCCAGAAAGCATCCTGAATCAGAGGTGCAACACCCAGCACGGTGGTTGCTGCGCCCAGCACAACCGGGCGTACCCGGGACATTCCAGCGGCAACTGTACTGTCATAGGGTGTCATTCCGGACGCCTTGTTTGCCTGGATCTCATCCAGCAACACAATGGAGTTCTTGATCATCAACCCGATCAGGCTCATGGCACCCAGCATGGCCATGAAGCCGAATGCCGTCTGGGTCGGCGCGAGAATGGCCGTGACGCCGATGACCGCAAAGGGTACAACCAGCGCCATGATGAGCGAGGGGCGCACCGAATTGAACAACGCGACGATGATCAGTGTCATGATAACCAGGGCGGGCACACCTCCGGGTATCAGCGACAGCTGGGCGGTAACCGTACTGTCGTACTCGCCGTCCCAGAACATACTGTAGCCTGGCGGCAGATCCATGGCCTTGAATTTGTCAATCACTTCAGAGCGAAGTGCAGGGAAAGTCACACCCTCCGGGGCCGCCTGTACGGCGACCTGGCGGCGCCTGTTGAAACGCGTAATGATGGGATCCTCCCATTCCAGCCGGATATCATCGATCACCTGGCCGAGTGGAACGGTCTTCAGCGACAGCGTCGGTTGCACCTGTATAACATCCAGGTTAGCCGCTGCCTGACGGCGTTCGTTCCCGGTTTCGCGTACGATAATAGGATAAAGATCATCACCCTCACGGTAACGACCCACCGGTGTTCCATCGTAGGCACGCCGGGTTGCCTCGGCGACATCGGCGCGCGACACGCCCGACCAGCGGGCCCGCTCCTGGTCAAAGTCCGCAACGACCTTTTGCACGCGATTGCGCATATCGGTACGCACATGCTTCGCCCGTGGCGTGTCATGGAGGATGGCCATGCCCTCCTCACCAAGCCGTCGCAGGGTTGCAAGGTCCGCCTCGGCCGGGCCGCTGATGCGCAATTCAAATGGCCAGGTATCCCCTGGACCCACGGTGTACTTGCGCACCCGCGTCATGGCCTGCGGAAACTCCTGCTTGAGTAGTGGTTCCAGCTCCGCAACCAGGCTGTTCACATCCGCAAAGGTCGGTGTATTGACAATCAACTGGCCAAATTCCGCCCAGGGGAACTCGGGATCCACCGGCAGATAGAAACGCGGTCCCCCGGCACCGATAAACGCCCCTACATCCTTCACCCGCGGATCACCAACCAGGCGCTGCTCGATCTTTTTCAGATCGTCCGAAACACTCTGAATGGGTGTACCCATCGGCGCCCAGTAGTCGATCATGAACTGCGCGCGAGTCGAGTCCGGAAAAAACTGCTGGGGTACATGACGAACAAAACCAATGGCCGCAATGACCAGCAGCACTACCATGCCACCGATAGTCAGCACGCGGCGGCGGATTGCGCCCTCGAGCATGCGTTTGTAGAAACGGAAAAACCCGCTGTCGTAAGGATCGCCCTGGTCAGCGCCCTCTTTTGGCGGTTTCAGCATGGCCATGCAGTTCAGCGGCGTCACGGTCATGGCGATGAACCAGCTCAGCACCAGGGAAACACCCACCACGACAAACAGGGAGCGTCCGTACTCCCCGGCATCTGCCTGTGCGGAGTAGACAGGGTAGAACGCCATGGCAGCGACAATGGTGGCCCCCAGCAGCGCGATGCCGGGTTTCGCTGCGCTTTCAATGGCCGCATCGAGTTTTTTCATGCCTTTGGCCAGTCGTACTGAATAGTTGTCAGCGACGACGATCGCATTGTCCACCATCATCCCCAGCGCCACCACCAGGGCCCCCAGCGACACACGCTGCAGATCGATGCCCAGTGTCTTCATGACGATGAAGGTACCGAGGATGGTCAGAATCAGCGCCCAGCCGATAACCAGGCCCATACGCCAGCCCATGGCGATGGTTAGAACGACCAGAACGATCAGCACAGCTTCAGCCAGGTTGATCACAAAGCCGTTAATGGACTCGCGCACCAGGTCCGACTGCCAGACAAATTTTTCGACATTGATGCCAGCGGGGAGCTCGGTAAGCAGTTCTGCAAGACGTGCATCCAGGGCCGCGCCGGTGTCCAGCAGATTGCCGCCGGCGACGTTGGCCACCTGAATGGCCAGCGCCGGTTCACCCTGGTAACGCATTTGTGCGATGGGGGGCTCCAGGTAACCCCGCCGGACCGTGGCCACATCCTTGATCCGGATCAATTCTCCTGCAACAGCGGCAGCCCGGCTGCCTGAGGCCGCGCTACCCAGCGGTCTGGACGCGTCCAGCTCGCGCGAATAAGGGGAAAGTTCAGCGCCGATGGTTGCCAGGGTATCACCAAAGCTGCGGCGGATGACCAGTTCACCGATATCTTCCGGTGAACTGAACTCGCCCGTGGTTTCTATACGAAAGCGGCGACCCGGTACCTCGATGCTGCCGCTGCTGACCACCATGTTCTGTTGTGCCAGCGTGCCGACAATGTCTTCCTTCGTTATCTGCAACTCGGCAAGCTGGGCCTCTGACACGTCCAGGTAAATCACCTTGGGCTGCACGCCCCAGAGTTCTGCACGTGCTACACCCGGCACCAGGCTGAGTTCCTTCTTGATGAGCTTGACGTAATCTTCCAGCTCGGCATAGTCGTAGCCATCGCCGGTCACCGCCAGCACAAAGCCATACACGAAGCTGAAATCGTCAACAATCTCGGGCTTCAGCACGCCGGGTGGCATGTGTGGCACCACGTCGCGGATCTTCTTGCGCATTTCATCCCACACCTGCGGCAGCGCATCCGCCAGGACATTCTGCTTCATGTCCACCTTGATAATCGACAGCCCGGCCTTTGACATGGAATAGAGATAGCGGACCTGGGGCATTTCCTGAATGGCCTGCTCGATGCGGTCGGTCACCTCGAGCTCGACCTCTTCCGGACTGGCACCGGGATAGGCGGTAAATATCACGCCGGTCTTGACGGTGAAGTCGGGATCCTCGAGCCGTCCGAGACTAAAGTAGCTGAACAGCCCTCCCACGACGAGCAGAAACACCACGAAGTTCGTGAAGGTCTTTTTCTCGATGGCGAAGCCGGTCAGATTCACGATGAGGCATCCTCACCCGAGATATCCATGATACGCACCGTCTGTCCTTCCCTGACGGAATGCACACCCTTGACGACCACCCACTCACCGGCGCTGAGGCCCGAGCGGATCGTCACCCCATACTCACTAAGCTGCCCCGTTTCGATTTCACGACTCTGCAGTGTCTTGCTGGTCGCATCGATGACCCAGACATAGGATTTTTGCGGGTCCTCAAGGGCGAAGATGGCCGTGGCGGGCAATTGCATACCCGTGCCCTTGGCATCCTCCGGAAGCCATGCGGATACCCTTGCCGTTCCCGCCATGCCAGGCAGGATCTCGGCATTGTCGGGTTGCGCCATCACGAGTGTGACCGGGTAAGTCCGTGTCGCCTGCGAGGCCTCCCTGCCGATCTCCTTGATCGTCGCGGGTATTTCCACACCAGGCAGCGCGTCAAAGGTGACGACGACATTATCGACGTACGGGGCATAAGTGATCTTGTTTTCCGGCACGCTGATGACAAACTCAATACTGGTCGGGTCGAGCAGACGCAGAACTGGCTGTTTTGCGATGACGGTTTCGAAATTCTCAACATAGGTTTCCACCACGACACCGGCGAACGGTGCCTTCAGGGTGGTGTAGTTCACCTTGTCCTGGGCCGCCCTCACCGCACTGGTCAGTGAGTTGGCAGCAGCGCGGGACGAGTCGCGCGCCGAACGCGCCAGGTCTACTGCCGTCTCGCTGGTCGCACCCGGATCTTCCTTGTAAACGTTCTGGATGCGCTTGTGATCGGCCGCCGCCTTTTTTGCCCTGGCCTGCGCTGCCTGCAATGTACCGGTCGCCGTGCCGAGTGCATTCAGGTAGTCCTGCGGATCGATGCGTGCAACGACGTCACCGGCCTGGAACTCGTCCCCGACATCGGCGGGTAGTTCGATAAGTGGTCCGGTAACACGGAACGACAGGTTGACTTCCTGACCGGCTCGCGCACGACCGGGAAAGGCACGTTGCGTGAGTGACTCGGCGTCGGCGAGGCGCATTGCCGGCACCAGCGGCGGTGTAATTTCGGCTTCGGGTTCGGGGGCGCAACCGGAGATGAGCATGCTGGTCAAAATAAGCCACAGCCATAATGGCGCTGAGCGAATGGGGTGAAGAACGCGTTTTTGGTGTTCCATATTTGATTACCTGGAAATAAGGTCAGAAAGTTTTGGCATTCGCCATCGCCGGATTAACTATCGGTCCGGTGCGCGCCACGAGCCACGTTTGTCATCTGGGACAGGCTCGACTGCGGCAGGATCAGCAAGCAGCTCGCCCCAGTTGGTGCGCTCGCCCATGCTGTCTTTGACTGCTTCTGGAATGAAGGCCTTACCCTCACGTATTTGCCAGCCACCACCCAGTGCCTTGTAGGTGGCAATCAGACTGCTCACGACCTTGCCACGGGCCGCTGTCAGTTGATCCTCGTTGAGCAGCATGAACTGTTGCGCATCCAGGACCAGGGTGTAGCTGATGATGCCCTCTCGATATTGTGACTGGGACAGTTCCACAGCCCGTTTTGCTGCCTTTGTGCTTTCTGTCAGGTATTCCACCCGCTCGCGTGCGTTTATAAAACTCACCAGGCCATCTTCAACTTCGCGAGCCGCATTCAATACCGTGTTCTGATAGGCTGCCACCAGTTGCTGGAACTGGGCGTCCTGTACCCGAACGTTGTTGCGCAGACGACCGTAGTTTAGGAACTTCCAGTCAAAACCGATGGCGCCGAGGCCGAAGTTACTGTTGGAATCCAGGATGTCGCTGGTGCTGGCGGCGGCGTATCCCACCGTACCCACCAGACGGACAGACGGAAACATGTCTGCTCGCGCGATGCCGATCCGGGCGCTTTGTGCGGCTGCCTGCAACTCACTGCGGCGTATGTCCGGGCGCCTGCGCAGCAGATCCGCGGGTATACCGACGGCCACGTTTTCTGGCGAGGTCGGAATCGACCCCGGTTCACCCAGGATATTGTTCAAATCTCCCGGCGGCATACCCAGCAACAAACTCAGCGCCAGCTTTGCCTGACGGATACCGGTTTCAAGTGTCGGAATCGTGGCCCGGGTGTTGCCAAGCAACGACCGTGCGAGCTGCACGTCGAGTTCTGTCACCAGACCGTTGCGAAACCGCACATCGGCAATTTCGAGACTGCGTGCCTGGATCGCGACGTTACTATTGGCATATGCCAGTCGTTCTTCAAGGGTTCTCAGCAGCACGTAGGCAGTGGCCACTTCACCTGTCAGGGTGACAAGGATATCGTCGTAGGTCGCAATACTCGCCGCGAGGTTGGCATCGGCCGACTCCACGCCACGTCGAAAACGCCCCCAGAAATCCAGTTCCCAGGCCGCATCCAGACTCATCCCGTAGCGATTGAAGCTGGGGTCAACCAGCGAGCCAACCGCCGGTGGCAGATTGGCTATCGGATCGGCATTTTCACTGAGTTGAAATGCAGTTGCCGATGCGCGGGCGCTTTGCGCCTGGGGGTAAAGTGTTCCGGCCGCAACGCCCAGTATGGCGCGTGCTTCATAGACCCGCAGCCCGGCAATCTGCAGGGTCAGACTCTGTTGGTACGCGGTTTGAATCAGGGTATCGAGGACCGGATCGTTGAAATTCTTCCACCAGTCATGATACTCGATGGATTCAGTACTGATTTCCGGTTCGTCGACCTCGGACCAGGCCTCGGTAACATCCGCGTCGGGTTTCTTGAAATCCGGGCCAACCATGGCGCAGCTGGTGACCAGCAGGGTCGTACCAAGGAGAGCCAGTATTCTGGCGTAAACATGCTGACTAACGACGTAAAACACCCCGGGCACTGTCGATATCGCGTATGCCGCTCTCAATTGAAGTTCTCCTGACGCTGCTTTGAAAATGTATGGTAATCAGGCGATCACAACCGCAAGAATTTTTCTGTAGCCTAAACGGCTGCCTTGCCATGCACTATGGGACCATAGTCCCATAGTGGCCACCAAACATGAGAAATCACAGGGTTGGGGTGTTACTGCTTGATCCCGCCCTCCCCCCGAGATCTGCCAGCAGGCGCTGATAGTTCGGATTGTTCCGCAGCAGCGCGCGACCAGCCTCGATCAATCGGTCTACCTGTTCTTCGGTCAGGGAGAAACTGGTCGGGATCCGGTTGAAGAAACTCCGGTCATCGGGGTGCAAGATGTCCTTGAATCCAACCTGTACGTTATACGGTGTAACGGTGTGATCCGGTGTTGACAGCGATGCCGCCCAGCGCTCCAGGCTCCTTTCCGTCAGTGCCTGAGTCACATCGTTATAACGATGGAGCTGCACATTGCTCATCGCACTGATGGTCTCCGCCACCGACGGTTGCTTGTTAGTCTTGTCAATCGCCGTCTCCGGGTCCGTGGAAGCATTAACGGTGATGAGCGCCGCGTATCGCGGAGGCTTGATGCTATGCATTTTAAAGAGCTCCCCCGCGCCGCCTGCCAGTTCAACAACCTCGTAGATCGCACGCAGCCCCAGGTTGTCCGTGATGCCCCCGTCCACAAAGTGGGCATACTCACGATGGTCTTTCTCGTAGTAGGATTCCAGCCCCCTGATGACCTGGGCCATGTCTGGATCATTGTCCATGCGCTCCGCAGCCGCCACCAACCAGTCAGGTTTTCCTGCCGTCTTGCAGTCGTAGTAGTTTTCGACCACGATGGGATGGAACACCAGCGGGACCGCGGACGAGGCGGTGACGGCCCGCGAAACCGGGAACGAATTGATGTCCGAGCAAAGCAGATCGAAGTACTCCTGAACGAAGGAGAAACGCACCCCGTAGCCCAGGTCCGAGGCGTTGATGAGAATCAGCGGGCCGTCCGTGCGCTGCATATCGGCAAAGGTTGCCCCGTGGAACACCTCCTCTTCGTAGATCTTCACGGCCATCTCGGTGCGTCCCGTGGGGCCTAACCACACCAGCGGGTTCAACAATCCCCGGACCAATTGACTCTCGATGTCCTGGTACAGGAACTTGTCCTTAAAGTCCTCGAAGATGCGATCCCCGTGCAGGCCGTAGTAGGCAGATGTAAAGCTGCCGCCTGAAACGGAGCTGATGATGTCAACCTCATCGAGCAGCCGGCGTGATTGCCCATCAATGAGCACGGTAGTGTCGCGCAGCTCTTCCAGTACCCCGTAGGCCAGCGCTGCAGCCCGTGTGCCACCGCCCGAAAAGGCGAGCGTCATCGTGATATCACCGCTACCCTGGCCATGGGCCTTGTTTTCTATCGAGTAAGCACTGGAGGGTACGGATTCTGACAGTGGATCGTTATCGATCACCCCGTAGGCCGCACAACCGGAAAGCAGCAGCAACCCAAGGCTAATTGTTACCCGTTTAAACATGTATCACCTTTCGCAGGAGCTAGAATCCAGACCCGCACAGCCTCGCAGCAACCTTCGCCATCATGCAAGTTGTTATCCGTATCGGCTCGTCCACCGTAAATAGCTGTTGCTGCTCTGCACTACAGGGCTTTTGTCCTGGAGCAGTTAACAAGCAGGGGCAGTCGCGAGGCAAATGCTACGGGCGTTGCCCCATCATTTGTCTGGGTGGCACTTCGCGAATTTTATGGCATCGAGCAAGGCTTGATCGTCGAAGGGTTTGCTGAAATAACCCGCAGCACCCGCGCTCCGTGCTGCGTCCCGCGTCAGGTCATTGTCGAATGCCGTAATAAAAATCACCGGTACTATAATACCGGATTCCCTTAAATACCGCTGCAAATCCAGACCGTTCATCCCCGGCATTTGTATATCCACCAGCAGGCAGTCTGCTGCCGTTGGCTTGCATGAATGCAGGAACTGTTCAGCAGAACTGTATGTCTGCACTGGAAGATCCGCGGATTTCATCAGACGCTTTGCGGCCTTGCACACTGAAGCGTCATCATCGACAACATAAATCATTGGCTGAACTGTCCATCGGTTGGGGTAATCACTGCTGAATCAGCAGCTGCTGCCCCTGCAGCGAATTACTTTCCCCGCCAACCCTACTGAAACCGGATTGGAAGCACTATAGGACTTTAGTTGCATGAGAATTAAATTTGTAAGCCCTGCCTGAGGAGGTCATCCTTGCCAGATGCCTCAGTCGTCGCTTTCCGCACGGGTTTTTGAGTCGATTCTGCTTGCTATGTGTACCCCGACCAGCGCCGCGACCAGGATGGCGATATAGAACTGGCCGAATATTGCCTCCAGGTTGACCATTGTCCGCGCAAAGGGTGTCGCTGGCGTTATTTCACCGTAACCCAGCGTGGTCAGTGTCACAAAACTGAAGTAAGCAAGCTCGGGAAGTGTTTCGTCCAGAGTCTCGGCGGTCATACCCCTGAACGAGCCGGGCACCATCAGATTCTGGAAAATGTACAGATAGGTCCAGATAAAACCCGCTATAAGATAGTTGCAGACCGAGCCGGCAATGCGATTGAGATCCACCGTGCCGGGTGCAAGCAAGGCCCGTGCGGCGGCCCAGGAACAGATCAACCAGAACATCAGTTGCAAAACCAGAATGAGGTATCCTGGCAACGGATGCTTCAAACGGACGGCAACGACCGCCAGCACAATTGTCAGGATGACAATCAGGGCACCTGCACGGAAAGCAGTCCGGGATCCTGACAGGCTCCAGAGACTGATGCCCAGTGTCACCGCCAGCGTGGTATTCATGAATACCTGTGCGATCTCACCGTGGAAGTTCTGCATCAGCGGTACACTGATGAATAATGTCAGCAGCCCTGCCAGCATATAGAAAAAGTTATGTTTTACCGGTGCAGTCACTGGACTTTGAGTGCAGGCGAAGCAACCGGACACACGCCCGCCTTGTCGGCAAGTCGAACCAGCTCGGCAACAGACTGCACCTCCATTTTGTCCATTACGCGTCCCCGATGCGTCTTGACAGTCTTCTCGCTGATATCGAGTGCCCAGGCAATCTGCTTGTTCAGGCTGCCGGCAATCACATAACGCAGAATTTCGAATTCGCGCGCTGTCAGGTTTGCAAGCCGCGTTTTTACCTCGGCCAGTTGACTGTATTGCTGCCGGTTTTCCCGATCGCTTTTCAGGGCCTCATTCACCGCCGCCAGTAGTATTTCTGCATCGACCGGTTTTTCCAGAAAATCCACTGCTCCCTTTTTCAGTGCCATGGCCGTGCTGGGCACGTCGCCGTAGCCGGAGAGGAAAATAATGGGAGGATGGCAACCCTGTGCTGCCAGCGTTGCCTGAAGCTCAAGACCGCCGGTTTTCGGCATGCGCAGATCCAGGATGATACAACCCGGTTCGTCGCAGGAATGTTCAAGATAGTCCCGGCCGCTGGCAAATAGCCGGGTACTGTAACCTGCTGAACGGAGCAGCTTTGCCAGCCCCTTGCGAACTGCTTCGTCATCATCGATAACGAACACCGTGGCTTCTGTATTCATGCCGTTTGCATTCATTGTATAACTGGCAGTGTGATGTGAAATACCGCGCCCTGGTCGGGGCTGTTTTCTGCCCACAGACGCCCGCCATGGGCCTCGACAATCGTGCGGTTAATCGCAAGCCCCATACCCAGCCCCTCTTTTCTTGTGCTGAAAAACGGCTGGAATATCTGATCCAGTATTTCCTCGTCGATACCCGGCCCGGAGTCTGTCACAGTGATCTCGATCATCCGTTTACCCTGGCATTTCGTTGTAATTATAATCCGGCGTTCACCCGAGTCCATCACCTCCAGCACATGGCTGGCGTTCATGACCAGGTTAATGATAACTTGTTGTAGCTGAACGGTATCCCCAAGCAATGCCGGCAGGCCTGGTGCCAGTTGGGTACTGAGTTTCACTTCTCTGATAGCCAGATCATTGTATACCAGCGCCAGTGCCTCATTGACAACCTGATTGATATCCAGCCTCTCAAACTGGCAGTTCTCCCGCTTTATCAAATGCCGTATGCTTTTAATTACTGCGCCGGCACGCTTGTCTTCCGTGATGATGTCTTTCAGAATTTCCCTGACTTCATCGACATCCGGATCTTCCTTGTCGAGAAAACGCTGCGCTGCCTGGGCATTGCTCAGGATGGCAGTCAGTGGTTGACCCAGTTCATGGGCCACCGCAGTGGAAAGTTCACCCATTGAGGCAACACGAACAACATGTGCGAGCTGCTCACGCTGATTGTGCAGTATTTCACGGGTACGTTTTAACGCAGTTATATCCGAGAGAATTCCGACGTAATGAGTCACTACCCCCCCGAAATCCCTGATAGGTGAAATTCGCATCAGGTTCCAGAATGGCGTTCCGTCTCTCTTGTAGTTGAGAATTTCGCCAATGAAGTCCTGTTCATGCGCCATGGCTGCGCGCAATTCCGACACCGTATCCGGATTAGTATCAGCCCCCTGCAGAAAAGACAGCTTGCAGCCGGGGATGTCTGCTGCCGCATAACCGGTGACATGGGTGAAGGCTGTATTCATATAGATGACTTTTTCGGATTGCGCCTCAACAATCACGCAGCCGTCAGTGATCTGTTCAAGCACTGCGGAGCGCAGGCGGGCCTCATCTTCCAGCTGCCCCTGCAGGGTAACATCCCTTGCCGTACCCCAGAGACGCAGCAGCTTTCCCTCTTCAAATTCACCAAGACAGTTATTAACAAATATTTTCCTGTTGCCGTACCGGTCCTTCTCGACTGACTGCCACTCTTGCGCGATGTATCCTGCCTCCACCAGCCGGGTAAGCACTGGAATAGAAGTGGGCAATTCTCGCGGCATAAATTCTTCCATGCGAAAACCAATGATCTCAGCGGGCGTGTCGAAGCCGTACTGATTGGCCAGGGACTGGTTAGCCTCCCCGAAATAACCATGCCGGTACAATAAGTCCACCTGCTCCATCACGGACAAATCCAGCGGGATCGGCTCTTCGAGATCCAGTCGCCAGGCGCCATCCACACTATTGTCAATGAAATAGCGACGGTACGAATCTTTCTCGGTGGCCTTCGATTGTGCGTGAATGCTGGCGCTCTTCATGATCTTTTTTTGGAGTCCCCGGACACAACTGTCTCTCTGAAAATAAATAGTGTTTATGAGTGTTACTTGCGCACATAGAGTACAGCCGATATTCGTTCAGAAATAATAATACGAACATATCAGTTATTTTCAGAACAGTATCAACTGCGAACTCAAACCTCCTGTCGCGCCACCTCGAGCGGCAACTGTGTTTTCGCGATACGTTTTGTCAGCGTGTACATGTGACGTAGCTGCTCGATAAAGGTCATCATCAGGCGGACCCTCTGCAGGTACCTGGGGTCATCACTATGCAAACGTTCCGCATGGCGCTCGAAGAGCCGGTCGGCGAAGTCCCTGATCTCATCCTTTAGCAACAGCACCTGTTGTGCCGCACGCTGATCGCTTTGACCCACAGCTTTGGCCACCAGCTCGACACCGCGCCGGACGGTTTCGAACAGGCCCCTGACCATCTCCTGGGTCTCCTGGGTGCTCGCCTCGTATTCGCCTTCCAGGTAGGCCCTGGCCACGCCGACCATGTCAGTCTCGATCACGTCGGCGATGCTCTCGATGTTCATCATGGCCGCCACCAGCGCCTGCTGTGTCGCGCCTTCTTCCTCGGTTAACATGCGTTGTCGTATTTGCCCGAGATAGGCCATGATCGCGGCTTCGAGAATATCCACCTCATCGTCACGCCGAGCGACTTCATCAAGCTGCTCCTTGTTCTTCTTCAAGAGTGCGTCGCGAAGCGCCTCTATCATTCCCAGGGTGATGAGACCCGCCCGCTCGATCTCTCGCCGCGCGTTCTCCAGCGCGATCGATGGTGCTTCCAGCGCCGCTTCATCGAGAAATTCCGGTTCGATAATCACGCCTTTGGCCGGGGCACGCTCAGGTATTAGTTTCTCGGCCAGGCGCGCGAACCACGTGGTAAAGCCGATAAACAACAGCGTGTTTATCACATTGAACATGGTGTTGGCATTGGCGATCTGACGCGGCACCTCGGCCGCGAGCTTCGCCGTGCCTTCCAGTCCGGCCGCGGCCGGGGATATGTCGACCGCGATTTCGGCCAGAATGGTCAGGAATGGCAGCCATATCAACACGCCGGCGATATTGAAGGTAATGTGCACCACGGCGGCGCGCACCGCCTCAGCAGGCTTGCCCAGCGCGGCTAGCAAGGCGGTAACACAGGTGCCGATGTTGGCGCCTAGCGCCAATGCGATCCCTGCCGGCAAGGCCAGCAACCCCTCGCTCGCCATCGCGATAGCGATCCCGACCGTTGCCGCGGATGACTGCACGAGACCGGTGAACACCGCTCCCGCCAGAATCCCGAACAGCGGGTTTTCCATGCTGGCGAGGATGTCCAGAAACGGTTCGTAGCTGCGCAGGGGCTTCATGCCTTCGCTCATCAACCCCATGCCGTAGAACACCAGCCCCAGACCCATGATCATCATACCGATATACTTTGGCCGGTCATTCTTGCTGGCAAAGGTCATGAAAAACCCGATCGCGACGGGGATCAGGGAATAGGCCGAGAGATTGAAGGCGAGGAGCTGCGCGGTCATGGTGCTGCCGATGTTTGCCCCCATGATCACGCCGACCGACTGTGCAAGTGTCATCACGCCAGCAGTCACGAAGCCGACCACGAGCACGGTGGTGACTGACGAGGAATTGAGAACTGCCGTGACAAATGCACCGGTCGTCGCTCCCATGAAGCGGTTAACCGTCAGCTTCTGCAAGACGTTTCGAAGCGTGTTTCCTGCCGCCTTCTTGAGCCCCTCGGAGAGGACGTCCAGACCCGCGAGAAAGATCGCCAGACCGCCAAAGAGCCCCATAGCGAGCTGCAGCCAATCCAACTCATGGGCCTCGGCAGTACCTTGCTGGGCAAAGACCGTGGAGAACACCACGACCCCGGCTGCCAGGAACAAGTAAGGGAGGGTCCGGGAAACTGTCATTGTCATGATTCGATCTCCAATAAGCGTGTGAGGTGACTCCCCAAGAGTCGCAATCCGGCAACGATATGAGGCTAACAGTCTCGAGTCCGCCGGGCGCCCCCCACCCCAGCAAGACTCGTAGCGCTCACACGGCATCGCGAGGCTTTTCAACGCGCTTATCTGCCCCGAGTATGGATTCTAACAATACCGTCACATCATAATAGGCGGCCTAATTGTCAAGTCAGTATGATGACTTTTAGGCCATGCCTACATTGTGACATCTATTTTAATATGATATCGCGATCTTACCCAACCTAATGTTTTATACAAACCCTCGCTTAGAAAACACAAACGGAATGGGTGGATGATATCGGCTTCGTTCAGGGTCATAGTCTGATTCTAATTCGCGGCCAGCTTCATTCCGTTACTCAACACGAGCACCAATCATCCCCGCCCACTTGCTCACACCGGCCAGTATCGGGCCGGACGTTGATTCCAGCATCGGCGGGCAAAACAGGGATAGAGGTAAGAAAGCAAGCCGGGCTGCGATTTTAACGTATCTGACTGGCCGGTATTCCATTATTGCTGGATCTCCGAGATCAAGGTCTGCGGGAACAAAACGCAGCGTTCCTACACAATCCAGACCAATGACAGCCAGGAGACAGTATAGGCTGAATTAACTCTATTTTCGCTGGAACTCGCACCCAATAAGCAATCGCCGCCACTACTCTCCTGCCAGATCATATCGAAATCCTACATGAATGGGCCACTTTGACCTGAATGGATCCTGGTCAATTGCCTTTCCCCTGCCAGTCTTCCCCTGCTCTGGTTTTCGTCTGAATATCGCTAAGATGTTTCAGCTGCTACAACTGACCGATGCAATTATCGATGGCAGCGACTAGATGGATCATCTGACTTAACCAACCAACATAATCCATGCAGACAGTTTCGGCTAGACCGCTCCCCGGCTTTGATTCCTCATGTTACTCAGTAGATTACCTGGCCGGATAACTGGATCGCTGCCACTTTCGGGGGCAGTAGCAGATACCATTGCTGGCTCTATCCTTCTGAGTTGGATCGTTTGGGTGATCGCCCTTCAAGGTCTGAAATACCCCCAGAACCTGCCGCTCCCTTGCAGCCGGCAAAGGACGTGAATGCCGCAGAACAGGACGTTCACGCACTGCATTCTGTACTTCCGGGAACGGCCAACTTCAAACCTTGAGCGCAATCAAAAACGGCCCCCTACTGGGTAGCCAATCAGTCAGCGGATTCAGGTGCACCCCGGTATGAGTTCATTCTGCGTTTCACAGAGCAAGCCGTCAGCTTCAGTCGCCGCCGGCGGAGGTCGCAGCTTCCATTACTCG
>Ga0316194_10001057_pt1 | contig 18746 bp, 14 predicted proteins | sample CroRivsedime1_MG_FD_204936 | JGI IMG/M metagenome (GOLD analysis project Ga0316194, IMG submission 204936) | Coastal sediment microbial communities from Maine, United States - Cross River sediment 1 | ecosystem: Environmental > Aquatic > Marine > Coastal > Sediment | place: USA: Maine...
GGTAGCACCGTCAAGCTGGGTCCTGGATGCGGAGTTCTGTCTGGTGAGCTTCTGCAGCCGTTCGAGTTCCTGCTCATTGAATGTCAGTCGAGCTTCGAGCTGGCCGATTTCTGCCTGTTGTTGCGCCAGACCGATCTTTAACGCCTGGTTATCGATCGTTGCCAGCACCTCTCCAGCGGCAAAATGTTCGCCGGGCTCGGCAATCCAGGTGATCCGCCCTGGAATTTCTGCGGCGATCCGGGCGTCGTTGCGGCTGACGACGGTACCCGGCGCCCACATGGTTGGTGCCAGCTCGAGCTGGATCACCTGCGCGGTTTCGACCGCCGGTGCCGGAAAGCCCTGGGCTGCGAGCGCACCTGGAAGCACTGGAAGCACTGGAAGGAACGGTATCAGCCACCAGATCCTGCGCATCACACGGCCTCCGCAAGCGTGTCAGATTCCAGCGGGGCGCTCGCTTTGCCCATGCGTAACAGGCTGGGCAGCAGCAACAGCGTGAACAGAGTGCTGACTGCCATACCGCCAACGATGACTCCGGCCAGGCCGCGATAGATCAGCGCGCCCTCGCCGGGCACCAGCAACAGCGGCAGCATGCCGAAGATACTGGTCAGCGTGCTCATGAAAATGGGTCGTACCCTCAGCAGCAGCGCCTGACGCACTGCCTCGTCGCGCGGGAGGCCCGCCCGTTCTCCCGCCCGGGTCTGGTGCACGAGCAGAATCGCGTTGTTAACCACCAGTCCGAGCAGAATGATGAATCCGATCATGGTCAGCAGGTCCATCGGCTGAAAGTAGATCAGGTTCAGACCCTGCAGTGCCAGCACTCCGCCGACGGTTGCCAGAGGAATGGTCAGAAGCACAATCAGGCTGTCTTTCAGTGAGCGAAACAGCCCGGCCATCAGCGCGTAAAGCAGAAACAGCGCCAGCAGAAAGTTGCTGCTCATGGTAATCACACTGTCGCCTAACGAACTCGCCGTGCCGCTGTACTGAATCGATCCGTCAGCTGGCAGCTGCAGACGGACGGCCGGTTCCACGTCGTTGACCAGAACTTCCAGGGTTTCCTGAAGGGACACGCGGGGCGGCGGATCAACAAAAACTGTCTGGGTGCGTTTGCCACCAAAATGAGTGATACCGGCCGGACCCACCGTACGTTTCATCTCAACCAGCTGGCCGAGTTGAAACAAGCCTCCAGACGGTGTTGCGACGATCAGATTTTCCAGATCTTCCGGCACCGTCCAGCCGCTGGACTTGACGATGATGTCCATGCGATCGGCACCATCAAAGTATTCGCCAACATAAAGCCCGTTGCCGAAGGCTCGGATCAGACGTGCCACGTCCCGACGATTCCAGCCAGCCTCGATGATCTGCTGATCCCGTGGAAACATCCGCAGTTCGGCTTCAAACTGTACCAGCGGCGGATCAGCTCTGACCCTGGCGCCGGGCATCAGCCTGTTGATCTGAGCAATGGCCTCACGCGCTGCGTCCACCCGGGCAAAATCGTCGCGGGCCTGGATCATCAGGCCGATTCCCCGGTCTCCGTCAAAATTGCCAAACAGATTGCCTCGCTGTGGATAGAGCATGGAATCGGGGATGTCTTTGAGGATTTCGGTTGCCACTACGCGCTGCAGTTCGGCGACCTGGGACTGATCTTTGGAGCGAATACCCATAATGCCCCGCGAAGGTCCAAACATTCGGATGTAATAGTTGCGCAGAGCAGGTTCGCGGCTGCCATCCATGTAGGGTTCCAGCCGTTCGATAAACCGCGCGATGATTTCCTGTTCTGAAAAGTCGATGTTCGCACCTGGGGGCAGATTTAGAAATACATCAACCGCATCGCGTTTGACTGGAGGCAGGTAGTCGAGTTTGGGCAGGAACAGCCAGGTCGTCACCACCGGAGTCAACATCAGAACGCTGATCAGGATGACTCGCTTGTTGCGGGTGCCGGATATTTTCATGATCCTGTCGGCCACCCGTTGCCAGAACGATTCGTGCCGATCTTCGAGTCCCGCAGATTGCAGAAAGCGCTCAGCGGCGACAGGCAGTATGGTCACCGCGACAAACAGTGATATCGACACGGCGATGGCAATGGTCAGCGCCAGATCGGCAAACAGCTGTCCTTCCACGTCTTCGATAAAGATGACCGGCAGAAATATCGCCACGGTGGTGAGGGTGGAGGCGAACAGCGCCGGCCAGACCTGGGTTGCACCGTGCAAAGCGGCATTGAATCGGGATTCTCCCGCTTCCCGCAGGCGCACAATGTTTTCCAGTACAACAATAGCCGCATCCACCACCATGCCGACGGCAAACGCTAATCCGGCGAGCGAGATCACATTGATTGAACGGCCGGTAAGACTCAGAACGATGAAGGTAGTTAATAAAGACACCGGGATGGTCGCGGCGATGATCAGTGTTGCAGTAGCGCGTCTGAGGAACCACCACAGGACTGCGATGGTCAGCAGCACTCCGGCGATCAGATTGCCGCTGACCAGCGTGATGGCTCGGTCGATGAAAACGCTTGGATCGAATGAAGGTTCGATACGCAGCTGATTGCGGGCAAGAATGCCGGTGCTCAGTTCAGCTGCGACCGCTTTCACCCGCTCCAGCGTGTCCAGTACATTGGCACCGGGTTCCCGATCAATCTGGATGGCCAGGGCCGGGCGACCATTCTGGATGGTGAAGCTGCGCCGCACGCCGCGAGCAACGGTGACTGTGGCTATGTCGCCGAGATAGATGGGTTTGTCGTTACGCCAGGTGAGCACCAGTTGCGCCATCTCTTCAGGCTTGTACTTGCCGGCGAAACGCAGCGTGTACTGGCGCCGACCGAGTTCTACAAATCCACCGGAGACATCCAGCGGAGTCGCAGCCATATCGAAGACCTGCGGCAGAGAGATGCCGAGTTCAGCAGCGCGATAGGGATCAATGTCTATCTGCAGCTGTAGTGGGGCACCGGCATCGAGCACAGTGCGCGATACGCCAGGGACCGCTTCGAATTCCGGCAGGACCGAGTCTTCGATCAGCTTCTGGTAGCTTTCGATAGAGTTTGGATTGGCGGTGTCGAGCTGGATGTAGAAGTAAATCAGTGACAGATTGGTGTCACCGCCGCGTCCGCCACCCATTCTGGTGACCGGCGGATCCGCATCCCTGGGTAATGGCGGAATGCGATTAAGCCGATCGACGATATCCATACGGGTGCTGAGCAGATCCGTTTCCAGCGCGAACTGCATGTCGATGTAGGCGCCGCCCTGGCTGGCAGAACCGGTCATCTCTTTGAGGCCCGGCAGTCCTTTCAGCTCTTCTTCGATCGGTTCGAGAATTTCGGATTCGACTTCTTCAGCCGCCGCTGCCCGCCAGGTGGCTTCGACCGAAATCCGTGGGCGCTCTATATCCGGGGTAAGCTGCACCGGCAGTGATAACACCGACACCAGACCGAATACAGCCAGAACAGCGACCAGAACGGCCACAGCGTGGACGTTTTTAAGCGCGGTTTCAGTAAGATTCACACAAGGTCCCCTGTTGAGCGGATAGTGTCGCACGAATCTCTCCGCTATCGAACCATCACCAGGCGGGGCTCTGCTATATTGGGGCCGCAAAAGTCAGCTGCCCGGGTTTGCCTCTGGGCGAGCATATGGAATTAGCCAGAGGCCCTGGAGCATGCTGCGTGCGCTGAGCAACTTCTTTGTGACCTTCTTGAACCGGTGGATGCCCGACTCTTTTGTCGTTGCCATCATTCTGTCGCTGTTCACATTCGTGATGGCCATTACGGTGGCTGATTTTCCGGTTGCTGCAGCCACCCAGGCCTGGGGCGACTCCATCTGGGACCTGTTGCGATTTACCAATCAGATTGTCCTGACTCTGCTGCTGGGGCACGTACTGGCCCACACGCCGCCGGTGCGAAATCTTCTGATGGCGATGGCTGGCCGGGTTGCCTCACCCTATGCGGCCTATGTCGCCACGACTATGGTGGCGTTTATCTGTACCTACATTTCCTGGGGACTGGGACTGGTGGCCGGAGGCATCATGGCCCGGGCAGTCGGTGAGTCCTGCCGGCGCAACAACATCGTTATTCATTACCCGCTGCTGGTGGCCTGTGCGTATGCCGGGTTTGTCATTTTCCATCAGGGCTTGACCGCGTCTGTGCCGTTGACCATCGCTGAGTCGAACCACTTTCTGGTCGACAAAATCGGCACTATTCCGTTCACCGAAACCGCAATGAGTGCCTGGAGCCTGGGCATTGTCCTGGTCACCTTCGTGACCCTGCCGTTTGTGATGGCAAGCCTGGCACCGGAGCCAGACGCCTGCGAACAGCTGCCTGAGCGGCTGCTGAATACTCCGATGGAGCAGGAGGGTGAAACTGATCCGAGCCTGCACGATCCGGACACACCGGCCGCGCGGCTGGAACGCTGGCGAGGGCTGAATTTTATTCTGGTCGCGGCGGCGCTGTACTGGTTGTTTAACCATTTTTCTGCCAATGGCGCGCTGGCGCTGGAACTCAATGTCGTCAATCTGATCTTCCTGACTGCAGGACTTGCGCTGTCGCAATCGCCAATACAGTTTGTCGGGCTGGTCGCCAATGCGGCACGGATCGTCGGTCCGTTTCTGATTCAGTATCCGCTGTATGCGGGTATTGCCGGGATCATGGCGTTGTCTGGACTGGCTTTGCTGCTGGTGAACGTTTTTGTCGATCTGTCGAGTGCGCAGACGTTGCCATTTGCTGCGTTTTTTTCTGCCGGGCTGTTGAATCTGTTTATCCCTTCGGGGGGCGGTCAATGGGCAGTTCAGGGACCCATCATGATGGATGCTGCAGTGCAGTTGGATGCGGATCTGGCGTTGACGGCAATGGCGGTTGCGCTTGGGGATCAGTGGACCAATCTGATCCAGCCGCTGGTGGTGATTCCAATCCTGGCGATTGCCGGGCTGCATGTGCGTCAGATCATGGGTTACATGGTGATTGCGCTGGCCTTCACCGGGTTGATTTTTGTCTCCGGTATTGCGGTCGCCGTATATCTGTAGTCGCGTAGTGATCTGCGGCCCGGATGCTTCTAGACTGCGCGCTACTTTTTATCCAATGGAAAATCCATGACTCAACACAATCACCTTGCGGACAAGGTCATCATCGTCACTGGTGCAGCCAGTGGCTTTGGTCGCCTCATCAGCGAAAAAGCCGCAGCGCGGGGCGCTAAAATCGTATGCGCCGACATCGACGAGGCCGGTCTGGCGGCGACCGTAGCAGCGATTACTGATGCTCAGGGAGTTGCGCTGGCTGTCGTCACTGATGTCACTCGTAGTGCGGACATGAACGCACTTGCCCAGCGTGCGCTGACTGGTTACGGACAGATTGATGTGCTGGTCAACAATGCCGGTGTCATGCCGCTGGCTTTTTTCAGTGATCATGCCGAGGCGCTGCCTGCCTGGGAGCGATGTATCGACATCAATATAAAAGGCGTGCTGCACGGTATCGTGGCGGTTCATGACCAGATGATTGCCCAGGGGCGCGGCCATATCGTCAACCTGTCTTCAATCTACAGCAACTTTCCAGTTGCTGGCGCGGCTGTCTACGGGGCCAGTAAAGCGGCGGTGAATTTTCTCTCGGACTCTCTGCGGGTGGAGTCTCAGGGCAGAATCAAGGTGACCAATGTCCGGCCGACGGGTGTGCCCGCAACCAACCTCGGCGGCGGCATCGTTAATCAGGCGGCGGTGGTTGGAATTCTCGGCCAGAATGCTCCTGCGTATCTGCAGCAGATGGCAGCACACGTTGCGGGTGAACTGCCGGCTGAGTCTTCGGATGTGGAAAACATTGAGTACTATGCGTTAGAACCTGAGTATCTAGCCGAGCAGATCATCTATGCCATTGACCAGCCCTGGGGTGTGAGCATCAGCGACATCACGGTACGTGCGTCTGGAGATGGCTACATATTATAGACGGGAAATCCGGGAACACTCAGAGCCGGGGCAGGGTCAACCGTGGAGTGACCGGTTGGCTGAAAGTGTGTTTGGCAATGATGTCATAGACATGGCCACAGCCGTCGCAGTGCACAATCAGAAACCAGGGCTGTTTGGTTTTTGATCGCTCCGCGCTGTCTTTGGAAACAATGTGTTCCACCCCGGCAATCTGACAGTTGGGGCATGTAGGTTCAGCCATTGCAGTGTCCTGTTGTTCAGCTCAAACGCTGATCCATGTCGTGGGAGGGGATAGTGCCTGCGGTGTTGCCAACAATTTTTGCTGGCACGCCCGCCACCGTCACGTTGGCCGGGACGTTATCCAGAACCACGCTGCCGGCGCCAACCTTGGCATCTTCGCCGATTTCGATATTGCCGATGACTTTGCAACCGGCTGCCAGCAGCACGCCGCGCCGGATCTTCGGATGGCGGTCGCCACTTTCTTTGCCGGTGCCACCTAAAGTGACCGAATGCAGGATAGAGACATCGTCTTCAATCATCGCAGTCTCGCCTACTACGATGCCGGTGGCATGATCGAGCATGATCCCGGAACCGATCTGCGCGGCCGGATGAAAGTCCACGCCCAGGGTCACACTGATCTGGCCCTGAAAGAATTGCGCCAGGGTGTGTCGATCCTGCAGCCACAGCCAGTGCGCAACCCGATGGGCCTGCAGTGCGTGGAAACCTTTGTAGAACAGAAATGGCGTGGTCAGGTCGGAGCAGGCAGCGTCACGGGCAAAAGTTGCCAGCACGTCAATTTCGGCTGCTCTGAGGATGTCCGGGTCGTCGGCCATCGCTTCTTTAATCACGTCCCGGATCAGCATCGTCGGCAGCATCGGGTTGTCGAGTTTTGAGGCCAGACGGAAACTGAGCGCTGAGCCGAAGCTGTCGTGATTGAGAATGGTGGCGTGGAAGTAGCTGCCGAGAATGGGTTCTTCAGCCGCTTTTACGGCCGCTTCGCGGCGCATGATCTCCCACAGATCCTCTTCAATAGGGGCCAGATCGGCATTGTTCTGATAAACCTGGGCAAGAATCTCTTCGTATCGTTTGTCCAGGTCTGCGCTGAGGATGCTGCTCATGGCGTGGTCTGCTGTCGAATCGGCTGCAACAGCGTATGAATCGTCGGACAGAAAGCAAGCGTTGTGGAGTTCTCCATCGGTGTGTAGTGTCCTTCGACTGCGCAATCTTAACTGAGACATCACCTCGCTATGCCTAGTTCCTTTGCCACCGTCGGACTGATTGGCCGCCGCGGTACCACGCATGTGCTCGACAGCTGCACAGCCGTCGCCGAGTGCCTGCTGGCCGCTGGTCGTGAACTGGTGGTTGAAGATCGTATCGCTGCGCTGATGGACGACCAGCAGACACCGTTTGGCCCCGGCAGTCGTGCTGCACAACGTCAGGAACTGGGTCGTGTTTGTGACCTGATCGTCGTGGTCGGTGGCGATGGCAGCCTGCTCAGCGTGGGCAGGGATCTCGCCCACAGCGGAGTGCCAGTACTCGGTGTCAATCGAGGTGGGCTGGGATTTCTCGCCGACATACCGCCGGATCAGATTCACGAACGGATCACCGAAGTGCTGGATGGGGAGTACTCGAAAGAAGATCACTTTCTGCTCGACGCTGCGGTGATGCGTGATGGGGTTGAAGTCGGTCGCTCAGCGGCGCTCAACGATGTCGTTGTCCATCTCAGCGGCATGTCGCGGATGATGGAGTTTTCCCTTTATGTCGATGACGAATTTGTTTATGACCAGCGTTCCGACGGTCTGATCATCGCAACACCTACCGGTTCGACGGCCTATTCACTGTCTGCGGGCGGCCCGATTATGCATCCCAGCCTTGATGCGCTTGTGATCGTGCCGATGTTTCCGCATACCTTGACCTCTCGGCCTCTGGTCGTCCCCGGTCACGCGGAACTCCGAGTAGAGGTGGGCAGCAGCGACCAGCAGGCGATGCTCGGCTGTGACTCGCAGGTGGATTTTGATCTGCAGCCTGGCGATGAGGTGAAGATCTGTAAACTGGGCACGCCGCTGAAGCTGCTCTATCCGCTCGGACACAGCTTCTTCGATTCCTGTCGCAGTAAGCTGGACTGGGCGAGTCGGCTGGGCGGCCGTTAGTTAGGTCGACGAGCCTTTATTCGGGTCGGTCGAGGTCTTCGAGTGTGCCTGGATCTTCCAGCGCCAGCCTGTGCAGGCTGCTGCCAGCGTGGGCCATCAGGGCTTTTGCACCAATATCGCCGGTGAGGCTACTCATCCGGGCAAAATAATCCCGACTGAAACCCACCGGATGACCCGGAACGCCATTACAGGTCGGTTGTACGATGACGGGTGAGTTCGCGTGCGCCTCGAGGAGGGCATCCATATGGTCTTTCAGGGCCAAGAGACTGTCAGTGCGGACATAAGGCATGTCGGCGAGACCGACGAATACATAGTCCCAGTCGTTGACGGCGGTAATACCCGCAGCCAGCGAATGCCCCATGCCCAGATGTGAGTCAGCAGCGGCTACCGTTTGCACCTGAGGCAGTTCGCGGTGCAGCAGACTGTTCAGCTGTGCGTCTTTGTCGCGCAGCACGACCACGGTATTGATGAACACCTGGGCATAGAGCCGGGTGGTGGCGCAGGCCATCGGCAGCTGTTCATCAGCTGAGATGCTGATCGGATGTTGTCGTTTATCGCTGCCGAAACGTCGGGAAAATCCAGCCGCCAGAATCAGCGCACCACCCATCAGACCGTTTGCGCGGCCGCAGCCAGGCTGCGAGCAGGACTTGTGCCTGAACGCACCGCAGTGATTTCGGCAAGGATTGAGATGGCGATTTCCGGTGGCGTTTTGCTGCCAATGGCAATACCGATGGGCGCATGCAGCCGATCAATTTCGGCGTCGCTCAGGTCGAGTTGTTTTAACCGCTCGCGACGATTGGCGGACGTTCGCGATGAACCCATCGCGCCAATGTAGAAGGCGTCTGTTTTCAGGGCTTCCATAAGGCCCATATCATCAATTCTCGGATCATGGGTCAGCGCCACAATGGCCGAGGCGCTGTCGCTGGCACCGGCTCTGACCGCGTCATCGGGCATGTCGGCCACCAGATTGACACCGGGTACATCGAAGTCGTCGAGCAGGTGCTGGCGCGGATCACACACAGTGATGCGGTAGTCCAGATTGCTGGCCATCTGCGCTAAGTACTTGGATACCATTCCAGCGCCAATGATGAACAGCTGGCTGCGCGGTCCATAGGTATGTTCCAGCAGCTGCTGATCTTCATCCCATAGCAGTGGTTTGAATTGGTCGACATCACGATAGGCGAAACTGCCGGCTTTCAGATCGACGATACGGGTCACCGATTGGCGGGCAGTCAGGCGTTCGAGCATATGGGCAAAATGTTCTACGGTTTCAGGTTCCGGTTTTAAAGGTTCGATCACAATCAGCAGGGAGCCGCCGCAGGGCAGGCCGAATTTCTCGGACTCTTCAGCACTGACTCCGTAGGTGAAGAACTGTGCCCGCTCGGCTGCCAGTTCACCCCGAGTGAGCTTTTCCAGCAGGTCGTCTTCCACGCAGCCGCCCGACAGGGACCCGACGATACTACCGTCGCGATCACAGCCAAGCAGAGACCCCACGGGTCTGGGTGAGGATCCCCAGGTGCCGATCACCGTGGCCAGCCAGCAACTGCGGCCATCGATCAGCCACTGGTGAACGCGGGATAGAACTTCTTCGTCTACTGCATGCATGGCGGTATCTCTTGTCTGAACGGCTTGCGTAGTGAAGCCGGAGCGGTTCTAGTAATGTACAGTTTACTACCTCCTGTCTTGAGCTTGCATGCGCGTTATCGAAACATCCGCGGGGGAGAATCTGGCCGCTTTTTCCCGGTTTCTCTGGCAGCACCGCGTTGCCCATCGAATCTTTGAAGAGCGCGGTCAGCAGATTGTTGAACTGGCGGATCCGGCGCTGGCGCCTGAAGTCCGTGAAGCGTTCAGCGCCTGGCAGGCGGGCAGGCTGGATCTGCAGTCAACAATGTCGGGGCCTGCTCGTCAGCCGTCGGGTAGGAGTCGGGTCGGTCAGATGCTTCGCTCCTGTCCTGGGGTGGTGGCCGTGCTGCTGGTGTCGCTGGCGATTTTTCCGTTTGCACTTGGTCTGTCGGAAGGCCGACCGGGATTGCTGATTCTGGCTCTGACGATTGTGGATCTGCGGACCCATCAGAGCGTTGAGCTGAGCACGCTGTTCAGCGATCTGGAAATATGGCGCTGGTTGACGCCTATCTTTGTGCACTTTTCAGTTACTCATATCGCTTTCAACAGCGTTGTTGTCTTCGATCTTGGCAGGCGTGTAGAAAGCATTCAGGGGACGCGCCAGGTGGTGATGAATACCCACCCGGTCTTTGGGGGTCTGTCGGGTGTGGCCTATGGCCTGCTCGGCTATCTGCTGGTGATGGGCAAGCGCTTTCCTGAAGATCCCAACTGGCAGTTGCCGCCAGGACTGGCCATCGGTCTGCTGGTTTTTCTGGTGGTGTTTTCCACCGGCATCACTGAACCATTTGGTCTGCATGTTGCGAATGCCGCTCATTGGACGGGTCTGGCTGCCGGGGCAGCCGTTGCGACGGTGACAAAATCAAAGAGCCAGGGGGTTGCTGATGCTCACGGGTGAATTGCGCCATCTGAGCCTGTCCAGCAAGCTCGACGAGGGCGACGTGCAGGCGAGCTTGTGTCTGCTCAGCGATGGGGAGTCCAGGAAACATCTGTTAAACCCGGAGCTTGGTCGCGAACTGACCTTGACCTTCTCCGGAGCAGTCAGCTGCACTCACTGCGGCAGGGTCAGCGCCCGCAGTTTTGGCTCAGGTTACTGTTATCCCTGTTTCAGTACTCTGGCGCGTTGTGATCTGTGTGTGATGAGTCCTGATCGCTGTCACTATCATCTGGGCACCTGTCGTGAACCGGAGTGGGGTGAAGCGTTCTGTATGGCTGGGCATCTGGTGTATCTGGCAAATACTTCAGGGCTGAAGGTCGGCATCACCCGAGCCGGCCGGGAACAGGGTCGCTGGATGGACCAGGGTGCTGTGCAGGGGCTGCCCGTGCTCACCGCGACAACCCGCCGCGACGCTGGGCTGGCTGAAGTGGCGATTGCCAAGACCATGTCGGACAAAACCAACTGGCGCAAGCTGGTCAGCGGCGAGCCTGACCCCCTGGAGATGATCGTCGAGCGGGACCGTCTCAAAGCGCTCGGGCTCGCTTTGCCGGGCGGTGTCAGCTGGATTGCCGACCCGGCCGAATCCCGCTTCAGCTATCCGGTGATCGGCTATCCGCAGGTGCGGGCACAGCTGAAAGCCGGGGCGGATACCAGCCATTCAGGGACTCTGCTTGGTATCAAAGGCCAGTATCTGCTGTTGTCGAGCGGGGTATTCAACGTCCGTCGTTTTGCTGGCTACCATGTCGAGGTAAACTTCTCCGAACCGACAGGTAGCGCCGCGGACAAGGTCGACGCTAACGATCAGCTGGATCTGTTCTAACACCATTTCGTTGCTTGCCTCGATCATCTCCAGGCTGCACCCATTCATTTGCAGGAGTAGTCATTTTGCGTGACGGCGAACCTAAAACCATTCGACTGCGTGAGTATCAGGCACCGGTCATGCAGATCCGGGAAGTGGACCTGAGCTTTGACATAGTTCCCGACACAACTACAGTCACGAGTCGGCTCAAAGTGCAGCGCGTTGCAGACGGTGCAGCCGAACTGCGCCTGGATGGCCAGGAACTGGAGCTGGTCAGCGTCATGGTCGATGGCGAACGCCTCAGCAGCAACGGCTATGCGCTCGATGAAGATTCTCTGACGCTGTTTGATCTGCCGGATGAGTGCTCGGTGGAGATCGTCAACCGAATCTGTCCGGAGCAGAACACGGCGCTGGAAGGTCTCTATAAATCCGGAACGATGTACTGCACTCAGTGTGAAGCGGAGGGTTTCCGAAAAATCACCTACTACCAGGATCGGCCCGACGTGCTGGCGAGTTTCACGACCACCATCATTGCTGGTCCCGATTATCCGGTACTGCTGTCCAATGGCAACCTGGTCGCCAGCGAAACGCTCAACGATGGTCGTCAGAAAGTCACCTGGCATGATCCCTTTGTAAAACCCAGCTATCTGTTTGCGCTGGTAGCCGGTGACCTTGCTCTGTTGGAGAACAGCTTTACCACGATGTCCGGCCGGGAGGTTGAGCTGAGGATCTATTCAGAACCGCACAATATCGGTCAGTGTGACTACGCAATGGATGCATTGAAACGATCCATGCGCTGGGACGAGGAGCGATTCGGGCGGGAGTACGATCTGGATATCTTCATGATCGTTGCCGTGGATGATTTCAATATGGGCGCCATGGAAAACAAGGGCCTGAACATTTTCAACACCTCCTGTGTGCTGGCTTGCGCAGATTCCGCCACCGACCAGACCTATATGCGGGTCGAAGGCGTTGTCGCTCACGAGTATTTTCACAACTGGTCCGGGAATCGGGTGACCTGTCGCGACTGGTTTCAACTCAGTCTGAAAGAAGGCTTCACGGTATTTCGCGATGCCGAGTTCTCTTCTGACATGAACTCGCGGACGGTCAAGCGCATTGAAGACGTCAGTTTTCTGCGCTCGGTGCAGTTTGCCGAAGACGCCAGTCCGCTCAGCCATCCAATTCGCCCGGACAGCTATATGGAGATTTCGAATTTCTATACGCCAACGGTTTACGAAAAGGGTGCTGAGGTCATTGGCATGCTGCACACGGTTCTTGGCGCGGAGGCGTTTCGCCGCGGCAGCGATCTCTATTTTGACCGGCATGACGGTCAGGCAGTCACCACGGAAGACTTTGTCCGCGCGATGTCTGACGCGTCCGGCAAAGATCTGACGATATTCGAGCGCTGGTATCATCAGGCAGGTACCCCGGTACTCGATGTGGAGCAGCGTTGGAGTGAAGGCACGCTGACCTTGAGATTCCGCCAGAGCCCGCCACCCCGCGCAGGCGCAGGGCAGCCGCTGCACATTCCAATAGCGCTTGGATTTCTGGATGGCTCCGGGCTTGCAATCTCACCTGGTGCGCTCAAGCTGACTGGTGACTGTGCGCTGGACGTACGCGGTGACAGCGTCCTCGTACATCTGCAGCAGGAACATGGCGAACTGGTTGTGCAGGGTGCTGACGAACAGCCGGTGGTCAGTCTGATGCGTGGTTTCTCCGCGCCTGTCAGAGTCAATTTTGAGCGCGAGCCTGAAGTCAGACGTTTTCTGGCCGCCAACGATCCCGACGGTTTTGCTGCATGGGATTCTCTACAGACGCTGCTGGTGGAAGAGGTCACCGCCTATCCTGCCAGCGGCAGCATTACAGCTGAGCTGATCGAACTTTTCGGGACGCTGTTGGAACAGGCGCTCGCGGCGCTGTCGGGTGATTCCGATGAAGCGAGATTCATGCTGGCGGCGAAGCTCGCCGTGCCCCAGGAGAACTATCTCTTCGAACAATTTGCTGTGGTTGATGTCGATGCCGTGTGCGCGGCCCGCGACGCGCTGGTGCAGGCACTCAGTGTTGAACTTCAGGATCAGTGGCTGGCGCTCTACCAGGCTGCGGCGCCTATTGGACCTTACGCGGCGGATGCACCGGGAATGTCCCGGCGGGCTTTGCGCAGTCTGGCGCTTGGCTATCTCAGCGAGACGCTGCCCGGTGCCCAACTGGCAAAGCTGCTGCAGGCTCATTGCGATCAGGCGGACAACCTCACCGATCGGCGGGCGGGCCTGGTTGCTGCCGCCAATGCACCCCATCTGGCTCCGGAAGTCGCTGCGGCACTTCTGGACAGTTTCCTGCAGCGGTTTCGCAACGAAGCGCTGGTCGTGAATCAGTGGTTCTCGGTCCAGGCGGGTGGGCGAACGAGTAACGCGGATAGAATCAGAACGCTGGCTCAGCACGACGCCTTTGATATCCGCAATCCAAACAAAGTCCGGGCCGTGTACAGCGCGTTTGTGCAGACTAACCTGCGTAACTTTCACTCGCGCGATGGTTCAGGCTATCAGCTGATCGCGGACGAGGTCGTTGAGTTGAACGCAATCAACCCGCAGATGGCTTCAGCGCTTGCCAAACCGCTGACGCGTTGGCGACGCTTTGCCGGCGCACGTCCTGGCTTGATGAAGCAGGCATTAGAAAGAATTGCTGCGTGCGACAACCTGTCGCCAGACGTGTTCGAGGTTGTCAGTAAAAGTCTTGCGGATTGAGCTGTACTGGTTGATTCAGCTGTAGAGAGCGGGGAGATCGCCGCGGTTGGTTTCGGACTCTGGGCGTTTTCCGGCAGCCTGTTTCGCCAGTTTTAGAATCGCTTCACAGTCCACTTTCCCTGCAGTCGGGCTGGTGCTGTAGAGTTCTCTATCGAGCTCGCGTAACAGTGCCGCAGCATTGGGTTGGGCGCAGAAGCGTTTCACAGCGTCTGTCGGCGGGCACTGATAGATTGTGGTGAGATACCGGCTCAGATCGGTTCGGAGCACAGGCAGGTTTCTGCTGCGAACGCTGGCTGTCAGCGCCTGCAGTTGCTGCCTTTGAGCCCGGCGCGCGATCAGCGCACGCTGCCATGCTGCTGGCACTGGCAGCCAGCGATACGCGACCCACAAACCAGCGGCAATCAGCAAAACGACAGCGGCAGTCAGAATCTGGGCCCGGCTGATATCAGGTAACAGCGTTTGTGATGTTGGCCTGGTAGCCTCTGATGACTCAGATGCCGCTGCTGGAACTTCATCGGTGGCGGTAACTGCGGGTTGTGCAATCGCCACCTGACCGGTTAACTCGATAAGTCTGCCTGGAATTTCGCTGCGGCGCAGCTCGTCGGCTACGGTATCCCACCAGGTCAGCCTAATCGCGGGGATGTCCGCACCGCCGGGCGAGGTTGGGATCAACGCAAATGTCTGTTCGCGATGACCAACCACCTGTTGCCCTGCGGTGTCTTCACTCAGCGCCGGTGCTTCCGGATAAACTTTGAACTGGCTGTCTGATAAGCCTGGAGACAGCGGTGGAATGGAAGAGGCGACGTTGCCCAACGCTGCAGCCTTGATTGATACCGAGATCGGATCGCCAATTTCGTAGCTGTTTGCCGGGGGGCTCCATTGGGCATCCAGAGATACTGACTGTGCAGGCAGCCAGGGTTCGCTGGCCGGATAGCCTGCGGGTATCGGCAGCACCTGCAGATTCATGGTTGCAGTGTTGACCCGGATGCCGGACCGGCGGGTACGGCCACCTGACTGCAGCCGTACGCTGCTGGTGACCGAGATTGGCGGGATCGTCAACTCGCCACTTTTTTCGGGGAAAATAGCAAAACGCTGCTCAATCACCCCGTAGCGTCGACCGTTGCGTGTGGTTGTATCTGAGCGGGTGTCCCCGAGTGGTACCACAACCGCATCAGCCAGTTCAGGTATCCCGGGTAGATCGCTGTAAATCTGCACGCCGGCGGAATAGAACAGACGACGGATCAGAATGGTCTGGGCCTGCACGTAAACAGGGTTGTCGGTAAATTCCGTTTCGAAAAAGATCATGGTCTCGATGGCATCGCGAACACCGGGATCGAGCGGTCGGACGGCGAGGGTGAGGGCTTCGCTGTACTCGTCGCCCACCTTGAGAGGTGGGATCTGCAGTTCTCCGGTCCGTTTCGGACGCAGGTTGATCTGATATTCGACAATGGCGCTGGTTCGGCCGTTGATCGAACTGATGCGGCTGGAGTTTTGGGTGCCCAGCAGTTCGAAATCCTGCTCGAGTGGAGAAAAGTCCGGTGCGTCTACCTGAGTCGAGCCTGCAATGCGCAAGGTCAGCCGGACAGTTTCCATTTCGTCGATCAATCGGGGTTCCAGGATTGTTCTGATCTCGGCGCTGGCACCGACTGCCACGCCGATACCGAGCAGCGCTATCAGGCAGTAGCACAACACTCCTGTCTGCCGACTCACCATATCTGTTCGGTCTCCCGACTGCGGTAGTCGCCCTGACGAAGTCTCTGATTGGTTTCGTACTGAAACTTCCGACGCAGCAGACCACCCGGATCATCCGGTACCCGGCGCAGCCATTGTTCTAACGCATCCTGCTGTTCGTCGCGGTTGGCGTCTCCCTGTTCTGCCTGGGCCTGCTGTTCACCCTGGTCACTGTCGGTCTGCTCGGATTCCTGCTGTTCTGAGGATTCCGGCGGTTGATCGGCCTGGTCTCCCTGCTGTTGCTGGTCCTGGGAGTTCTGGGGTTCACCGCCCTGCTGGGGTGCGCTGGATTGATCCGGGTTGTTGCCCTGTTCACCTTCGCCTTCGTTTTCCTGCTCAGCGGATTCCTGCTGTGCCATCAGTTGCTGAACGATGTCCCGGTTGTGCAGCGCATCTTCATGGTCGGGTACTTGTGCCAGCGTTTGTTCGTAAGCTTCCAGCGCCCCGGCATAATCGCCTTTGTAAGCCAGGGCGTTGCCGAGGTTATAGCTACCGTCTGGGTCCGGAACCTGGGCGAATCCTTCTGCTGCCCCGGTAAAGTCTTCGGCGCGATAGCGGGCCACCGCCTGCCAGACTGGATCTTCAAACAGCCCCACCGCCTGATCGGGCGCGCCTTGTGAAAGCGCTTTGATTGCCTGTTGATCTGGGCGCCGCCACAGGTCATCCCAGAGGCTGGCCTGAGCCGGTGGTGGCACCAGGATCAGCACCAGTCCGGCAAACATGCCGCGACGGAAGCCGAACAGCAGCACCGGCAGCAGTGCCAGCAGCACCAGATACCCCATGTCTGCCCAGCTGTCGAACTCACGTTCGACCTCTTCGCTGAGGTCGTCCTGCGGCAACGGGGTTTCCAGCAGCGCGTCTATGTCTGAGTCTCCGAGGGTCAGGCGCTGATAGACGCCGTGACAACTCGAGGCCAACTGCCTCAGCCGACTTTCGTCGAGCCGGGCGATGACAGGGTTACCAGCCTCGGTGCGCAGCACCTGACCCGGCTGATTGACAAAGTCCAGCGGGATGGTCGCACCATCGTTAGAACCGACCCCGAGTACGGATATTGGAAATTTACGGGTGCAGAAATCGCTGGCATGGCTTAAGTCGGTGACGCCGTCTGTGACCAGCAGTGTGCGGCCCTGAGGGATCCGGGCGTTGTCGAATAGCAGCCTGGTCTGCTCCAGCGCACTTTGCAGGTTGCTCCCCAGAACCGGCATCATATCCGGGCTTAAGGCCGCGAGCAGATTCTGGATGGTCCGGTGATCGTCGGTGAGAGGCGCAACAATATGGGCGTCACCAGCGTAAGCGATCAGTGCCGTGAAGCCCTCGTCACGCAGACGCAGGATGTCAGTGATTTTCTGTCGCGCGCGCACCAGACGGGAAGGCTGTTCGTCCTGTGCGTACATGGACAGCGATAGATCAAAGACGATCACCAGCGCATCTGACTTCTGTTCTACCGGCTGCGGCAGACGTTGCCATGCTGGTCCGGCGAGTCCGATCGCTGCGATAGCCAGAGCGACCGCAACCAGCCAGGCGAGGCGTCGATAGCCGCCTTTGCTGCCCGGTTCCAAAAGCGCGTTCAGCAACCGGGGATCAATGCTGTTTTCCCAGTGAGACGCTGACATTCTGCGTCGCGCCCACAGCACCGCCAGCAGCAGCACTGGCAGCACAGCGACAAGCCACCAGGGCCGAATGAAGTGCAGGCCTTCATCGCTGGCGAAAAACTCAATCACCGCCCCATCCCCGCCAGTCTGCGACCAGCAGCATCAGGAACAACGCCAGCCCGCCGGCCATCGGCCAGTGATAGAGCGCGGCAATCGGGCGATAGGTTTCGGCTTCCTGTTCGATGGGTTCGAGTTCATCAATGATTGCGTAGATCTCAATCAGTTTGGCGGTGTTCTGGGCCCGATAATATTGGCCACCGGTGGTGTTGGCGATTGCGTTGAGAGTGTCTTCGTCGAGCTCCGCAGAAGGGTTGACCACGCGCGACCCGAAAGTTCCGAAGATGCTCGGCAGGCGCATTTCGTCAGCTCCCACGCCAATGGTGTATATACGAATGCCTTCCTGACCCGCCAGCTCGGCCGCTTTAATCGGTGCTACTTCACCGACGTTGTTAGCACCATCGGTCAGAAGAACCAGAACTTTGTCACCGGCCGGTCGCTGACGCAGGCGTTTCACCGCAAGACCGATGGCATCGCCGATGGCGGTTTTGCCACCTGCAATCCCCACCGGGGCTTCAGTCAGCAGCTGATTGACCGTTGGCAGGTCGAAGGTCAGCGGTGCCTGCACATAGGCATTGGTGCCGAACAGAATCAGACCGACCCGGTCACCCTGTCTGGCCACGATGAAATCCCGCACCACGTTTTTCACGACAACCAGCCGATTGACCAGTTGCCCGCCGAGCTGCAGGTCCTCTGTGCCCATGCTGCCGGAGATATCGACGGCCAGCATCAGATCACGACCAGTGGTGGGCAGCGTCACGGGTTCACCGGTCCATTGTGGTCTGGCAGCCGCACACACCAGCAGTGCCCAGATCAGCCACAACAGCAGAATGCGCCAGGGTAGTTTGTCCCGGCCAACCCCGGTTACGCTGTCGCTGTCGGTTTTGAACATGTCCACACTCGGGACAGTCAGTGCCGCCTGTTCCCGTTCCAGTGGCCGCCACAGCAGTCGGACCAGCAACGGTGCGGGTAGCAGCAGAAAGGCCAGGGGCCAGATCCACTCGATCATGGTTTTACGCTCGCAAAGAAGTTGTCGAGCAAACGATGCAGCGCCTCGATGTCAGCCTCGGGTGATGACGAGAAGCGCTGGTGGTTGCCCAGCGGCGCTCCGGCGCCGCCGGTGAATGCCTGGGAGCCCGCCAATGTATCCAGCAGCGCAAGCCATTC
>Ga0316194_10001059_pt1 | contig 18729 bp, 11 predicted proteins | sample CroRivsedime1_MG_FD_204936 | JGI IMG/M metagenome (GOLD analysis project Ga0316194, IMG submission 204936) | Coastal sediment microbial communities from Maine, United States - Cross River sediment 1 | ecosystem: Environmental > Aquatic > Marine > Coastal > Sediment | place: USA: Maine...
TGCTTCGCCAGCAAAAGGCGCGACTGACGGGTGAGATAGAAATCGTCGATTGAGAGATCGATCGCCTTCAGGCCAAAGTTTTCCACCAGCAACTGCGTCAGGAGTGCAGCCAGGGTGCTCTTGCCTGATCCCTGACTGCCGTTCACCCCAATCAGCAAGGTGCGGCTGGCGGCAGCCTGGTGTTTGGAAAGCCGCTCGGCGAGTGGCATATACCACGCATCGATCGTCTTCAAAAATGACAGCGGCAAGCGCTGTTCCTTTAAAAAGCTGTGCAGGTTCCTGTCTCTCTTCACTCACAAGACCATTATGAAACTTTCGAACCTGATGACTCTCCACTGATCAAGTCAACCAGGTCATCCACGGACAGGCGGACACCGGCATCCGTGCCTTCCAGCAGGCCATCGGCCAGGTCGCGCTTGTGGGCGTGGAGATCAACGATCTTCTCTTCGATGGTGCCCTTGACCACCAGACGATAGATAGTGACCGGACGGGTCTGCCCCATGCGGTGAGTGCGGTCCGATGCCTGATCCTCAACCGCCGGGTTCCACCAGGGATCCATGTGGATGACATAGTCGGCCGCCGTCAGATTGAGTCCTGAGCCACCCGCCTTGAGGCTGATGAGAAAGAGTTCTCCCTCCCCCCGCTGAAAGGCATCTACTGCCTGCTTGCGTTTTTTGACGCTGGTCGATCCATCGAGGTACTGATAATCGATCTTCTGCTGGTCGAGATACTCCCGAATCAATGCGAGATGCCTGACAAACTGACTGAAGACCAGGGATCGATGCCGGTTCTCGCGCAGCTCTTCAAGGATCTCGACAAAAGCACGCAGCTTGGCGCTGCCAACCGGTGAATCCTCGATCACCAGTCGCGGGTGACACGCCGCCTGACGCAGACGCGTAATCTCGGTGAGTACCTTGAAACGCTGTTGGCCGGGGTGTTCCGGCAATTCAGCGATCCGCGCCATCGCCTGGCGGCGCAGGGACTCATAGAAACCAGCCTCCTCATCACTGAATTCGACCGTGTGGGTGATCTCGGTCCGTGGCGGGAGTTCGGTCAGGACTTCGCTCTTGAGTCGGCGCAGGATGAAGGGACGGATCAGTGACTTCAGTCTGAGCCGTGCCTGATCATCGTTGTGTAACTCGATTGGGTTGGCGAAGCGTTCATTGAAGCGCGCCTGAGAACCCAGCAGCCCGGGGTTGATAAATCGGTAGAGGTTCCACAGCTCCCCCAGGTGGTTTTCGATGGGGGTGCCGGTGGTGATAATGCGGCAGGCCCCCTGCAGGGACATCATGGCCTGTGAACGCTTGGTATTGGCGTTCTTGAAGGCCTGCGCCTCATCGGCGACGATGGTCTGCCAATCCATTTTGTTGATCCGCTCGATCTCACTCTGCAACAGCCCATAGCTGCAGATGACGAGATCATAGGGACCCGCGGCATCGAGCAGCTGTTGGCGATTGCCGCTACCGAACCGCTGTGGACGCAGGGTCGGGGCAAAGCGTTCGGCCTCATCGATCCAGTTGCCGCAGACGGAGGTGGGTGCCACCACCAGGGTTGGCCCTGCAGGGGCCCGTTGCACAATGAGAGCGAGTGCCTGCAGCGTCTTGCCCAGCCCCATATCATCGGCCAGACAAGCCCCGCCCCCCCAGTGGGCAAGACGGGTCAGCCAGCAAAAACCATCAATCTGATAGTCGCGCAGTTCGGCCTGCAGGGTGACCGGCACCTGCGGCTGCAGCGATTCCGCCTCGCGCAGTCGCTCGAGCTGCTCGCGCCAGGGCTTGCCACCCTTGACCACCATCCCCTCCGTCATCTCTTCCACCACCGCGGTAGCCAACGGGTGGACCTTGCCCTTGTCACCAATGGCATCAAGGGTATCGAGCTGGCGCCGCAGCTGCCGGCTCAGGGTAAGGATGCGTCCATCATCCAGGCGCTGAAAACGTCCCGGCGTCTGCTGCAGCAGCCTGAGCAGCTTATCCATCTCAACCACCCGGCCTTCGTCGATCTGCAATTCACCGTTGAGTTCAAACCAGTCACGCTGCTTGCGAATCCTGACCTGCATCTGGCTGCTGCCGATCTCGCTAGTCAGTGTGATCTTCTTCCCCTGCGGCCAGGCCACCACGACCGCGTCCCCCATTTCCTGCAAGGCGAGCAGAAACTCCAGCGCCTGTTCCGGGTCATCCAGCGTCCAGCGCCACGGATCTTCCGCTACCGGCAGTTGCAGTCGATCGACGAGCTGCGCCGCCTGCACCAGCTCCTCATTCAGGTCACGCACCGTCTTGTGCGCATGACCCTCGATTTCGACAAACAAAGCCGCCCGCCCCTCTCCCGGATGGAAGGCGGGCCCCTTCTCTCCCAGCGGCTTGTAGTGGAGCGAGAGCTGCAGCCCCGTCTCAATCCCCAATTCACCGCCCTGTTTGATGGGGTGCAGGTGAACGTAGGGGGTGGTATCGGCAGGGGTCTCCTCTGCATCCCCCATCGTCCCGCCACCGATATCGGAGTGGATCGTCACCAGTGGCGCCATTGTCGTGATCGAGTTCAAGACCTGCTCTTTTGCAGAAAGCGGGGCAACCAACCCCTGCGAGGTCAGAATTTTGGCAATTTCCAGCTGGCCGTCACTGAACTTCATCATTTGAAAGCGGTGCTGTTCAGCCCAGTAACAGAGAAAATCGCGCGTGAAATCAAAGCTGTTATCCGGATAGGGGTGCATCCGGATGCGGATGGTCTTTCCCTCCCGGTCCTCAACCACCTCAAGCCGTGGAGAGACCTTTTCCAGGATCACCGTTTGACTGTCCCGCCCATCCATATCGCCACGATAGAGACAGGGGTGGCCCATGGCGGCACGCAGCGCCGGCTCTCCCTCCAGCGCATAGGAAGTTTCAACATAGTAGGAGTAGTTGCGTGCATAGTCCTTGCGAATGGCCGCACAGATCTTCAGATCCGCGGTGGTCAGGTAATCAAAGCACTGCAATTCTTCCTTCAGCCGTTTGAGCGCCACCTTGCGCCCTTTGGTCCAGATTCCCTTCTTGTTCCGCTTTTGCTCTCGTGGCTCCAGTGTCACAAAGTCACCTTCACCATGAATCCACCAGACCATGCGGCGATCGGATACCGCCTGATCCCTGCTCTCCTTACCCTCACTCCCGTAATACTGTGTGATCCGGTTCAGAGCTGCCAGATTCTCTTCCCAGCGAGATTTCGCCTGGTAGAGCGAAACCAGCCGTGCCCGCAGGTCACCTTCATATCGATAGTTGATCTTACTGGTATCCACACCAAGCCTCTCCAGCAGGGCGGTCGCCTCATCGGCGTACCAGTACAAATCATTTTTCAACGCCTTGTCGATATGCAGTAACAGACGACGGATCTGCCTGTCACCGGGTCTCTCATCCAGCCAATAGAGCGCCAGCCCCTGGAAGAGATCCAGCCAGGGTTTATCTGTCACAGTTTCAAGAGTCAGCCACGAGCTTTGTCTGAATTTGATCTCACCACAGGTGACGCGGACAAAGTCACCCAGTATCCGCAGCACAGCGGCAAATCGATCGTCGCCATGGAGTTTTTCAATTTGAATGGCCTCCGTGAACAGGCGTTCAAAGGGGGCTTTGGCGTGCCTTTGCTGGATCAATGCGAGGGCGAAAAAGAGTACCGGGATACCGGGAATCACGACATTCCGCTTGCCCGTCTGTTGGCACAACAGTCTCAGTGCCTCTTCATACTGCGCGATGGTCTGCTCCGGTTCACCCTGGAGAAAACTTACGGCACTGCGCAATGCCAGACCATGGGCGGACGGATCCCGCAGCAGCCACTGCTCCATCTCCTGCAAATCATCCGTGTCATTCAAGCCGCTGAGAATGGAATATCCGATCTCGGCATGGAGAACCTGCCACTCCTTTGGTGTCAGATTGTTGCCAGGTGAATCATCAGAATGATCAAGGCGATTGATGGTTTCATGCAAGACCTCTTCGCACCAGAGGTCATAAAGTGGAACGCTCCGTTCATCAAAACAAAGCGCCGCCTCGACGAGCACCGGAGTCAGTTGGCGAGGGTCATCCTCCACCATGAGAGGTAAAGAGGTTTGAATATTGTCATTGGAGTAGTGGGTGATAAAGCTACGCATCATCCCTGCGAGGTTCTCCTGATCCATCGTCATCAATACGCACCGGATATAACCACTCCGTCATGTTTCAGGACCTGAGCCGGAAGAAGCTACGGCGTGTCCAAAACGTGCCTCGAGACTGCCTTGCGCCTCCCTGGGCACCGGGCCTGCCTGGTACCACGCTATTTGCAGATCCCGCAGCTGGTCCTGGCGGGCACGCGGTTCCTCGATCTTGTGATGCATGGCATCCGCAAGCCGTGATACCTGGAACTGCATACGCGCCCCGGCAAACTCCGCAGGCGAGTCGATCCCGGCAGCGATCTCCATTTGCAGGCAGAGTTCCAGACGCTGGTCCAGGTTCTTCGCTACCCCGTCGAGCAGCGTCTGCCGGACCTGCTCGTCTCCTCCCAGCGCCCGGCTGGCAAGATCGAGACGTTCGCGCAGAATTTTCTCGGCACCTGCGTCCAGTGCCTCGAGCGCCTGCCATGCCTGACGGGTTTCTTCCACCAGTGCCTGCTGAGACTCTGCCTCCAGAGTCGACTCCAGCACTTCCGCTTCCAGGCATTCACAGAGTCGGGAACGCGCCCGCAACCCTTGCAACACGAACACAGCGGCCGCCTTCGCCTGCTGCTGCTGGCGCTGCGCAAAACGTTTCTCCAGCGCCTCGTAGCGTGCCTGTGTGGCCCGCTCCACCTTGCGGGGGATGGTCCCGATCCCTGCCCACTCACTGCGTGACTTGTCGAAGCGTTGTGCAATATCACGAAAATCCGTGTCCGTATCCTCCAGCAGGGTCTCAAGCTCGGTGCACAGGGCAGTTTTGCGCTCAAGATTCGTCTGCTGTTCTGCGTCTGCCGCCTCACGCTGTTGCCGGTTGTGCTGGTATACGGCATCGCAGGCGCTGCGGAATTGCAGCCATAAGGACTGCTCCACCTGCCGGGCAGCCTGCACCGCAGGCTTCCATTTTGCCTGGGCCTCCTTCACAGCCCGGCCCGCAGCACGCAAGTCCGGGGCAGTCGCCAGCTTCTCCACTTCTGCGATCAGGGCGCGGCGGCGGTGCAGCTCCCGCTCCCGCTCCTTGCCGAGATGAGACTCCAGACGTTCAAGCACTTCATGGTAGTTTTTCTCCAGGACCCGGCGTGCCTTTCCCGGGACAGGCCCGATGCGCCGCCAGCGCTCGCGGGCCTTGCGGACCCGCTGGTCTGCCGCGGGCCAGTCCACCTGTTTCCAGTCTGTGTCGCGTTCAAAGGCATCCAGCTCAGCGCATAACGCCTGCTTCTGTCCGAGATGCGCCGCACGCCGCGCCGCCTGTTCACGCCGCTCGCGCTGGTATGGTTCATAGGCCCGTGTACACGCCTGATCGAAACGTTGCCAGAGCGCTTCCCCGGCCGGGCCCTCGGCATGATCTATGCGCTTCCAGGCATCCCGGGCATTGCGCACCCGGGCAGCGACGTCCTCCGCACTCCGCACACTGCCAGCCAGGGCCTCGATCTCGGTACACAGACGCAGCCGCGCCTTCCCACCCCCCCAGTGCCGCCATTGCCTGAGTTCCTCAAGCCGTGGCTGCATCCCCTGCAGCCGCTCCTGCAAGGCAAGCCGCTTGTGCTCGGCAACACCCCGCGCGGTTTTCAGCAGATGACGAAAGCGGTCGCGAAGGGACAGGGCGCGTTCCAGTTCACCCTCCTGCAGTGCTGATTCCAGTTCGGCCAGCAGACCCTCCGCAGTATCAAGTGCCTGCAGGCGCTGTCTGCGCTGCCGCTCAAGGCGTTCCCGCAGCACCTGCAGGGCACTATCGAAATCGTCTTGCAGCGCCTCCGCCAACGACCTGGAAGCGGGCTGCTCGAGTGCTGCCCAGCGACTTTCGAGCTTCTTGATGCGGGGTTCATCGAGTTTGGCCTGCTCATCGCGCAGCGCCCCGGCCTGCTGCACCAGTGCCTGCAACGGGACTGCGCACGCGCGGTCTCTGGCCAGACCCTCAGATTCCCGCCGGACCTGCTTCACCAGTCCGGCAAAGCGCTGTGCCAGAGGGTCGTCGTCATCCGCTTCAGACAATTGCGCCTGCCAACGGCCAATGGCCGTGTCCAGACTGACAAGAAGATCCTCCGCAGACAGCGCATCGCTCCCTGCATTGTCGTTCATTCCGGCCAGCAGGCCTTCGAGGTCCACACAGATGGCCCGCCTTGCACTTTGCAGCTCCGCAAGTCGCTCAATCTCGGCCACGGCCAGTTCCCGTGCGCGCCTGTAACAAGTTGTAAGTTGCCGGGAGGCTGAGGATTCCAGCGACTCCCATTGACCGTCAAGACGCCGGATACGCAACTGGTCACCGGCTTGCAGCGTCTCCGCCAGCAACCCTTCCATCTCCCGGCACAGCCGCTCGGCATTCTCGCAGTCGGAGCGGGCCTTTCGCCAGGCATCCAGGCGCTCACGGGCAAGGCGGCTGACCTGCTTGTCCTTTTTACGGGTCTCCCGGGCCACCGTCTCCCAACCCTGCGGATCTTCGATCCGTTCCAGGGCTGCGCGCCTTACTGCTGCCACCGGATCCTCAATGGCGACGGCACACAGCACGGCGGTCTCTTTCACCCGTTCCAGGACCGATGTGCGGATCTCAACCACCTGCGCCTGGCGGACCAGGAACACGCAGAGCTCGGGAGTGCACGCACGTCGCAGGATTTCCAGACGGACCTCCAATGGTGGCCCGACTTGCAGCGGGCCGGCCAGCAACTCCTGCTGCCGCTGGCCGGCCACCTCCCGTATACTGGGCACCGGTTCTGTTGCAGCAAGCGCGGCAAGCAGCTCAAGATCATCCAGATACTCCACGGCACAACGGCGCACGTCCGGATCTTCATCCTCACGGGCCGCTTTCGCCATGGCCGCCGCCGGCACAACGCCGGACTCCAGTGCCTTGCGGCGGACGGTGGGATCGGCATGCTCCCATTTGGGGGTGAACAAACGATTAAACATTTTTCAGGGTTAACCGGAGACAGACCAGGGGTAGTGGCATTTCGACGGCTTTAGAATGTGGCCTGCCCCCGTTTGTATTAGATGCTTATAATTTTTCATCCCGTAAGGATATCAGTATGTGTACGCCATTGCCCACGCATAGCATTCATTGATTTCCAGAAAAAACGTCTGATCCCGTTGTAAATCAGTATTTCAGTATATCCCAAACATGTCAGTCACCCTTCTAGAGCAAGCTTTTTATCTCGTCCGCTGACACAGGTTTACTGAATAGATTACCCTGGGCATAGTCACAACCAAGATCTTTCAGGTAGCTGAGCTGTTCTGCTGTTTCCACGCCTTCAGCGACTACCTTTAGGTTCAAGGCATGCGCCATGGCAACGATGGCGTTGATCAGTTCTCTGTCAGCTGTATCTTTTTCAATCCCCATAATAAAACTTCGATCGATCTTGAGTGTGGTAAATGGATAACTGCGCAGATAACCAAGTGACGAGTAGCCTGTTCCGAAATCATCCATAGCGACACTCACACCCAGATCGCTTAATATTGCCAGGGTGTCATTGATATAGGCATGACCATCGAGCAAGACGCCTTCGGCAATCTCCAGTTCCAGGGACTCACTGGATACACCTGACTGATGCAGTGCCCCTTCAATAAAGCTCACCAGATCAGCATCACGGAACTGACGCGGTGAAAGGTTAACGGCCATGCAAAAATCAGGGTTATGTTCATTTTGCCAGCGGGCCGTTATGCCGAGTACCTCGGTCAGTACGAATTGGCCGAGTGGTACAATCATACCTGTTTGCTCGGCAACAGGAATGAACTCAACCGGAGAAACATGACCTATCGCCGGGTTAAGCCAGCGCAGCAGCGCCTCGGCGCCCATTATTCTTCCGCTGCTGATATCAATCTTTGGCTGGTAAACAACGGTGAATTCACCTCGATTCAGCGCACCGTGCATCTGTTCTTCCAGGGCAAGCCGCCGTGAAACATTACGGTTCATGGCGTCGGTAAAGTACGAGTATGTATTACGTCCCAGCTCCTTGGAATGATACATGGCTGAATCAGCTTTACGCAGCAGTTCCGAATCGCTATCACCATCCACCGGGAAAGATGCGATACCAATACTGACGCTAAGTATTAATTCCCGACCATCGATTCTAAACGGATCGCTGAACCGGTTAAGCAGATTTTCTGCTATAGCTTGCGCATCAACCGCATCCGTAAGCCCACCAAGCAACACGATAAACTCATCCCCCCCCAGACGGCCCACCGTATCTCCGCTACGCACCACATTACGCAGGCGTACCGCTGCTTCGATTAAAAGTTTGTCGCCCGTATCATGGCCCAACGAATCATTGATCTTCTTGAAGTCATCCAGATCCAGGAACATTACTGCGACCACCTCGTCATTGCGCTGCGCTTCATTTAACAGCTGCGATAAGCGGTCTAGCGCGAGAAAACGATTAGGCAGATCAGTCAGTGTGTCGAAATGTGCCTGGTGCAGGATTTGATCTTCCTGCTGTTTGCGCAACGTAATGTCTTCCTTAACCGCCAGGTAGTGCAGAATTGATCCAGAATTATCAACTACTGGTGCGAACTGGGCATATTCCCAAAATATCTCACCGTTCTTTTTGCGGTTCTGAAACTCACCCTGCCATTGCTTGCCGTTGCTGATCGCCCCCCATAACTTCTTGAATTGGCTTCTGGGGGTTTTACCCGAGTTCAGCAGCCGGGGATTCGACCCAATCACTTCTTCTGCGCTATATCCGGTAACCTTCTCAAAGGCACTGTTGACATATTCGATATTCGCATCGGTATCGGTAATCACTACGGATACAGGACTCTGCTCAATGGCCAGTGATAAAGTACGTATCTGCTCCTCAGCTTTAACTTTCTCGGTAACATCCCGAATTGTGCCCAGCACTTGCATTTGACCGCCAAATTCAATGTTTTTTCCTATCACTTCAGAAACGAATACTGTTCCATCTTTTCTCTGCAAAAGAACCTGAACTACCAAGCCTTCTTCACTTCCTTTGGTCCTGGAAAAAGATGATATATCCTGTTCTGGTGCCTTGACATCGAAGACCGTCATTTGTAAAAGCTCTTCTTCCGAATACCCGACCATTTTGCAGAAAGCAGCATTAACGAATGTATAATTGCCATCCGTGTCTGCAACAGTGATTCCTTCGGTTGACTGATTTGTTATGGCCTCGAATTTTCTTTCACTCTGCTCGGCTTTCTCTTTCAGAATTATAAGTTTCTCTTCTGCCCGTTTACGCTCCGTGATGTCCTGAATCGTTCCCAGTATTTCAACAAGATTGTTATTTTCATCAAATCTGAGCTTGCCTAAGCCATGAACCCATATTTCTTCTTTGGTGGTTAAATTGACAATTTGATATGTTTTATCAAACTCATTAAGTTCTCTAATGACATGCTCCTGCAAATAGGCCGCCATTGTTTCACGAAAATCCGGGTGAATAATTTCCAGCCAGCCTTCCGCACTTCGAGAGTAGGTTTCATCAATCCCGAATATGTCATCCAGTACATCAGAGCTCGTCCATTGGTCTGATCTAATGTCGAAAACATAATGGCCTAATTTGGCAATATTTTGTGCCTCAACCACCCTGCGTTCACTTTCCACTAATGCACTTTCAGCCTGTTTACGCTCAGAGACATCCGAAATAACGGCGATAAAACCGATCAACTCGCCCAGGTTATTACGTTGATAGTCCCAGGCGACCTCAAATATCACTTCACGGCCATCTTTGGTCCAGTTGGTTGTCACATAAGGCATTGGTGTGGGTTGTTCCTTGACCAGATGCGCCAGGTAATCCCGTAAGTGCTGCCTTGCCTTGTCATCTATTTGGAAATCCCAGATGTGGCGACCAATCAATTCTCCTGGCCCATATCCCAGCATATTGTGATGAGCCGGGTTGCTATAAGTGATAACGCCTTTGGTGTCGATCTCCTCAACGCCATGCGGTAGCGTGTTCAGGAGGTACGTGAGCCTTTGATTGTTTTTGCTCAGTGGATTATTGTCTGTCATAAATCTCGCCTAACAGCCTGTTTATGTTAACAAGTTTATCTACATAAATCGGATTTAGTGTACATGAGAAGAATGGCTGGAAGCTACCAGTCAAACAGTGGATCCACGAACTCTATAAGAAGAAGACCAGATAAACACCTCGAAGGAATTGATACCAGCGGGCTAGATAATCTCAAGTAATATCCACTCTCACAAATTGCTCAATGTCATCAGTATCACCGATACAACATCACCTCTTCCTGCTCCGCTATCCATGCAGCCTCGTCCGTCCCGGCCAGAGTTTCCAGGTCGCCCGGCGCGGCTTCGGGGTCGTCCACCCACTGGCGCAACAGCTCGCCGCCATTGATCAGATCAATGGCAAGGCGGTCAACTTCGTACTCGTAAGGGAAGTCTCGCCAAAGCTCGTAATCCGGCCGCTGCCGGCGCAGAGCCTTGAAGGCCAGGGCCATTAGCCGCCAGGGTCGGAATACACCATGGTCGTAGGCCCCGTCCTCAACATGGATCTGCACCCCGGCGCACAGCTTCCCGGCGTGCTTGTGGAAGGTAGGCTCGAACCAGCACTCCCGCAGTCGGCATCCCTGTAGCCAGTGGGGAGCGAGTTGCTGCATCTCCGCCAGGAGCTTTCGGGATTCCAGGCCCGGAGCCCCGAACAGCTCAAGGGGCCGGGTGGTACCGCGCCCCTCGGACAGGGTTGTGCCCTCCAGCATGACCGTGCCGGCATAGCAGCGGGCCATCCAGAGATTAGGCGCATTGGGACTGGGGTTGATCCAGGTGCGCTCGCCCAGGGGCCAGCCGTAGCCCGGCCCAGTCCCGGGTTCCCAACCCTCCATGGTCAACACCTCGCATTCCACGTCCAGGTTCAGAGTACGCACAAACCACAGGGCCAGTTCACCCATAGTGAGGCCGTGACGCATGGGTAAAGGACCCGCGCCCACGAAGCTCTCCCAGCCCGGGCGCAATTTCAGCCCTTCCACCGGACGTCCGGACGGGTTGGGTCGGTCCAGCACCACCACCCGCTTGTTGAACTGCGCTGCTGCCTCCAGAACATAGCGCAGGGTAGTAATGAAGGTGTAGATGCGGCAGCCCAAATCCTGCAGGTCCACCAGCAGTACATCGAAGCTGTCCATCATGGCCGGTGTGGGCCGACGTACCTTGCCGTACAAACTGAACACCGGGATGTCCAGCTCTGGGTCGTTGAAATCCGTCGACTCCATCATGTTGTCCTGTTTGTCCCCCCGCAGACCATGCTGGGGACCGAAGGCCGCAGTGAGCCGAATATCGGGCAGTCGAGCAAGGGCATCCAGGGAATGGGTGAGATCATCTGCCACCGAGGCAGGATGTGCCAGCAGAGCCACACGATACCCCTTCAGGGACTGGCGCAGCGCGGGCTGTTGAAACAGACGATCGATACCAAATTTCATTGTCCCACTCCGCCGGTTAGATGGTTTAAGTCACGCATTCAGGGCAATACCAGTTGCAAGGCAAAGGCGTCCGCGTGATGGAAGTCGGGCTTGCCCGGAGGATGTTGCAACGCCCAGTAAGATAACACGCCGTCAGCATCCTCCAGGACTGCAGACAGCCCCAGCCGTAATGAACGGCCCGGCGGCAGAAAATCCCTGCAGATCTCCGCATCCAGCTCCAACCGATCTCCGGTCCGTCGCACCACGATTCCCGGGCCCAGATCAACCTCCAACTCCCTGCCTTCCCGATAGCCGTGAAAAGCATAGACTGCCCACTCCCCCGAGGGAGAGAAGTTGAACTCACGATACCCGGACCCCTCCTCCGCCATCACGAAGACCTCGAAGCAGGTGTGTTGCCACAGTCCGTGCACCCGTCGATACGGCTGGGGTTCAGGGATGCGCAAACCGGGGAGATCAGCCTCCATAGCGAAGTCCAGGGTGAGGCTGCCACCCGCTGCCCAACCCACCACCACGTCGATACCTCGTATTGCCTTAAAAGGCGTTTGGGGATGACAGACAAGAGTGAGGGGCACTGGGCCGTTCTGGGATTTCATGGATGGCAAGGTTAACATTCAACTACGTGGCTCGCACACAGGTGAATACGGGAATATGGTCATCGGCTTTGCCCGGAGCCGGGCATAGAGTCCTTGCCGAGTTAACTCAGCACGCCGACCACCCCTTACCGTCATTTACCGCCCATGAGTAAGTCGGGTATCAACTTTCCTGACAGAGGGAGGATGTCTTTAGATGCAAATGAGATTCACATTAATTTTCGTATCGTCTACAGCATTATTTATGGATCCAAATCCAGCGTTTTCGAGTGTTCCAACATTCGAAACAAATTACGAAACCACTCCTATTCCTGCTGGAATTGATGATACTGATGACGCCGCAATCTGGTTGCATCCCACTTCTGCTGAAAAATCATTAGTTATTGGCGTTAGTAAAAATAAAAAAGTAACGGGTGGCCAGGCTGGTATTGGTATTTATAATTTAAAAGGTGAACTGGTAAAATATATTTTACACGATCGTTTAAACAACGTGGACCTTCGTTACAATATCGCTTCAGGCTCAATAACGATTGACCTTGCAGTTGCCAGCAATAGAGACAAAAAAGCCCTTAGTCTATTTTCAGTGAGTAACAATGATATCCAGCTTCTTCAGGATATCGAGCTTCGTTCGGCAAATAACAAAAATATAACTGAAGAGCCTTATGGATTTTGCCTGGGACAAAACAAAAATAACGGCAGGCTTTATTCTTTTTCGCCAATGAAGTCCGGCCTTGTTTATCAGCATGCCATTCAATTCAGGAACGGTCAGTTCAAGCTGAGACATATACGAACCATTGACACCGCAAAGTATTTATCAAGATCTGAAGACCAGCATTTAATTAGCGTAACAGTGAATGAAGTGGTGCGGGAAAGCGACCGGAAAAAGAATAAATTAATTGCAGAAATCAATGAAGAGCTTCGCGACCGTTTTCAACTGGAAGGTTGCGTTGTGGATGACGCAAACAACACTCTTTATTACGGAATGGAAAATCTGGGTGTTTTTAAATTGAATTTAAACGACCGCAATAATGAACGTCCTTTATTAATTGCGAAAGTATTAAAAGCCAAATCAGAACCCGGTTCAGATAGCATTAAAGAGGGTGTGCCAAGAGTAATTAACGACGTGGAAGGCCTGGCATTACTTCATGGACCCAACGGACAAGGCGCATTGATAGTCTCTGTGCAAGGCCTTAACGAGTATGCATTATTTGACAGAAAAACAGACCGGTATATTGGCAGCTTCAAGCTGAATCTTGGTACCAGTGACCCCGTTACAGAAACAGACGGGTTAGAAATAATCAGCACACCTCTTGGTCCAGAGTACCCAAATGGTTTATTGGCTGTTCATGATCACACGAATACAAGCAGCAACAATCAAGTATTGAATGCAAATTACAAGTTAATAAGTCTTACTGAAATACTGAATCACTTCCCATCGCTCAAGTTTGAAGGTTTTAAATACAATCCAAGATGGTAATTGTCTCAGCAAGAAATAATTACTGGCACCTGATGTACAGTCCCTCCAGGAGTATATGCAAGACGCTGAGCAATGCCGATGGCGGCCGGGATAGCGGTGGTTGAAGAATCTGATAAAGCTTAGCAGTGCAACCGAAAGCGGGAGCGCCAGCCTCACCAGAAAAAGCAAAGGCGTTGCACAGGCAGCGAGCAGCAGAGCTGCTGCCAACACTACCGGGAAGAACTTGTGGATGTGTTTGCGAGAGGTGGTTTTAATTCCCGCATACTCCATGATCTTCCAGTAAATATTCCATTTGCCTCATCATGACTTTGTGCCAGATCTTCTTGCTCAGCGAGGCAAAGCCGCTCCAGTAATCGACCCAGGCTCTTTTAATATATAGGTCAGGATACACACCAGAATAGAGTTGGAACATCCTCCCTGACCGGTTCAGCTTTCTAATATTACAGATGGGTGTACGGAGTGTGTGTTATGTAAGAACTGGATTACTGGCGTATATGTGATGAATTGAGTGTAATCCAGGCAGCACTTCTTATAGCTGGTGAAGACCCATCATCAACTCAGCATTATATTGAAAACTGGGGACCCGAAAAGAGATCCTCTGGTGTCACAAAGAGATTGCAACACTGGAAAAGAAACGAGCATGGCAACCTGCGTTACTGGCCCTGTCTGACAAGGCCAAGGAAAAGTTGCAAATTCCCTGTCACAAACTGGATATGCTGACCAAATATCAAACCGCCCTCGACAACCAACTCTACAGGGCGATGAAGATCCTCAGGGATGCACAGGAATGGCGAATGAAGTCGATTGATGCCATTGAACTACCGGATGAGAATATCCCGGCAGATGCAGTTTGTAAGAAACCTAAGAATTTTGTTGGAGAGTTTTACAACAACGGCTGGTGTTTATTTGCTCAGCTCTCGCTAACTCTCTCTAGCACAGTACTTTTATATTTCTTGCACGTAACTTGCATCTCTAACAGGTTCGAATCTATTTGCGAGGAGTAAATAATGAAAAAGAGTACATTAAGCCTGCCATCTCTCATGGTGATATCGGCCTTAGGCGGGATAAACCCGTCCTATGCCGAGATCCATGAGGTTATTGACCCGTTGTTTGGTCCCATCGGTACCTTTGACGACTGGGGGTTTCCTGAAAGCGCCGGGCGCGAAGCCTTCAATTTCGAACATATTAACGGCTTTGGCCCTATCACGCTGATACAGAACGAAGTGACCCAGTTGCCGGACGGTGTGACCCAGGACCCACCTCACGACGTGTATGGTGATTTTCTGGATGCGGCCGGTAATCCAGTTCTTGATCCCTTCTTTCCCAACGCCAATATGGACAGTTCTGTCAATCTGTTCCTGTTCGGATATACCGACGCGGGAGGCTCCACCTTCAGCAATCACCAGGTCGACGGGGACGGTGATCACTTAATCCCGAAAGCTGACATGTCATTTGGCGAGTACGATCTATTTCTGTACCGGGATACCACCGGAACCAACCCCGATCAGGATTTTGATACCTTTATTAACTTCGAGCCGTTTGCCATGTCCGATGCCGGGGGCTGGTGCGTCTTCCAGACGCATCCCGTTGCCGCCGGCGAACCAATGGCGGGACAGGTGGAGTTCGATTTTGGTTTTGCGGTGAAAATCCCCGATCCTGATTATGGACCGACTGGACCGGATATGCTGCAGCTCATCCCGGGATTCCAGATGCGCAGTTACGGAACCCTGGTGCTGGACTTTACTCTGCCCACGCCCGGCGGACTCGTTCCGATTCACTACGTGGCCAACGCGGCTCCCAACAATACGGATCCCTCCTTGGGGCGCGATGACCTGAATCCTCTGGGCGTTCCATCAGCGGACTTCTTTAATCATGTCTCCTTTATGGGCGGCGGGGTCATCCCCCTGGGCGTCTGGCTCGATCCTGAAGGCGACCTTGGCGTGGGCAATACCGCGACCCGCGATTCAACGCTCGATTCTGATCAGGCCGGGTTGCCTGCGGACCCAAGCGTGTCGGGTGACATTCGCGAAGATGGTGCGATATGGCACGCCAACTCCTTTGGCGGCTTCCCGTTCATGCTGCGGGCCGATGCGCTCCGTGGCATCGATTTTGTGGACAACACCTTCTACGGCACACTTGATCACGACATCAAAAAGTTAGAGGTGGTTAATAAAAGCCGGGTTGGTCAGTCGATTGATATCTCCGTGGATGTTAAAAACCACGATTCAGTCGAAGACGGTACAACACTCGCAACCGTTGTTGGTACTCAAGGAGGCGTTCCAGTTTACAGCGAGTCGCAGATCGTACCGGCTTTTGCCAGTAAAAACGCCAGAACAACGCTGTTATTCAGCCCGTTCACAGCGGGTGAGACAGGCGTGATCACCTGGACTGCGACGATTACCGATGCGGATCCTGATGTCGACGCCCGGACTAAAACCACGAAAGTCAAATAACGGTCATTGCTGACACCTTGGGCCGGCAGGCACGCCAAACGGCGGGACTGCCGGGTCGAGGTAATTTTTCTCCCCCGGAACTTGCGGCTTACGTCAATATTACCTTCAAGACTTACCAAACATACCAGAAATGCCACGTCAAACGCGCGTATAGAATCTAGCTCGATCACCGTCAATTCCACGGAAGCGGGGATGCCCGCTGTCCCGGTCGTTCCAGGAGCGGTTCATTGTAGATAGATGGGTGACTGCTTTAGTCGACATTAGAAGTTTGATAACCGGGTGTGAATGTCCGATTTCCCCGGCCTTCCAAACATTCAATCCAAAACGCTGAACTTCTGGTTTGGGTCGACTCCCGCCTTTTAGCGAAGTCTTATATAAGCGCCTGGTGTAGGACCGAGAACGTCCATAAAGCGACATGCGCGCGATTCTTGGGAACGGCAGGTTCAGTAAGGTTCTAGGACATTGAGTGCAACATGTAATCACTGCTGTTGAAATATCAATTACCTATCTGCTCACACAAAGGCATAACTTCAACATCTGATTGGATTGATTTATATCTCACGTTAGCATCACCTATCGGAGGTTGATTCTTTCCAATCATATTGGCCACTATTAATGCTGGACGCCTGGAGTCATAGTAATCGACAGACTCGGCCTCAACTTCCTGACAAGACGATCTCAACAACATTTTTGACGTTACATTTTCTACCTTCTGCGACTGTTCCTGTGTTGAAACGAGCATTACAGGCAAAGGCATACGAATGGGCATAGATTGATTAACAAGATCAATATCCTTAACGCCAACCACTATAATCTCAGCACCTTTTTGCATTGCTTGCATAGCATAATTTTTCAGCATCACAGGCTTTCTATGTATTGGCAGAATTCGACACTCATGAGCTATCCTTATCGATGCGAATGTTTCAGTAATATGCCGCATCACTCTCCAATCCGAGCGCGTACTTAGTATAACTCCAACGTTTATCTGCACACCCACCCCCATCGAACGATAGTATCTTCATACTTAAAACTTACGCATACAAACTCTTTGTTACCAATCAATATTTTCTTCAATAAGAATAGATATACATCTATACCCAAACTATATGTATACCGTAATAGATGTGTTTTTTTTAACCATTCGATAAGTAGACAGATTATTGTGCAAGCGTGAAAGACGCTCCTAATGGAATCCACAATATGTCGTATGCCCGCAGCGTCTGCCTGGATGGCTTGGAGAAACTGGGTCACGTCCAAGGAACAGACCGGCTCGCTGGGCGGGTATTGTTTGCATAATTACCGTTCAGAGAATTTGCGTGGATGGCAGGAACGGGTCGTCCCCGCTGTTTAGTATTTTCTTATTTAGAATCAGTATCTAGGTCCGGAATCTGGCGGTTACCTGCCATTCACGGAGAGGACTGGGTCATCCCCTGGCGTTACTGCGTATGGTGACGTGCGGCCAACGGACTAAACCGCTCGCGCGGTAGTGGGTGGCTGATTTGAGGACAATAGTACATTAACCGTCTGTTTCCTATGTTGAGGGTTGAGGCATTCCGCCTCGACTCACAACAGGAGCAGACTCATGACACACAATACCAGGCCCATCAGTCCGTTACGCCAACGCATGATCGATGACATGATGATGCGTAAACTTTCACACCAAACACAAAGCGCCTATATCCGGGCCGTCATTAACCTTACCCGCTTTCTCGGTCGCTCACCCGATACCGCAACGCCGGAAGACCTGCGCCGCTATCAGTTGCACCTGGTCGAGACCGGGACCTCCCGTATCATGCTCAACCATACGATCACGGCGTTGCGGTTCTTCTTCCAGGTCACTCTGGATCGCCCTGAAGCGATGGCAAAGATGAGCCCGGTGCGCGAACCGCGCAAACTGCCGGTGGTGTTGAGCTGCGAGGAAGTGGCACGCCTGATCGATGCGGCCGGGATACCGAAGTACCAGGCGGCTTTATCCGTCGCCTATGGTGCCGGGCTGCGCGCCAGCGAGATCGTTGCCCTCAAGGTTGGCGATATCGACAGCACCCGCATGACCCTGCGCATCGAACAGGGTAAGGGCCGCAAGGATCGCTATGCCATGCTCTCGCCGCTGCTGCTCGAGCGCCTGCGTACCTGGTGGCGCACCGGCCGGGCTCAGGGCAAGCTGCTCGACGGGGGGGTGGATCTTCCCCGGTCAGAACCCTGTCAACCCGATGAGCACTCGTCAGCTCAACCGGATCTGTCATCTGGCTGCAGGTGCCGCGGCAATCGACAAGCGTGTCTCCCCGCACACGCTGCGTCACTATCTACCCTTCTTGACTATGTCGGGTAACGTGAAAACCTTTACAGACATGCTCGGCAGTTGTAGCTTATGTCATGCAGAGACCGATCCGTGTACCCGACATAGTTTTCCCATCTAGAGACTGTTGAGGAAGCTCAGTAGCCGATCACCCGGTTGATAACGACCTGGCTTGCCCTGCGGGGGTGTCGTCTTGGCGAGCGCCTGTTCTTTCATCGCGAGTGTTGCCTCCAGATAGATCTGCGTTGTCTCGACTGATTCATGCCCCAGCCACAAGGCAATCACCGAACGATCAACACCGGCCTGCAGCAGATCCATAGCCATGGTGTGCCTCAAGCGGTGGACAGTGACACGCTTTTGTTTGAGTGAAGGACAAACTTTCGATGCCGCTATGCGATGCTTGT
>Ga0316194_10001060_pt1 | contig 18719 bp, 17 predicted proteins | sample CroRivsedime1_MG_FD_204936 | JGI IMG/M metagenome (GOLD analysis project Ga0316194, IMG submission 204936) | Coastal sediment microbial communities from Maine, United States - Cross River sediment 1 | ecosystem: Environmental > Aquatic > Marine > Coastal > Sediment | place: USA: Maine...
AAGACTCGCCGCGGGCCAGAATTGACGCGGCACGGCCCAACTCCTGCACACCTTGCTCACTGCACATGATGAGGGAACTGCGCTTCTGGAAGTCATACACTCCCAGGGGCGAGGAAAAGCGCGCTGACCGTGAAGTGGGAAGTACGTGGTTGGGCCCGGCGCAATAGTCGCCCAGCGATTCCGAGGTATAAGCACCCATGAATATCGCCCCCGCATGCTGCACTGCAGGCAACAGCGCCTCGGGGTCGGCGACGGATAATTCCAGGTGCTCCGGTGCCAGGCGGTTACTTACCGCCACGGCCTCCGCCAGGTCGCGGGTCAGGATCATGGCGCCGCGACCCGCAAGGGACTTGCGGATAATGTCCGCGCGCTCCATCTCGGGCAACAGCCTGTCGATACTGGCCTGCACCGCATCCAGATACTGCTGCTGAGGGCACAGCAGGATAGATTGGGCGTTTTCATCGTGTTCGGCCTGGGAAAACAGATCCATGGCAACCCAGTCCGGGTCGGTACTGCCATCGCAGATGACCAGGATCTCCGAGGGACCGGCGATCATATCGATTCCCACCCGACCAAATACCTGGCGCTTTGCCGTGGCCACGTAGATATTCCCCGGACCGACGATCTTATCCACCGCGGGAATGGTTGCCGTACCGTATGCCAGGGCGGCCACCGCCTGGGCACCACCGACTGTAAATACCCGGTCCACCCCGGCAATGCAGGCCGCCGCCAACACCAGGTCGCTGATTTCACCCCCGGGGGCCGGCACCACCATGATGATTTCGGGCACCCCTGCGACTTTCGCGGGAATAGCATTCATCAGCACCGAGGAGGGGTAACTGGCTTTGCCGCCGGGCACATAGATGCCAGCCCTGGCCAGCGGGGTGATCTGCTGACCCAGCAGGTTGCCGCTGTCGTCGCGGTACTGCCAGCTCTGCTGATACTGGTGCTGGTGGTAACTGCGCACCCGCTCGGCGGCATATTCCAACGCCTCGCGGTGTTGTGCATCAATGGTCTCAAGGGCCGCGGCCTGCCGCTGGTGACTCACTTCCAGCTCAGCCACGGTCGCGACCTGCAAGCGGTCAAAACGCGCGGTGTACTCCAGCAGTGCGGCGTCGCCGCGACTGGCGATGTCCGCTATTATCGCGGTCACTGTCTCCGTCACCGACTGGTCCAGCTCCTCCTGCCAATGGGTCAGCGCCTCCAGCCGCGTATCGAAATCCGCGGCACGGGTATCAAGCCGCTGCATCATCAGCCTCCAGCAGTGCCGCCAGGTCATCGATCACGCGCTGTATCGCCGAGTAGCGCGAGCGCATGGCCGCCTTGTTGACCACCAGGCGAGAGCTGATCGCGGCTATTTCCTGCAGCGGTTCCATGCCATTGGCGCGCAGGGTATTGCCGGTATCGACGATATCGACAATCAGGTCGGCGAGATTCATCATCGGCGCCAGCTCCATCGCACCGTAAAGTTTGATGACTTCAGCGTGCACGCCCTGCCGGGCAAAATGCTGCCGTGCGATATTAACGAACTTGGTGGCCACGCGAATACGCGCACCCGAACCCTGCCAGCCCACTGGCCCGGCGGTCATCAGGCGGCAGCGGGCAATACCCAGATCCAGCGGCTCGTAGAGACCCTGGGCACCGTGCTCCAGCAGTATATCCTTGCCCACCACGCCCATATCAGCTGCGCCGTGACGCACATAGGTGGGTACATCCGTGCCGCGGATAATGACCAGTTGCACCTCTTCGCGGGTCGTGGCGAACACCAGCTTGCGCGAGCTGGACAGGTCCTCCAACGGCTCGATACCGGCGCGCGCCAGCAGCGGCAGCGTCTCCTTGAGAATTCGCCCCTTGGTCAGGGCGATGGTCAGTTTTTCATTCATAATAGTCACGGCCACTAACGGGCGGTTGTCGCTTCAATCATTACCAGGTTGCGTTCCCGCAACGGGCAACTCAGGCACAGGTCGTTACGCCTATTGCAGCTCCTGCCACTGGGACGGGGTATAAGTGCGAATGTTGACAGCATGGATAGTACCGTCGGCAATATGATCACCGAGGGCTGCGTAGACCAGCTGTTGCTTCTTCACCGGGCGCAGCCCTTCAAACAGCGATCCTATCACGGTGATGTCATAGTTACTGCCCTCGCCCTGCACCCGGAACTCACAATCGGGCAGGTGTGCCTGAAGCAAGGTCTTGACCGTAGCGGCATCCATAGTTTCCTCCAATAAATTAACCCCCGGCTGATCCTCGCATCGCGGCCAGCCGGGCACTGCCTGAAAGGTCGGCATTCTAGGAGAAAATACGCTCGATAGCGACCGTTACCTCAGCGCGACGGCGGCTTCAGGCTTCCACTTCAACCGTCGCCCAGTTCTCTATCACGCTATCAATATCACCATCGAATTTGCGCGCAGAATCCTGAAACTGATTGCGATAGATCTCGCCCAGGTTCACGCTCTCAATAATCACGTTGCGCAGTTTCCAGTCGCCGGCCTTATCGCGGCCCATCTGGTACAGCAACACGTAGGGCTCCGGCTCATCATTGTAAATCAACTGCCGCACCGACACCCGCGGCTCCCCGGCGTCATCGCTATCGGGCTTCACTACCTCTATGCGCGAGCCGCCAAAAGCCAACAGGCCCTTCCCGTAGGTACGCACCAGGCCGACGCGCATAACCTCACTGAAACGATCCAGTTGGTCGCGCAGCTGTGCCCTTCCCGCCTCATCCAGGGAGCGGTAGCGCTCGGAGCTGGCATAAGGCCCCATCACAGTGCGTGCAAAACCACGAAAGTCGATCACCGGGTCCAGGATCTCCTGTATCTCACCGTAGTAGCGCTCTGGATCTTCATCTGCGTAGGCATCGGCTTCCTGTACCACTGCCATCACCCGCTCCGTGGCATCTTCCACCACGCCATAAGCCGGTGAACCGCCGGCGGGGGATTCCGCCCAGACACTGCCCGCCAACACACAACAGGCCACCAGCCACACCCTCATCAAGCTTACCGACATCACTAATCTCCAATACACCAATTTGTCTCTACCAAGAGCTGCGCAGCTCTGTATAATCCGCCCCTGTGCCGGGGCAAAACACTACCACGACAATACAAACGCCTCACCTCTAGGACAACAAGCTTGCCCCCGCGGTTCCAACGCTGAACGCGGCGCATACTTTAACAGGAATTCCGCATATATGCTGATAGCAGCGGCGACCATTCTGGCGGGCTTCATTGTACTGATATGGAGCGCCGACCTGTTTGTAGATGGGGCTGCCTCGATAGCAGAGAACCTGGGCATGTCGCCTATCATCATAGGCCTGACTATCGTATCACTGGGCACCTCGGCTCCCGAGGTGCTGGTATCGCTTAACGCTTCGATGTCCGGCGCCGGCTCCCTGGCCATAGGCAATGCCATAGGCTCCAATATCGCCAATATCGGTATGGTATTGGGCACCACCGTGCTCATCGCACCCTTGATGGTGCACCAGAGCTGTATGAAGAAAGAACTGCCGCTGTTGCTATTGGCCACCGCCGGAGGCGCCTTACTGATTCTTGACGGGGAACTGTCTGCGCTGGACGGCGGCCTGATGCTTGGCGGGCTGATTATCCTGCTGTGGCGCATGATCACCACGCAGATTGCAGACCCCGAACTTTCGGAGGAAGCCGAGGGGGAGGCGCTGCCACACCTGAAACCACTGCGCGCGTGGATCAGTTTCATCCTCGGCCTGGCCCTGTTGATCGGCAGTTCACGTATGCTGGTATACGGAGCGGTAATTGCCGCCAAGGAACTGGGTGTATCGGAACTGGTGATTGGCCTGACCATCGTGGCGATAGGCACCAGCCTGCCGGAATTGGCGGCGACCGTGGCCAGCGCCCTGCGCGGACATACCGAGATCGCCCTGGGCAATATAATCGGCTCCAACCTGTTCAACCTGCTGGCGGTGATGGCCATCCCCGGGATCGTTTCGACCGAGATACTGGATCCACACGTCCTCACGCGGGACTACCCCGCCATGTGCATTTTCACCGTGGGTCTGGCGGCGGCAATATTCTTCAGCCGACGACGAAGCAAATCCCGCGCCGACCACGCTTATATCGGGCGCATCGTCGGGGTCTTGTTACTGGTCTCGTACGCACTGTATTATTACTGGTTGCATACCACCCTCTGACCACGGAGTCTTTTTATGTCGGGGCACAGCGCCAGCAGCTATGCAGCCTCAGCGCAGCGTACCATCAGGATGGAATCCGAAGCCGTTGCCGCACTGGAGCAGCGCATCGGTGAGGACTTTGCGCGCGCCTGTGAATGCCTGCTGGGGATAACGGGACGCGTTATCGTCACCGGCATGGGCAAGTCCGGACATATCGCATGCAAAATCGCCGCGACACTGGCAAGCACCGGGACACCGGCTTTCTTCGTGCACCCCGGCGAAGCCAGCCACGGTGACATGGGCATGATCACCGCCAGCGACGCCGTCATCGCCCTGTCCAACAGCGGCGCGGTGCCGGAAGTCATTACCCTGCTACCACTGTTGAAACGCCTGGGGGTGCCCTTGATCAGCATGACCGGCAACGATCAGTCGATCCTGGCCAAGGCATCGGAGGTACACCTCAACACCGGGGTGGAGACCGAAGCCTGCCCGTTGGACCTGGCACCAACCTCCAGCACCACCACTGCACTGGTCATGGGTGACGCACTGGCCATAGCGCTGCTTGAGGCGCGCGGTTTCACCGCGGACGATTTTGCCTTCTCCCACCCCGGCGGCACCCTTGGCAGGAAACTGTTACTCAAGGTAGCGGATGTTATGCGCAGCGGCGACGCTATTCCCATGGTCAGCCCCAATGCCACGCTGTCCGAGGCACTGCTGGAGATCAGCAATAAGGGTCTGGGGATGACTACCATCAGCAGCGGCAATGGGACACTGGCGGGGATATTTACCGACGGCGATTTGCGCCGCGCGCTGGACGCCCGCGTGGATATCAATACAACACCTATGGAACAGTTGATGACTACCGGGGTCAAAACTGCAGACAGGGAAATGCTGGCCGCGGAAACGCTGCGCATTATGGAAGAAAACGAGATCAGTTCGCTGGTGGTGCTGGAGGATGAAAAAATTACCGGGGTGCTACACCTCAAAGACCTGTTGCACGCCGGGATTGCCTGAGGATGCAATACACACCGTGAGAACCGTCCACCTACGCGCCGCCCGGGTTGCCCAGCTAATACTGGATGCAAAACTCACCCGATGCTGAAAACCCTATTACACTACCTGGCAGGCGCCGCCGCGCAACCCCGGTACAAGAACTCCCAGACCTGGAGTACCGCCATGTTCAAACGCTGCACAACCGGGCGCGCTACGCTGGCCCTGCCTCTACTGGCGCCGCTTGCGCTATCCCTGGCGCTGGGCTCAGGCCACAGCCTGGCCCTGCCCGACGACCGGGATCAACCCATACATATCAGTGCGGATAAAGCCCTGCGCGACGAAAAGCAGGGCGTGACCGTCTACAGCGGCAGCGTGCAGATGAATCAGGGCAGCATGCATATCGAGGCCGATACCCTGACTATCTATCATATCGAAGCTGAGGCGGACAAAATTGTCGCCGAGGGCAGACCGGCGAAGATGCGCCAGCGACCGGATATGGAGAAAGGTCCGGTACACGCCCGGGCGCTGGTCATAGAGTATTACCAGCGCGAGGAAAAGGTACACCTTAAGACAGAGGCGCGGGTCGAGCAGGACGGGGCCATTGTGACCGGCGACTCCATTGACTACTTTATCGCCGAGGAACTGGTCAAGGCGGACTCAGATGGCGCCCGGGAGGGCAACCGGGTGCAGGTGGTGATCCCGCCCAGCGCGCAACCCGAAGCCACTACCGAGCCGGCCGTTACCGCGGCACTAACAGCAGTCGACCCCAACGAAGCAATGCCAGGCACGGGTGACGCTGCCGCCACAAGCAATCAGCAGGAATCCAGCAGCAGTGACACAGCTCAAAGCCAGTAACCTGGCCAAGGCCTATGGCGGCCGTGAAGTCGTGCAGGACGTTTCACTGCAGATCGACAGCGGCCAGGTGGTTGGACTACTGGGCCCCAACGGGGCGGGCAAAACCACCTGCTTTTACATGATCATCGGCATCGTGCGCGCGGACCGGGGCAGCATTACCATCGACGACCAGGACATCACCTCGTTGACCATGCACGAGCGTGCCCGGCGCGGTGTTGGCTACCTGCCCCAGGAAGCCTCTATCTTTCGCAAGCTGACCGTGGGAGATAACATCCTGGCGATACTGGAAACCCGCGCCGACCTGAACAAAAAAGCGCGCCTGCAACGACGCGACGAGTTGCTGGAAGAGTTTCATGTAGAACACCTGCGCGACAGCCTGGGCCAGGCACTGTCCGGTGGCGAGCGCCGGCGCATCGAAATTGCCAGGGCCCTGGCTACAGAGCCCTCCTTTATCCTGCTGGATGAACCCTTCGCCGGCGTAGACCCGATTTCGGTCATCGACATCAAGGAGATCATCAACCACCTGCGGGACCGGGGTATCGGTGTGTTGATCACCGACCACAATGTTCGCGATACCCTGGATATCTGCGAAAAGGCCTATATTGTCGGTGAGGGCCACATTATTGCCGCTGGTACCACACAGGAGGTGCTGGACAACGAGCGCGTCCGCAAGACCTATCTGGGCGATCACTTCAGCATGTAGACCGGTGGCCGCATGCGCCTCTGCACAAGCTCTCCCGACCCACTTTATTTCGTCAAGCAATTTTCGCGCCAAAGTGTTGCCACAAGGCGCACCCCGGGGCTAAACTGGTCTGACGATCCCGCAAATTCGCGGCAGTAGCGCGAACAACGGAGTGCTGACCACACCGCCATGAAACAATCGCTTCAACTCAAACTGGGCCAGCAGCTGACGATGACGCCGCAGCTGCAGCAGGCCATTCGTTTGTTGCAGCTCTCGACGCTGGATTTACAGCAGGAAATCCAGCAGGCACTGGACAGCAACCCGCTGCTGGAGGTAGTCGAGGAGGAGACCGAGGGTGGCCCCGAGACGGACGCTGAAGACTCTACCGCGAACTCCGACGGCCCAATGCAGAGCCTGGAGCAAGGCGCTGACGATACCGATACAGCCGATTGGGACAACAGCGATCCGCAAATGGCGATGCCCGAGGAGCTGCCGGTCGATACCCAGTGGGATGATTTACTGCCCTCTGCCTCCGCCCCGCCGCCCTCCCAGGACGATTACCCCGATGCGGATTTTGAAGCGCGCAACGCGGGCAGTGACTCCCTGCGTGAGCAACTGATGTGGCAGCTTGGCCTGACCAGACTATCCGACACCGATCGCCTGATTGCCATGGCGCTGATTGACGCCACAGATGATAACGGTCGCCTGGTGGCGGAGCTGGAAGAAATCCACGAGTCGCTGACCGACGAGCTGGACATTGAGCTGGACGAGGTGGTGGCCGTACTACACCGACTGCAACAGTTTGAACCCGCCGGCGTCTGCACCCGCGACCTGCAGGAGTGCCTGCTGGTGCAACTGCGACAGCTGCCATCGGACACACCCTGGCTGGAACAGGCGCGCATTATCCTGACCCGTCACCTCAACCAGTTGGGCAGCGGTGACTACAGCCAGATACTGCGGCGTACCCGGCTCAGCGAAGATCAGCTCAAGGAAGTGATGGGGCTGATCCAGACGCTGGATCCCAACCCCGGCCAGAACGCGGTGCAGCAGGATGTGGAATACGTGGTGCCGGATGTCTTCGTAAGCAAGAAAAATGGCCGCTGGCTGGTTGAGCTTAACCCCGATATTGCACCCAAGCTGCGTATCAACAGCAACTACGCCGGCCTCATCAAGCGCGCCGACAACAGCGCCGACAATACCTTCCTGCGGGACAACCTGCAGGAAGCGCGCTGGTTCCTGAAAAGCCTTTACAGCCGCAACGAAACACTGATGAAGGTGGCCACAAAGATCGTGGAACACCAGCGCAATTTTCTTGAGTACGGCGAGGAGGCCATGAAACCCCTGGTGCTGCACGACATAGCGGAGCTGGTGGAAATGCACGAGTCGACCATTTCCAGGGTGACCACACAAAAATACATGCATACACCGCGCGGAATTTTCGAGCTGAAGTATTTTTTCTCCAGTCACGTGGCAACCACCGCGGGGGGAGAATGCTCCTCTACCGCCATTCGCGCGCTGATCAGGAAACTGGTGGCTGCGGAAAGCCCACGCAAACCACTGAGCGACAACAAGATCGCCCAACTGCTGGAGGGGCAGGGTATCCAGGTGGCGCGGCGCACTATAGCCAAGTACCGGGACACCCTGATGATACCGCCGTCCAACGAACGCAAGAGATTGGTCTAGAATTAAGGTTAAACTGCAACAGGATGTGACATGCGGATCCTGTGCAGCTCAAATCCGGCATTGCCGGTATCGGACTTGTCCGGTTTCACAACAAAGGAGCTAGCTATGCAACTGAATGTCAGCGGTCACCATGTAGAAGTCACCGAGCCACTGAGGGAATACGTGGAGAGCAAATTCGAACGACTACAACGACATTTTGACCAGATCACCAACACCCAGGTCACCCTTATCGTGGAAAAAATGGTGCAAAAAGCCGAGGCTACGCTGCATATCTCCGGTGCCGACATTTTCGCCCATGCGGAATCTGAAGACATGTATGCGGCCATCGATGCCCTGGCAGATAAACTCGACCGCCAGTTGATCAAGCACAAACAAAAGCATCGAGGGCATTGAGTCCACCTCCTATGCAAGACATCAGCGATATCCTGTCCCCGGCGCGCACCGTATACGGTGCGCCCGGCGTCAGCAAAAAAAGATTGTTTGAAACAGTGGCAAAAATCATCAGCGACGACCAGCCAGCGCTCGATTACGATGACATTTTCAACCACCTGATCGCCAGGGAAAAGCTCGGCAGCACCGGGCTGGGCGGCGGCATCGCGATTCCACATTGCCGCGCGGGTAGCTGCCCAACACCCCTGGGGACGCTGGTGACCCTGGCCGACCCAATCGACTTCGACGCCCCGGACGACCAGCCGGTGGACCTGCTGTTCGTGTTACTGGTACCGGAAGAGGCCCACCAGGAACACCTGGACATTCTGGCGCAGATTGCGCGACTGTTCAGCCAGAGGGACTTCTGCCAGAGCCTGCGCGACGCCGGCGACGACCAGGCACTGTTTCGCCTGGCCACCAGCCAGAGCGCCTGAACACCATGCAACTGATCATCATCAGCGGTCGTTCCGGCTCCGGCAAGAGTACCGCATTGCACCAGTTGGAAGACGAAGGCTACTACTGCATCGACAACCTTCCCGCGGCACTGCTCCCAGCGCTGATCGGTGAGGTGGGCCGTGGCGACTTCGACCATTTTCAAGGTACGGCGGTGTGTATCGATGCCCGCAACGCCTGGCAGGACCTGGAAAATTTCAGCGCCATCCTGGCCTCGCTGCCGGGCACGGTAGAAACCCGGATCCTGTTCCTGGACGCCCAGGACAGCACCCTGATCAAGCGCTTTAGTGAGACACGCAGGCGCCATCCAGTAAGCAGCGACAGCATGCCTCTGGCAGAGGCTATCGACAAGGAGCGGCATCTGCTGGAAAACATCTATAACAGTGCCTCCCTGGTGCTGGATACCAGCCAGATGACCATTTATGAACTGCGCGATACCATCCGCCAACGCCTGCTCAGTGACGCCACCAGCACCATGTCGGTACTGGTGCAATCTTTTGGCTTCAAACGTGGGGTACCGGCAGACGCCGACCTGGTATTCGATGTGCGCATGCTGCCCAACCCGCATTGGGTAAAGGAACTGCGTATGAAAACCGGCCTTGATCCCGAGGTGCAGACCTTCCTCGAATCACAACCACTTACCGCCGAGTTCTATCGCGATGTGTGCCACTACCTGGACACCTGGCTACCCCATTACCGCGACAGCAACCGCAGTTACATGACCGTCTCCCTGGGTTGTACCGGTGGCCAACATCGGTCAGTATACCTGGCCGACCGCCTGTATCGGCACTACAGTGCGCTATACCCGGCCCTTCAGGTCAGACACAGGGAACTGCAGTAGGCAGATGATCCAGACCCAGGTAACCATCATCAACAAGCTCGGGCTGCACGCCCGCGCGGCGGCCAAATTCGTCAGCTGTGCCGCGGCTTTTTCCAGCAGCATCCGTGCCGGCAAGGACGGGGAACTGGTGGATGGCAAAAGCATCATGTCGATCATGATGCTGGCGGCCGGCAAGGGCACCGTGCTGGATTTGCAGATCGATGGCAGCGACGAAGCGGCCGCCCTGGAAGCATTACAGACACTCATCAACAACCGCTTTAATGAGGCGGAATAGCCGGCAAATCCGTAACTAATCACGTTGTTGTAAAACCTGCTTTACCGGATAATCGCCCCCTCAGGCAATCTGCGCTGAGGGGACCTCTGGTATAGCCAAATGGATAAGACACTAGCGACATCCCAGAAGTCCCTGGACAGGCTGAGCACGGCACTGGAAAGCGGCACCTTCCTGGACGTGCGCCGCATGCTTAACGGCCTGTCGCCGGCGGATGTCGCACACCTGCTGGAGTCCTCCCCCCCTAAATATCGCCACGTCCTGTGGCAGATGGTAGAGGTGGACCAGGAAGGTGAAGTCCTGGGTGAGTTGAGCGACGAACTACAGGCACACTTCCTCAGTGACATGGACGCCGCCGAGGTGGCGATGATCACCGAGGACATGGAAGACGATGACGTCGCGGACATCCTGCAACAGGTGCCCGACCGCATCACCCGGGAAGTGCTCAACGCCATGGATCACCAGGATAGGGCACGCCTGGAACAGGTGATGCACTATCCGGACGATACCGCCGGCGGCCTGATGAATACCGACACCATCACCATCCGGGCCAGGCTGACACTGGACGTGGTGCTGCGCTACCTGCGACGCCACGACGAAATACCCAAAATGACCGACAACCTCATTGTGGTCAATCGCTCGGACCAGTTTATCGGACTGCTTTCGCTGCGCACCCTGTTGGTGTCTGACCCCTCGGTATCGGTACGCGAGATGATGCAAACCGACGTGGAGCCTATCCCCGTCGATATGAGCGATACAGAGGTAGCACGCCTGTTCGAGCGCAATGACTGGGTATCGGCACCGGTGGTGAATGCCGATGGCCGCCTGCTGGGACGGATTACCATCGATGACGTGGTCGATGTCATCCGCGAGGATGCGGATCACTCCTTTATGTCCATGGCCGGTCTCGACGAGGAAGAGGACACCTTTGCCCCTGTTTCACGCGCCGCGCCGCGCCGCGCCGTCTGGCTGGGGATCAACCTGGCCACAGCGTTTGTCGCCTCCGCAGTGATCAATCTATTCCAGGACACCATTGAAAAAGTCGTGGCTCTGGCGGTGCTGATGCCTATCGTTGCTTCCATGGGAGGTATAGCGGGTACCCAGACACTCACTGTACTGATTCGTGGCATCGCCATGGGACAGGTAGGGAGAAACAACCAGCTGTGGCTGGTCAACCGGGAATTGTTGATCGGTATATTCAACGGCCTGCTGTGGGCATCGGTGGTCGCTGTCGCCGCCTCAGTGTGGTTTAACGACTGGCATATCGGCCTGATTATCGCCGCGGCGATGGTCATCAACCTGATCACCGCTGCCCTGACCGGCGCAGTAATACCACTGCTGATGACCAGGGCAAAAATCGATCCGGCCCTGGCTGGCGGGGTGGTATTAACCACCGTGACCGACGTGGTCGGCTTCGTCTCCTTCCTGGGCCTGGCGACACTCTTCTATGCCTGAGCCAGAAGACCATAACGGCGAAGAGTCGCTGGACCAGGCGCCCAGCAAAAGCGCGCTCAAGCGCCGGATGCTGGCGCTACAGCAATTGGGTGAGTCGCTGGTTGTCCTGAACGACAAACAACTCGCCAGGGTGCCTGTCGAGGACGAGCGTTTATTGCAGGCAATACGCGAGACGCGGCAGATACGCAGCAACAGTGCCCGACGCAGACACATGCAGTTTATAGGCAAGTTGATGCGCGATATCGACGCTACCGCTATCGAGCAGGCCCTGGAGTCAATGCACCAGTCTCGGCAACAGGACAACGACACGTTTCACCAGTTGGAGCAACTGCGCGAGGAGATACTGCAAGCCGGTGTCAGCGGCGTGGAACTGGTCATGCAACGCTGGCCCCAGGCGGACCGGCAGCAGCTGCGACAACTGGTACTGCAACACCAGCGGGAAATAGCGCGCAACAAAGCTCCCGCGGCCAGCCGCAAGCTATTCAAGTACCTGCGGGAACTACAGCAGACCTAGGGTCGCACCGGCGTCGTGTCCTGTGGATCCGGCGCACCCACCGGCGACAGGGGCATATTGGGGTCTAGCGCGAGGAAAGGGTCCCGCTCCGCTTCTACTGCAGCGGCCGCACTGGCGGTGCGCGCACCGGAAGAATCAAAAATATGCTCGAATTTGACCTGGGGGTCATCCCAGGAACCGGTCACGCTGTATACCGCGCTGGATAAGCGATTCACCTGTTTTTGCAGCACTTTGCTGACCACGTACACGCCGGCCGCCACTGGCAGGCTGGCAATAAACGCCGCCACCCAAGGCAGGTTATTGGCTACCGGTAGTGTCGCCACCAACTCCCCGTCCATGCTGCGACGGGCGACGTCTGCAACGCCACTGAATTGGAAGCTGCTGGGGCCCTTTACCTCCATCCCCGCAACCTCGATCGCACCTGAATGCAGAAACACCTCCCCCTCGACACTGTCAAAGGGAATACCTGACTCAAACATATGAGACAGGCTGAGACGCTGCACGATATCCGCGAGATTCAGGATATTAACCACCTTCAGGGTACCGCTGGCGCCCGAAGGCGCCTCCAGGAAACGCCCCTGCTCGATAGCCACGGACACACTACCCTGACCCTGCAGTAGCGAGAATGCCTGCGGCGCTCCGGGCCACTGCAGGTCGAGGTCAAAACGACCACTCTCAGTTTCCAGGATTTCCTCATAACCGAAACGCCCCAGGGTCTTACCGAAGTCATCAAACTGTATGCCCAACTGCAGGCTGCTAAGGCTATCGGCACCCTGCCGCCACAGCAACTGCCCGGCATCGGGTTGCCCCAGGCGCAGCCCGGCAATTTCACCGCTGACATCCCTGGCCATCAGGGTTGCCCCGTTGCTGCGCAGGCCAAAATTCAATTTACCCCAATCCGATTCTCCCCGATGCAGGCGCGCTATACTGATGTCCATATCCGGCAGTTCCAGCGGCCGGGATTCGCCCTGCAATTCGACTTCTGCCGGCTCCAGGCGCAGTTTTTTCAAGCCGTCGAGATCCAGACGTTTGAGCCCCAGCACCGCTACCGGCTGCCCACGCACCTGCAGGTACTCCCCCTGCACCCAGTCGGTTCGGGCCTGCAGTGACCATTTACGCTGGTCCAGGCGCAGGCTGAAATCCACGTCATTCAGAGTTTGGCCCCATATCTCCAGCCGATCGGTATGCACATCGGCAATATCAATGGTAAAACCGCTGCCCCCTGGCTCAGGCTCAGCCTTTCCAGGGTCCAGCCCAGCCGGCTCCCGACCGGGCGCAAGCGGGTCATCTTCGGCAGTGGCGGTCGCAGCGGTTACACCGCCGGTACTGGCCGCATTCCACCCGGCGGCAAAATAGGTGTTAATGAACTCCATCCACTGGTCGCCCTGCACCAGCGCCGTATTGCCGCTTATACGCAACACGCCCGGCTGCAGGGCACCCGGCTCTTCGTTGATCGCCAATGCACCGCTGTACAGGCCGCCGTCGCGCAGATCCAGGTGCATGGCCAGCTCCGGAGCCAGCCGCAACTCCATGGCCGCCCCCTGCACCCCCAGGGGCAACTGCAGTCGGAAAGACTGCGCCTGTTCCGCCGCCTTGGTCCATGGACTGGGGAAATCCAGGTTGATACCGAGTAGATCCGTCTCTACCAGCAACAGCGGCGCTTCTCCAGGAGCTACCTGCACGCGCACCTCGGCGGCAGTTTCGCCGGTGGCGAATGCCAGTGACTGCAATTTCAGCCAGTCCTGCACGTCGCCCATATCCACCCGGGTGATTACCGCAATCTCGGTTAGTGACCGCGCGGGGTCGTAGCGCTTCGCACCAGCGATATGCTGTTGCGAGACCGCCGCACTAAAGGGTTTATCCCACAGCAAGCCCTGCAACCCATTTGAGCTGAAGCCGCGAGAGGAGCTATAGCTGAAGTCGCCATTGATGCCTCGCAGCTGAAGATTTCCCGGGTAGATCCCCATATCGACCTGCTCCCAGCGCGTATCGACTTTTACCTGGGGCGGTACGGCCTTGTCGCTGAGATTCATCTGCAGTTGCAGGTCGATTTCGAGTTGACCCGCGAGGCTCCAATCCTGAAAGGTGCCCTTGACCAGGTCATTGATAGGCGAGTCATTCAGTACCGCCAGGCCATTTTCCGCCGGGCCCTGCAGGCTGGCATCTACCGCCAGCATTATTTGTCCCTGCGCATCCAGCCAGGTCTCGGCGGACAGGTGCCCGATGCGCGAGGCATATAAATCCGCCCGATTGGCCCAGACACTGACGTCGGCATCGTCAATCAGCACAACGCCTGTGTGCATCTTAACCGGCGGCCACTGCGGATGATAATCGATGCTGGTCTCGCTGAGATTGAAAGCCAACTGCACGCTGCGCAGGGCCCCTGAACCACGTCGCAGGGCACCGCGCCAGGCGAAGCCCCCCTGCTCCACATTGCCTTCACCGATACTGGCATCGAGCCAGTCGCGCAGCGTTTTACTGAGCACATTGGGAACATACTTGGCCCGGTGAATGGGGTGCGAATTTTCCAGGCCCACCATCAGATCCATTTCCAGGCCGATGTCACTATGCACCAGAGGCACCTGCAGTCCGAACAACACACTAGCGGTGCCTTCATCGCCCTGGGCGGTAATCAGGTCACTACTCAGGCGCAGCAGTTCGCTGTCCCAGTTGAGGTGCAGCGTACCGTGAATATCGTCATAGAAAAGTGGTTCGCTATAAAGGCTGGGGAAGTCCATAGACAGGTTCTGGCTATCCAGCATGACCGTACCGCCAGCGGGCAATACCTGGAAATAGCCCCTACCAGCGGTCACCCCCGGGGCGCCGTGCCAGGAATTTACCCCCAGATCGTGAAAGCGGCCCTCCACTTCCCAGTCAGATGCGGGCTTACCAAGGTCACCAAAACTCAATTGCACCGCGCTGAGTGTGCCCCGCGGCAGTAATTCGCGGAGGATACCCGCTATTTTTGGCGGCAATGCCTCGATGCCAGAGACCAGTTGACTAATCGGCTCCAGCGACACGTCAGCGGCCCTGACCCGCAGCGCCCGACCCCAGGCATCCAGTTGCAGTCTTGGCAACTGCAGCAGCACGCCGTCGTGCTCCACCTGCATATCTGAGGAAAAGACCGTCCAACGATCCCCGCCGCTGCGCAACTCCGCCTCCAGGGCCACCCTGTCAAGCGGCAGCTGCCAGGCATCATCCTTACCCTTTACGACCAGATCGCTAGCCTCCACCCTGGCCAACAGACCTGGCTCGCCGTTATCCCATGACAGCCATAACTCCAGGTCCAGCGCGCCATCTGCCCAGATGCCCGGCAGCTGGTTGGCCAGCATGTCCTGCACTGCACCCAGGTCGCCCGTAGTGATATCCACATACAGGTCGCCATCGAAAACCTCGGGTTCGAAGGGGCTGCCCACACCCTCTCCCAGCATGTCGATACGTGCACCCTTGCTGGAATTAAGGCTTATTTCCAGGCGCCGGTAACTGCCGTCTCGCTCCAGGCGCAGGGACAGGTCGAGATCGCGGATTTCGCCGCCGGGCAATGTCAGTTTCAGCGTATTGCGCCGCAGCGCAACGAATTCGACACTGATAAGAAACTCGCGCAGCCACTCGCCGATCTCACTGCCGCCATCGAAACCGTCGATACTGAAGCGGCCCTGTTCGGTCAGCCGGCCGCGCAGGCTCAATTCATCCAGGGCCAGCCGCGTCATCTGCAGGCTGCGGGTGCGCAGGCTGTTGAGCACGTCGATGCCGATGCGTCCCTCGGACAAAACCAGGGGCGAATCATCACTGCCATCCACGCTCAGGCGTAGCCCACTGAGTACGATCACCGGGGTGAATGAGTGCCACTCACCCGACACCCCCAGTGCATCGACCGTAAACGGCACCCGGCTGTTCAACTCCTGGAGGATGACGCCCCTGTAGGCGCCCACGTTCGACACCAGTGTACGTCCGACACTGACATAAATGGCCAACAGCACCACACCGGTTACGATCAAAACCCAGAGTATGCTGCTCAGCCGGTGAAAAATGGATCTCTGCAAAAGTGGTTCCGCGAAAGCTGATTCAAGGATTTAGGACGTGCGCAGCCGTCACTGAGTTATATCTTAGAGTAACACGATGTCGAAGTGTTCCTGAGAATAGCCCGGCTCTATTCGAAAACTGATCGTCTTGCCGATAAACTCCTCCAGGTTCGCCACATTGTCCGCTTCCTCCTGCAACAGGCGGTCCACTACTGTCTGTGCCGCCAGTACCATCAGCGTATCCTTGTCATCGGCACGGCCGTCTCTCATGATCTGCCGCAAGATGTCATAGCAGACGCTCTGCGCGCTCTTCTGGATACCGCGACCCTGACATGCCGGGCACTCCTCGCACAAGGTGTGGGCCAGGCTCTCCCGGCTGCGCTTGCGGGTCATCTGTATCAGCCCCAGTTCAGATACGCCGGTAATCCGGGAGGGCGCAGGATCTCGCTGCATGGCCGTGTCCAGCGCGTGGTGCAGCTGGCGTCGATGCTCCGGGTCCTGCATATCGATGAAGTCGACAATGATTATTCCCCCTGAATTGCGCACCCGCAGTTGCCGCGCCAGGGCCGTGGCCGCCTCCAGGTTGGTCTGCAACAGGGTTTCTTCGAGCTTGTCCTTGCCCACATAGGAGCCGGTATTGACGTCGATGGTGGTCATGGCCTCGGTCTGGTCTATGACCAGGTAGCCACCTGAGGGTAATTCCACCTTGCGCGCCAGGGCCCGCTGGATTTCGTCCTCTACCGCGTGCAAGTCAAACAGCGGCCGCTCCCCGCTGTAGTGTTCCAGTATGCCGGCGACCTCGGGGATATAGTCCTGGCAGAATGCCTGCAAGGCGAGAAAACCCTCCCTGCTATCGACCAGGATGCGCTCCACCGAGGGTCGCGCCAGATCGCGTACGATGCGCAGTTGCAGTGGCAGGTCGCCATACAGCAACTGCGCTTTGGTCGCTGCCTTACCGCGACGCGACACCGACTCCCACAGGTGTTTAAGGAAGCGTAAATCGGCACGGACTTCCTCAGTCCCGACGCCTTGCGCCGCGGTGCGCAGGATAAATCCGCCGACGGTGTCCATATCCTCTGCCGCCAGGCTCTGGGACAACACCTGCTGCAGGCGCTCACGCTCCGGTGCGTCATCGATCAACCGGGATATACCGACGTGCCCGGTCTGGGGCATCAGTACCAGGTGGCGGGTGGACAGGGACAGCTGCGTGGTCAGGCGCGCGCCCTTACTGCCCAGCGGTTCCCTGGTGACCTGCACGATCACTTTTTTGCCCTCGTGCACAGCGTTGCGAATATCGCCCGGTTCGCGATTGCGCTTCTCGCGACCACTAACGTCGGCGCTTTGGATATCGGAAACGTGGATAAAGCCGGTACGCTGCGCGCCAATATCGACAAAGGCTGACTGCGTACCGGGCAGCACCCGCACCACCTTGCCGACGTAAATATTGCCGAGCATGCCGCGGTTGGCCGTGCGCTCAATATGGATTTCCTGTGTCACGCCATTGTCGACCAGCGCTGCCCTGGTCTCCATAGGGGTGACATTTACCAGGATTTCTTCAGTCACCGACCCCCTCCAGAGCCGTGGCCACACCAAATGCCCTGAGCATCTGCCAGGTTTCACTCAGGGGCAGGCCCACCACATTACTGTAGCTACCGTGGATACCGCTGACCAATGCCCCACCCAGTCCCTGGATGGCATAGGCGCCTGCCTTGTCCCAGGGCTCGCCGGTGGCCAGGTAGGCGGCGCAGGTTCGGGGTGAAAGCTCGACAAAGCTCACCTGGGTCGCCACCACTTCGCAGCGTTGTTTCGAGCCGCTGCTCAGGCACACCGCGGTAAACACGGTATGGCTGCGGCCGCTGAGGCGCTGCAGCATCGCCATACCATCTGCCAGGTCCCGCGGCTTACCCAGCACCAGATCGTCTATTACCACGGTGGTATCCGCGGCCAGCACCAGTTGTTCCCCGGGGAGATAGCGCTGGACGACCGTCTCGGCCTTTTCCTGCGCCATGCGCCGCACATAGGCGGCGGGCTGCTCACCCGGCACGGGAGTTTCGTCTATTTCAGCGGGATGGCAAACGAAATCCATACCCAGCTGCTGCAACAGCTCACGCCGCCGCGGTGAGGCGGACGCCAGCACCAGAGGCCGGGGAGTCATCTCAATTGACCCTGTAGTGGCGGCGCAAGCCGCGCAGAACGTGCAGCGCCACCGGCCACAACAAGGCACTGGACAAGGCCGGCATTAAAAACAGCAGACTGGCCGCACCCGCACCTTCCAGGTTCTGCACCCACTGGCACACCAACTGGTTGATACCGACCAGCACGAATACCACGCCCGACTGCTGCGGCAAACTGTACACACGCAGGCGCTGGTAAAGTATCA
>Ga0316194_10001062_pt1 | contig 18719 bp, 24 predicted proteins | sample CroRivsedime1_MG_FD_204936 | JGI IMG/M metagenome (GOLD analysis project Ga0316194, IMG submission 204936) | Coastal sediment microbial communities from Maine, United States - Cross River sediment 1 | ecosystem: Environmental > Aquatic > Marine > Coastal > Sediment | place: USA: Maine...
CGTAGTAGTCGTCAAATTGCGCTGCCTTGCCTTGAACCGGCTCGGTCAGCACGAGGCACAGATGCTTCATCTCAAGTATTACCCCTCTTAAGCAGTGTTACGACACGATAGTGCAAGTCCGCGAAATCCGAAATAGTTCCGTTTTACAGAACACTTGCACGCACCGCCGGGGAATTGCCAAAAAAACGATGGACCGGCATCGGCTTCTCCGAAACGGACTCGGGCCAACCCGAAGAACCGAACCGTCTCCGCGGCTGGGTTATAGTGATCGAAACGCAATGTTTCCGTTGCGTAAATTAACCCGATGCATAAGGAATCCACCATGAAAGCAGTCGTTGTAGTGTTCTTGTTTACGTCGTTCTTTGCGGCCCCTCTCGCGGCTCAGGAATATACCGGCACGCTGCAGCAGATCCGCGAGTCAGGAGAAATCCGGCTCGGCTTTCGGGATGCTGAGCCGCCGATGTCCTACCTCGGGAGCGACGGGGCGCCTCAGGGCTACTCAGTCGATATCTGCAACGAAATCGTTTCTGCTTTGAAAAACAAGACTGGCAAGGATCTGAAAGTGACCTACGTCCAGGTAAGCGCCGAAGACCGGTTCAGCGCACTCACAGATAACAGAATCGATATTCTGTGTGGCTCCACTACCCAAACGCTGGCCCGCCGTGAAATTGTCGATTTCACGCTGTTTACCTTTGTGACCGGTGCATCGTTGATGAGCCTGAAAAGCGCCAACCTGCTTGACTTCCCCAGCCTCGCCGGAAAGAAAGTCGGCGTCGTGAAGAACACGACGACGGTTGACCGACTCAGGGCAACGCTTGTGAAAGCGAACACCGATGCCACGGTCGTCGAACTGGAATCCGCACGTGATGCCCTCGAGCAGCTGCGAAGCGGCGCGATCGATGCATTCTCGGCTGATCAGGTTGTACTGATCGGTTTGGCGCTTTCAGCGGAAGACGTCGCGAGTTTCGCAATCTCGGCCGGGGTATTTTCGTTCGAGCCGCTCGCGCTCGCCGTAAGACGGAATGATTCGGATTTTCGTCTGGTCGCCGATCGCGTCATCGCAGACCTGTACCGGTCAGAAGAAATTATTCCGGTCTATCAAAAATGGATGGGGCGCTTCGCCAGCAACCGGCCGCCGGTTTTCGACACGCTTTTCCAGCTTAACGCGATACCGGAGCAATGAGTCGACTTTGACACGCTCACGCCCAAGTCTAAAAAGGGAATTACCGTAACGCGTCCTCCGGAACGACTTCAATGACGACAACCCCGGCCTTTTGACCCGTTTCGACATAGCGATAAGCATCAGCGATATTGCGCAGGGAGTACGCTCTATCGACCACCCCGCGGAACTCTCCCTTGTCGATGCGCACCTTGAGGAATTCGACTAAAGACCGGGCGTCCCGCGGTGTAGGGAATACAACCCTCCCTGTTCCGGTGAGCGACGACCAGATCGCGAGATAGATGTTCTGCCACCACCGTCCGGGATCCGTCGCCGCAAAAACCCCGTTCGGCTCAAGCAGTGGCCGGCATTGAAAGTACGATGTCTTGCCGACCGCATCGAGGACAAAGTCAAACGATTGTCCGATCTTCGAAAAATCCTCCGCCGTGTAGTCGACGACGTGATCTGCGCCGAGGCGTGTTGCAAGGTCGAGATGCCGTGTTGAAACGACTGCGGTCACCTCGGCACCATAGAACTTCGAAAGTTGCACAGCGGCAGTACCGATGGCTCCGGACGCACCGTAGATCAGAATTTTGTGCCCCGGCTTGAGGTTGAATTTCTTCAGGAATGTGTTTGCATACCAGGCGCCCTCGCAAACCACGACCTCGTGAAAGCGTTTTCCGGCCGGCATGCCACAGACCGCGCCGTCCGCGGGCACACAGACGTACTCCGCGTGGGCTCCGTATCCGCCCGGCGTCAATCCGAAGACGGGATTGCCTTGTCTGAACTTCGTGACACCTTCTCCCACCGCTTCGACCGTTCCTGCGAAATCGAGGCCAAGGACCTTCCGCCTGGGGCGCAGCAGTCCACTGAAAGGCCTGACAAAAAACGGATGCGCCCGAAGCGCGCAGCTGTCGGTACGGCCCACGGTCGTCGCATGGACTTTGACCAGGATCTCACCCGCTTGCGGATTCGGCACAGGCAACTCCCGGATGTCGAGCACGTCCGGCGATCCATAGCGTTCGTTAACAGCCGCTTTCATTGTCGGCTAGATCGTGCCACGGCCGTTCATCTTTGGATGGCGATTACGATTTTCCCTTTGTGCCGACCTTCTCCGAAGTAACGTAATGCTTCAGGCACTTCGTCCAGCTGATAGGTCCTGTCGATAACAGGTGCGATCTTTCCCGCTTCGATCAACTGCCTGAGTTCCGCCAGCCCTTTGTTTGGTCCTTCTGCTACCAGACAGAGCTTCCTGGGGTCGCGGGTAATTGACGATAGAAAGCCAAGGAGCCAGAGTTGGTAGACGCGTGGTATGGAACCGCCGATCATTGCATAAACACCCATCGGCCTTAGCGCGCGCCTGTTGTCGAACATGGAGCGATAATTCTGACAATCGATGATCAGATCGTAACGCTCTCCGGTTTTCGTAAAGTCCTTCATCGCGTAATCGAAGACGTAGTCCGCGCCAAGCGCGCGAACAATATCGAGCTTGTGCAAAGCATCCACCCCCGTCACTTCGGCTCCGGCGAGTCTGGCAAGCTGAATGGCAAATGTACCTACACCGCCACCCGCTCCGTTAATCAACACCTTTCCTCCCGGTTCCATCCGGCCTGCTTTACGCAGTCCTTGCAGAGCCAGGACACCGGCTTGAGGTACGGCAGCGGCTTCCTCGAAAGTCAGATTGGCAGGCTTCGGTTCCAGCGCCGCTTCGTGCGCACAGGCATATTCCGCAAAACCACCCCAGTGATCCCAGAGATCCCCGAACACCGCATCTCCCGGTCGGAATCGGGTGACCTGCCTGCCGACTGCCTCAACGGTCCCCGCTATGTCGGCGCCGAGTATCTGCTTTGCTGGTTGTGGCCTCAGGAGTCCGTACATGAGCCGGTTGATGAACGGTTTTCCATTCAGGAACTCCCAGTCCCACGAGTTGATGGACGACGCACGGATACGTACGAGCAGTTCGTCGTCTCCAGGCACTGGCTTCGGCACATGTCTTGACTCAAGGCCATCCGGTGGTCCATACCGCCTGAATCCAATCGCTTTCATGCCAGTCTTCTGGATCCTGTCAAACGTAATTGTCCGACAGCACTGCTACAGATTTCAACAACACCGGTTTCAACCGCACTGTTTCTTCAACAACATGGTGCCGCGACAAACCCGTAGCGACAAGAGATGATTCATCCACGCTCGGCGCGTGCCAAACCTGCGCTATTCACCGCCGCCGCAAGACATCATGTTGAGCGGGCGTCCGCCCGGCATCGCGTTCGGGCTCGGGCTCGGGCTCGACCATCTTGCAGGTGGGAAAATACGGCGCCAGTTGCGCGCCGTAGCGAAAATCGCTGAAGTCACACGGATGCGAGAATGACCCGTAACACTCGTCTTCCGCATCGACATCACAATATTCTTCACCGTGGCGTACTGCCAGGCGTGTAATGACTGTTTCGAAACCCTTCCTGTCCGGACGGCCGACCAGATCGCCCTTGGGCGTATTGAAGAACACCAGAATGTATGGATAGTGTGGTTCCGGCCGGTCGGAACAATTACACAACTGCGACTCGATCCGGAAATCCTCAGGTTGATAGTTTTGTAATTCGGCTGCGGTGAACTTGCTCTTGAACCAGACTGACACGCCTTCCATGGCGAACGAGCCGGGCTGACCGCTTCCAGGCTGATCGGCGTGCACCGGTGTCGCGAACAAACACAGCGGGATGAGGACAGCCAGCGCGGCAACCACTCCACGCCAGAACAGTTTGTCCGGAACGTGTTTGAAAAAGCCAATCATGAACGATCCTCCATGACTCAACCATACCCGATTCCTGTCCGCGCCACGCCTCCCCGGTGTAGCAGACCGTTCGTCAGTCGAGCATCAGGCCGGACTCCGGTCAGCAGGACCGTTAGCGTCATTTCGAATGGGGCCGTGATCCGCGGAGCCGTGTTCAAATACCTTGGTCGCCATCGCAATCATGCTCGCGACATCGCTCAGATTCGCCGGCACTATCAACGTATTTGCGACCTTCGCGAGGTTGCCGAACTGCTTGACGTAATCTTCGGCCACGCGCAACTGCATGGCGTCACGCCCGCCTTGCGCATTCACGGCAATGGCCACCTGCCGTAAGCCTTCGGCGGTTGCCGTCGCAACTGCCAGTATCGCCTGCGCTTCACCCTCGGCTTCATTGATCTGCTGCTGCTTGGCAGCTTCGGACTCCTTGATTACCCGTTGCTTCTCACCTTCGGCTTCGTTGATGTTGGCATCCCGCACGCCTTCGGAATTCAGAATGACCGCCCGTTTTTCCCGTTCCGCGCGCATCTGCTTCTCCATCGCGGACAGCACATCATGCGGCGGATTGATGTTCTTGATCTCGTAGCGCAGCACCTTGACGCCCCAGGTTTCGGATGCCTTGTCGAGTTCGCTCACAACGTTCGAATTGATCGTGGCGCGTTCTTCAAAAGTACGATCCAGATCGATCTTGCCGATCTCGCTACGCAATGTGGTCTGCGCCAGCTGCGATATGGCGAACTGGTAGTTGGTAATGCCATAGGACGCGTTCTTGGCATCCAGAACCTGCAGGTACAATACGCCGTCAATCCCGACCTGCACGTTGTCTCGCGTAATGCAAACCTGTTCCGGAATATCGACCGCCTGTTCCTTGAGACTGTGCTTGTAGGCAATCCTCTCGATGAACGGAATCAGAATATGGAATCCGGCAGACAACGTCTTGCTGAATTTTCCGAGTGACTCGATGACAAAGGCACTTTGTTGAGGCACCACCGTAGCCGTTTTTGCGATCGCGATAATGACCAGAATCGCGATGACTAGAACGGTGAAAAATACCGCCTGTCCTGCAAACATATCGAACATCCTTTCTCCCTACGTTTGTCGTTGCGTCAATGCGACCCGCAGCGTGAACCCGTCCATCGCCTCGATAGTCGCGCTGCCGCCGGCGGGAATGAGTTCATCCCCGGTGTTGAATACGGTCCAGGAACTGCCTCTGTAGTCAGCCCGGCCGGTCGCGCCCGGCTTTAGCTCCTGCACCAGAACGATCTTCCCACCCACCACGGAATCCGACACCGGGACCACCCCACCGCGAATCTTGTCGTAAAGTTTGCGCCGGAACATGACCATGCTCGTGGCGGCGAGTGCCGCAAAAAGCAACCACTGCCCCCAGGCAGGCAACTCGACACCAAGCAATCCCGTGAGGCCGACAACGATGGCGCCGGCACCGATAAAGATCAGAAAGAACTGTGCATCAATCGCGAACAACTCCGCACAGAACAACAGTGTGCCGATAACGATCCACCCCCACCAAGCCATGCCCGACTCCCTTCCTGTCCTGTTTCCTGGCTGTCACGTACTGGATTGCGCGCAGCCGCTACGGTTGCTGACGATTACAGTGCGCGAAGCGACCGCGAAAAAGTGCGCAAGCATCTGACCACGTTCTGCGTGATCAAACTTTCGCCACGATATCCGATGATGCACGATTATGCGCGTATCGGTCGCACCAATGTCGTTTGAGTCCGGACCATGACTGACGACGACGTAATTGATCGAATCGCCTCCGAAAGCATTTCGGTCCGTTTTTCACGCAAGTAAAATGCCCGTCTGATTTGATCACACAACAGCAGCGCCATCTCCATTGCGCCAGAACTCAATCACTCCAGCCACCGCTCAGTGAAAAAAACTGCCCGGTCTGAAAACAGGAACGGCCATCAAGCAGACTTGCACAGAAATGGGCCACCTCCTCCGGTTTACCAAGGCGCTTGAGCGGAACGTTCTGCTCGACAGCTTTTCGAACCTCCGAATCATTGGATCCGGTAGCTTCGCGAAACCACGGGTAATCCAGAAAGTTGGTTCCGATTGCGTTAACGGTGACACCACGATCGGCCACCGCCAGCGCGACGTTCTTTACCAGCATGTTGGCAGCGGCGCGCGTCGCACTGTAGAGAGGCAATTTTGGCGAGGGTTTCGCTCCGGTCGCACTGGTTACGATCACAATCTGTCCATGCCCAGCCCTCAACATCGGCGGAAGCAAGGCCTGAAGCGCATGAAAAGTCGATTCAACATTTCCACGGCTCACCCAACGCAACTCCTCGAGCGTGGAGTCAAGGAAGTCGCCAGTAAGAACCGGATGGTTTCCGGTTCGGATGCAGGCCGCATCGAGCCGCCCGAAACGTGTCAGGGCTGCCTCTACAAGGCGCGCCACCGAGGCCGGATCACCAAGATCGGCAACGCCATTGACCACTTCGACGTTCACCCCTGTTTGCCTGAGCTCGTCAGCCAGTCCTTCGCCCGGTTCACCGATCACCAGATCATGCGAGCTGCGGGCCAGTTCACGGGCAAGGTCGGGGCCCAGATGCAATTTTGTATCAGTAATTAACGCCACTCGTCTGGACAAGAATCCATCTCCCATGAGTCATCCAGGCAATACAAATGCGGTTGAGATTTACGCCGGCCTGGACATCGTTCAATCAGAACGGATACGCGTACTAGTTTCGGATCTCCTTGTTCGACACGTTCTTCCTGCGTAGTTCGGGCAAGCGCTTCACAAGGGGAAGGATGTGCCCGGTGGATTCGTTGTCCGAGAGCGTCGCAAATTCAGGCTCTCCAAGTTGGATCGTAAAGGTCTTGCTCGACATGACTTCTCTGCCGGGACAGGTCGGGATTCTTACCGTCTTCTGTGTCTCACCGGGTGAGAATGTAACGGTACCCTTGCGATGCAGAAAATCAGGTCGCTTTCCGCTAGACGTCAGACACTGCCGCCCGCCCCGGGCCGATCCGTTCCGGGTGACGTATCCGAGAACAATGTTGTCTTTTGACGCAGGTGACATTGAAACCGTAAATACGGCATCCTGACCAGCGCTTGTAAACGCATCGGCAACGCGCAACGTTGCGCAATAGCCTTCAATTTGCCACGGGATTACCTTGGCGTTGTCGGTCGTATCATGGGGATCAAGCGTCCCGCTCGCCCATTCCCACGTATTGCCGGCTTCGTCGATGGCGCCATAATCGTTGTCGAAAGGCATATCCACCCAACCCCATATCGAGCCGCTGGTGGCAAACGGCAATCCGGCAGTGGCCTGCGCAACAATCGGGACGCCATCCGGCACGGGAAGTTCAACATCAAGAAAACCGACCGTGCGCGAAGCGTTGGCGGGCAGATTGATGTCATAAACTCTCTTGTATCCCCAGTCGACCGGCACTCTTATCCCGGATGGCGACCGCTGGTCGAACGATATTCCGATATCGAAAGGCGTGGAGATGGTCTCGTTGCCGTCATTTCTGAAAGAAATCCGCACCTGATTGCACGGCCCCTTCTTCGGCGTCCCGACGAAAGTGACATTTGTAACGACAATATTCGGCGCTCGTTGCTGTGCATACGCCAGTGCCGGTACGGCCTGGAACACCAGCAGCAAACACCCCGTTGCCGCCGCCCGCCATGAACTCGCATGCTGATGACATTTAGCTTTTCGCATCTAGCTGCCCCCCCCGTTATTAATTGGATGAAGTCCAGACGTGAACGCCGGGACCGTTCCAATCATGCCTGCCTGTCTACTGTCGACAAGGAAATGCCCCTGCGAATGCCTGACGCACCAGGTCAGCACCCGACTTGTGCAGCATCTCCGGATGCGCATTCAGAAAATCGGAAACGACCATTTCTATCTACTGATTGTCCACATCCCGAGACGTGCAAAACATGATTTCGTTAAAGGCGTCATGCACGCCGAGCACAAATCCCGTGAAGGAACCGGGACCCGGCACATCGGATTGCTGTAGCCAGGCAGCCAGTTGCTCGCCGACAATCACCTGCCGCTGCACCTGGCCCGACGCCGGCGCCGAAAAGACGACGGACAAGCTGACCATCAGAAACACCCCCGCCAACAATGAAACTCGCTGCCGCACTGCACCTCCCGTACCAGAGCATTGATAATGAATTGTTTTTACGCTGCCTCTGTATTTCAGGCAAGTGGCAATGACACCGGAAAATGCAGTGCCACCATTGCCCGGCCGCACTCTGTGGTTTCTGATGGTATCTTGCCAGTAAGAACGATCCAACCAATCCATCCCGTATCGACGATGCGGCAACCGGCGAGACGCCCGCGGATTACGGACTCATACGATATGCAAAGCGAAGCTGAATATGCTCCTTAGTACACCAACGGTGCAGACCGGATGGCAGGCCCGACCCTTTACCTTGTCGGACCCCGACGGCCAGGCACACAGCCTGAAAAACCTGTACGGTCAGCACGGCCTGGTCATCGCTTTCATCTGCAATCACTGTCCGTATGTCAAGGCGATCGCGGATCGTTTCGCCGACGACGCCAATATCCTGCAAAGCGAAGGTGTCAATGTCGTCGCCATCAATCCGAACGACTATGACAGCGTCCCCGATGACAGCCCACCCATAATGAAGCGATTCGCCGAAAAGCACGGTTTAGTTTTCCGTATCTCGTCGATGAAGACCAGTCGATCGCCCGCGAGTACGACGCCGTTTGCACTCCTGATTTTTTCGGCTTCGACGCCACTGGAAAATTGCAGTACCGGGGCCGTCTGGATAATGCACGCATGGGAGACGCGACTGACCGAAAGGCCGAACTACTCGACGCGATGCGCTGCATTGCAGCGACCGGTAAAGGCCCGGACATTCAACATCCAAGCATGGGCTGCTCAATCAAGTGGCGCGCGACCTGAACCCGAATCACGTAACCACCCGTATCAGGTGCTGATGCAAAACTGTCACTCTTCAGGTTTCGTTTCCGAATTGACGAGGGGCCTCTCACCTTCGGGCAGACCATGCACGTCGCAGCGTATACAGGTGGTGGTGGCGACGCCGGTTCTTGCTGCACTGATGAATCAACGTCGCACTATACGACCAGCGCAAAAGCGATCAAGGTGAGACAGATCACCGCAACCGACTACTCTTGGTAAACAAAAAGGATCGACGTGATGAGAATTTCAATGGGAACCGTTTCTTCCTTACGGGCAGCACTGATTACCGGAATCGTCCTCAGTGCGCCGCTTTCCTTGACGGCAATCCCCGCCGCTGCACAAAGTACGCAGGCACAGGAGTTGATCCAGAAGTTCGGGTTGCGCGAAGCGCGTCAGCCCGTGCGGAACATGCCCAACTGGAAGGTCCCCGGCAAGGTCGTTGTCTGGCAAAACCAGGACCGGCTGCCGGCACTCAGGGCTGCATATCCTTCGATCACGTTTGATTCAGTCCCGGACGCAGCATCCTTGCCCTCGGCGCTTAAAGGCGCTGATGTGTTTATCGGGTACTGCATACCGGCAGGCGTGAACAGTGACCATCAGCTCAGATGGATGATGTCGCTGGCCGTCGGCGTTGAGAACTGCGCCACGTCTGAAAGTCTAAAGCGGCAAAAGACATTGATCACCAACGTCAAGAAACTCTCGGGCCCCGAAATCGCGGAACACGCCATCGCGTTGATGATGGCGCTTAATCGGGGGCTGGACGGGTTCATCGCCAATCAGCAACGGCAGGTCTGGGATCGATCACTGCTGGCGGATCAGATCTGGGAGCTCGAAGGGCGTACCGTGCTGGTCGTCGGGCTGGGCGGCATCGGGAGGGAAGTCGCAAGCCGTGCGCATGGACTGGGCATGAATGTCATTGCAACGCGCAACAGCCGTCGTGAAGGTCCCGACTATGTGCGCTATGTGGGTCTGGCCGACGAGTTACTCGAATTGACCAGACAGGCCGATGTGGTCATCAATACCGCCCCGCTAACCGACAAGACAAATGGCATGTTCAACGCGGAATTTTTCAAGGCGATGCAACCGCACGCCTACTTCATCAGCATCGGCCGTGGCCTCAGTACCAACACGGACGATCTGGTCGCAGCGCTGCGAAACGGCGAGCTTGGCGGCGCGGGTCTCGATGTTTTCGATCCCGAGCCGCTACCCGCCGATCATCCGCTCTGGAAACAACCCCGGGTCATCATCACACCGCATATGGCGTTTCGCTCCGATAAACTGCGCGAACGCGTCTGGACCCTTGTCGAAGAAAGCATGCGGCGCTACATCGATGGCGACAGGATGTTGAACGTAGTTGACCTCGAGCGCGGTTATTGACCGGCAGTACCGGACGGAGGCTCGGTTTCGGTATCAACTGCCTGCGCGCGACGCCCGAGGTAAAACCCGACCAGTGCCCAGATCGCAGAGATACCGGCTCCGATCACCGCCACCGCCGCCATGCCCAGACCGAGAACCTGGGTCAGCCCGGCGAAACTCCATCCCCAGAACACGTCACCGCCTCGATAAACGACCACATCGATCACCGGCTTGGCCTTGAAGCGGGTCTCCTGATCCACATAGGTAAACAACATCTCGCGCGCGGGCCGGGTGATGCCATAATTGCCCGCCCGGCGAAAAATCTGCAATCCCACCACAATCGCGAGCACCGGAACCATCGCCACCGACAGCAAACCGCCTGCTACCACCACCGGCAGCAAGGCCAATGTCCAACCCAGGCCAAAACGCGTCGCCAGGCGTGAAGTGACGAACAATCCAGTCAAAATGGTAAGCGTGTTTGTCGCCAGATCCATGAACGCCCAGATTTCCGTACGATCGACCCGGCTGTAATCAGCCATCAGGTTCTTGAGTTCCAGGTACACGAACGATCCGATGCCGGTGTAAAGGAACAGAAACAACCCGATGCCGAGCAAAAATCGGTTCTGTAGAAACAGTTTGAAACCTGCCAGCGGATTACCGCCGAGGGTCGGCAGCGCCTGCATCCGGCCTTCGGTGCGCTGGTAGTACGGGTTGTTACGCTTGATAGCTTGCAGATAGGCGATGATCGGCAGCATGGCAATCAGAACACCACTGGCTACCAGTATCAGGTTATAGGTCCCCAGATCGGAAAATGCCAACGCGATGGACGGGCCGATAATCGCCCCCACACTCGCACCGGTAGTGATGACCCCGAACAATCGTTTCGACTGCTCACGGGTGTGCAGATCGGACATGAAGCTCCAGAACACCGAAATCGGGAACAGGCTGAACACGCTCACCCACACATAGAACGCCTTGTCGATCAGCACCGCATCGTCGACAAACCGTGCGCCCGCATAGAAAGCAACAAAGGTCACGGCGAAAAAACCGTACACCGCCGGCACCAGGTGCCTGACCGATATTCTGGTGGCACACAGACCGTAGATAGCGACTACGGCAAAGCTGAAGAAGAAGTTAATCGTCCACAACAGGCTTACTTCGGCGTCGGTCCAGTCACTGGACATCGCGTCCCGCACCGGGCGCAGGACGTAATAAGCCGCCATCAGTATCAGCACCAACAAGAACGAGGCCGCGGTGCCCTTGAGCTCTTGCGGCTCGATTTTCGATACCGCCTTTAGCATGCCGCCAAAGGCTCCCGGGCCAGATTTGTCCGCCATTAAATTCTCCAGAACGACTCGTGTCGTGCAGTCAACAGGTCAGGAAAAGTAGCACAGCCATTCGCACCACGAGTCTGATCCGGTCGGCATGCTTGCATACGGATGAACGCTATCTCGCAAGCTGCAATCCCGTTCTTCCCCGCGTATCGTTTGCACCCTGGCTCTCAGCCTGCTTCAGGATCAACAGGTTTCTGATGAACACCCAGTGCCACGCAAGGCCCGCCAGTACCGCGACGTGAAAAAGATCGTGCGGCCCGATGACGCCAATGATCACCACAGGTAAGCGCAGGAATTCCAGGGTCGCACCAACTGTGTAGGCCAGCGCACCGAACAGCAGCGGTTTGAGGATGGCCAGCCCGTGCAACCGATGCATCATATACGCCGACAAAATACCCAACCAACCGAGGCCGAGATAGCCGATCAGGCCCACCCATTCAGCCAGTTCATTAAAGAATATCGATTTAACGGCAATCCCGGCAATAGCCAGTGACCAGATCACCGTCAAAAAACCCCAGCGCCAGAAGCCCGTGAACAAAATGGCATGCACAGGCGTGAACGTGCCGGCAATCAAGGCGAAGATGCCGGCGTGATCGAGGCGTTGCAGAACAACACGGCCGGCGCCCTCCACTTCCAGCAAATGGAAGACACCGCTCATGGATAGCAAAAAAACACCCGAGAACACAAAAACACCAACTGCAACAATCCAGGACAAATGGCCCCGCGCCATGAGCATCAACTTAATGCCATAGATAAAAAAAACAAACGCGCCCAGTAAATGACTGATCGAGCTGAACGGTTCACTGAAACCGGGTATTGAAATCGTAATCATTGCGACTCTGTCGGGATCTGGTCGAAATTAGCACTTTGTTGAAAACACCGTAGCCAGTGGCCGGGCACAAGGCGCCATGCAATCTCGCGCGCAGGTGTACATCGTCGTGCAAGCCTGAATCTGTGATTATTCGCGTTGACTGGCGCGCGAGAAAAAATCGCAGCCCGATCGCGCCCGGTACGCCGCGGAAGATCGGCCCTGACTCCATTCACTCAGGCGGTCTACTTCTCGCGTTGCGCCTCGGCCAGCAGCCAGTTGCGAAATGCAGCGATCTGCGGCGCTTCGTCTTCTCCAACGGTGGGTAAGCTGATCAGGTAGTAGGCCGCGTCCAGTTCGACGCTCTGGGTGAACGGCACCACCAGTCGCCCGCTGGCGAGATCTGTCGCCGCCAGGGGAAGTAAGGTCAGTGCCACGCCCTGGCCGTCGGCGGCCGCATCGAGCGCGAGGGCCGAGTGATTGAAACGCATGCCGTGAGAAGGATCGACGCCGCGGACACCTGCCAGTTCGAGCCAGCTTGCCCAGTCTGGCCGACCCTCATATGCCGTGTCATCGTGGAGCAGCGTTTGATCGCGCAAATCCGCCGGCTCGCGTAGCGGGTGCTCACCTTCCATGAGTTTCGGGCTGCACAGTGGAACGACGGACACCGGCAGCAGCATCTCGACCCGGCAGCCCGGGTATTGGCCCCGACCGAAACGGATTGCGACATCCACGCCATGCAGACGTAAATCGTCACTGCTGATGACACCACTTGAACGTGCTCCCTCGATCAACAACGCTGACGCGCTGAGCCGCAAGTCGACCCCCGGATGCGCGTCGACGAAGTGGTGCAATCGCGGCATCAGCCATTTGGTGGCAAAAGATGGTGCCGTCCACACGGTCAGGGTATCTGCACCGCGCTGCGCGGCCATCAACTGGGCGGCACTTTCGAGCGATGCCAGGCCTTCGCGCACCAGCGGCAGGCCAATCTGCCCGGACCGGGTCAGGGCCAAACCGGTCGCCAGGCGATGGAATAACGGATGGCCCAATTGCTGCTCCAGCACCTTGATTTGCTGGCTCACCGCCGCCGGTGTGACATGTAGCTCCTCGGCGGCCTTGCGAAAGCTCCCAAGTCGGGCAACGGCTTCGAAACCACGCAAGGCGCTCAGCGGTAAGTGACTGATTAATGGAGTCAAGTTCTGCTTAACGGGGTGGTAAGAAAGATTCGCTTGTTGCGGCGCAACATGGCCCATATCCTAGCATCGTCGTAGTAGTTTTTGGAGTAATCAATATGAGTAACAATCTGACTTTTCTGGGGCGCATCATGACCGCCCTCGAGCGCAGCGCGCAACAACGTACCCAAGCCTATCTTCTTGGCCTGAGTGACGGTTACCTTGAAGATATGGGGCTTTCACGGCAACTGCTCAAACAAGGCCCTGAAGCCTGGCCGTGGCGCAAGGCCGAAGACCCACTGCCGGTACCCGGGCTATCGGCCGCGATGCGCGAAGTTAACACACAGAACGCCGGCCAACCCAGGAATCTGGAACACGGCTTTCGCGGTGTCGAGCAGGCGGTCGGTTTCAATACCTCCGACGCGGAGACCAAACTGGCGGCCTGATCGGGCTGCCAGCCACACAGCTCTTCGCCAGCCTACGGCCTTGCCTTGCCCCGGTTTCACACCCGGGGCAGCGTGGCCCCCGCACTTCGCTGGGTCCAAGAACGGCCGCTTGATGCGGCGCCTACCGGTGTCATACATAACGCCAGGGTCCGCCCTGCCGCGCTCACTTCCCACGCACCCTCCCCGGGTATCAACTCAACGCTGAGAGCGCTTCGATCGATTGGGCGATATCACGGTCCGGACTACGCGAGATGATTTCCAGCATGGGTGCGCGTTCGAGGCCAAGCGTACCGATCTTCACGGCAACGGCCGCAAAATCAACGTCACCCATTCCGACGGGATCGTGCCGATAGACTGACTGGTTGGTATCCGACAGGTGCACGAGGCGCAACCGCCCGGCGACACGATCAAAACCTGCGACCGGATCTTCGCCGATGAAATGCGCATTCGCCACGTCGTAACACACACCGATCTCATCGGCCCCATACCGTCCAAGCGAATCCATCAGGCCGTCAGCGCCGGGTAAAAACGCGAACGGCATATTCTCCGCCCACAGTTCGATACCCTCGCGCGCCGCGACTGGCAGCAGTACATCCAGAGCGCGGAAAAAATGCGGCTCCATTGCCTCAACCGGCAGTGGAAAAAGTGGGTTGGGTTTTCCGGGCCCGAGAATCAGGGCCTTCGCGTTCAACTCAGCCGCCAGCCGCAGGTATTCTTTGTTCAAGCCGATACTGTGCTTGCGCATTTCATCGGTTGCCGCCGCGATATTCAGATCGATATTCGGACCGTTTAGCGTGACAAGCGATACGCCGTTGTACTCAATCGTCCGGCGCAAATTGCGCAAAGTCACCCGGCTGTCAGTAATCCACAGATGACCCGGATAGAGCATCAGTTCAACGCACCTGACGCCTCGTTCGGCCAGTACGCGCACACAGTCGATCGCAGACATGGACTGCGTATACGAGTACGTGTTGATCGCGAATTGATCGCCCCAGCTCCTATCGTCCATGTTTTGATCAGCCCTGTGTTTCATACAGCCCTATCCTGCGGAATCAGTATTAATGGCACGGAACCGCCCGGCCAAAACAGGGACGATTGTAACAACGCTGCTGCCCGAACAAATCGTTTCGGTTGAGCCACGAAGCACCAAGAACGCCGCCACTCCGGCGACTTTGCCATGCTCCGTCCCATCAACAGGGCAGACCAGCGGGTCGCCAGAGTACTTCGTTCGCGGCTGCGACAGATTGCGGCGCAACCCCTTCTGCTCACCTCCATAAGCGCGCCATCAAAAAAACCACTGCGCAAACCGCGGAGCATGCTCAGAGCGCGACTGTGACCCGCAGAAACGTTGCCGGAATCGACATGGCATCCTTGCTTGTACTCTTGTTATGCGCGATGAACAGGGTTTCAAGCTCCTGCTGCAGTTCGCCGGCGCGTCCATCCTTTTCGGCGGCCTCGAACGCGTTCATGGTGGGGCCGTAGTAATCCCTGAATGTGCCAAGGAATTCTGCAGGCGCCTGAGGCGCTTCAAATGTAAAGGTCTCGCGCGCAAACGAAACGTTCTTTGCCGGAACGCCCGCGGCTGCAAATCGCTCGACCACATTACTCTCGACGCCCCATGTCATCGGACTGACAAAACCTTCCGGTGGCGCTGGCGTATAGGCCGAGCTGATTTTCAGGATCTGCGCAACCAGGGTCGGATCACCGGGAATCCAGTTTCCCATGATGATGCGACCGCCAGGCCGGGCCACACGCACCAACTCCTTTGCCACGTCGAACGGCTTTGGTGCAAACATGGCGCCAAAGATCGACACTGCAAGATCAAAAGAATCATCCTTAAGCTGGTGCAGATCACACGCGTCACCCTCCTGAAACGACAAGTTCGCCAGACCGTGTTCTTTCGCACGCTTGTTGCCGGCCGCGACGAGTTTGCTTGAGATATCGACGCCTGTCACATCGGCGCCAAGCTGGGCCTCCGGTAGAGCGGTCGTTCCATCACCGCAGCCAAGATCCAGGACTTCGAGGCCTTTTGTAATACCGAAGCTCTCGACAAGTTTCGTCCCGCTCTTTCGCATGCTTGCCGCAACGCGGGTGAAATCCCCTTTTTCCCAAAGCGCCTTGTTCGGATTCATTGTGATGTTCCTTTTCGATAGTTGAGTAAAGTTACAATTTCGAAAACTCTTTAGACAGGAAATCCGCATGTGGACTTGTCTTTATGTACGCTGCCACGTTAATCACGTACCACTTACAGATCACTGACGAATTCGAATAAGTGCACCTCAACTCCCGGAACACCTGACTAAGGCGATACATCCTGCGGAGCCGCAACGACACAGGAGATGATGAGAGCGGCGGGTAGAGAAGATTTTTCGGAAAACACGGCGGTGTGAAATATGCACACTGACGCCTGATCCCCGCGGCCAATGGTGGCGCCGTAATCGGCTGCGTATACTATTTGGCTACGAGCGGCGATCGCCGCCGATTTTATGGAGAGACTTTCCGTTGGCATTTTTTGAAACAGAGACAGCGATCACGCCTGTTGATGAAGGCGTTTGGGAAATCCGGCTTTCCGCTAACTGGAATATCGGCCCCAACAGCAATGGAGGGTATGCAATGTCTCCGGTATTGCGCGCAATGCGCGAACTGAGCGGCAAAGCAGATCCGGTTTCCGTTACAACGCACTTTCTGCGTCCGGTTCAGGGCGGCACCGACTGCCGCATCGAGGCCAGGCTGATCCGGACGGGACGAACCATGGCGACGGCACAGGGAACGCTCAGTCAGGACGGGAAGGATCGACTTGTCGTCATCGCCGCATTTGGAGACGTGGAAACCGCGGCCGGCATCGGCCCGGAGATCGGACCCAGTCCACCCGAACTTCCGCCCGTCGAGGACTGCATCGCACGCGCCAACCTGAAACAGGGCGTGGAATTACCCTTACTGACCCGCATCGACTGCGTGCTCCACCCGGATTGCGTTGAACCCGGCGACCGGGCGGTAGTGGAGGGATGGGTGCGGTTCTCGGATGGTGCCGCTGCGTCAACATTGTCGTTACCGTGCCTGGTGGATGTTTTTCCACCCTCGCTCACGGCGCTGGTCGGCAACACCGGCTGGGTTCCGACAATCGAATTGACAACCCACATCCGGCGCGCACCGAAACCCGGCTGGTTGCGCGCGAGATTCGAGTGCGACGATCTTCACAAAGGCCGCATGATTGAAACAGGCGCCTTGTGGGATTCGAGCGGTGCGGTCGTTGCGCGCAGCCGCCAGATCGGATTGCTGCTGGAAAAATAAATGCGCCCTCGCGTAGCGCCAGTCTCGACACTCATCGAATGGCTTCTGCACTGACGCTTACGCGACCATTACATCGAGTTCGGCGATTGCTGCGCGCGCAACATCACCTTCCGGAATCGACTGACCCGAGTCGCGCCGTTCAACCGCGGCCTTGAAACCATGCACTTTGGAATAGCGGCGAAACCACATGCCCTCGCGATTGCGTCGCGTAATGCCGTCGAACGGTGATCGCATCGAGCCGCTCGGGCCGATTGAATGTAATGCGGGCGATGCGTGGATTGCTCTCGCTCTGATTCAGCGTCAGGGTCGAGAATGGCCGCGACACGTCTACCGGCCGGCCGGCATGGGGATCTGCGTCGAGATCTTCCCAGCGCTCATCATGTTCTCCGTCTGTTCCGGGGATTCAGGCACCCGGTCAGCACTACTCCTTACATGGCCAGCGCGCCTCGTATGCAAGCAGCACCTCTTCAACAGCCAGCCCTTTCAGTCGTTGCGGATGCCTGCCGGCATACTCCTGCCAGGCCAACCGGCGCGCTATTGACAGCGGTACAGTGTCAATCCCGAGTTCCGGGCCACACGACCCCACCAGACCCGTTAGCTGCGGTTCGCTTAGCCGGCCGATCGCCTTTGCCGTCTTGTAGACCGTCTCAAGATAGGACACGCAGTCCACGAAGCGTTTGTCGTCGCCGCAAATTACCTGAAGGTCTTCGCCCGTAACAATCTCTACCGCGTTCGCCATGTTCGGCAGAGCGAGTGACATCGCCACAAGGAAAAACCCTGCTATTGCCGATAACGACCGTTTCACGTTATTGGAGGCATGGATTTCGAAGGCATGAAATTCAGCTGGCACATTGATATATCGCATGATGGCTCCAATGCTACCTGACCACGATCAACGTGCAATCAGATTGGCTCGAGAAATCTGACAAGAGCGGCCCGCTCGCGCCTGTCCATATTCAGAAAGCGTTCCCGCGACTTCTGCGTTTCTCCGCCATGCCATGCAATCACCTCCTCGAAATTACGCACCCGGGCGTCGTGAAACAGATCAGTGTGACCGTTAACCGTCTTCTGCAATCCCAGCGCCCACAGCGGCAGCCTGCGCCACTGACGCTCGTTGGCAAGAAAATCTGGCTGGCAATCGGACAGTTCCGCACCCATCTCGTGCAGCGACAAATCAATGTACGGACGCATCACGAGATTCGACACCGATGCGATCTGTGCCCGGCCGGTCCTGAGTTCCGGCACGTGGCAGCGGCCGCACTGTGATTCCATGAACAGCCGTTCACCCGGCCTCGCCTCGACATCATTCGCATGGCGTTGCGCGGGGACGGCCAGCGCCTGAACATAGCGCGTGATATTGCGCAGCCGGCTCGGCATCACCTCCCGGAAGATCTGTTCGGTACAAGCCTGCGCGCGCGCCCGAGTGATTCAAGAGGTCAGGCGCCTTT
>Ga0316194_10001063_pt1 | contig 18703 bp, 18 predicted proteins | sample CroRivsedime1_MG_FD_204936 | JGI IMG/M metagenome (GOLD analysis project Ga0316194, IMG submission 204936) | Coastal sediment microbial communities from Maine, United States - Cross River sediment 1 | ecosystem: Environmental > Aquatic > Marine > Coastal > Sediment | place: USA: Maine...
ACTGGTGGTTTGTGACGGTCAGACAGACCCTGACTGGATTGCCGTTGACCTGTTTTCACAGGCCGAACACGATGAAGATGCCCAGTCTATCCTGGTGAGTCCGGATGGCGCTTTTCTTGACAGGGTAGCTGACAGTATCAGGCGCCTGTTGCCGGAGATGCCGCGGGCAGACATTATCCGCGCCTCCCTGCGGGGGCAGGGTGCACTCATACAGGTGCGTGATATGGACGAAGCCATCGAGATTGCCAACCGGGCTGCACCCGAACACCTGGAACTTTCGGTTGCCGAGCCACAGGCAGTCGCGGCACGCATACGTCATGCCGGTGCGATTTTTATGGGGCGTTATACGGCGGAGGTACTGGGTGATTACTGTGCCGGCCCCAATCACGTGCTGCCAACATCCCGTACGGCACGTTTTTCTTCACCCCTGGGTGTGTATGATTTCCAGAAGCGCTCGAGCCTGATTTGGTGCTCTGCGGAGGGTGCCCGCACACTGGGGAAAACGGCTGCCTTACTGGCGCACGGGGAAGGCCTGACCGCGCATGCCCGCTCCGCCGAAGTGCGGATCAAAGAGTAAGGATTGCAACACATTGAGAGTTCCTTCTCCCTTCGGGACGACTGCATGAATGCAGGTGGTAGATCACCAACAGTAGGCGCTTTGGGCGATGCATGGAGCAATTGCCGAGAAGGTCAGGATGAGGGGAGATAATTAGAGGGCTGTTCCCTGATGTTTTATCCCCTCTCCCCAGCCCTCTCCCGGAGGGAGAGAGGGTAAACAGGTAGCAGTTCTAACTAGTGTCCATCCATAAACGCTATATTTTTTCTCGCAAAGGCGCAAAGCACGCCAAGAAAAAACATGTGTTGCTTTTTAACAATAAGTTATAACTTTGCGATCTTTGCGTCTTGGCGAGAGTGATTCTTTATGGATGGAAACTAACTAACCATGCAGGAAAAAATCGACAAACTGGTGCGACCGGAGATCAGGGCGCTGGCGGCTTACCATGTGCCGGAAGCCAATGACCTGATCAAGCTCGATGCCATGGAAAACCCGTGGCCGTGGTCAGATGCAATGCGCGCTGCCTGGCTGGCCGCGATAAGGACAGCCGCAATCAACCGTTATCCGGACCCGGCTGCCCGAGAGCTCAAGGAAGGCATGCGCCGGGTGATGGATGTACCTGATGCCGCGGGTGTCATACTGGGCAACGGCTCGGATGAGTTGATCCAGATGATCATCCAGACTGTCGCTGTACCCGGCCGGGTGGTACTGGCACCGGATCCAACCTTTGTCATGTATCGCCAGATCGCGGTGGTTGCCGGCATGGACTATGTGGCGGTGCCCCTGCTGGATGATTTTTCGCTGGATCGGGACGTGCTGCTCGATGCGGTGGCCGTACATGATCCGGCCGTGATATTTGTGGCATACCCGAATAACCCGACCGGCAATCTGTTTGATGCAGAGTTGCTGCGCACCTTGCTGTCCCGTGCGGCAGGACTGGTGGTCATTGACGAGGCCTATGCACCGTTTACCGATGCCAGCTTCATGTCGTGCATCGAGGATTATGACAATCTGCTGGTGCTGCGTACGGTCTCCAAAATGGGGCTGGCCGGGTTGCGGCTGGGCCTGCTTGCCGGGCCGCCACGATGGCTGGAACAGATCGACAAGACGCGCCTGCCCTACAATATCAGCGTGATCAATCAGCTGACCGGCTGTTTCGCCCTTGATCATCAGGACACCTTCCTGGCGCAGGCCCGCGAGATTCGCAGTCAGCGGGCGCAACTCATGAAGGGCTTGCAAGGCCTGCCGTCACTGACGGTGTATCCGAGCGAGGCAAACTTCATCCTGTTCCGTACACCACCGGGGTGCGCAACCGACATTTTCAGCGGCCTCAGGAAGGCGGGGATATTGATCAAAAATCTTGATGGATCAATAGCATCCCTGCGTGGATGCCTGCGTGTGACCGTCGGCACGCCGGATGAAAACGCCGCGTTTCTGGCCGCCCTGGAAGCCCTGCTGGAGTGCTAGTCCACCGGCGTGTTTCTGCCCGGTCGCTGAATCACCTTCGCCTGCGCGGTAAACGGCAGACCTTTTCTGAGGCCGCTTAGTTTAATGGTGGTGCCGGGCTGTACCCCGGAGATAGCCTTCATCGCCTCGTTTGTTCCTGCAACCGGCTCGCCATTGATGGCGACCACAATGTCACCGTGTTGCAGACCGGCATTGGCAGCCGGTCCGTCGTTAATGACGGAGCCGATCAGCATGCCTTTTGTATGAGTCAGTCCCAGCGTCCTGGCCAGTTGCGGCGTCAGGTCCTGTGCCTCGATTCCGAGCCAGCCACGTGCCACGTAACCTTTCTCGATGATCTGCGTCATGACGCCCTTGGCCAGGTTGATGGGGATGGCAAAGCCGATCCCCTGGGAACCGCCGCTCTGGCTGTAAATGGCGGAGTTAATCCCGATCAGTGCACCACGGGTATCGATCAGTGCGCCGCCGGAATTGCCGGGATTGATGGCGGCATCCGTTTGTATGAAGTCTTCATAAGCAGTTATCCCCAGGTGGTCGCGCCCGGTGGCGCTGATGATGCCCGATGTCACGGTTTGTCCCACCCCAAAGGGATTGCCAATGGCCAGTACCACATCGCCGACACGCAAACGGCCGGAATCACCGATAACGATGCTCGGTAACTTGTCGGCCGTGAGGTGTAACACAGCCAGGTCGGTGTCCTGGTCAGACCCGACCACCCGTGCCTTGGCGCTGCGACCGTCCGCCAGCAGTATCTGTATCTGGTCGGCACCTTCGATCACATGGTTGTTGGTGAGCACGTAACCCTGTGAGCTGATCAATACACCGGAACCGAGGCTGGTCTGTATCTCCTTGCGTGCCTTTGCAAACCGGTCACCGAAAAACTTCTGGAACACGGGGTCTTTCAGCAGGGGATGGACGCGGTGGGTAATAACCTTGGCAGTATGGATATTGACCACCGCCGGCACTGCTTTTTCAACGGCGTCGGCATAGGATACGGGGCCGTTCCATGCGCCGCTTCCGGTACTGTCGGCAGCGGCCGGTGTCCTGGTTTCCTGCCGGGACTCGATGACCTCAACGACTGTGCTGTTGTCACGCAGCAGGTCCGGATCTATCAGCAGAACATACAGAAAGGCGGCTGCCAGTCCTGTCATGATGGTCTGCAGTATGAAGGAAAGAAATTTGCGTATTGCCATGGGTGTTATACCCTGTTGCCGGATCCGGAATACCTTAACAGGAAGTTGTGCGATGGTAACCCTGAAAGCGCTGGTTGATTATACGGACTGCCTGTTGTCAGCCGGGCAATTTAATGACTATTGCCCCAACGGGCTGCAGGTGGAAGGCAGGCCGGAAGTGCAACGGCTGGTCAGCGGCGTGACCGCCAGTCTGGAACTGGTGGAGGCCGCCATTGCGGCTGACGCGGATGCGGTACTGGTCCACCACGGCTATTTCTGGAAGGGTGAGGATGCCTGCATTACCGGTATGAAGCGGCGTCGGCTGCAGCGCCTGCTGGGGACGGGTACCAGCCTGCTGGCCTATCACCTGCCGCTGGATGCACATGCGGAACTGGGCAACAATGCGCAGCTGGCGCGTGTGCTGGGATTCGAACGTGTCGGGTATTTTGGCCATGATGGCGGCGTGCAGCTGGGGCAGTACGGTGAACTGTCTCAGCCCGTGAGTGGACAGGCGCTGGCGCAGCGACTTGAGGAGCGGTTGGGCAGGGCGCCATTGCACCTTCCCGGACAACGGGCGCTGATTCAAACCGTTGGCTGGTGCACGGGTGCGGCACAGACTTATATTGAAGCCGCTGTTGAGCTGGGACTGGATGCCTTTATCAGCGGCGAGGTTTCCGAGCAGACGGTGCATGTCGTGCGCGAGTGCGGTATTCACTATTTTGCGGCTGGCCACCACGCTACCGAGCGTTTTGGCGCCAGGGCCCTCGGTGAGCACCTGGCTGAACATTTCAATCTTGCGCATCAGTTCGTCGACATCGACAATCCGGTTTGACTGCCGGGCAGCAAGCCGCGGGCCGGTTGTTAAAAACCGGCCTGTCTGTTGCGTTTTTTCCCGGTCACCCCTTGACCTTGTCGGGTAGTTAGACCATCCTATGCGGTTCTTGGAAAGCATATGTATTAAATTAGAATATTCCGAATTAATTAAGGGTGTTTTGTCGCTGCAGATAGCGGCCGGTTATTCTAACTAACTGATTTTCTTAATTTAACCTGGAGATTGCCATATGAGTGGCGATAAGACCAATTCAGGGCGGCGCCGTTTCCTGACAGCTGCAACAACTGTTGTCGGCGCAGTCGGGATGGGCTTTGTACTGGTGCCCTTTATTTCTTCCATGCAGCCCAGCGCCAAGGCGCGTGCCGCCGGTGCGCCGGTCAGGGCCGATATCAGCAAACTGGAACCCGGTCAGATGATCCGGGTGAAGTGGCGTGGCAAGCCGGTTTGGCTGGTCAATCGCACTGAAACAATGCTGGAAAAACTGCCAACACTGGATAGCAACTTGCGTGATCCGGAGTCCCTGCAGTCAGAACAGCCGCCTTATGCGCAAAATGAATTTCGCTCTATCAAGCCGGAGATACTGGTCACCGTTGGCATCTGCACCCACCTGGGTTGTTCGCCGACTTACCGGCCCGATGCCGGTGCCCCTGATCTGGGCGCAGATTGGGAAGGGGGCTTTTTCTGTCCCTGTCATGGTTCCAAATTTGACCTTGCCGGTCGTGTTTACAAGTCTGTGCCTGCACCGCTGAATCTGGTAATACCACCGCACCGTTACCTGAGCGAAACAGAGCTGGTTATCGGTGAAGACGGGGAGGTCGCATAATGGGCGAGAAATGGAACAAGGGTTTACTTGGCTGGATTGACGCGCGCTTCCCGCTCAGCAAGATGTGGTATGAACATCTGGCCGAGTATTACGCGCCCAGGAACTTCAACTTCTGGTATTACTTTGGTTCGCTGGCGTTGCTGGTGCTGGTCATCCAGATACTGACCGGTATCTGGCTGACCATGAATTACAAGCCGGATGCGGCACTGGCCTTCAATTCCGTGGAGTACATCATGCGGGATGTGAACTGGGGCTGGTTGATTCGCTATATGCATTCGACCGGTGCATCCATGTTTTTCATCGTGGTGTACCTGCACATGTTTCGTGGACTGATCTACGGCTCCTTCAAGAAGCCCCGTGAGCTGATCTGGATCTTCGGCATGATTATCTATGTATGCCTGATGGCCGAGGCCTTTATGGGCTACCTGCTGCCATGGGGGCAGATGTCCTACTGGGGGGCACAGGTGATTATTTCCCTGTTTGGTGCGATCCCGGGGATCGGTGATGCGCTGGCCCTGTGGATTCGCGGTGACTTTGTGATCGCCGATGCCACACTGAACCGCTTCTTTGCCTTCCACGTGATTGCCGTGCCGATCGTGCTGCTGGCGCTGGTGGTGTTGCATATCCTGGCGTTGCACGAGGTGGGTTCCAACAATCCGGACGGTGTCGAAATCAAGAAAAACAAGGATGCGAACGGCATTCCCCTGGATGGTATCCCGTTCCATCCGTACTACACCGTGAAGGATATTGTCGGTGTGGTGGTGTTCCTGATTATCTTCTCCATTATCGTGTTCTTTATGCCCGAGATGGGTGGCTGGTTCCTGGAACGGGATAACTTTATCCCGGCGGATCCGCTGAAGACACCGGAACATATCGTGCCGTTATGGTATTTCACGCCGTTCTACGCCATCTTGCGTGCGGTTCCTGACAAGTTCCTGGGCGTCGTTGCCATGGGTGGTGCCATCTTCGCCCTGTTCCTGCTGCCCTGGCTGGATCGCAGTCCGGTGAAGTCAATCCGTTACCGCGGCATGTCCTACAAGGTCGCGGTCGGCGTGTTCGTCATCAGTTTCATTGCGCTGGGTTATCTCGGGACGCAGCCGGCAACCACGATCATGACCAATTTCGCACGGCTGTTCAGCCTGCTGTATTTCGGTTTCTTCGTTTCGTTGTTGATTATTCCCAAGTTTGAAAAGACCAAGCCGGTACCGGACAGGGTGACGTCATGAAAAAGATTCTAGCCATCGTTTTACTGGCACTGGCACCCGCCTGCGCTTTTGCAGCAGGTGGCCAAGGTGTACATCTCGATCATGCGAATATAGATCCTACCAACAGGCAGTCACTGCAGCGTGGTGCACGCCTGTTTGTGAACTACTGTCTCAGTTGTCACTCGGCCAGCCTGATGCGTTACGAGCACATGGGCAAAGACCTGGGGATTGACGAGAAGCTGGTCAGCGAAAACCTGATATTTACAGGTGGCAAGGTGGGAGACCTGATGACCGTGGCAACCGCGCCCGCCGATGCCAAGATATGGTTTGGTACGGTGCCTCCGGATCTGACGGTTATTGCGCGCGCGCGCGGTGTTGACTGGTTGTACACCTATCTGCGCAGCTTTTACCGGGATGACTCGCGCCATATCGGCACCAATAACCTGGTCTTTCCTGATGTCGGTATGCCGAATGTCCTGTGGGAATTGCAGGGTATTCAGGAACCGGTGATTACCACGGTAAAAGAGGATGACGGGACGGAGGTGAAGGTCGTTGAACTGGAACTGGCCGAGCCAGGCAAGTTGACACCGGTTGAATTTGACCGCGCGGTGCGCGACCTGGTGAATTTCCTTGATTATCTGGGGGAGCCTGCCAAGCATGAGCGACGTGCGCTGGGCACAAAGGTTATTTTGTTCCTGTTGTTGTTCCTGGTCCTGGCCTACTTGCTCAAGCGGGATTACTGGAAGGATGTTCACTAAAGCCGGATTCACCGGATATGTTAGCCTTGAGGAATGCCTGTTATGGCCCTGGTAGCAAATCGACGTTCTGTTATGAACCTGTTTTCATCAGGAATCTGTCCTCATAGTCATGCTGTTCGTGTGGTGCTGGCAGAGAAGGGTATTACTGTCGAGATTATCGATATCGATATCAATCAGAAGCCTGAAGATCTGATAGATCTGAATCCGTACAACACGGTACCGACGCTCGTTGATCGTGAACTGGTACTCTATGATCCGAATACCATTATGGAGTACCTGGACGAGCGCCTGCCGCATCCGCCACTCATGCCGGTAGATCCGGTCTCGCGTGCGCGTACCCGTCTGGCGTTGTTCCGTATAGAACATGACTGGTATGATCTGGTGCCGGCCCTTGAGTCAAAGGGTGAGAAGACCGCCGGCAAGGCACGTAAACAGTTAAGCGACAGCCTGACTTCCAGTGCGGAAGTGTTCGCGGCCAAACCCTATTTTCTCAATGACGAGTTTTCACTGGTCGATGCCACGGTTTTGCCGATACTGTGGCGCCTGCCGCGTTATCGTATCGAACTGCCACGTCAGGCCAGGCCGGTTCTTGAATATGCCGAGCGGATGTTTGCCCGGGAAGCGTTCCAGGCAAGCCTGAGCGAGGCCGAGCGCGAGATGCGAGAATAATTCCTGTTGTTCCGCTGTATCTGCCTGCAACGCAATGCGGGTAACAGGATGCCTTTACTGATCTTTTGTCCCTATGACCTCAAGTCGCCCCTACCTTGTCCGCGCCATCCATGAATGGATCCTCGATAACGAGATGACACCACATCTGCTGGTTGATATTGAGGGGGAGGGAGTCGAGGTGCCAGCCCAGCAGGGGCAGAATGGCAAGATCGTTCTCAACATCAGTCCGCATGCCGTTGAAGGTCTGATGCTTGGCAACGATGCTATCGGCTTCCGTGCCCGTTTTGGCGGGATTGCGACGAACGTGTATGTGCCGACTGCGTCGGTACTGGCAATTTACGCCAAGGAGAACGGCCGGGGTATGGTGTTCAGTGAAGACGAGGATGGGCCGACCCCGGAAAGTCCTGGTGCAAAGGCAGGCAAGCGTCCCGCACTGAAGATTGTGAAATAGCCCGATCGTTGCGTAACAGGGCTTAAAGCAACAGGGCTAGCACAGCCTGGCTTTTTACCGCACCGGTTCCAGACGTAAATGCCCTGATGGTATGCCCCTGTCTGTCAGAATGGTCTCGAAGGTTTTCAGCAACGGAGCCGGGCTGCAGACATAAAAGTCGAGTTCCTGCACGGTATCCAGATCCATAATGATTTCCGGCAAGACATCAACCACGGGCCTGGAAGCTGTTGCTTCCAGCGACCGGTAGCGGAAATTGTCCAGCGCATCATCCCAGGAGCGGCACAGGTTATCCAGGTAATGGCTGTTTCCAGGGGTGGTTATCCAGTAGAGATAAAGGTTCTCGGCGACATCCAGGGCCATGGCGTGCTCGATGAGGCTCTTGATCGGTCCAAATCCGGCGTTGACGGCAATAAACACGATGGAGCGGGGTGAGTCTTCATTCAGTGTGAATGCACCCTTCGGTCCCCTGATGCTGATCACTGTATTTGCCTTCACGGCCCCTGCCAGCTGTTCGATGAAGGGATCATCCGCAGTGACAGGTATATGAAATTGCAGGTTCATATCGTCACATGGGCAGCTGGCGACGGAGTGATCCTGTGACGGCAGTCCAGCCAGTTCCAGCGACAGGTACTGGCCGGCCAGGAAGCGCAAGCGGCTGGTGCGCGGGGTCCTCGCATGCAGAATAATGACGCGTTCGTCAGGGTGTTCTGTCTTCTTGACCCGGATATCCAGTTCCTGCTGTGGAATGTCGTGTGAACCGAGTGCTTCCTCGGCTTCCAGCACCACATCCGTAACCGCGGTGTTGGAGCAGGTGAGGATATAGCCGAGTCCTTTCTCTGTCTCGGAGAGTTTATAGTCGTGCGGGCAAATCTTCTTTACCTGTCCCGAGACGACCTTGGCCTTGCACTTGCCGCAGTTGCCGTTACTGCAACCGTAGTCCAGTGCCAGCCCGCTGCGCAGCCCCGCTTCCAGAATGGAGTCGGATCCCTCTATGAAGAATTCGTGCCCGCTGGGCAGGATGCGAACCTGGGCGGCCATTACTCGCAGGAAGGCCTCTCTGGCGATAAAGTCTGAATCATCGGCCGCTGTCTCCGTGGACGTCAATGCCTGTGTGAACCAGTCCCTGAGTTTACTGAAGTTCTGCTCCTGCGTCTTTTCCGCCGCAGGCCCCAGTTCATCAAGTTTTTGCTGCAGATCGGTGACCAGGTCGCGATAGCGCCGTGCCTCCTGTCGTGCCTGGGCGAGTTCCTGTCCGAGTACCAGGATGCGGGCTGCCAGTGTGTCGGTGTTCTGGGCATCGTCATCATCGGGGCGTACGATTTTATTGACTGCCTGCTCCATGATGTGCCCGACGCGTTCGAGCATGGTGGTGTCTTCCACCTCCGTCTGCGGGTAGACCCGCAGCAGGTCCGCGAGCAGCAGTTCCCCTTCAAAGGTACGTAATTCACCCTGCCGGATTTTTGTCTGCAGTGCCCCGCGCTTGACGCCTACCAGGCGTGCGGCGCGTGAAAGTGTGATGAGACGCGGCATAATCCCCTCCATGATCCTGCGGCTATTTTTCTGTGTACTCTAGCATATGTGATTTGCCAATGACTGCTGCGATATACTGCAGGTAACATGATTGAAATAATCACCGGCGACATCACCGGACTGGACGTCGATGCCATCGTGAATGCGGCCAATGGCACACTGCTTGGCGGTGGCGGCGTGGATGGTGCCATTCATGCGGCTGCCGGGCCGCTGTTACAGGATTACTGCCGTACACTGCACGGTTGCCTGACGGGCGAGGCCAAACTGACACCGGGTTTTGATCTGCCTGCACGCCGGGTTATTCATACGGTGGGGCCGGTATGGAAGGACGGAAATCACTATGAAGAGCCGCTCCTGAAGGCCTGTTACCGGAACAGTTTCGAGGTGGCCTTGCAGAATGGGGTGCGCTCGCTTGCCTTTCCGGCTATCAGCACCGGTGCCTATGGTTATCCCAAAGAACTGGCGGCCGCTATTGCCGTGTCCGCCATGCTGGATTACGAGGACCGTTTCGAGCGCATTATTGCCTGCTGCTTCAGTGATCGCGACACAGCGTTATACCAATCGGTATTGCAGGCATTGCGTACAGCGGAATAAAAAAATCTTCACGTCTGCGATTGCCTGTTATTGCAGCCAAACCTGCAGGTCCCGCGGCTGGCCGTGCAGATCAGGGTAAATGCGTGTCAGTTCGCCGGTATCGTGGACTCGATTGCCTTCATGGCGCCGCCGCGTCTGCAGTTTCCGGCAGAAACAGTACCGGATCGATGCGTGCATCATTCAGACTGACGCCCCAGTGCAGGTGCGGGCCGGTGACGCGGCCTGTCATGCCCACTTCACCGAGTTTCTCGCCGGTGACTACTGTTTGACCGGGGCTGACGTCGATCTTGCTCATATGGCAGTACATGGTGACCAGCCCCTGACCATGATCGAGCAGTACCGTGTTGCCGTTGAAGAAGAAGTCACCGGTGTCAAGCACGGTGCCGGGTGCCGGCGCTGTTATCGGGGCGCCTTCCGGGGCGGCGATATCCAGTCCGCTGTGTGGATTGCGTGCCTGTTCATTAAAAAAACGCCGCAGACCAAAGGGGCTGCTGGTCGGGCCGGCAACCGGTGGCTGGAATTCAATGACGACGTTCTCCCTGGGTGACCAGTGCCGCAGTGCCTTTTTAATCTGCTTCGATTCGCGCGTGATGCGTTCCATGTCGCGCTTTTCCGGGTTGACCTTGCGCTTGTCCTTGATGGTAATGTGCTGTTCCTCGTAGGACTTGTCTTCCACCTGGAAGCCCAGGTTCAGGGGCTTCCCCTGCAGGTCCGTCGCAGTAAGGAAGTGTCTGCCGGGTGTGGTTGCCAGTGGCAGGCCGACAATGGCGATGAGCCGGTCGTCGTTTGTTGTGACCAGGACTTTTTTGTCGCCGTAGCGTGCTGATGCCGGGTCGGTATTGGCGGGCAGCGTAATGACGGCAATGCCGCCGGGCACCGGGGTGGTGTCCAGGGGCAGTGCCTGGCCGAGCGTGGTCAACAGTGCAAGGGTGAGGAAGACAGGTAGACGTAACATCAATTTTGTACCGTAAACGTTGATTGAAAATATTTATTCATGCTGCTTGCTATCACAATATATAACAAAGTGTCCCTTCTCCCGCCGGGAGAGGGGGATGTGCCACGTTACTTCACGATTTTATCAACAGTACATAGCAAGCGCCCTCTGGCAAGGCGGGCCTCGATACGGTCACCAGCCTTTACGGCACTCGCCTGGTGCAGCACATGGGTATCAGTCTGCCGTGTGACGATGGCGTAACCGCGATCCAGGGTGGCCAGCGGGCTGATAGTGTCCAGTGATTTACAGGCCACTGCCAGTTGGCGCTGCCGGGTCTGCAGCAGACGGTTGATGGCAGCCTGCATGCGTTGCAGCAGCGCCTGGCGTTGCAGTTCGGTGCAGTTGATCTGGTGGGCCGGCGATGCCTGTTTGAGCCGTGCCAGCACCTCGTTAACAGAGTATTGCAACCTGTTGAAATATGAATGGATTGCAAGGCGTGTGCGTTGTTCAAGTTCATCAAGTCGCTGTGCCTGCTGGCGCAAATACTGACCCGGATGGCGCAGCTGCAGGCGCTGTTGCAGCCAGCGCAGACGCTTCCGGCTGTCAGCCAGGGTTTGCCGGATGTGGCGCAGCCCGCGTGTCTCCAGTGCGCCAAGCTGTACCAGCCACTCAGTCTGATCCGGGCTGACCAGTTCGGCTGCCGCCGAAGGAGTGGGGGCGCGCCGGTCGGCAACGAAATCCGCAATGGTAAAGTCGACCTCGTGGCCGACGGCGCTGATCAGCGGGATGCGGCAGGCGTGGATGGCGCGTGCCACGATTTCCTCGTTGAATGCCCACAGGTCTTCCAGTGAGCCACCACCGCGCGTCAGGATCAATACATCACATTCCTTGCGTGCGGCTGCGATCCCGACCATGGCGGCGATCTCCCTGCCGGCGTCCTTGCCCTGTACGGGGACTGGGTAGACAAGGACCGGAATCGCCGGGAATCTCCGCTTGAGAACGCTGAGTACGTCGCGGATGGCTGCGCCGCTGGGCGAGGTGATGACGCCGATGCGCGCCGGTAGTGTCGGCAATGCCTGCTTTGTATCGCTGGCAAAAAGACCCTCTTTTTCAAGTTTCAGCCTGAGGGCGTCAAATGCCTGCTGCAGTACGCCATCACCGGCTTCCTGCATGGTTTCGGCGATCAGCTGGTAGTCACCCCTGGGTTCGTACAGACTGATTTTGGCGCGCACCAGTACCTGCATGCCTTCTTGCGGGTTAAAGCGCAGCAACTGGTTGCGGCTGCTGAACATGGCGCCGCGTATCTGTGCCTTGCTGTCCTTGAGGGTGAAGTACAGGTGCCCGGAGGAGGGGCGGGCAATATTAGACAGTTCGCCCTCCAGCCAGATGCGGGCCAGGCCCTGTTCCAGCAATTTCCGTGCGGTCTGGTTCAGGCGGGAGACGGTGAAGACGTCACGCTCCGGGACCCGGGGGCTATTGTCCAGTGCTGATTCTGCCATGGGGGACAAGGATACACGGAATCGGGAGAAAAGGCCGGTGTACGGTTTACCGCGGTTGCGCCAGTCCCTATAATTGGCGCCCATTCTCACCTGGCGGAAACCCCGAAACCATGCGCATAACGCAGGAAGCTCTTACCTTTGATGACGTCCTGCTGCTGCCGGCACATTCCATCGTCTTGCCGCGCGATGTCAGCCTGCACAGCCAGCTGACCCGTGAGATCGAGCTGAGAATTCCGCTGCTCTCCGCTGCGATGGATACTGTCACGGAGTCCAGTCTGGCGATAGCGCTGGCCCAGGAAGGCGGCATTGGCATTATTCACAAGAATCTCACGGTCGAGGAGCAGGCTGTCGAGGTACAGCGGGTGAAGAAGTTCGAAAGTGGCGTGATCAAGGACCCGATTACGGTTTCATCGTCAACCAGCATTCGTGAGGTCATTGAGCTGACCCGCGCAAACAATATTTCCGGTGTGCCGGTCGTTGACGGTGACGACCTGGTGGGTATTGTGACCAGTCGTGACCGGCGTTTTGAAACGAACCTTGATCTGCCCGTGACCAAGGTCATGACGCCGAAGGACCGGCTGGTAACGGTTTCCGAGGGCGCCGGGAAGGAGGAGGTGATTGCGCTGCTGCACAAGCACCGGATCGAGCGTGTGCTGGTAGTCAACGACGGTTTCAAATTACGCGGCATGATTACGGTCAAGGATATCCAGAAATCCACTGACTACCCGAATGCCTGCAAGGACGAACAGGGACGGCTCAGGGTCGGTGCGGCTGTCGGTACCGGTGGTGATACCGAAGCGCGTATTGCAGCACTGGTCGCAGCCGGCGCAGACGTCATAATCGTCGATACGGCGCATGGGCATTCGCAGGGGGTTATCGACCGGGTGCGCTGGGTGAAGCAGCATTATCCTGATATGCAGGTGATCGGCGGCAATATTGCGACGGCGGCTGCCGCACGGGCGCTGGTGGAGGCCGGTGCTGATGCGGTCAAGGTGGGTATTGGCCCTGGTTCAATCTGTACGACACGCATTGTGGCCGGTATCGGCGTACCGCAGATTACGGCGGTAGCGAATGTCGCGGATGAGTTGCGCAAGGACGGTATCCCGTTAATTGCCGACGGCGGTATCCGTTACTCGGGTGACCTGGCCAAGGCGCTGGCAGCCGGTGCTTACTCGGTGATGATCGGCAGCATGCTGGCTGGTACTGAAGAGGCGCCGGGCGAAGTCGAACTCTATAAAGGTCGCTCCTACAAGGCGTATCGGGGCATGGGTTCCCTGGGCGCCATGAAGCAGGGTTCCAGCGACCGCTATTTCCAGGAAGGCGGCGAGCAGCACAAGCTGGTGCCGGAGGGCATCGAGGGCCGCGTTCCCTACAAGGGCTCGATGATTGCCATCCTGCACCAGTTGATGGGCGGGGTGCGTGCCAGCATGGGCTACACCGGTTGTGCCAGCATCGATGAAATGCGTACCAAACCTGAATTTATTCGCGTGACCAATGCGGGCATGAAGGAAAGTCATGTGCACGATGTCTCGATTACCAAGGAAGCACCGAATTACCGGGTGTGATGTACGTTCTTATCCCTGAGTCTCCAGAGAAAGGGCATAAAGGAATGCACTACTGGTGAGGTTCTGTTTCTTTCCCGCAGGAGCGGCGTCCTCGCCGCGATGCGCGCCGGGGACGGCGCTCCTGCAGTATGAATTTCTGCAATGATTGGGTTTATACAATAACGTGACTTCCAGTAACGACATTCATGCTCACCGACTCCTGATCCTGGATTTCGGTTCCCAGTACACGCAGTTGATCGCACGCCGCGTGCGCGAGATCGGGGTGTACTGTGAAATCTACCCCTACGATGTGGATGTCGATGCTATCCGTGCATTTGCACCCATGGGTATCATTCTCTCCGGTGGTCCGGAAACAGTCACCGGAGAGAATGCACCGCAGGCGCCAAAAGTCGTGTTTGCTGCCGGGGTGCCGTTGCTGGGCATCTGCTATGGCATGCAGACCATGGCGGCACAGCTGGGTGGTGCGGTCGAGAGCTCGTCACAGCATGAATATGGCTATGCGCAGGTGCGTGCCCGCGGGCATTCGCGGTTGCTGACGGATATCGAGGACCACACCACCGCGGACGGCTATGGCCTGCTGGATGTGTGGATGAGTCATGGCGATCGCGTGGTCGAACTGCCTCCCGGCTTCAAGGTCGCCGCCAGTACCGACAGTGCACCGATTGCTGCAATGGCAGACGACGAGCGTGCTTATTACGGCATCCAGTTTCATCCGGAAGTAACGCACACCCGCCAGGGTGGGCGTATTCTGCAGCGTTTTGTACTTGAAATCTGCGGCTGCCATGCCCTGTGGACCGCGGATCATATCGTTAGCAGCAGTATCCGCGATATCCGGACCCGGATCGGAGGCGGCAATGTCCTGCTGGGGCTGTCGGGGGGCGTCGACTCCTCGGTCGTGGCGGCCTTGTTACACAAGGCCATTGGAGACCAGCTTGTTTGTGTGTTCGTTGACAACGGCCTGCTGCGCTACCGGGAAGGTGACCAGGTCATGGCGACATTTGCCGAGCACATGGGGGTGCGCGTCATCCGTGTTGATGCCGAGGACCGATTTCTCGCTGCACTCGCAGGTGTGGATGAGCCGGAGCAGAAGCGCAAGATTATCGGCAATATGTTTATCGAGGTGTTCGAGGAAGAAGCCGGCAAGCTGCAGGGCGAGACCGACTGGCTGGCGCAGGGGACCATCTACCCGGATGTGATCGAGTCGGCTGGTGCCAGGACCGGCAAGGCGCACCTGATCAAGTCACATCATAATGTCGGCGGCCTGCCGGAGCACATGCGCATGCAGTTGTGCGAACCGCTGCGCGAATTATTCAAGGATGAAGTGCGCAAGCTGGGTGTAGAGCTGGGCTTGCCCTATGACATGGTGTATCGCCACCCGTTTCCCGGTCCGGGGCTGGGCGTGCGCATACTCGGCGAGGTAAAAAAGGCATATGCCGATACGCTGCGGCTGGCCGACCACATCTTTATCGAGGAATTGCGCCAGCACGACCTGTATGACACCGTCAGTCAGGCATTTACGGTATTTCTGCCGGTTAAATCTGTCGGTGTGACCGGTGACGGGCGGCGTTACTCACATGTGGTTGCATTGCGTGCCGTTGAGACCATTGACTTCATGACGGCACGCTGGGCGCATCTGCCCTACGAGTTTCTGGACCTGGTCTCCCGCCGCATCATCAATGAGGTGCCGGATATTTCCCGGGTAGCCTACGATATCTCCGGCAAGCCACCCGCCACGATTGAGTGGGAGTAGGGGGAATTCATAACACTTCGATATTTAATAGATTGAATCCTCTAATCAACAATATAATCTACATCATCAATGGTGTTTTTCATGGTATTTATTGCGTGTAGCAAGGCAGATAACATCGATACCATGATTAGGAAGATTGATGCTGGCATGGTATCAGCAATCCACATACCGGCTATTCCATTTCAAGAACCAGAGGCCCGAATTTTGCGGCTCTACAGAATCAGAGATGCTTCACCGGATCCATGTACTGATGGAGTACTCGTATAATCACGATGCTGCGAGCCTGTTTTTTGTAGTACAGAATATGGCTTTCGTAAGGGAAGCTGAGGAGCCCTTCAAAGAGTGTTTCGCGTGCCGTTCCAATGCCTGGATTTTCAGCAAGGAGTTGCGCACGCGTTTCCAGGACGTCAAGGTAGGTATTGGCCTGAGAGACGCCCCACTCCTGAACGGTATAGTCGATGATACCTTCAAGGTCACGTTCCGCTTTGTCCGTAAATTGGTAGCTAGGGCTACGCTTTGCCACGGCTTAGCCCAGAGTTAACCAGCTACCCGTTTTCGCATTTTGCCGATGACGGATTTGCCATCACTGACTTTTCCGGCCTGCAAGTCGGCGATACCTTGCTCGATGGACTGCTTCAGATGCGCCTCTTTCAGCGCCTCAAGCTGTGCATATTCATTTGCTGAGATCACCACGGCAACGGGTTTGCCATTACGGTTGATGCCAACAGGACCGTGTTGTGCGTTGATCAGTACCTCACCGAATTCGCGCTTGGCGTCACTGGCGTTGAGTATTTTCATGTCGCACCTTTATTGATTGAATTAATCACTTTGACCAAATTTTAGTCTTTACAACATGCCATGTCCAGCGACCGCTGACTGCGGCGGGTCGGCATCAAGATTGAGTGCTTCACGATCCCGCAAACTGGCGTAGACTCTCGAGAAACACAGTAACGCAAGGACGCGGATCATGCCCCACGTGGCGGCCAGGATGGCCACCCGGGACGAGGATGCTGGTCGTCACCAGCCTCACCGTCCCGAGCAGACACTTCTCTATCGGATCGTCGACGAGTATTACCCGGCATTCACGGCCCATCTGGCGGAGCAGGGCAGGGAGCTGCCGGGCTATGTACAACCTGAATTCGAGGACTACCTCCAATGCGGTCGGTTGGAACACGGCATTTTGCGGGTGCGCTGCGAATCGTGCCACGCTGAGCATATGGTGGCCTTCAGTTGCACCAACAGTAGGCGCTTTAGGCGAACGTAGGGGGGTGCCCAAGCTGCGGGGCGCGGCGCATGGTCGAGAGCGCGGCGCTGTTGGTCGACGAGGTATTGCCAGAGCAGCCCATTCGCCAGTGGGTGTTGAGCTTCCCGTTTCCATTGCGCTTTTTGTTCGCCAGCCGGCCCGAGATCATGGGGCGTGTTCTGGGCATCGTCTATCGCGCCATTGCCACGCACCTGGTCAAGAGAGCAGGCTGTAGCCAAGACACGGCCAGGATGGGTGCAGTCACCCTCATCCAGCGATTTGGTTCGGCACTGAACCTCAACATCCATTTTCATATGCTGTTCCCCGATGGAGTGTATGTCGATTGTCCCAATGGAGCAGCCCGGTTCCGTTGTGCCAAGGCGCTGACAAGCGCCGAACTCACCCAACTGGTGCACACCGCCGCCCACCGTGTTGGCCGCTTTCTGGAATGCCAGGGTCTGCTGGAAAGAGATATGGAGAACAGCTATTTGGCCTCGGATGCGGTGGACGATGATCCGATGACGCCACTGCTGGGGCATTCCATTACTTACCGCATTGCGGTCGGCCCACAGGCGGAGCGCAAAGTATTCACCCTGCAAAACCTGCCGGCCAGTGACGAGCTGTTTGATGATGGGGTAGGCAAGGTGGCCGGGTTCTCGCTGCACGCCGGGGTGGCGACCAGGGGCGATGAACAGCCAACAGACGCCTAACGGCGAGCGTCGATGAGCTGGGCCGCTTGTGGGAAGTAGAGGGTAAGTTTTCAGTGTTACAGGCTTCTTCTCAGCCGTATTCGGAGTGGATTGCATGGTTGCCGAGACAGTCAACAGCAATCAGAAGCTGTTGGACGTGGGTGAAAAGGGCTTTATTCTTCTTGTATGCAGCTGCGATTGACGGATGCGAGAAGGGGCTGCCGCGGCTAAAAAAAGACGGTATATACTTGCCATGCGCCTGAAATCACAAATCGAATGCAAAAGGAAACGATACCGTGCTTATGAAAACAACGCTGATCCATGCGGCCTTGTTCGTAGCAGTCCTTCTCACACCGCTGGCGGCAACCAGCGCCGATGAGAAACTCACTCCCGCCGAGGCGAAGGAAATTGCCAGGGAAGCGTTCCTGTGGGGCATGCATCCGATCGCGATCTATCATCTGCGCTACAACTTCGCGCAGAATGAACTGAACCCGCGCGCTGCGGGCATCAACCGCCTGAGTTGGTTTCGCGAACCCATGAAGGCCTTGCCGCGCGTCGCCACCACACCCAATGCCACCACGCTCTATGGCGTGGGCATGTTTGATCTGTCAAAGGAACCCGCGGTCATCATCGTCCCCGAAATCAAGGATCATTATTGGAGCGTCCACCTGCACGACAACTACTCGCGCTGGTGGCACATGATCGGCAGCCAGTTCAATGCGCCCGGCCCCGTCCGGCGCTTGCTGATCGGCCCGAACTGGAGCGGCAAGCTGCCCGACGGCTTCGTCGGGGCCGACATCGTGCAGTCCCAGTCGGACTTTGCCGGGGTGCTGGCACGCGTCGCCCTCACCGACGATACGGAGGAAGAGGTCCGGAATGTCAACGCCATCCAGGACCGCATCACGGCCATGTCGCTCAGCCAGTGGATTGCTGCCGGACGCAAGGAGGTGCGGGCGGAGGATGTGCCGC
>Ga0316194_10001070_pt1 | contig 18653 bp, 20 predicted proteins | sample CroRivsedime1_MG_FD_204936 | JGI IMG/M metagenome (GOLD analysis project Ga0316194, IMG submission 204936) | Coastal sediment microbial communities from Maine, United States - Cross River sediment 1 | ecosystem: Environmental > Aquatic > Marine > Coastal > Sediment | place: USA: Maine...
CCAGCTTTTCGAAGGCGTCCCTGGTCGCACCAGGTGACGACGACAGTTTGATGAAACTGTGTGAACCCATCATCGGTAAATCCGGGAAATGAACAGCCATCCGGAACTTCATCGGTAGCGCCTCCACGTCCGCGCCATCAACGATGATTTCATAGGGGAAGTAGGCAACTTTGCTGAATCCCTCGAAATCGACAATGGCCAACTGGTGTGCTTCATCAATGTCCTCATCATCGTCACTGGCTGCTTTCATGCCGACGCCAAAAACGGTCTGCTCTTTGCCCGGGATATCGATGCGATAAACCTGGCTCAAGGCGTCTCCTTCCACCGCGAGCCCTTCTTCCACCGCTGCGATGGCAGCCTCGTGGCTGTCAAAACTGCCCAGTTTCAGGGGGTCGTCGAAGTACGGCATCATGGGTTTGTAATGATACTTGGCCAGTTTTTTAGGCGTCATCTTCTTGTTCGCGCCAAAGGCTTGCTGGTTGCCCAGGGCCCCGCTCAACTGGTCATGAATGCTCTGCAGGTCTGCGTCCATACGGTAGGCATACTGGATATACAAAGGGTTGATGAAGGCCACTTCGGTTTTGCCGTCCCGTTCGCTAATACTGACACGCTGTCCGGCGCCGTATCCGCCGCGATCGGACTGCGCAGCCAGGTTTTTCAGTTCGTCGCTGGTAACCACCATCACGCGGGTGTTTTCCAGGGGTGAATACTGGCCTGCAATCTCGAAACCGGCTGCCTCGAGGGCGTCTGCTGTGATCGCAGACTGCTGATCCAGGCCGGTTTCATTCACGGAAGCGAGGACAAAGGGTTGGTAGCTGGTTTCAGCCATTGCTGATGCACAGATCAGCAAGGCGGGAAGTGCGAATAAAAAGAACCTGGTTTTCATCGGTAATTCCTTGGTGATAGATCAAGCGAATTACCAGCTTAGTCATATATTTACATCGTGTAATGATCTTTATTCGATTATTCTAATGTTTGTCGGCTTCATTTGATTTGGATCAAATATGGACAGAAAGCACCATTGGGAAAATGTCTATCAGCAAAAAAATGCCCGTGAGACCAGTTGGCACCAGGACATACCGCAGCCGTCCCTTTCCCTGATTCTCGAAGCGGTTCCGGACCGGGAAACGCCGGTCATCGATATCGGCGGGGGGGCTTCAGCGCTGACGGCTTGCCTGGCGGAACGTTGTTACAGCGACCTGACGGTTCTGGATGTCTCCGCAGCGGCTTTAACCCAGGCAAAACGCCTGCTTGGAGAAGCCGCGTCTGCAATTATCTGGCTGGCAACCGACGTGACGCATTTCAGCCCGACCAGGCAATATGGGCTGTGGCATGACCGGGCGGCCTTTCATTTTCTGACCGACCAACAGGAGCAACAGCGTTATGTTGAAGTCCTCAAGAAGGCCTTGCTGCCCGGGGGGCAGGTGGTGATCGCGGCTTTCAGCCCGCGGGGACCGACAAAATGCAGTGGCCTGGAAATCGTGCAATATGATGCCGCGCGATTGGCTGAAACCCTCGGGCCGGTGTTCCGGATTGAGGAAACACGGGAGGTTCTGCATGTAACGCCACTGGGGCGTGAGCAAAGTTTTAATTACTTCCGGTTGATCAAGATCGGTTGAGACCGATCATTTTCGGGGCGATTCAGGGTACAATTCATGCTGGGCTCCAAATTACCCATTACCTGCCTGAAGCACATGTAAAAGAATGAATACAGAAGCGCAAATCGACCCACGAAAAATGGCTACTGCGGCGCAGAAAGCCAGTGACCTGATGAAAACACTCGGACACAAGGACCGGTTAATGGTGCTGTGCCACCTGACCTCGGGAGAAAAATCAGTCGGTGAACTGGCCGGCCTGCTGGATATTCCCCAATCACCCCTGTCTCAGCACCTGGCCCGCATGCGCAAGGAATCACTGGTGAAAACCCGCAGAGAAGCACAAACCATTTACTACTCCATCGCCAGCGGCGAAGCAGAGCAGTTTGTTTCCCTGATGCACGATCTTTATTGCAGCGAGTAAATCGCAAGTAATCTGAATCCAGCCCTATCAACCCTTCAAAATGATCGGGATCAAGCCAATCAGGATTGATTTCTATCGCCAAACTATTTGTACATTAGAATGCCGTAATACTAATATGTACCAAAACTATCTAAATAAGCAGTTGACGGAGGCACCAAATGACCAAGAAATTCAACTGGTTCACGACCGCAGTTGTTGTGACCAGCCTGTGCGCAGCAACCAGCGCATATGCAACCAACGGCTATTACACTCATGGTAATGGAACCAAGAACAAGGCCATGGCCGGTTCTGGTATCGCATTGCCGGAAGACGCCATCGATATGGCCAACAACCCGGCGGTTGCCCCGTTTGTGGGCGACCAGCTGATTGTTGGTGCGGCCCTGTTCTCCCCAACGCGCAAATACGAAACCGGTGACAGTATCTTCAACGGTAATTTCGGCGCGTTCACCATCGGTCCCAACAAGATCAAGAGCGATAATTCCGTGTTCGTCATTCCTCACATTGCCAAGAGCTGGCAGTTGAGCAATGGCAATGCCTGGGGGCTTTCTTTTTACGGCCGTGGCGGCATGGATACCGAATGGAACGGCGGAACGGCTACTTTCGATCATGACCTTGACGGAGTACCAACAACTTTCGAGGGCACCTACGGCGCCGGCAAAGCGGGTGTCAACCTGAACCAGGCGTTTCTGGATATCACCTGGGCCAAACAGGTTAACGACCAGTTTTCTTTTGGTGTTTCAGCGGTGCTGGTGGCCCAGACTTTCAAGGCTTTCGGCGTCGGCAATTTCGCCCCTTACACCGAGACTTTTGCAGCCAGTGGCGGCACGATGATGCCCGACTCGCTGTCGAATAACGGTACCGACTGGTCGTGGGGCGCCGGATTCAAAATCGGTATGCATGCGCCGCTTTCAGACAAAGTCAGCCTGGGCCTGATGTACCAATCCAAGATCTGGATGAACGAGTTCGACGATTATTCGGATCTGTTCGCGGAGCAGGGTGATTTTGATATTCCTGCAAATCTGAAGTTTGGCGTTACCTTCCATGCCAGTGAAACGCTGGATCTCAATTTTGACATCGAACAGATCTGGTACAGCGATGTGGATTCTGTTGCCAACCCGATCCAGAATCTTTTTGCCTGCCCGACCGCGATGCAAGGTGGCATGGACTTGAGCTCTTGCCTCGGCGGCGACAATGGCGGCGGCTTCGGCTGGGACGACATGACCGTCTTCAAGGCGGGCGCCCGGTGGGAAGTCGGAGAGGACTGGACCTGGCGGTTTGGTTACAGCTACGGCAAACAGCCTATCGATGACGACCAGATGACCTTCAATATCCTGGCGCCGGCCGTGGTGCAGTCACACTTCACCGCCGGTTTCACGCTGGAACGTACACCCGGAAGGCAGTTCAACATGGCGGTTATGTACGCACCCAACAAGAGTCAGACCGGTCCGCAGAATTTCGATGGACCGCCTGACCTGGCGCAGACCGTGAAATGGGAAATGTACCAGTGGGAAGTAGAAGCGAGCTACAGCTGGCGCTTCTGAACCACGGTAAAACAGCACGATAAAAAATGGCCAGCTTTCGCTGGCCATTTTCTTTTCGCTCAAACGAAACTATTTTTTGCGGATCAGGAAGGTATATACACCGCCTTCTTCGCTGTGCTCCAGGAGTTCGTTCCCCGTGGTGCGTGAAAACGCCTGGAAATCGGCTACTGAGCCGGGGTCCGTCGACAACACTTCGAGCGTGCCGCCTTCGGGTACTTCTTTCAGCGCTTTCTTGGCCTTGAGAATGGGGAGCGGACAGTTCAGTCCTTTTGCGTCGAGTACTTTGTCAGCCATGCTGGTTTCCTTTTTTAATAACCGTCTGAAAAAACCCGGTCTAGATAAACAAATTAATATGAGACTGTGTCGCTACTTCGATATAAGTGGCAGCGCCGCCCACTTCAATACCGTCGATCATCTGGTCTGCCTGGTAATCGAAAAGATCCATCGTCATCTGGCAACCGATCATCCGGACATCTGCCTCTATTGCAAGATCGCGGAGGTCTTCAACCGAAGCCACGCCATTTTTCTTGATCAGGTTTTTCATCATCTTGGAGGCCATTGCATCGACTCCGGGAATGGCGGCGACGATGTTGGGCATGACCATGTGGCCACCCATCATCGGCATCTTCATCGCAGCGTTGCCCAGCGGGGTGACTTTCAAGTCCATTTTCTTGAGCAGCAGAGGCAGCCCATAGAAGGTAAAAAACATCGTGACCTCAAGGCCCATGGCGGCTGCGGTCGTGCCAAGAATAAAGGGTGGATAAGCCCAGTCCAGGCTGCCCTTGGTAACGATGATAGACATGGTGTTCGGGTCGATGGCGTTGGCGCCTGTCTCTTCTGACATGGTCGTATGACCTCCGGAAAAAGTGGAGAATTTGAATCCCCAATTATATACAGTTTTCATTTATTAGTAAAATCGAATACTATGGATCGCCTATGAGTTTTGACCCCTCCAAAGCCCTTTTCGTTGGCAGTGACGTCTACCGCCAGGCGGCTTTTGGCAAACATCACCCGCTGTCGATCATTCGCGTTTCGGGCGTCGTCGATGTCTGTGAAATGCTGAGCTGGTTCGAGCGCGAACAATTTCGGGAAAGCCCGCAGGCGACTGAGTCACAGTTGAAGGAATTCCATGACCCGGACTACGTGGATGCGCTTGTTTGCGCAGACATCAGGGGCAGCGTCGACAAGGAAACCCGAGAAAAGTATCGCCTGGGGACGATGGAGAACCCCTTGTTTCCGGGTTTGTTCAAGCGGGCCTCCACCGCGGTTGGGGGTTCGATACTGGCTTCCGAGTTGGCGATGGATGAACGCGTTGTTTTTCATCCGTCCGGTGGAACGCACCATGGCCGGGCGGGACGCGCCAGCGGGTTTTGTTACTTCAATGATCCGGTATTCGCCATACAGACTTTTCTGGCGCGCGGTATTGAGCGTGTACTTTACGTCGACCTGGACGCACACCACGGTGATGGCGTGCAGGATGCGTTCAGCAATGACCCGCGGGTTCTCACCGTTTCCATACACGAGGAAAAACGCTGGCCTTATTCCGGCCTGGTAGAGGACCGGGCTGCCGGCGCGGCACGGAACCTGCCGGTCCCCCGCGGGTTCAATGACAGTGAACTGGACTTTCTGATCGAGCAGGCTGTTATACCGCTGGCCGAACAGTTCAAGCCGGGCGCGCTGGTCATAACCTGTGGAGCAGATCCGCTGGAGGGTGATCCGCTTTCACGCCTGTCGCTCAGTAACAGCGGGCTTTGGCTGGCCGTGGAAAAGCTGACCAAACTGACCCGGCGCACGGTAGTGCTGGGAGGCGGCGGTTATAATCCCTGGACGGTGGTGCGATGCTGGAGCGGGTTGTGGGGCAAATTGAGCGGAAAGGAATTTCCCCCGGTTTTGCCGGAACCCGTGCGCAGATTTCTTGCCAGCCTGGAGAGTGACCTGGTAGACGAGGATGAAGTGCCCGAACACTGGATCAACACGCTGGCGGATGAGCCCAATTTCGGCCCGGTACGGGCGGAAATCGAGAGGCTGCCCGAACTCGTGTTGCATTGACTATAATCTGGAACTGACATGACATGGCTTGAATCCCTGAAAGGAATAGAAGACCTGGAAGACGCGACTTTTGATCCTGCCCTGGTGGCGGAGATGGAGCGTCTCGCGCCCTCCAGCGCTCAGCGGATGGTGCGGTTTTCGACACCCACGTTCAAGGAATACGAAAGTTCGGAACTGCAAAGTTGCGGTAAGAACAGTTTTCCCGCGTTTTCCATCACGGCCGGCGGCTGTGCACTGATGTGCGACCATTGTGAAGCCAAGATCCTTGAGCCGATGATCCCGGCAGTCAAACCCGAAATACTTGACCGGAAAGTTCGCGACCTGATCGAAACAGAGAATTTGCAGGGGTTTCTGCTGTCTGGAGGTTCTAACAAGCGCAACGAAATCCGTTATTCACGCTTCTACCCCGTCATCGAGCAGTTAAAGCGTGATTTCCCACAACTGAGGGTGGCCATTCACACCGCCCTGACAGACGAGGCCGGAGCCCGGGAAATGGAATCGGCAGGCGTGGATGTGGCGATGCTGGATATCATTGGCGCAGAAAAGACGATTCGCGAGGTCTATCACCTGGACCGGCCGGTGGAAGATTTTGAGGCAACCGTGGCGGCCTTGTGTGCGACCTCGATGCAAATTTCACCGCATATCGTGATCGGATTGCATTATGGCCGGATTCTCGGTGAAGAAAATGCACTCGATATACTGAGCCGATACGATACCAAGGCGCTGGTGCTGGTGGTCATCATGCCGTTTTATGCCAAGCCGGGCACCTTTGTCACACCGGATACCGCGGATGTCGGGCGCATTTTCCTGGAAGCCCGCCAGCGTTTACCGGACCGCCAGGTACTGCTGGGCTGTGCCAGGCCGCCCGGCATGCACAAACGCATAACCGATGCCTATGCCGTGATGGCCGGGCTTGATGGCATCGCGTTTCCTGCCGATGGCGCGGTGGCGGTAGCGGACATGACGGGAAGACCTTTTCACCAGGCGCATGCCTGTTGTTCGATCAAGCTGGGCGAAACCAGCGCCAGCAGTGGAATAGCGACCCTGGCCCGCAGCAGTTGCGCGGCCTGAACAGGCAACACCGGAGATAGCAATGAGTTGTGTAAAAACAGAAGGAGCGCAACCGGCGGAGAAAGGACGCGACGGGCTCGATTTCAACCCCTACGAGATGATGGAGCCGCGCCTGCCGGGTAAAACACCGAAAGAAAAGAAGAACGGCGCTCCGGTCAAATCGCATGATGTTGAACCGCAGGGCGTGTACCGCCCGGATTACAATATCCTGACGCCGCATATGCGCTCTCCTGAGTATGTGCAAATGTCCACGGCAGCCGCGATTACGCTGGGTGTGACGACCGGGCGGATGTACCGCTGTTCCTGCACCCGCTGCCTGAACCTGCTGCTGACCTACCCGGAGGGCTGCCGGGCCAATTGCGCCTATTGCGGCCTGGCCAGGCACCGGGAGGCAGAGCGCGATTATGCCGACCGGAATTTCATTCGCGTCGACTGGCCGGCGGTTCCGATGGACGTGATCATCGACAAAGTAGCGGCGGATGGTGAAAACAGCCCTTTCCACCGGATGTGCATATCAATGATCACGCATCCCCGCTCCGATGCCGACACGGTGGCTGTGCTGAAGAAGTGGACCGACCGTATCGATCCCGGGACGATTCCGGTTTCCATCCTTTCCAACCCGACTACCATGGGTCGCCAGGACGTGCAGAACCTGAAAGACCTGGGCGCTGATATTTTCACCGTGGCGCTGGATGCCGCGACGCCCGAGCTGTTCGACCGGACCCGGGGTAAGGGTGTGCAGTCGCCCCACAAATGGGACAAGTACTGGGAGGTTCTGCTGGATGCACGCGATATTTTCGGACCGCAGAAGTTTGGCGTCCACATCATCGCCGGCATGGGTGAAACCGAGCATGACATTCTCAGCCTGGTTCAGCGAATCGTTGACCTGGGCGGCCATAATCACATGTTCTGCTTCTTCCCCGAAGAAGGCTCGCTGATGGATCACCTGCCCGCCACGCCGCGCGATCAGTGGCGCCGCGTGCAACTCGGACGTTACCTGATGGATTATTGCGACGCCCGGATTGATCAGATGAAGTTTGACGAGCAAGGCCGCCTGGTTGATTTTGGCCTGCCCGAAGGCGAACTGGATGACATCATCAATAGCGGTCTGCCGTTTCGGACCTCGGGCTGCCCTGGTAAATTCCAGGACGATATTTCCGCGTGTGATCGGCCCTATGGTGATTCGCCGCCCAGCGACATCGCCAGCTATCCCTTCCAGCCGGAGAAAAAAGACATCAGGAAAATTCGCAAGCAGCTGGATATACCGCACCGGCTGACCTGAAGGTCAAGGCGGCGTACAAATCATGACGGCGTACTTTCGCGTACTGGATACCGGCATCCTGGAAGGGCGCCTGAACATCGCCATCGGCCAGGCTATTGTAGAGGCCCATCAGCAGGGACAGGTACCCGATACCCTGCGTTTCCTGCGGTTCCCGCCGACGGCGCTGATCGGCCGTCACCAGGCCCTGGCACAGGAAGTCGACCTGGAGTACTGCCGGAAAAACGACATCGGGGTGGTCCGTCGGATAACCGGTGGCGGTGCTATTTTCATGGAACCGGGCCTGCTGGGCTGGGAATTGGCCTTTCACCGCCGCACACTGGGTGTTAAGTATTTGCCGGATCTCACGCGAGAGATTTGTGAGGCCGCCGCCGAGGGTATCAGCCGGCTGGGGGTTGCAGCACGCTTCCGGCCACGAAACGATATCGAAGTAGATGGGCGCAAAATCAGTGGAACTGGTGGTTTTTTCGACGGAGATACGCTCTTTTTCCAGGGTACGGTGCTGGTTGACATGAATCCGCAGGAAATGATCGCGGCGCTGCGGGTCCCACAGGCCAAGCTGGCCAGGCATAAACTTGATTCCGCGGCGCAGAGAGTGGTTACCCTGCGCGAGTTGCTGGGCGATCAAACGCCGGAGCTGGAGGAAATCCAGCAGGCATTGACCGAAGCGTTTTCCGGCCGGTTCGGCCTGGCGATGCAGCCCGGTGAGCTGACTCCGTCGGAACGGGACAATGCACAGGAGTTGCTGCGGACAGAAATAGGCACTGAAGACTTTGTCGGCGAAATCGATGAACCCGCAAAGGCGAGGGGGGATTTACAGGGCAGCTTCATGAGTCCTGGCGGATCCATCAGGACTTACCTGCGCCTGGAAGGGCCGGCGCAGAACAGGATACGAGCGGCCCTGATCACCGGAGATTTCTTCGTAACACCCCCCAGGCTTGTTTATGATCTTGAATCCCGCTTGCGCGGTGTTTATCTCAACGAGGTCGCCCAGGTCGTGAGTGAGTTTTTCCGGCAGTCGAATCACGAGGTATTGTCCGTATCCCCGGACGATTTTGTCGCCTCTATAGAAAATGCGTTGGCCAGCGAATGAACCTGGTTAACGTCATCCAGCATACATCGGCAGATTACCTGGGCCTGATGGAAGACCATCTGGAAGGGCGGCGAATACGCTTCAAGTATTTTCGACCGTTTACCGAACAGGGAACGGTGCCGCAAGCGGGAGACCTGTGCGACGCACTGTTCCTGATGGGCGGCGGGCCCTGGGGCAGTGCCGGCGCACGCGACGTTCCCACCCTGGCGCCCGAAATACGGCTGGTCCGGAATATGCTGGACCAGGGTAAACCGGTTCTGGGCATCGGATTGGGCGCGCAGGTGCTGGCCATAGCCTCGGGCGGAAGCTCCGAGCCTGCACCGCTGGAGTTCTGTGTCGGCCATGCGCAGCGTCTGCAGGATGACGCCCTGGCCGGGTTCATGCCCGAGCGCTTTCCGCAGGTCAGTTACATGCGGGACCGGCCCATTCCACCTGCTGAAGCCCGAATATTGGCCGAAGACGCTGCTGGCAACCCGGCCGTCTTCCTGGTCGGAAAGAACGCCCTTGGCTTCACCGGCCACCCGGGATTCAAAACGGCAATGGCGGAAGACCTGATCATGGAGTTTGAAGAGGCCCCGGAGAATCCTGCACCATTACTGGAGCGTTTACAGAGAATGTCGAAGGAAATCGAGGATGCCCTGGTTCCTCTCATGACGGGGATCATCAAGATAACCGGTTTGATGCAAACCCGGCATCGCATACCGCTAGAATTGAAAGGCTAACTCTGAGTAAACGTTATATTCTGGATTATTAAATTAGATTAACGTAATATTATTCGTTCACGTAAAAAGGCAGGATCTGACAATGGCAGAAAAACTCATCATCGTGATGGCCAACACCGACACCCGCAACGGCGAGGAACTCGGCGCCCCCATTCTCCAGGCAACCGTGGCCGCCGCCATGGAATACGAAGTCGACGTGATTTGCACGGCAACTTCCGGACGCCTGATGAGAAAAGGTGTGGCTGAAAACCTGTTCGTTAAGGAAGGATCTCCAAAATCCGTCTATGATTTCATTAAGGACGCGCATGAAGCCGGCGCAAAATTCTATTGTTGTTCGCCCAACCTGGATCTGTTCGACATGACAACCGACGACCTGATCCCGGAATGCGAAGGCATCGTGGGTGGCGCGCACCTGATCGAAGAAGTCATGGAAGAAGACTGCAAAGTTTTAACCTACTGATAACCGCACCGGGAGAACCATGTCGCACGCCCATTCAAGCAGAATACAAGAGTTCATCGGTGATCCGGTTTCCGACAGTCCTGTCGTTAACCGCGAAACGATGGAAGAAATTTTCCAGGACATCCAGGCGGACATCCGTTACGACCACGAGCTTAATGGCTGTCTGAACTGCGGCATCTGCACAGCGACCTGCCCGGCTGCGCATTATTACGATTTCAGTCCCCGCGAGATCGTCCAGTTGCTGTGGACGGAGAATCTCGAAGGCATTTACGATGCCATGCAGGAAAAAATCTGGGCTTGCGCCCAGTGCTACACCTGCGCCGCGCGTTGCCCGTTTGAAAATTCTCCCGGCGGACTGGTCATGCTGATGCGCGAAGCTGCCATCAAGCACGGCATGGAATCGGCCAAGAATGTCCTGCGGCCTTTCAGCCGGGTTATGCTGAAGCTGATTTCTACCGGCAACCAGCTGTCACCGGACATGATCAACGCGGACGGCTTTCCTGACTGGGGCCCGAATATCTCCAAGGTCGATGCGCCGTTGAAGGTCCTGCGCCAGGCAATCCCGATGCCTACCCTTAACACCACGGCTACTGCCTGGGAGGTCAATCTCACGACCTCCGTCGAGTTGTACACGATCTGGGAGGAAACCGGGGTGCTGGATCAACTCGAAACTATCGATGAAAACCTCTACGACGTCATCCTGGACATCATGGATGAGAAACGTGAAGACCTCGAAGACTGGGAGGACGAGCAAGATGAGTAATGACGAACGGTTTACCGGGCATGGTCCCGAGTGGCGCGACTCCAACCTGAGCCCCAAAGATGCGCAGACCGCAACCGCCTGGGTAGAGCAGGTCATCAACAAGCGCTCCATGGAAGTCAACAAGGACCGTGTTGAAGATGTCCGCGATGCCATGTGGGAGCTGGAAAAAGAGGGTGAAATCGTCGTCCATAAAATAGGTGACGAACACCAACCCCGGATTGCCAAGACCATCTACGGCTGGGACAAGAAGGTTCCCACCACGCAGCTATGGCACCACAAATCCTGTGGACAGTGCGGCAATATCCCGGGTTACCCGGCCTCCTTGTTGTGGCTGATGAACGAGATGGACATCAAGTATCTGGACGAGACCGACCAGACGTCCTGCACGGCCTGGAACTATCACGGCTCGGGTATCGGCAATATTGAAAGCCTGGCTGCCGTGTTCCTGCGTAATTTCCACCAGGCCTACGTATCGGCCCGGGCGCAGGGTTTGCCTGATGGTTACTTTTACCCGCTGGTCCATTGCGGCACGTCTTTTGGCAATTACAAGGAAGTTCGCGCTTACCTGCTGCACTCGGCAGAGTTGCGCGAAAAGGTGAAAAAAATTCTCGGCAAGCTGGGGCGCCTGGTCGACGGTAAACTGCTGATCCCCGAAGAAATCGTCCACTATTCCGAGTGGGTTCACATGATGCGCGACGATATTGCCCAGCGTCAGACCATTGATGTCAGCAATATCCGCTCAACCATCCACCCGGCTTGCCACGTTTATAAGATGGTGCCCCAGGATGCGATTTACGACGACAACATTCTCGGTGGTAACCGCGTGGCGGTCTCTACCGGGATCATGGAGGCTCTCGGAACCCAGGTTATCGACTATTCCACCTGGTACGACTGCTGTGGTTTCGGATTCCGGCACATTATTTCTGAGCGTGAGTTCACGCGCTCATTCGCACTGGACCGCAAAATCAAGGTGGCGGTCGAAGAAGCCAATGCCGATGTCATGATCGGCCACGACACGGGCTGCATTACCACGCTGGACAAGAATCAGTGGATCGGTAAGGCGGCCGGCAAGGACTTCAGCCTGCCGGTTCTGGCCGATATCCAGTTCGCCGCCCTGGCTTGTGGTGCGCATCCTTACAAGATTGTTCAATCCCACTGGCATGCATCGGCAACCGAAACGCTGATGGAGAAAATGGGCATTGACTGGCAGGCCAAGAAGGCAGAATTCGAGGTCTACCTGAAACAGGTGGAGGCAGGTAATTACGACAGCCTCTACGATCCACGCCTGGCCATCACCTCCGGGCCCGGGTTTGAACCGGTTAAACAAATCGCCAACACAGAACAGAGCTGAATATCATGTCAAAACCAATCCTGATCGTAGGGGGCGGACCGGCTGGTCTGGCCGCAGCACACTCACTGGCCACCTTTGGGCAGGCATGCATCCTGGTTGAGAAAGAGGACCGACTGGGCGGTGCGCCGATTCTTGAAGGTTACGCCAAGCTGGTACCTTCCGGTGAATGGGCCAGGGATGCCATCGGCGGCATGGTTGACCGCGCCGCAGGGCATGAACTGGTCGATGTCAAGACGGAAACCACGGTGACTTCTTTCACCGGCGAGATGGGTGATTTCACTGCGGTTCTCTCCAACGGGGACTCCGTTGATGTGTCCGCGGCGATCCTGTGCACAGGTTTCACCCACTTCGATTCCGCCAACAAGCCTGAATGGGGTTTTGGCACTTATCCTGACGTCGTAACGACCACCCAGGTCGAGCAGATGATTTCCTCGGGCAACGGTGTCCGCTGTCTGTCAGATGGTCGCAAACCCAAACGAGTTGCAATCTTGCTCTGCGTGGGCTCACGTGACCGCCAGATTGGCCGGGAGTGGTGCTCCAAGATCTGTTGCACGGTATCAGCCAACATGGCCATGGAGATCCGTGAAGAACTGCCGGATTGCCACGTCTATATTTACTACATGGATATTCGTACTTTCGGCCTGTATGAGACCAAGTACTACTGGAAGAGCCAGGAGGAATTCAAGGTCAAGTACATCAAGGCGCGTATCGCCGAGGTAACCTCGGATGGCGAAAAGTTGATCGTCAAGGGCGAGGACACACTGGTGAAGCGTCCGATCACGATTCCTTTCGACATGGTGGTCCACGCTATTGGTATGGATCCCAATGTTGATAACCCGCAGCTTTCAGAGGTTTTTGGCGTGGACCTGGAACCCCATGGTTACGTAGACAAGGCGAATAGCTACAGCGCTTCCGGCCTGACCAACAAGAACGGCGTCTTCGTTGCCGGCAGCGCGACTGGACCGGAAACCATTGACGATTCCATCGCGCAGGGCAAGGCTGCGGCGATGGCCGTGCTGGAGCAACGACAACTGTCAGCCCGGCTGGTCGGCTAAACGAGGCGGCCGGTGGCATCTCTTTTCCGCTCCCTTCAACCCAGCAAGCCTGCCGAGCTTGAGCGGCCCCGGCTGGATTTGAGTGGCCCGCTGCTGACCCGGGCGTTTGAAACTGTGGTTCAGGGTACCGATGAGCAGGGCGGCATTGAATATTGGACCGATGCGCTGAAACTGAAGAGCGGGATGTTTCAGCAAGCCCTTGGCCAGGGGCACCCGGGGGATTTGCCGCTGGAGACGTTTAAAGGCTTGTGTGCGTTCATGGCCAGTGTGCGCCGCCGGATTGCCCCCTATCTTGAACAGCCCGCCTGGGATGAGCTGGTCGAGGCAATCGTCGGCTTGCTCGATGGTGCGAAAGACACTTCGACCACGGATGCCCGGATCGCGGCATTCTGCGCCCGTTTTCCGCAGGACAAGAAACACCGCTGGGTGCGCGACCTGGCCGCCGAGATCCTGCACAACGTCGATCCGGAACGCTATCCATTGATGCTGCGCTGGGTGTGGGACCGTAAGGCCAACACCGGTGTGATCCGTGAAATCTGGTTCGATGACGAAGTAGACAACATCACGATCAAGGTAGACGACGGTTACGCCACCTACCTGATGTTGCGTGAGGAGCTCAGCCAGTTTCTGAGTGACAATGGCGTGTTCCGCGACGTGATCTGGTACGTGGACCTGCTCAGCGCCAAGATTTATGCCGACTATATCGCTGCCCAGGGCGGCGTCTATCTGCGAGCAGATTTTTCCCATCCCGGCGACCCGATGGAACATACCCGCAGGCTGCTGGGACTGGACGGCGTCAAAGCCGGCAGCGGCCGCACCCGTTTGAAAGCCATCAATGGAGAGGCTTTCGTAATTGACGACAAGAACTTGCTGGAATAAACAATGCCCATTCATGAAAAATCCCTGATCCGTCCCGAGAACCTGAAGGTTCAGGAAAACATCGAACTCGAAGGTATCGATGTTTCCGGCCACTGGAGCACGTTTATCGAGAGCCGGGTAGTCACCGACTACAACGAGGCGATGGAAGAAGAAATCGCGGCTCTGCCGGGGGGTGAATTCATTCACCGCTGCTGGCAATGCGGTTCCTGCACCAACTCATGCACCGTGAACGCGATCAATGCCGATTTTAATCCCCGTTACTGGATTTACCTGATCCGGACGGGCATGGAGTCAGAACTGCTGCGTGACAAGGACATCATCTGGCAATGTGTCTCGTGCAACAAATGCACCTATGCCTGCCCCAGGGATGTCGTACCGGAGGGTGTCATGAAAGCTACTGCTCACTGGCTGGAACTAAAGGGTCACACGCCGAAATCACACTCGACCATCTTCGACGAAATCTTCAGTGAACAGGTCATCGAAACCGGCAAAATCGAGGATGGCAGGACCATCAGGCGTTACTTCAAGCAAACGGGTCAGGCCCTGCGGCAACCGTGGCTGGAAGAGATGGTCAAACGCCTGCTGCGCAACCTGCCCATCGGAATGCTGACGCGTATGGGGCTGGCGAATTTCATCACGCCCAAAACCGCTGGCTGGTCAGGCGCCCGTGACGCCATCAAGGAATATGTCTCTGAACAGGAAGCACATCATCGCAAAGTGCTGGGTCTGGATGACCTGGTCAAGGCTGCCGAGAACGAATTATGAAAAAGTCTGACAAGAAAGAGAAATACCAGGAGGTCGCCTACTATCCCGGCTGTGCGCTGGAGGGTAGTGGTCATGCCTACAACCGTTCAACCAAGGCTCTGGGTGAAAAACTCGGCCTGAAACTGAAGGAAGTGGACAACTGGAATTGCTGCGGCGCGATGGAAGTGAAAAACATCGATCCGAAACTCCAGACCTACCTCTCGTCACGGGTCATGTCGACGGCGGCCAACAAGATGAAAATGGACGTGGTGATGGCACCCTGTAACGGGTGTTATCACAACCTGAAAAAGGCGGAATACGACCTGGAAAACGACCAGGACTCGCGTGACGTCGTCGATCGGTTGTCAAAAAAGGCCGGGCATGAGACATACCAGGCGGGCCAGGTAGAAACGATCCATGCGCTGGACTGGGTCAAGGATACGATTGGCGAGGAAGGCCTGAAAGAGCGCGTCAAAAATTCGCTGGAAGGCATCAAGATTGCCAACTACTACGGCTGCATGTACACGCGTCCCCGGCACATCTTTCCGGAAAAAGACGCCGGTCCCGGCAGCGAATCTACCTCCAAACCCCACTTCATGGACGATTTGCTGGATGCTGCGGGCGCAGAGAACGTTGATTTCCCACTGAAGACTGCATGCTGCGGAGGTGCGCATACCCTGTCGGACAGTGATACCTCGACCCGGCTGGTCAGCAATATCCTGCAGACCGCCGAGGCAGCCGGAGCAGAGGTTATTGCGACGGAATGCCCGACCTGCCACAGCGGCCTGGAAATGCACCAGATTCGCGCCGAGAAAACACTGGGCATCAAGACCAACGTCAAGATCATTTACTTCACCCAGCTACTGGGCATGGCGCTGGGCCTGAAACCGAAGAAAGTGGGCTTGCACGAAAACGTATCGGATTCGTTTGATTTCGTGAAGAAGAAAGGTCTGGCCTGATGGAACTGAGCGAAATCGGCCAGCGGCTGGATACGCTGATCGCCCAGCCGCCAGCGCCCGAGGACGCCCCCGAACTGTTGTCGCTCGGAGAGAAAACCCTGGAACATTGGGTGATCGCGAAGGGCAGGGAACCCACCGATGACCTGCGCGAAGGGTTCCGGCTGCTTGCTTTGCATCGCCAGGGGGCAGACAAGGATCCCAGCTTTAATGCCTGCAGGGAGACCTGCAGGGAATTGGTCTATCACTACAATCTTCTGACACTGCCATCTGAGCAGGGCCCATCCGGGCAACAGGCACGGATGATGGCAATGGTGGCCAACCATCTGTTCCTGTTCATCAGCGGCAAGATGGAAACCGAACAACTGGGTGTTTTTTGCTGTGCGTCAAAACCTCTGCGGGAAACAGTTGACGTGAAGGGCAATGCCCATTAGAAAGTAAGACTGATTATTCAAGGAGACCCTGACTATGCCAACTGTACGAGGATGCAATCTTCCGGACAATTTGTTGTACGACGTTGAGAATCACACTTGGTTTACTGAGGTCGGGGACGGTTCGGTCAGAATCGGTATGACGACCATTGCCACGGCCATGGCCGGACAGTTGGTAGCATTCACGCCCAAGAAAATCGGCCGCAAGGTCCGGGCCGGGCGTTCCTGCGCCACAGTTGAATCGGGCAAGTGGGTCGGTCCCGCCAAGTCAGCGGCAGGCGGCGAAGTGATTGGAGTGAACGAAGCCATGCTCAGTAATCCCAGCATGGCCAACGAAGATCCCTACTCGGCCTGGATGGTTCAGTTGCAGCCGGAAGACTGGGACAGCGTCAAGGCTACCCTTACCCCTGGCAGTGATGTGGCCGGTCCCTACGAAGCGAAGATGGACTCGGAGGGCTTCGAAGGCTGCGGTTAGTCGACGTGGGTGTATCATGGGAGTATGAAAGTTTACTCCGCGATGGATCCTCTGACCGGTGAAATCAGCTACACCGACAGGAAACGTTATCTCTGGCTGTTATCGGTTCTGTTTCCGCTGATTCCGCTCGTCGGCATGGGCCTGATGCTCTGGACCGGTCAGCAGTGGACGTTGTGGATTCCGCTGATCTTCGTCTATGCCGGCATTCCCCTGCTGGATTACCTGTTCCCGAACGATCAAAGCAATCCGCCCGAACAGGTTGTCCCAGAGCTGGAGGCTGATCCTTACTACCGTTGGCTCAACCATCTTACGGTGCCACTTCACTTCGTCATCCTGTTCACGGGTGCCTGGTTTGCAGCCAGCCAGGACCTGGGCATTTCCGGATTACTGGCGCTCAGCTTGATTGTCGGTGCGATCAGCGGCTATGGCATCAATACCGGTCACGAACTGGGACACAAGAAAGAACCGGCGGATCGTCTCGCTGCCAGGGTCGTGCTGGCGGTCCCGTTTTATGGTCATTTTTCAATGGAGCACAATGTCGGGCATCATGCCGAGGTGGCAACGCCCGAAGACAGCGCCAGTGCGCGCTTCGGTGAGAGCATTTACCGGTTTGCGCTGCGTGAAATCCCGGGAGGGCTCCGCAGGGGCTGGCGGCTGGAAGGTGAGCGATTGCAGCGCCGTGGTTTCAAACAATGGAGCTGGCGCAATGAAATCCTGCAATCCTATGCACTTTCGCTGGTGCTGTACGGCGGTCTGATATACCTGTTCGGGGCAGGCATTTTGCCGTTTTTACTGATCCAGCTGGCCTTTGCCTGGTGGCAGCTGACCAGTGCGAACTACATCGAACATTACGGCTTGCTGCGGGCGAAAGGCAAAGATGGACGTTATGAACGATGCCAGCCACATCATTCCTGGAACGCCAATCACCTGGCGTCCAACCTGGTGACCTTTCACCTGGAGCGTCATTCAGATCACCACGCGTTTGCGGCCCGGCGTTACCAGTCATTGCGACATTTTGATGATGTTCCGCAACTGCCCAGTGGCTATTTCGGCATGTTCATTCTGGCCTATGTACCGTTTCTGTGGCGCAGGGTAATGGACCCCAGAGTACTCGAACTGGTCGATGGTGACATCGACCGGGTTAACACCGGGCAAGTGTCCGGCGCTTAGGAGTTTACGCTCACTTTTGGTACTGAAAAGAACTTCAGTTCCTCCAGTTCCCGGTTGAGTAGATGTTCCTCCGGCGCCTGCTCGGCTGCCAGCTCCTCCGCGAGTTTTCTGGCTTCACTGAGAAATGCACCATACAGGGTTTTGCGCTCTCCTTCACTCAAGGCCCGTGACTGGTAACCCCGGCATTCGAGGGCGGCATCCAGTGAGAAACCTTCCAGGCAAACACAGTCGGCCTTGTGCAGCCAGGCGCCGGTGTGCATGTCGAAATCATAAAGTGACATGAAACGGTAACCCTGTTCTGCAACGAACTCGATGGCGTCGAGAATGTAATCCACCTCGATGTTGTCCATTGCATAATGCAGGCTGATACGGCACCAGCCGGGCTTGATGCCGGAGAACCCCTTGGTGATCCACTTGCGGTATTGCTCGGATTTTTCGTAACCGATGTCCAGCAAGCGGTGGCCGTAGGGACCTGCACAGGAACAGCCGGCGCGTGACTGAACGCCAAACAGGTCATTGAGCAGGGTGGTCACGAACTTCGGATGCAGGTATTTACCCCGGTGATCCCTGAGGTTGAAAGAAACGATGCTGATAC
>Ga0316194_10001071_pt1 | contig 18651 bp, 20 predicted proteins | sample CroRivsedime1_MG_FD_204936 | JGI IMG/M metagenome (GOLD analysis project Ga0316194, IMG submission 204936) | Coastal sediment microbial communities from Maine, United States - Cross River sediment 1 | ecosystem: Environmental > Aquatic > Marine > Coastal > Sediment | place: USA: Maine...
GGGAAGGGCCGGCGCCGCCGAAGAAAGCGGCAACCAGAACAAAGCGGGCAGGGTGGCTGCACACGCAAGGCGAAACAGATATTGCATTGGGCGGGCAGCGTGTTGCACTTGCAGCGTCAGGATCGGCTTCGTCTCCCCTTGAGCAGAACTAACTGCCGGTGATTCGCCGGTATAGACCCTCGAACTGCGTCGCAAGATCGGGCCCGAACAGCGGATCGGCACGGGTTGGGGCACGCTCCTCGATGATGGCCCAATCGCTGTTCGCCAGAGTCTGTTCGAGATGCGGAAACACCTCCGCCTCTTCCAGATTCAGATGCGCGCGCTGTTTGTCCAGAAACTCGGCGACCTGATCCGCGTAGTCCTGGCGCAGTATCACAGTACCCCCCAGTATGCCGTCGGTTGCCGCCCGAAGCGCATCCGTGATCTGACGCAGAGCCTGGTGTTCATCCAGCAGACGGTCAATGTGTTCCGCCTCGGCCGAGCTGCGCTCCAGTTGATAATGGTAGATCACGTCCTCTTTGGGGTGGTGATACAGGTCCGCATAGTGGGAGAGATAGTCCAGCACGTCGTGCACCAAATCGAAATCAGGATCCTCGCCTTCGCGCAGGGTCCCAAGACTCTCCTGCAACAGGTTCAACACCCGGCTAAAATGAATGTGGTCCCGGTGCAGCGCGGCCATGACTTCACTCATACTGATTCCTCTTGAGTTGCGCGTACATCTTATCCAACCGACAGTTTCGCGCATGTCGCACAATGGGGGCGAAACACCCCACCATTATCAGTAGAGCCTGAAGCATCGTCCGAGGCAATGACCAGGATCACGGCTCGAACCGTCCGCTTGAGATAGCAAGGCTCGTGTCCCGTCCAATAAGTTCGTTACAGCGACGGCCGGCACAGGTCTAGCGTTGTTTGCGAGACGGTGCTCTGGCATCAAGCGTCAACGGTGCGGTGGGTCCAGCGGACATCCAGCCCCCCGGTTTCTACGATAAAACGGGCGATGTCCACCAAACCGTCACCGGTCTTGAGATTGCTGAACACGAACGGGCGCTCGCCACGCATGCGTCTCGCATCCCGATCCATGACCTCCAGGCTGGCGCCCACGTGGGGTGCCAGATCGACCTTGTTTATGACCAGCAGATCCGATCGCGTGATACCAGGCCCGCCCTTGCGAGGAATCTTGTCCCCGGCGGACACGTCGATCACGTAGACGGTGATATCGGCCAGTTCCGGCGAGAACGTGGCCGACAGATTGTCGCCGCCCGACTCCACAAACACGAGCTCCAGGCCCTGCAGTGACCGACTCAACTGCTCCACTGCAGCCAGATTGATGGATGCGTCTTCGCGTATGGCCGTATGGGGACAACCACCGGTCTCGACCCCGAGAATACGTTCAGGCACCAGGGCGCCCGATCGGGTGAGAAACTCGGCATCCTCGCGCGTGTAGATGTCGTTGGTGATGGCCGCGACCTCATAGTCGTCCCGCAACCACTTGCAGAGACGGTCCAGGAGCGCTGTTTTTCCTGAACCCACCGGCCCCCCGATTCCAACCCTAAGCGGCGTAGTCATGATCTGAACAACCTCGTGTACTGGGTTTCGTGGCGCATTGAGGTCCAGTCCACCATGGCGGCGGCCGAACCAAGATCCTCAGCCGGTCGTGTAAGTGCCGCGTCCACCGCCTCCTGAACCCGCTGTGCAAGGTCGGCGGTCGCCCGCTGGCCATCGGTTTGACCCAGTGGAATCAGGCGCACACCGGCGGAGATCAGATTGGCCGCCATTGCCTGGAGCAAAGCGGTGAGGGTCGGGCCAACCGGGATGCGGTGGTGCGCTGCCGCCACCGCCACCGCCACCGCGTAAGCAGGCTCGATAGCATCCTCCGCCAAATCAGTCCTCCAAGCGGTCAAGCCGGGGTGCGGCCAACTGGAGGCGACCGCACGCAGGAACGCGGCGCCCTGCGCGCTCGACTCCAGTGCCGTTTCCGCGCTGCCCCTCAGGCAGGACGCAATCTCGACTGTATCCAGCAGTGCATCGGCGTCCTCATCCCGAACCGCGCGGTAGGCTCTCAGAAACAGGTCCGCATCAATGCGCCCGGCACCCTGCTGGACGATAAACCCAACCCACTCGCGGAGACTGTCCCGATCATGGACGCGGCCTGTTTCCACAGCGAACTCGATGCCGTGGGAGTAAGTGTATGCGCCCACCGGAAACGCCGGGGAAAACCAGGTCATCAATCGATAAAGGCACTGCGCGTCTTCGGCCATGGGCGGTTTACCTTGCCTTGGACTGGAGCGAATTCGGACGCCCCACCGGCGTTGCCAGCTCATTCATGGTGATGTCCATGGTGACCACCCTGTGCGGCGTATGCGCCCGGCTCCGGTCCGAACGGCGCCCGCAGGCGCGCAGTCTCCGCCCCCAGACCGGTCAGCATATCCGCCAGCACATGGTCGTACTGTATCCTGAGACGCCCGTCATCCAGGACCTGCAGTGGCGTATGACGGTTACCCACATGCCAAGCGATGCGCGATGCGTGCGCGGCATCGCGGCAGGCGATGTCCAGCACGTCCTCGTCGGCGGCCTTGACCTCGATGAATCCGCCGCCCACAAGAGCCAGGCCGTCGCCCGCCCCGAGTTGTGTGGCCTGGGGCAGGTCGAGCAAAAAAAAATGACCGTGATCGTCTCGCATCCGGCGCCGACGGCGGTGCCGTTCCGCGTAGGGCAAGGTCACGGTGGCCTGTTGCTGGGCGCGGGGCCAGTGGCTCGATGCGACAACCGAGGCGACCCGCCTCGGGCTTTGGGCTGTTTCGGTCATGACAAGCACATGTTCAGAACAGGAAGTAGCGCTGGGCCAGCGCCAGCTCCACCGCCGGCTCGCAGGTGAGCAGCTCACCGTCGGCGCGGACCTCATAGGTCTCCGGGTCCACCTCCATCCGTGGCTGATAGTCATTCAGACGCATGGTGGCCTTGGTCACGGTCCGGGTACCGTATACCGCGACCAGTTGTTTGCTCAGTCCCAGCTGCTGATCGATGCCGGCCTCCAGGGCTGCTTTGGACACGAAGGTGACGGAACTGGCTGTCAAGGCCCGCCCCAGGGCACCGAACATGGGACGATAATGCACCGGTTGCGGAGTTGGGATCGAGGCATTCGGGTCCCCCATGGCAGCTGCGGCGATGCTGCCGCATTTCAGCACCAGATCGGGTTTGACGCCAAAAAACATGGGTTTCCATAGCACCAGGTCGGCCAGCTTGCCAACTTCGATGGAACCCACCGAGTCGGCAATGCCGTGGGTCAGAGCCGGGTTGATTGTGTACTTGGCAATGTAGCGCTTGATCCGCAGATTGTCGTGTTCGGCACTGTCCCCCGGCAGCGGGCCGCGCTGTTTTTTCATTTTGTCCGCGGTCTGCCAGGTCCGCACGATCACCTCGCCAACCCGACCCATGGCCTGAGAATCGGAGGCGATCATGGAGAACGCGCCCAGATCGTGCAGGATGTCCTCAGCGGCAATGGTCTCCCGTCTGATCCGGCTCTCGGCGAATGCCACATCCTCCGGGATACGCGGATCCAGATGATGGCAGACCATCAGCATGTCCAGATGCTCATCCACTGTGTTGATGGTGTAGGGCCGGGTCGGATTGGTGGAGGAGGGCAACACATTGGGTTCGCCACAGACTTTGATGATGTCCGGCGCATGTCCGCCACCGGCACCCTCGGTGTGGAAAGCGTGGATCGTGCGCCCCTTGAACGCGGCCACTGTGTTCTCGACAAAACCGGACTCATTCAGCGTGTCGGTATGGATGGCGACCTGCACATCCATGTCCTCGGCCACCCCTAGACAGGTGTCGATGGCCGCTGGCGTGGTGCCCCAGTCCTCGTGCAGTTTGAGTCCGCAGGCACCGGCAGCGACCTGTTCGATCAACGCGTCGGGTTGCGAGGCATTGCCCTTGCCGAAAAATCCCAGATTCATTGGCAACCCCTCGGCCGCCTGTAACATGCGGGCCAAATGCCAGGGGCCAGGCGTACAGGTAGTGGCATTGGTGCCGTCGGCCGGCCCGGTGCCGCCTCCCAGCATGGTGGTAATGCCGCTGTAGAGGGCATCCTCAACCTGCTGCGGGCAAATCCAGTGGATGTGGGCATCGATGCCACCGGCGGTGACGATGCGGCCTTCGCCGGCGATGGCCTCGGTCCCTGGACCCACGACGATGTCGACTCCGGGTTGGACATCCGGATTACCGGCCTTGCCGATGCCGACGATGGTGCCGTCCCGTATGCCGATATCGGCTTTGACAACGCCCCAATAGTCGACGATCAAGGCATTGGTGATCACCGTGTCCACCGCACCCTCGGCTCTGCTGATCTGAGACTGTCCCATGCCGTCACGGATGACCTTACCGCCACCGAACTTAATCTCCTCGCCGTAGACGGTGCGGTCGGCTTCCACCTGGAGGAATAGATCCGTGTCGGCCAGGCGAACTCGATCGCCCACCGTGGGTCCGAACATGGCCGCATACTCGGCCCGGGGAATGCTGTAGGCCATGGTTCAGTCCTCCAGCGGTCCATCGACCGCTGCGTTGAAGCCGACCACCCGGCGCAGCCCCAGGTAGGGGATCACCTTGACCTCGCGGGTCTGTCCCGGTTCAAAACGGACTGCGGTGCCAGCGGGAATATCCAGGCGCATGCCCAGGGCAAGTTCGCGGTCGAACTGGAGCGCCGCGTTGGTTTCGTGAAAGTGATAGTGGGAGCCCACCTGAACCGGCCGATCGCCGCTGTTGGCGACGGTCAGCAACACCGGCTCACGGCCCCGGTTGAGTTGGATGTCGCCCTCAGCGACCAGCACTTCTCCGGGAATCATGGGTCGTTCTCCTCAGCGAATCGGTTGGTGAACGGTCACCAGCTTGGTGCCGTCGGGAAAAGTGGCTTCGACCTGCACCTCGTGGATCATCTCGGCAATACCCTCCATCACCTGATCGCGACGGACCACGCCAGCCCCATCGGACATCAGGTCCGCCACGCTGCGCCCATCCCGTGCGCCCTCCACCACATAGTCGCTGATCAGGGCAATGGCCTCCGGATAGTTGAGTTTGACGCCCCGTTCCAGTCGTTTGCGCGCCACCATGGCCGCCATGGCGACCAGCAACTTGTCCTTCTCCCGAGGTGACAGAATCACGTTTTCTCCCCCAATTTACGAAACCGGGTCAGATCGACCAGAGTCGTGGCAGGGCGGCCGGCAAACCGGCCACCCGGTGCCGGAAGGTCCGGCGAAAATCACTGTAAGCGCGGCGCAGCAGCAACGCATCGCGGGCGAGCCATCGCAACAGCAGGACGCCATTGACCAGGGTGGCGGCGCTGACCACAGGCGCGCGCTCCGGCAACAGAGTACGGGCCAGTTCCAAGCGTTCGGCCGAATCCGGCGCAACATAAATCAGGGTCGCGCATGCCACCGCGCCGTCGAACCCGGCCGCCGCCGTCAGCGACTCCGTGAGCACATCTGCCAGATGGATCGCATCCATCCACCGCCGCCGTCCGCCAATGCGCACGGTCCATCGATCGTTCAGAAGACCGTGGCTGAGGCGCTCACCGGAGGCGGTACGGCCAAACACCATCATTTCACCCGCCAGCAAACGCCCCCCGGGATGCATTTCCACCTGGGTCTGGCGCCGAAGGCGGGCACCGTCAAACAGAATCGCCTCCTGTGGCAACCACTCCAACCAGGCGCCGTCGGCGACGCTCAGCTCGGTGGTGATACAGCAATCGGCGCCGTTCGAACGGTAAATTTTTTCCGCCGCCTGGGTGGTAACCAGAACCTGGGTGCCCATCCCAGCGGTGACGGACACCTGCAAACGATCGCCGCCCACCAGACCGCCGGAGGTGGTGACCAGCACGGCTGTATCCGGTTCGGCTTCCGGCACCCTAGGAAACAGGACGCGTTGTGGGTCACGCTGATACAGATCGGCCAGGGCGGTCCGCCCGTCCCTCAACCGATAACGCAGACGCGCCACACCCTGCACGAACTGATAAGCCGACACCGGCGTGGGTCCGCGAACCGCAGCGTCCGGGTTCCGCGACCGCGCTTCATCAGCCGCTGTCAAAGTGGCGCCCACGCTGTTCACACGGTCAGGTACTCACGGACCAGATTATCGCTCAATCCGTCCATGGCGCCGGCTGCCACGGCCCGCCCGCGATCCAGAATGCAGAATCGATCCGCCACCTTACGGGCAAAAGGAAGCTTTTGCTCGACCAGCAGCACGGTCAGACCATCGTCCTGATTAAGGCGCCGGATGATGTCGCCGATCTCGGCCACGATGTTGGGTTGTATACCTTCGGTGGGCTCGTCCAGAATCAGCAGCTTGGGCTCCAGCACCAGAGCCCGGCCGATGGCCAGCTGTTGCTGCTGACCGCCGGACAGGTCTCCACCGCGCCGGTGCAGCATCTCCGCCAAAACCGGAAACAGCTCGAACACCGACTCAGGCACCGACCGGCGACGGTCGCGCCGCGCAGGGAGCCCGATTTCCAGATTTTCACGCACCGTCAACAGCGGAAAGATCTGGCGGCCCTGGGGTACATAGCCGATGCCCAGACCAGCCCGACGTTCGGCCGCGGATCGAGTCAGGTCGGCATCCAGGAATCGGATCTCGCCTGAGCGGACCGGCAGAAAACCCATGATGCACTGGAGCAAAGTGGTCTTGCCCACCCCGTTACGACCCATGAGACAGGTGCACTCGCCGCTGGGCACCTCCATCTCCAGATCCCACAGGGTATGGCTTTCGCCATAGAATTGATTGAGTCCACTTACCGTCAGCACGCTTATTCCCCCAGGTAGACTTCGACGACCCGGGGATCGTTCTGAACCTGCTCCATACTGCCTTCGGCCAGCACCCGGCCCTGGTGCAGCACCGTGACGGTGTTTGCGATGGAGCGGACGAAGTCCATGTCGTGCTCTACCACGACCACAGTGTGCTGGCCGGCCAGCGAAGTCAGCAGCTCGGCGGTCCGGTCCATTTCCTGGTGAGTCATGCCGGCCACCGGTTCGTCCACCAGCAGCAGCTTGGGGTTCTGCATCAGCAACATGCCGATTTCAAGCCACTGTTTTTGCCCGTGGGACAGCGCCCCGGCACGCGCCTGTTTCGCATCGGCCAAACCGATGAGCTGCATCACCTGATCGATGCGGTCCCGCTGCTCACCGCTGAGGCGGGCATAAAGCGTTGGCCAGACCCGCTTGTCTCCGGCCATGGCCAGTTCCAGATTCTCGAACACCGAGTGCTGCTCGAACACGGTGGGCTTCTGAAACTTGCGGCCGATGCCGGCCTCCGCGATCTCCGACTCGTTCAGTCGCAACAGATCAATTCGCTGTCCAAACCAGGCGCTGCCCTGGTCCGGGCGAGTCTTGCCGGTAACGATGTCCATCATGGTCGTCTTGCCGGCCCCGTTAGGCCCGATGATGCATCGCAGTTCGCCCGCGCCCACGTAGAGATTCAAATCATCGATCGCCTTGAAACCGTCGAAACTGACAGTGAGTCCCTCCAGATACAGGATGGTGCCGTGGCTGACATCCAGCTCCAGACCCGTCTTGGGCACCATGAAATCGAATACCCGGTCCCGGCGAACTTGCTCACGCAAATTATCCAACGGCTTCATGGGCGCGCCTCCGCGCGTCGCAACAAACCCACCAAACCCCGTGGCAGAAACATGGTTGCGCCGACGAACAACCCACCCAGTGCAAATAGCCATACCTCAGGCAAGGCGCCGGTGAGATAGCTTTTTGCGTAGTTCACCAGAATGGCACCGGCCACCGCACCATACAGCGTCCCGCGACCACCCACCGCCACCCAGACCACGATTTCTATGGAGTTCAGGGGCGAGAATTCGGTTGGATTGATGATCCCCACCTGGGGTACATACAGCGCCCCGGCCACCCCCGCCAGAATGGCGGAATAGGTGAACACCCAAAGCTTCACCCGCTCGACCCGATAGCCGATGAACCGGGTCCGATCCTCGGCGTCGCGGATTGCAACCACCACGCGGCCCAAACGGGAGGCGACGATATAGCGGCAACTCAGATAGGCCAGTGCCAGAGCCATTGCGGATGCGACGAACAGCCCGACCCGGGTGCCATCGGACTGCAGATTGAAACCGACGATATCCTTGAAATCCGTCAGGCCGTTGTTACCGCCGAAACCCATCTCGTTGCGAAAGAACGCAAGCATCAAAGCGTAGGTCAGAGCCTGGGTGATAATGGACAGGTAAACCCCGGTGACACGGGACCGGAACGCCAGCCACCCGAACACAAACGCCAGCACCCCAGGCACTAGGGCTATCATGATCAGCGCGAACCAGGCCTGATCGAAGCCAGACCAGAACCAGGGCAGGCGCTCCCAATCCAGAAACACCATGAAGTCGGGCAGTATAGGGTGTCCGTAGACACCGCGATCGCCGATCTGACGCATCAGATACATGCCCATGACGTAACCGCCCAGCGCGAAAAACGCCCCGTGGCCGAGGCTCAGTATGCCCAGGTAGCCCCAGACCAGATCGACCGAAAGGGCAAGCAGTGCGTAGGTCAGATACTTGCCCAGCAGCGTCACGGTATAGGTGGGGAAATGGAGCGGGTGACCCGCCGGAACCAAGAGGTTCAACACCAGCACCAAAACCGTGACCAGAGCCAGGACCGCCAGCAGAACCTGGCCGCCACGATCTCCCTTCATCGCGCTGAACAAACCCACCCGCTCAGCCCTCCGCCGCCCGGCCTTTTTGCGGGAACAGTCCCCGCGGGCGCTTTTGGATGAACAGGATGATGAACACCAGCACCAGAATCTTGGCCAGCACGGCCCCCGCCCAAGGTTCAAGAAACTTGTTGGCCACTCCCAGGGAAAGACCCGCAACCAGGGTCCCCCAAAGGTTGCCGACGCCGCCGAAGACCACAACCATGAACGAGTCGATGATGTAGGCCTGGCCCAGATTGGGGCCAACGTTGGTGAGCTGGCTCAATGCCACCCCGGCCACCCCGGCGATACCGGATCCCAGCCCGAAAGTCAGGGCGTCCACCCGGGCGGAGCGCACGCCCATTGCCCGGGCCATGGCCCGATTCTGCGACACAGCCCGAACCTGCAGGCCCAGAGATGTTCGCTTGAGGATCAGGTACAGGGCGGCGAACACCAGAAAACAGAACAGCAGTATGTACAGACGATTCAAGGTCAAGGACAGCACACTGTTGATTTCCAGCGACCCGCTCATCCACTCGGGCGTGGCCACCGATCGGTTCAGCGGAGAGAAGATGCTGCGCACGGCCTGCTGCAGAATCAGGCTGATGCCGAAGGTGGCCAGTAAGGTTTCCAGCGGCCTGCCGTAGAGAAAACGGATCACGCCCCGCTCAATCAGGATGCCCACCAGCCCGGCTACCAGAAAAGCGGCGGGTATCGAGATCAAGACGGAAAAGCCCAACGCATCGGGCATTAGCTGCTGGATCACATAGGTGGTATAGGCCCCGAGCATGATCAGCTCGCCGTGGGCCATGTTGATTACACCCATGACACCAAAAGTGATGGCCAAACCGATCGCCGCCAACACCAACACAGATCCCAGACTGAGGCCGAAGAACACGGTCTCGGCCAGGCCGTACAGCTGAATGCGCAGATCGATCCCGTTCAGCACCTTGTCGATGGCCGCGCGAAGTTCCGGGGCATCGGTGGAAGACTGCAACGCCACCAGGCCGTTGCGCACCGACGGCTGCAAGTTGCCACTGAGGCCCTCCACCGCCGCCAGCCGGAGCGCCGGATCTTCTGCGTTGAGGTTGGCCAGGTGGATGGCGCTGATCATGGCTTCGCGCACCCCGGGGTCGGATTCCGACTCCAGGTAACCCTTGAGTCTGGCAGTGGACTCGAGATCAAGGGTGTCCAACATCTGGTTGACCGCGACGAGCCGAACTGTGGCGTCGGGATCGGACAGATCAAAGGTGGCGAGCGCAGCGCGGATGCGGCTGCGTAGCGCGTTGTTGATACCGATTTTTCGAAGCTGCCTCTTTTTGACCGGCTCCAGCAGCTCGCCGGTGAGGGCATCCTCGATCCGCAGTTCGGCACCCCTGGTGTCGACAAATACCAGCAACCCATCCGATTTACGTTCGAACAGACGGCCCTCCAGTAGCGCTTCCAACAGGCTGCGGGCGCGGGCATCTCCACTGTTTGCCAACGCGTCCACGCCCTCGGCTTTCTGCGCAAAGCGCTTTTGCCTGAGCAATGTCAGTCCCGTCTGCAAATCCGCCTCGCTGGCGCTCGCCGTGGTTGCGCCCGCCGTTCCGACCACCGGCATACAGAGCAGAGTCAGCAGAACCGCAAGACCCATCGTCAGCCGTGAAATCAGTGAGGGATAAACGCAATGCATACTGAGTGTGGATCTACGATTGAGGATGAAACCAAGAAGCCGGTGGAGGGCGCCTTCAGGCGGCGCCCTCCGGTTCAGGACTCAGATCACATGTTCTGCCCTGAACACTTTCCGGTTTCGACGTTGTAGTTGCCGCAGGAAAGGGGCGCCATCCAGTCCGCCATCAGGTCCTTGGATCCCTCCAGATAGTCCGACCAGGCATCACCCACCACCAAGCCCGGTGTCTCCCACACGGTCTCGAACTGACCATCGGCTTGGATCTCGCCTATCAGCACCGGCTTGGTGATGTGGTGGTTGGGCATCATGGTCGCCCAGCCACCGGTCAGGTTGGGCACGGTGACGCCGATGATGGCGTCCTGAACCGCGGCCGGGTCGGTGGTGCCGGCTTTTTCCACGGCTTTGACCCACATGTTGAAACCGATAAAGTGGGCTTCCATTGGATCGTTGGTCACGCGGTCTTCGCTGCCGATATAGCTCTGCCAGGCTGTGATGAACTCATCGTTGATCTCGGAATCGACGCTCATGAAGTAGTTCCAGGCGGCCAGATGACCGACCAGGGGACCGGTATCCAGACCGGACAATTCTTCCTCACCCACCGAGAATGCAACCACCGGGATGTCTTCGGCCGATACGCCCTGGTTGCCCAACTCCTTATAGAACGGAACGTTTGCGTCACCGTTGATGGTGGATACCACCGCAGTCTTCTTGCCCTCGGACCCGAACTTCTTGATGTCGGCGACGATGCTCTGCCAATCGGAGTGCCCGAACGGCGTGTAGTTGATCATGATGTCCTCCTCCGCCACGCCGCTGGCCTTGAGGTAGGCTTCGAGAATCTTGTTTGTAGTGCGGGGGTACACGTAATCCGTGCCAGCCAACACCCAGCGCTCCACGCCAATGTCATTCATCAGGTAGTCGACTGCGGGCACTGCCTGCTGGTTGGGCGCGGCACCGGTGTAGAAGACGTTCTTTGAGGACTCTTCCCCTTCGTACTGCACCGGGTAAAACAACAAACCGTCGAGCTCTTCGAAGACAGGTAGCACCGATTTACGGGACACCGAGGTCCAGCATCCGAAGACCGCCGCGACCTTCTCCTTTTCGAGCAAATCGCGGGCTTTCTCGGCAAATAAAGGCCAGTCCGAAGCCGGATCCACCACAACGGCCTCGAGCTGCTTGCCCAGCAAACCGCCCTTCTCGTTCTGCTCTTCGATGAGCATCAACATGGTGTCCTTCAACGTGGTTTCGCTGATGGCCATGGTGCCGGAGAGAGAGTGCAGCACCCCCACCTTGATGGTGTCCTGAGCGGCCGCCGTCAGGCTTCCACTCAAGGCTACAATGGACAGGCACACCGCCGCCGCGGCGTTGGAAAATGATCGATTCATCGTGACCCCTCGTTACGCTTGGTTTCAAAGTGTTCGAGTGGGGTCGTAGAGCAACCAGGGGGCCAACTCCCTCGAGGCGGCTCCGAATCGATTATCTAACTATTTGTTTTATATAAATAATAAGATGGGAAAAGCCGCGATTTCCGGGTTCCGCGCAGGCAAGTGAGAACCAATCGACGCACTGTTTTGGCATGCCGGAAGCGCACCCGTGCGCGGTCTTGGTGCGCTGCAATCAATTGGTGCGGTCAGGATCCGGAGCGGTAAACCTCACCTTGCGGATGGAACGCCGACCAGGCAAACCAGAATGCAATCACGGTGGGCAGCTCGACCCCGTGCTGATCCAGCACACGTCCGGTTTGCTGCTCCGCGTCAAACTCGACAATCACGGGCTGATCACCGACACGGTCCGCCAGACGAGCTGAGCCCTGGGACAGTTCAACGAACGGGTAGGCCTTGACCTGCCCGTTGAGCTCAAGGCCGATGACACGCTCTTTGGGGTGATACCGCGGATCGGTGCGGGCGACCGGAAAATACACGTCACGGCTGGACTCGTAACCCCGATAGGGATCGCGGCCATAGTCACGGACATGCCCGGTATTCTCCGACAGCACCACTGTGCCCGGATAGCGCCGCTGCCAGTCGGCCCAGGTGGTGTGGGTGGTGACAACGGGATTCAGGTGCTCGCCCTTCAGGGTGCCGCTCACGGCACTCTTGGCGATCTGGGACCAGAGCGATTCGCTCTCCCGATCGTACAACAGCACATCACTGTTATAGAGCAAGCCGGACACGCCGAAAGTGCGCTCCCTGCCCGCCACACGGGCATCGAACGCCATCCCGGTGCCGCATAACGGACAAAAAGTCACAACAATCCGCTGATCACCAAAGCGATCATTGACGATCTCGTGCCAGTTGAGAATGCCGATAGGGTAAGCCTTGGCAACGCCACCGACGAACACACCAAGCACCCGGTCACTGGGCGAAAGTTTGGACGCCGAGCCCAAGACGAAACGCGGCTCATCGATGGAGGGTATACCGTCACGCGGCGGACCACCCTGCCTGATTTCATCCACCGGCACGGTCGCGTCGCCGAGATCGAATCCGTTTTTCACCGGTGCCGCCCATGCTGCACTGATGGACAGACATATACACGCTGAAACCAGCGCCACGGCGCATGGCGAAAATGAAACCAGCCTCGCAGCCATTGACTGAAACTCCTTAAAGCTGAGCCGTCCCGGTAATGATACGGACAGCGGATGGCTGTGGATTCCTGCATCCGCCCCGAATTGGGATAGACTCCGCCTATCCCAGACCCATCCGGCGAGATGGGGCGTGCATTCCAAGGAGCCAACCGATGCGGATTCACTTCACAAGACACGAACAGAAGAGCAGAAAAATGGCCATCGGCTACTGGGCCGCCATCATCGTGGGGGGGCTGGCCGCCATATCCAGTCCGGACGGATTCGGCATGGCCCAGCTCGGCCTGGCAGCCGCCTTTGTGATGCTGGCCGCCTACGCCTCGGCCCGCATCAAGGATGACTATGCCGAGGATGCGTACGCCGGGCGGGAAATCGGCAGTGACGAATACACCGCGTTGAATACACGACTGCAAATGTACCCAGACTTGCGCGGACCGGTGAACGAGCTGATCGGTAAGGACAAGAAGATAAGCTATCGGGAAGCCTATGAAATCGAGGATGTGATTAACAGCCATGCACTGGGCGCGCTGGCCCAGCAGGATGAGGCGGCCAGAGAGGAATCCCGCGCCGCACTGTATAAGAGCCTGGGGAGATCTTGATCTACCGCGGCGCCCATGGCGCCTGCGCCTGCAACGGAATGGCGTAGCGTATGGACGAACGTTTGGGACGACTGATGACGCTGCCACGCGTGGCATTGGCGCACACGCCGACGCCGCTGGAAGCCATGCCGAATTTGTCCGCGCATGTCGCCGGTTCTGAACTGTTCGTCAAACGCGACGACTGCACCGGTCTGGCCATGGGCGGCAATAAGGTACGGCAGCTCGAATTCTATCTGGGCCAGGCGCGGGCGGAACAAGCCGATACGGTGCTGATCACCGGCGCGGTGCAATCGAATTTTGTCAGGCTCGCGGCGGCGGCGGCCTGCAAAATGGGTATGGCCTGCCATATCCAGCTCGAGGAGAGGGTGCCTGAGACGGATGCGGTGTACCGCAACTCGGGTAACGTCTTGCTGGACCGCATTCTGGGCGCGACGGTGCACCACTACCCGGAGGGCGAGGACGAATCCGGCGCCGACCGCCGCATCCAGGAGATCGCGGCGGACCTGAAGCGCCAGGGCCGGCGCCCCTATGTCATTCCTCTGGCGCCCGGTCACCCCCCTCTTGGCGCGCTGGGCTATGTGCTTTCAGCGCAGGAGTTGCTGACTCAGATCAACCACCAACGAGTCGACTTCGATCACGTTGTGGTCGCCTCCGGCAGTGGCTATACCCACGCGGGCCTGCTGTTCGGTCTGAAGGCCCTGGACCACCCCGCAAGCGTGACCGGGGTATGTGTCCGGCGAGACGCAGCCGCTCAACGCGCCCGCATCGGCCACCACTGTGAAGGCATCGCCGAACTGCTCGGCCTGGCGTCGCCGGTAGGGGATTTGGATATCACCCTGGACGATGATTTCCTCGCACCCGGATATGGCCGGACCAATCAGGCAACCCTGGAAGCAATGGAACTGGCAGCCCGCCTGGAGGGCCTGATCGTGGACCCCACCTACACGGCCAAGGCCATGGCCGGATTGATTCACCATGCACACCGGCAGAAGGCCGGTTCTCGCACGCTGTTTATCCACACCGGGGGCCAACCCGGCGTGTTCGGCAGCGAACCGAAGCTCACCGAGTATTTCGCCCAACACCCGGCGTCAGACCAACCGCCACACTGAGCCGACCTCAGTCGGTATGCCGCATCAAGGGTCCCGGCGGGCGATCCGCCGCCTGGCCGTCAACCGCCGCCCGGACCTGTTCCGTCAGCCGCGATAACCAGGGTTTCTTTGCTTCGTAGCTGACCTGGTACAGATCCGCCGCGTCATGGGCGGCCATCAGAAAGTCGTCGCTGGTGCCGATCTCGTCAACCAGTTTCCACTCCAGCGCCCGGGTTCCGAACCAATGCTCCCCGGTGGCGACCCGATCCAGGTCCACCTGCGGACGATGCTGTTTGACGAAAGTTTTGAACAGATCGTGGATGTCCTCGATTTCGGCCTGATACTTCTGCCGACCGGCCTCAGTATTCTCACCCAGCACCGTAACGGTGCGCTTGAACTCGCCGGCGGTGAACATCTCGTAGTCCACGTCGTTACGTTTGAGCAAGCGATTGAAGTTCGGCAACTGCGACACCACGCCGATCGACCCCACCACGGCAAAGGGCGCGCACACGATGCGATCGGCCACACAGGCCATCATGTAGCCCCCGCTGGCCGCCATTTTGTCCACCGTCACCGTGAGTGGAATGCTGTGGTTCTTTATTCGCACCAACTGAGACGCGGCAAGGCCGTAAGAGGGGACCATGCCGCCCGGGCTCTCCAGCCGCACCAGCACCTCATCCCCGGGCGCGGCGACAGTCAACACCGCACTGACCTCCTCGCGCAGCGAGGCCACGGCGCTGGCGCGGATGTCGCCGTGGAAATCCAGCACGAACAGTCGACGTCGGTGGGGCGTGCCCTTCTCCGCCAGCTTGTCCTTGGCTTTGCGTGCCCTTTTAGCCTCTTTCGCTGCCTGCTTGACCAGCTTCTTGGGCAGCATCGCCACCTTCAGGGCGTTCTCAGTCTCAGCGTAGCGCCGGTTCAGGTCGCGCACCTTGAGGCGGCCCGCGGCAGCGCCTTTGCCCTTGGCCACCAGCGCCACGATGACGGCCACCCCGCCCAGTATCACGATGGCAATCGTGATGGTCTTGGCCAAAAACATCCCGTACTCGCTGAAAAACTCCATTTGACTTCCGTACCGCCTCTTTGACTTTATCTTCAGGTCCCGGGCCCGGCGCCCTGCATGATCGCCTGGGTCCAGATGCCGGAGCCCGGCAGATTCTGGCCGCCATCCGCAACCAGCAAGGAGCCCGTGACATAAGAGGCCAGGGGCGAAGCGAGGAACACCGCCACCTGGCCCATTTCCTCTACGGTACCGAATCGACCCAGGGGAATGGCCCGCTCCAGATGCGGCCGCATGTCCTCAGGCACCAGGCGTTTGACGCCCTCGGTGCCGTCGATGGGGCCGGGCGCAATACTGTTGCAACGGATCCCGTGGGGGCCCCATTCCAGCGCAAGGTCGCGCATCATTTGATCGATGCCCGCTTTGGCCGCACCCACATGGGCCTGGAACGCGTAGGGCATAAACGACTGCCCGGCGGAAATGAAAATCGCATTGCCCTGAGTCTGCTTGAGTTGCCCGAATGCCGACCGGGCGGCATTGAATGCGCCCAGCAGATCTATGTCAATAACAGTCTTAAAACCGTTGGGGCTTAAGTCCTCGGCGCGACACGGAAAGTTCCCAGCCGCCCCCGCAACCAGCGTGTGGATTGGCCCGAGATCCTGGCCGGTCTGGTCCATCGCAGCCAGCAGGGCGTCTGCGTCGCGCACGTCCAGAGCGTGGCAACGGACTTCGCCGCCAAGCGCCCTCAACCCCTGGGCAGCACGCTCGCCTTTTTCCCGGGACCGCCCACAGATGGCAAGGCTCGCCCCTAGGGAAGGTCTGAACAATTGCTGCGATCGCGCCGGTGTCTTTGCGCTCCCTCGTACAAGGCGCACCGAGCGAGGTTGGCTTGCTGCCAATGAGCGAGGTGCAACGCGGTACGAGGGGCGCAAAGGCCCGGCCCCTCCGGGGTTTCGCCCACAAGGGCACATCTGCCGCGTTTCCCGGCTTGGCCATAGAATCACTATGGCGCTGCGCCGGGGGCCTCGCATCTGCGCCCTTGTGGACCGAAACGCGATTCGTATCAATTGTTCAGACCTTCCCTAGAGCGGCAAAGCTCCGCGCAATGCCGAGGTTGATGCCACTGGTTCCGCCGGTGACAAAAACCGTCTTGTCGCGGAACAGGGTGGCGGGCAGGAGATCGGTGATGCGCATATCGCCCCCGAGGTGGTATCTGCGGAACAGACGCCACTATACCGACCGGTGAAGACATCGCGACCGGCCAGTGAGCGGATACGCTTGAATAGTGGAACAGTTGCGCTCAGGCCGCGTTGGCCTGATCGGGGCGAGACCAGTCGAAGTCCAACTCGGTATCAGCCACCTGATTGAAGGTGGTGGTGAACTGATAGAGCCCGACGGTGGCTATGATTTCGACGATTTGCGCCTCATCGAAATCGTGCACTCGCAGCGACTGCAGCGACGCATCGTCGATCCGACCCCTGTGTTCCAGCAGGTCCTGTACGAAAGTGAGCACCGCCGAGGTCTCCGGATCATCAGACCGACCGGATAGACCGGCCTGAAGCTCGTCCTGGTCGAGTCCAATGTCCTCGGCCAGTTCGCCATGGGCGGCAATGCAATAGTCGCAGTCCATGAACGCCGCCACGGTCAGAGCGATTTGTTCCCGCAGGATGACCGACAGCCGACTTTGCGCCAATGCAGTGCTGTAGCCAAAGAACGCCTGCAGTGCCGCGGGCGAGTGCGCCAGGGTCTGGACAAAATTCGGTACCCGCCCCAGTTTCCGTTCGATTCCGTCCAACAGCGGTTGTGCTTCTGCGGCGATTTCACCAGCGGTGGCGGGCTGAATGCGGGGCATGGGGCAAGCTCAGATGCTGTATTCGATTACAGCAGTACAAGGCGATAACCGATTTCACGCAAGTGCAGGGCACGGGTCCGAACATTCCTGCGCACCCAGGAGATCAGGGTGAAAATCTCGTCAATCCACTGTTTTCAATAATTTTTATTGCCCGATGGAGCGCTGCGGCCCACACCATCGCGTTATTTCAATATACGTACAAAGTCTATACCGGCCGGATGCGTGCGGCCCCGGGCGCGGCGGTTGAGCCACCTCTGCTCAGCCGCTAGACTGCGCGCCCCCCAGTTCCAACCTTCGGAGCCGCACCCGCATGTTTTTTCGAGCCCTGACCGTGTTTCGACTGGCGCCGGACTTCAAGCCGCAGCTGAACCCGGACGCGCTGACGCGCCAAATCGAAGCCCACGCCTTTCGATCGGCCGGCCCACTGGAAATGCGCACCCAGGGCTGGGTTCCGCCCATGGGCCGCAGGGCAACGGACCTGCTTCACAGCGGCAATGGCTGTGTGCTGCTGTGCCTGCAAATGGAGGACAAACTGCTGCCCTCGACGGTCATCCGTCAGGCGTTGGAAGACCAGATCATCGCCATAGAAGACAGCGAAGCCCGCGAGGTCGGCCGCAAGGAGCGGATGGATCTGAAGGAACGCATCACGGTTGAGCTGATGCCCCGGGCCTTCGGGCGCATCAAACAGGTGTTCGGCTATCTGGATACGCAGGCCGGCATGCTGGTGCTTAACACCACCTCGGCCAAGGACATCGAGGCCTTCACGGAACAGCTGCGCAAATCCCTGGACGGGCTGCCGATCAAACCCCTGGATAGCGAAGTGTCCGCTTCCGAGATCATGACCGGATGGTTGCTGGACCCGGTGCGTGTGCCGGTGGAATTCGAGCTGGGGGCCGATTGTGAACTGGAGCAGGACGGGGTCATCCGATGCCGCGACATGGATCTGACCGGAGACGAGGTGCGGACCCACCTCAACGCCGGACGGCGGGTCCGCAAACTCGCCCTCACCTGGAACGAGCGGCTGGCCTTCGTACTGTCCGACGACCTTCGATTCAGGCGGGTGAAGTTTCTGGATCTGGTTCAGGAAGATCTGGACCGTCAGGATCTCGACAGTCCGGAAGCAACCCGGGATGCGGAGTTCGCCATCACCTCAGCAGAGGTGAGACAGCTG
>Ga0316194_10001072_pt1 | contig 18644 bp, 19 predicted proteins | sample CroRivsedime1_MG_FD_204936 | JGI IMG/M metagenome (GOLD analysis project Ga0316194, IMG submission 204936) | Coastal sediment microbial communities from Maine, United States - Cross River sediment 1 | ecosystem: Environmental > Aquatic > Marine > Coastal > Sediment | place: USA: Maine...
GTACAGGCCATGGTGCCCACCGCCACCGTGCGCTGCCAGCGTGGCGGCGCTGTATCGTCGTCAGCCCGCTTCAGTTCCGGTAACGACAGCACCTCGCCATCCTGCATCGGGTAGCGGAACCGGAGAAAGAGCCAGCAGACCACGAACAGCGCAATTGCCGGAGGCAGTCCGTAGCCCATCCAGGTGAGGAAGCCCACATCCTGACCCGGTACGCCAGCCAGCGCCCCGGCGGCAATGGCGTTCGGCGGCGAACCTATCAGGGTGGCCATTCCGCCCATGTTGGCGGCGAAGGGCACCCCGAGCAGCAACGCCTTGCCGTACGGGTTACCGGGCGTGAGCCCGGCCACCACCGGCGCCGTAATCGCCAGCATCATGGCGGTGGTGGCCGTGTTCGACATGAACATTGAGAACGCCAGCGAGCCCGCCATGATGCCGAACAGCAAGCGGGCCGGGCTGCCGCCAGCCTGCCGGAGCAGACGTCGAGCCAGCGAGAGATCGAGTCCCGTTCTGCTCGCTGCTGCGCTCAGCACGAAGCCTCCGAAAAACAGCCAGATGAGCGGGTGGCCGAGCACGACCACGAACGTCTCCCAATCGTCCGACTCGACGGCGAACACACCGGCATCGGGATTACCGAGAAGCAGAATCTGCAGCGCGATTACCAGGATGCCCACCGCATACGCGGGAATCACCTCGAACAGCCAGAGCACGGCCGCCAGCACCAGAATGAAGAGCATGCGCGATGGTGCTGCAGCGAGACCATCCTGTTGGGCAAACCAGGCCAGCGCGGTTGCGAAAGCCAGCGCCAATAGGAACCGAGTGACCGCACCCAGTGGCCGCACCACCGGCCGACTGAGCACTTTGCGGGCATCGCGACGGGAGTCACCAACGATGGTGTGGGGTAGCGGTGTCTGTGAGTCCGGATCAGTCAACTCTATGGCGCCATCAGCTGCAGCAGGTGATCAATGGCAATGATGGGCGGTCTTTGTGACATCGTCCAACTGTGACGGCGCGCACATTTCCTCGGCGAGTGGTTGCTAGGCTCCGTGCCATACACGGACTTCAATGCACGCGAGGTGACCCTTAGTGGGAGGTAAAGATGAGCGAGCAGCAGAAACGACAATCGGATCTGGACCAGGACCAGGAGTGGGCGCGCACCCAGCCCAGAGTATTCAACCGGGAAGGAGACTGGTATTTCTCCTCACGGGAAGGGGAAATAGGTCCGTTTGAAACGCAGGGCGAGGCGACCGAGCAGCTGGATGCTTACGTGATGCTGATCGACCTCAAAGAGGAAAACGAGCAGCCGGTGACGCCGGACATCGACTGACCGCGCCCTCTGTCAGGCGCCATCGGAGGCGCTGGCATCCAGAAAAGGCCCGTCCACACACAGACGCCGCCCGTCCGGCGCCGCGCAGGCGCCACACACCCCCACGCCGCACTTGGTCAGATAGTCGATGGCACTGAATATCTGCTCGTCGCTGCAGTACTTGCGCTGCACGGCGATGGCGGCATGAACCATCGGCTCCGGTCCGCAGTTGTAGAAGCGCAGCCGCTCGAGTTCCGCAGGCGATCGCTCAGCCAGATAGGCGTCGAGCAGATCAGTGACCAGGCCTGCAAATCCCTCGGAACCATCGTCCGTGGCCACATGCGTATTGGCAACCGCCTTCGCTTCTGTCAGGAAGTAGAGCCGCTCAGCCGTCCGTGCCCCGACGAACAGCTCGCCGCCACCACCATCCCGCATCAGCTGATAAACAGCGGCCAGCCCGGTGCCGCCCGCGACCGCTACCAGCCGGGTTTCCGGTTCAACCTGCGCGGGCTGACCGTGCGGCCCACGCACGTAGGCTCGGGTTCCCGGGGTCAGATCCATCATCTTCGAGGTGAACTCACCGACGTTGATCACCACCAGCGAGAAGGGATCGTCCGTGAGCGCTGAAAACGGTTTCTCGCCGATCCCAGGCACCCAGAGAAAGATGAACTCTCCTGCCTGAATCCGAATCGGCCGATCAAACCGGAGGATGCAGATGTCCTCGCAGACCCGAACGTTCTCGACCAGTTCCACCGGCTGGAAGTCCATGTCAACGTCATAGCGAACCAGCGATCCTGCGCTCGCCTCGATCTCGGTTGCAGCAGCGTCGACTTCCGCATCGAGGGTCTCGAAATACTGTTCAATTTCAGGCGTCGTCAGGCCTGTCAGAGCCGAGCCAATGCCGACGACAGAAGCACCGGCATCCCGATAGGCCCGCACGTCATCTGCAGAACTTACGCCCCCGCAACCGATGACCGGCACATCGGTTCCGCTGGCAATCTCACGGACGCACTTGAGCCCGATGGGCAGCACGCCCTTACCCGACATCCCGCCGAGCTCGTTGGAGAGTACGGGAGAGCCATGAGCGGTGTAGTAGCCCGGCCCGACCGTGTTGATCGCGCAGAGGGCATCGGCGCCGCCGGCGACCGCCGCTTCGGCGATCTCGCCGATGTTCTCTGCATTGGGGGTGAGCTTCGGCACCACCGGGACATCCACGGCGGCCTTCACGGCCGCAGTAATGTCACGCACCAGCTCAGGGTCCTGACCCATGGCCATACCGTAGCCCTGTGCATGAGGGCAGGACAGATTCAGCTCCAACCCATCCGAATAAGGCGCCAGAATGCGAGCCACCGCGACGAACTCGTCGATGCTGCCGCCGAAGATCGAGGTGAGCAGGAAGCGATCTTCAGGGACCTCGAGGTCGGCAAACAACTCTGCCGATCGTTCGGCGCCGGGATTGGTCAGCCCCACGGCATTGACGAAGCAGCCCGGCGCGTACTGGCTGTATACCGGCTCCCTGTAGCCCGGCCTCGGCTCAGGGCCGATGCTCTTGGTGGTCATCACCCCGATCTGAGGTACGTGCCGGAACAGATAGTCGATGATGGGAACGGCCGTGGCGACGATGCCGGATGGAATGGTGTAGGCGCCGGAGATGCGCTTACCGAGAAACTCGATGCTCAAAGGCGGGCGGCTCTTGGTGATTTGCTCTGGGGGCGGGATTCTATCCTCTCAACGGCCAGGCAGCCATCGGCAGGTGACGGCAACCCGGCGCCAGGCCGGGTTAGACTGCTCACAAACGAGGAGTGCCGATGCAACCTGATTCCCAATCTCAATGCCTGGCCACAGCCCGATGCCTGGGCGCACTGCTGCTGGTCCTGCTGGCAGCTTCATTGCTGCCCCAGACTGCAGCGGCCGCAACCGGCAATCCCATGGAGCCGGAAAGCCCGGACCAGTGGCGCTTCACCCTCGCCTTCCCCATGCTCTGGGCACCGGACGTGGACGTGAAGATCCGCGGCGATCGCAACGAGGACATCAATATCTCCTTCGAGGAGATTCTCGAGGGCCTCGACTTCGGGCTGATGGGAGAGTTCTACGCAACTCGAGGGCCGTTCGGGCTCGCCGCCCGCTTCAACTACCTGGACCTGCGGGGCGAAAACAGTCGGGAAGGACTCGTCAACACGGACCTGAAACTGAAGCTGACCGCCGGGGTGAACGATCTCCTGGCCTCCTGGCGCGTGCACGACAGAGTCCGTCTGCTGACCGGCATCAGACACGTGCACAGCAAGGTACGCCTGGATATCAGAAGCAGCATCGGCGATACGGAAATCGTGAACGAACGGCTCACGGTGTCCGACGACGACGCCTTCGACATGCTGTTCGGATTCTCTTACGACCAGTGGTTCGGCGAACGCTGGGGCCTGATCATCAACGGTGATGTGGCACTGATCGGCGACAACGATCGGAACTTCAGCGCCGAGTTCCGCGGCGTTTACCGGTTCGGCAAGCTGAACAACATCTGGTTCGGTTATCGATACCTGCGCATCGGCAATGACACCGAGGAAGATGGTCTGAGCTACGAGCTGAATACCACTCAGCATGGGCCGATGCTTGGCTGGGCGTTCACCTTCTGATCGAGCAGACGGTCCCTCGGTAGTTTCGCAGCGCGCGAAGTAAAAAAGACGATTTCATGCACTCCCGCTCGGGCGCTCCGCGCTTCCCTCAGTTAGCGAGCTTGCCTCGCTGGCGCGAGTCAACTCGCTGCCTTCGGCCTCGCTCTCACGTTTATGAAATCGTCTTTTTTACTTCACACACTGCTGTGCTTTCAGGGTCTGGAGATCCAGAAAGCTAGGTGTCAGCGGCGGTCAGCCGCCCTGGAGTCGGGGTAGGAGGAAGATCTCAGCATCCGGCGGGATGCTGAGGTCGCGAATGTCGCGGTAGATTTCGCCGTTGATGGAGACCGCCACACCTTCGTCGTAGTGGCGCTCCATCGCCGGATAGCGCTCGAGCAGGAGCCGCAGGAGCTCACGCACGGTGGTTGCTTCGATCTCGACCGAAGCAGCACCGTCCGCTGCATCCCGGAAGCCGCTGGACAGGCTGACCTTTACCATCAGGAGGGCGTCAGCCGCCAGCGGGCGCCCGTCTAGGCACCGTTTGCATCGTGGATCGCCTTGAGGATTCTCGGCGGCGACATGGGCGTGTGGTCGAGCCGCACACCCACCGCGTTCGATACCGCACCAGCGATCGCCGCCAGTGGCGGCACGATGGACGTCTCGCCAACGCCACGAATGCCGTAAGGATGGTTCGGGTTCGGAATCTCCAGGATCTCCGTATCGATGAACGGCAGATCGGAGCAGACGGGAATCCGGTAGTCGAGGAAGCTCGGATTCTGCAGCCGGCCATCCTCGCCGTACACGTACTCCTCATTCAGCGCCCAGCCGATGCCCTGAGCCGCCGCACCCTGGAACTGACCTTCCACGTAGTCCGGGTGAATGGCCTTGCCTGCATCCTGAACCACCGTGTAGCGGAGGATCTTCGACTTGCCGGTTTCCGGGTCCACCTCCACATCACAGATGTGGCTGGCGAAGGAGACGCCGGCACCATCTGCCACCACCTCGTTGTGGCCGGCGATCGGACCACCGGTCTGAGGTGATTTCTTGGCGATCTCCGCCAGGGTCAGTGGGGCGAGATTGCTGTGCTCGATGCCTTTTGCGTGCGCCGCGCCATCTTCCCACTCGACGTCTTCCACATCGATTTCCCACATCAGCGCCGCGCGCTGCTTGAGCACTTCGACCGCCGCCCGGGCGGCGAAGATCGTCGCCATACCCGAGGAGAACGTGCCCCGGCTGCCTTCCGTGGTGTCGTTGTGGCCGAGTGATGAAGTATCACCGACGTTGCACTTCACCTTTTCGTAAGGGATACCGAGCTCTTCCGCCGCGATCAGCGACATGGAGGCGCGAGCACCGCCCACGTCCACAGTGCCCATGGTCAGGTTCACCGTGCCGTCTGTGCCGATGTTCAGATCCGTGCAGGTCTGGCCGCCGAAGTTGAACCAGAAGCCGCAGGCCATGCCCCGCCCCTGATTCTTGCCGAGCTTGGCCTTCATGTGCGGGTGATTCTTCACCGCGTTGAGCGTCGCCTCAATGCCGATCGGTCCGTAAGTCGGGCCGTAGGCAGCCTTGGAGCCTTCCTTCGCCACGTTCTTAAGGCGGAAATCCACCGGGTCCATACCGATCTTGTCGGCCACCAGATCCATGGTGCTTTCCACCGCAAAGGCCGCCATGGGTGCGGATGGCGCCCGATAGGCGGCCACCTTGGGCCGGTTCACAAGCACATCGTAAGCCACCGCCTGCACGTTCGGCAGGTCGTAGCAGGCCCAGGCCGTCATGCCGCCGAGCATGCCCCAGGGGCCGGGGAAAGGACCATCCTGATAGCGGAGCGTGGCGAGTCCGGCGGTGATGGTGCCGTCCTTCTTCGCGCCGATCTTCACATCCATGGAGGTGGAGCAGGTGGGGCCGGAGCCCATGAACACCTCATCGCGCCCCATCACCAGCTTCACCGGCCGGTTGGCCTTGCGAGACATGGCCAGCGCCAGCGGCTCCATCCAGACGTGGGTCTTGCCGCCGAAACCACCGCCGATCTCTGAGGAGGTGACCTTGAGTTTGGCGATGTCCAGGCCCAGGAGCTGGGCGCAGACCGTGCGGAAGGTGAAGTGTCCCTGAGTCGTTACCCAGAGCTCTCCATCCCCATCCGGGCCCATGCTGGCGAGGCAGGCATGGGGCTCGATGTAGCCCTGGTGAGTCTGCTCCGTCTTGTAGCTCTTCTCGATGATCACGTCCGCTTCCGCGAAACCCGCTTCCACGTCGCCGTGGCCGAACTGGGAAACGTTGACGATGTTGGAAGGTTTGCCGTCGTGCTCCACACCGGGCTGCACGATGGGCGCATCCTCGGCCATTGCCGCATCCACGTCAGTGACGTGGGGTAGCGTCTTGTACTCCACCTTGATGGCCTTCAGCGCCTTGCGGGCGGTGGGCTCATCGACGGCGGCCACCGCAGCGACGGCATGGCCGTGATAGAGCGCGGTGCCGCGCGCCATGCAATTCACCAGAATGTCGTAATTCGGTCCCCGCCCGCCGGTGAGATCCGGCAGGTCGTCGCAGGTGATGACGGCCTTCACGCCCTTCATCTTCTCCGCGCGGCTGGTGTCGATTTTCTTGATCTTCGCGTGCGCATGCGGGGAACGCAGAATGCGCCCGACCAGCTGACCCGGCGCGAAGGCGTCCGCCCCGTAGCGGGCCCGACCGGTAACCTTGTCGATGCCATCCGGGCGCCGCACCCGCGAGCCGATGACCTTGAATTCCTGATCCGTGTAACTCTGTTCTGCCACTAGCCCGTCCTCCTCAATTTATTTCCCGGACTTCTTGCTGGATTTCCTGCCAGCACTCTTGCGCAGGTCTTTCGCTGCTGCATCCACCGCACGAACAATCTTGTCGTAGCCCGTACAGCGGCAGAGATTGCCCGCCAGCGCGTAGCGGATCTCTTCCTCGGTGGGATTCGGGTTGTCATCGAGTAACGCCTTCGCGGCCACCAGGAAGCCTGGCGTGCAGATGCCGCACTGCAATGCGGCGTGCTCGAGAAACTTGTCCTGCAGCGGATGCAGCTTGTTGCCATCCGCAAGCCCTTCCACCGTGGCGACCATCTTGCCTTCAACCTCTGCGCCGAGCACCAGGCAGGCGCACATGAGCTGACCGTCCACGATCACGCTGCAGGCGCCGCAGTCACCCGTGCCACAACCCTCTTTAGCGCCGGTGAGGCCCAGACGATTGCGCAACACATCGAGCAGCGTCTCGCCCGGATGGCAGACGAACTCTTCCACATCACCGTTGACGGTGGTTGATACCTGTACGCCGCTCATTTCTTCCCTCCCGCGCGCTCGTAGGCAATTTTTGCAGCTCGCCGGGCAAGCACCCCGGCTACTTCCGTACGAAATTCAATGGTTCCGCGCATGTCGTCGATAGGCTTGCAGGCTGCCTCGCAGGCAGACGCCAGCGCGTCCAGCGCCTCGTCGTCGAGCTTGGTGCCGACAATGGCCTTGGCCGCTTTCTCGACCAGCACGACCGTGGGCGCCACCGCGCCGAGTGCCACCCTGGCCTTTTTGATCACGCCCTTGCCGTCCAGCGTCAGATTCACACCGGCACTCACCACGGCGATGTCCATCTCCGTGCGCGGGATGAAGCGAAGATAGGCGTCGCCGGATTTCGGCTGCTTCTTCGGCAGCGAGATGGACTCGATGATCTCGCCCTTTTTCAGCGAGGTCCTGCCGGGTCCGGTCGGGATCTTCTCTACCGCCACCGTGCGCCGGCCTGCCGGGCCAACCACGTTGGCTTTGGCGCCGGCAGCTATCAGGGCAGGCACGCTGTCAGCAGCCGGCGAGGCGTTACAGAGATTCCCGCTCATGGTGGCGCGGCCCTGGATCTGATCCGAGCCGATCAGATTGGTGGCTTCGACCACACCCGGCCAGGCTTTCTTCAGGGCGCTGTTCTTACCCAGTCGCGCACCGGAAACGCTGGCACCGACCTTGAAACCGCCGTTGCTGGTCTTCTTGATCGACTGCGTGGCGTCGATGCGCTTGATGTCCACGATGAGGTCGGGCTCGACGGCACCGCTCTTCATCCGAACAAGTAAATCTGTGCCGCCAGCAAGAACGACGGCTTTGCCCTTGGCACCAGCCAGGAGCTTCGCCGCTTCTTTCGCGGACGATGGCGCTTCATATCGCATACGCGGATAGCCTCCCCAAAAAAGAATCTGTTTGTGTACTGCTTCAATCGCAGAGGAACTCTGCGGTCACCCCCCCACCCGTCCCGGGTGGAGCGAAGACTCTCTCCCTTTTCCCGGCGCGGGTCAAGGCACCGCGACGGGTTTGCCGGGTGAACACCCAACCCGACAACGAATGCTATATTTTCCACTCAAGAGGGAGATTGATATGGATCTGGAAAGTAAAGTCGCCGTGGTCACCGGCGCTGGTTCGGGCATTGGTCGATCACTGGCCGTCGGCCTGGCTGCAGTCGGCATGCGGGCGGTTGTCTGCACGGACCTGAACGGTGACAACGCTGCCGAAACTGCCGCCATGATTGGTGACGGCGCCACTGCACGAATGCTCGACGTGGGTGATGAGACCGCCATCGAGGCGCTGGTTGCGGAAACGGAGGCCAGCATCGGACCCATCGATCTGTTCGTTTCGAACGCAGGCTACGGCCAGCGCGGCGGGCTCGATCTGCCAACGGAGGACTGGATGCGGATGATGAACGTGCATGCCTGGTCGCACCTCGCCGCCGCCAGAGCCGTCATCCCCGGAATGATCGAACGGGGCGGAGGTTACCTGCTCAATACCGCTTCCGCCGCCGGCCTGCTCACACAGATCGACTCTGGTCCCTATGCCGTCTCCAAACACGCTGCGGTCGCGCTCGCGGAGTGGCTCTCCATCAACTACGGCGATCAGGGCATCGGCGTTTCCGTGCTCTGCCCGCAGGCAGTGCGCACCGCCATCCTGGGCCCGGGCACGCAGGAGAACCGGCCGAAGACCCAGGCCAGCCTGGATGGCGTGCTCGAGCCTGAAGTCGTCGCCGACGCCTGCATCGAAGCAGTGCGCGAGGAGCGCTTTCTGGTACTGCCGCACCCGGAGGTCGCGACCTACTTTCAGCGCAAGGCGAACGACTATGATCGCTGGCTGGGTGGGATGCGGCGCTTCCGGGATCGAATCAAGGGCGGCTGACGCCGGCCAGGCGAGGCAGGGCTGTCAGGACTGTGGCTCACCACCCTGCAGTTCTGCCAGCCGCTCGGCAGCGGCAGCTTCGGCGGCTTCCGCCTCCAGGAAGCGGGCTTCGACCAGATCGTACTCATCGACGATCCCGTCCAGGAAGATGAGCATCTCCTCCTCCAGCAGCTCCGGATCCATGCCCTGCGCTGCCATCTCTTCGAGCTCTGTCTCTTTGGCATCGAAATGCACGTCCAGAACTTCGAGCTCTGCCTCCACCGCTTCGCGATCAGCCACGGCCGTTTCCCATTCCATCCGGGCAGACTCGACGGCCGCCTCATCGACAATGGGTTCAACGACCGTCGGCTCAACAACCGTCGGCTGCGCAGACTCGAGGACAGGTGTCTCCACCTTCGGCACAGGGGCCGGCGCCGGTCTTTCCGGCAGGGTGGAAACAGGCTCAGGAACTGGACCACCGTCTTCCGGAACCACCTCCTGTCTATAGAGGTAGATCGCCACGACGATGGCTACACCGGCGAGCGCAGCCAGGATTTCAAAGATTCGGTTTCTCATAGTGGGGCGGCAGGTCAGGTCAGAAATTGTGCTCAGATTAAACCATCCGCGCAGGCGGTAGTGAGATATAGAGCAGGGTATTCGGATCGTCATCGTAGCGGTCGTCGGCCAGCACGAACCCGGCGCTTTCAAGCATGCGAACGGAGGCATCGTTTTTACGGTGCACGGTCGCCCGCAGCTCGCCCAGCGCCAGCTCCCGCCAGGCCCAGGCAAGCAGACCGGCAAGCAGTTCCGTCCCGTACCCCTGCCCCCAGTGCTCTCGATACAGCCCATAGAGAATCTCTTCTCCGCCCTCCTCCGGCCGTGCAATGCCGCTCCAGCCGATCATCCGGCCACTGTCCCGCAGAAGCACGGCGCCTGTACCGTAGCCATGACGTTCGACGTTCTCTCTGCTGTTCTCGATCCACTGCCGGGTCAACTCCCTGGACAGCGGCTGGCCATCTCCCACGTAGCGGGAGGTTTCTGCATCTGCGCTGATTTCTGCCAGCCGGTCCAGATCGGACCATTCAAAGGATCGAAACAGCAGGCGTTTGGTTTCAAACGAATTCAAGGTGCTTTCTCATTCTGCACCATCCTTCCGTCTCTATGGTTCCACAAGCCCATTGTCGCTACCGTATGGCCCCCCGAGCACCCGAAGGCGCCACTCTTGGACGGCTTACCGATCATTACGTTCTCAGCCATGGCAATAGCCTTCCTGCCAAGCCTTGGGGTAATCCTGATCATGCAAGCATGGCGCCTGGAGCCCGTTCAGGCAATTTGGGCCAACGTCCGCATGCTGGGCCAACTGCTGGCAGTGGGGTACGTCCTCACCTTCATCTTCGAAACGGAAAATCCCTGGATCGTTGCTGGGGTCGTGAGCGTCATGATGGCGGCTGCCGCATGGATCGCCCTGCGTCCGCTGGAAACGCGAACATCACGCAAGTACGTGATGGCTCTGGGCGCGATTGGAAGCGCCGGCCTCGTGATGCTGGCACTCGTCACGCAGCTCGCCCTGGAACTACCGCGCTGGTTTGAACCGAGATTCGTCGTACCCATCGCCGGGATGATCTTCGCGAACGCGATGAACACGGTCAGCCTCGCCGCAGAACGCTTCGAGTCCGAAGCCGGTAAGGGCGCGTCGTACATTGACGCGCGCAACACCGCCATGACGGCAGCACTCATCCCTCAGATCAATGCGCTCCTGGCGGTAGGACTCGTCTCGCTGCCCGGCATGATGACTGGCCAGATTCTATCAGGGGTGGAACCGCTGGTAGCGGTGCGTTATCAGGTGGTGGTCATGTGTATGATCTTTGGATCATCCGGACTCGCAGCCGCCGCCTATCTCGTCGCCGCACAGGAAGTCGCTGGACAGGAAAAACACACGCCGTGAGAGCGACTCACGCCCCTGCCTGCGTGATCAGTCCGGCAGTCCAAGCACCCGCTTGGCGATAATGTTCTTCTGCACTTCCATGGTCCCGCCGGCGATGGTCAGCGACTTGCCGTAAAGCCACTGGCGCTGCGCAGCCAGTTCCTCTTTGCTGGGCTGCGCATCCACGCCCAGCATCCGCACGCCCATGGCTTCGACGAGGATCTCATCGCCCTCCTGTTTCAGCAGCGCACCGGTCAGTTTGACCGCGGACGAGGTGAAACCCGGAGCTCGAGACTTCAGCTCCTCCACCGCTCTCGCCTGGGTAAATTTCTGCGCCTGTTCGTTGATGCTGTAGCGGACCAGACGATCTCTGATGGCCGGTTCGTCGATGCGCCCCCCGGTCATGGCGACGTAGTCCCGCACCCGCTCAGGGATGCCACTCTCCTCAGTCCGCCCGCCCTGAGATCCGGAGATGTTGATCCCGGCGTGGGTGGATCGTTCGAACTGCAGCAGCCGCTTGCCTACCGTCCAGCCGTTGTCCACCCCACCCACCACATCATCGGCACGACAGACGGCGTCTTCGAAGATGGTTTCGCAGAAGGGCGAGGCGCCGGAGAGGAGACGGATGGGATTCGCCTGCACGCCTTCCTGAGACATGTCGACGAGCACCAGGGAAATGCCTTCGTGCTTGGGCTTGTCAGGTGAGGTGCGAACGAGCACGAAGATAAAGTCGCAATCCACCGCATCGCTGGTCCAGGTCTTGCGACCGTTAATCACATAATGATCGCCCTCCAGCACCGCCCGGCAGGAAAGGCTTGCCAGATCGGAGCCAGCGCCCGGCTCAGAGTAGCCCATGGCCCAGGCCCCATCGCCGCGGGCAATCTGCGGAAGCCAGCGGGCCTTCTGCTCATCTGTGCCGTATTCGAGCAGGGTCGGGCCGATGTAGTTGACCCCGCGGCCTGACAGCGGCGGTCGCGCGCCGAGGCGGGTCAGCTCTTCGATCAGCACCCGGTATTGATCCCGGTCGAGCTCGGCGCCGCCGTACTCCTTCGGCCAGGTCGGTACCGTCCAGCCCTTCTCAGCCATCCGCTCCAGCCAGAGGGCGACATCCTGGCCAAGATCGAGGCGCCGGCTGCCGATCGAGATCGGTCCGCTGCCACGCGCCCCTTCCGGGCAGTTCTCTTCCAGCCATTGGCGGGTTTCCGCGCGAAAGGTTTCAAGATCACTCATTGCCGGGCTCCCTCAGAGATTTTCCTGATAGTCCTGTTCGATCAGCGCATCGAGACCATCCGCCATCGCTTTGTCGCCGCCTTCTTTGGCCGCATACATCTCGCCGAAGGAAATCCTGTGCCGCTCGGCCCACTCATCCGGCTTCCACAGCCCGGAGCGGATGAAGGCCTTGCCGCAGTGGAAGAAGCACTCCTCCACCGTCACCCGAATGGCCAGCACGGCCGGTTTGCCACGAGCGGCCAGCGACTGGAGCAGACCGGGATCCGCCGACAACTCTGCCGTGCCATTGATGCGCAGGGTCTCGGACGTATTCGGAATCACGAGCAGCAGCCCGACCTGCGGATTCTCAATCACGTTGAGGTGCCCATAGGCGAGCCTGTTGCCGGGTCTATCCGGGATCAGCAGCGTCTTTTCGTCCAGCACCGTGAGGAAACCGGGCGCATCCCCTTTCGGAGAGGCGTCCACCCGGCCGTTCTTATCCGATGTTGAGAGCACGAGAAACGGGCATTCCTCGATGAAGCGCAGGGCAAATGCATTCAGGTGATCGTCCACCTTCGCCTCCAGACCCGGTGGTGGTTCTCCTACCACGGCACGGAGTTCCTCGACGGTTGAGATGACGCTCATGGCTCAAGATCCGAATCAGAATTGAGGCCGTATCTATGACATACCTGCCTCCGTCACACCAGTTTTTCGGGCCGCAACGGTTTTTATTCGGGCTGCGCATGAGTGCTATGCTGCATGACTTTCGTTCGCGAGCGTGGTCGCTCGCGCGCACTGCAGCGCATGGGAGGACTCTTGGCTTACAGCAAACCGATACCCAAACCGGGCATTCACACCAGACCCTTCTGGGAAGGCACAAAAAACGGCAAGCTGATGCTGCCCAGATGTGACGATTGCAGCATGGTGCACTGGTACCCGCGGCACATCTGTCCGCACTGCCACTCCACCAACCTGTCCTGGATGGAAGCGAGCGGCAAAGGCACCTTGTACACCTACGCAGTGCAGCACCTGTCCTTCGGCCCCTGGGCCGAGGAAGCCCCGTTCGTGACGGCCTACATCGACCTTCAGGAAGGCGATCGGATGCTGACCGTGCTCCGCGGCGTGGATCCGAACAAGCCCGAGGAAATCAGGATCGGCTCTGCCGTCAGCGTCGAATTCGAAGCAGCCAGCGATGAGGTATCCATACCCTTCTGGCGCGTTGCGGAGGAAGGATAATGCCAGCAGCCCTATCACGCGCAGCCGCCATCGTCGGCGCCGCCGAAGCCAATGAAATCGGCTTCCTGGACGAGCCGGTCACCGCGCTGCAGTTGCACATCGAAGCGATCAAGAACGTCAGTGAGCAGACGGGCATCCCAATATCAAGGATCGAGGGCGTCTTCTCAACCGGCTGGTCCACGGAACTCTGCGAACACCTCGGCATCACGCCAAAGTACATCGATACCACCGCCGTCGGCGGCTGTTCGTTCGAGATGCACGTGCACCATGCACTGGCCGCCATCTATGCGGGCATCATAGACGTGGCGCTCATCAGCCACGGCGAGAACGGCCACTCAGCCCGGAAGATCGGCAGTGGCGGCGGAAACTATGGCCGCGGCGCGGGCACGGCCTCACCCGCAGCCGAGATGTCCATGGCCTACGGCCTCGGTAGCGCGCCATCGAACTATGCGCACGCCATGGTTCGACACATGCACCGTTACGGGAACACGACGGAAGATTACGCCCACATCGCCAAGGTGACCCGGGACTGGGCAACCCTGAACCCCAGGGCCGCCATGTACTCGAAGGAGAAACATCCGTTCGGCGGGCCCATCACCGTCGAGCAGGTCGAGGAGTCGCGGCTGATCACCTGGCCGCTCACCATCCTGCATTGCTGCATGGTGGCGGACCATGGCGGCGCGGTGATCGTCGCCAGCCCCAAAGTCGCGGCCAGTCTGTCCACAAAGCCAGTCTGGATCGCCGGCGCCGGTGAAAGCATGAGCCACGGCAACATGCTGGAGATGGGCGACTTCACGAAGACGTCCGCGCGCTACTCGGCCGAGGCGGCCTACACGATGGCGGGACTCGGTCCGGCGGACATGGAGATGGCCCAGATTTACGACTCCTTCACCATCACCGCGGCAATGACCGCGGAGATGCTCGGGCTCGCAGCACCCGGAGAAGGTCACACACTCTGGAAGGACGGCACCGCCGCCCCGGGCGGCAGCCTGCCGATCAACACCAATGGGGGCGGTCTTTCTTTCAATCACAGTGGCATGTATGGCATGCCGCTGCTGGTCGAAGCCTACCGGCAGCTGTCCGGGACAGCGGAAGATGGTGTGAACGGCGACAAGGGCAAACAGTGTGACGCGCGTACCTGCGTGGTCAACGGCACCGGCGGCTCGCTCTCGACGACGGGCACACTTGTTCTGGTGGCGGACGACGACTGAAGTCGAAGACGACGACTAGTGCAGACGCTCCTTCGGAACCGCGTCGAGGAAAGCGAGATCGACGAGTTGGGGCACCTCAGCGTGCCTTTCTATGAGGCCCGCGCCCTGACCGCCAGCCACGAGCTGATGTCCCGGTGCGGGCTCGACACCGGCGCACTTGCAGACCAGCGCCTTGAGCTCACCCTGGTGGATGCGTTCAGCAGAAACCTGCGCGAGCAGTTTCTCGGCGCACCACTGGCCGTGCAGGGTGGCGTGCTGGATGCCGAGGAAAACCGGGTCCGGCTCTATCAGCAGATCGTCAACACCGACGGTGACGAACTCTCCGCAGTTTACGTGCAGACCTTCGAGCTGCAGGCGGTCGAAACCAGAGAGACGATTTCCTTCGCTACCGCCCTCCTCGAGCAACTGGCTGCTGCCCGCATCGACTGGCCTGAACAGGGACGACCCCGCAGCCTCGATCTTTCCAGACCGCCTTTTCAGCTGAAGCTGGAGGAAGCGCGACGACGGGACCTGGCATCCCGACCGCCACGAAAGATCGAGCTGGAAGAATGCAACGCGGAGGGCTTTCTGGACTCAGGTCGATTCCAGCATCTGCCCTACAGCGGCGCCGGTTCGGAAGATCCTACCCTGCAGTGGGTGTTTGAAACACCCGACGGGACCAGGGTGGGGTTGGCCGACCTGGAAACCCGCAACACGCTTCTCTCGCTGCCGCGCGAGGGCGACCGCATACAGGTGTTTTCCGCCGAAGTGGGCATCGCGCGGAAGACCCTCCGACGCAGCTACTGGGTGTTCGACCTGGACTCGGCAGCACTGCTCAGCGTCGGCTCGGTCGTCATGGCCTGTCTCGATCTGGACGCCCGTCGGGCGCTGGAGATATCAGGCCCGTTGCGGGAGATGTTCGAACGGCGCTTGCATCCGGATCTGCGCTGACGCAGCGACTCAGTCGTCTCTGCTGAGAACCGTCGACCGCAATGCTCGCGCTTGCGCGAGTACGCTGGTCATTTCGAAGCCTATGCGGCAGACGGCGTCAGAGTGCCTGGCGGAGCGACTCAAGCGGGCCCGCCACCGAGGCATCGACCGCATCCTGCTGATGCGGTTTCAGGTCCTGATTGGCCACGCCGGCTGAGCCTGCGTACGGATCGACGATCTCCGAGTTGATGCCTGCGAGGGTTTCGATCACAGCCGCCCCACAGAACGGGACGTAAAACTCGCTGTAGCCCCCTTCGTGGCTGAACGCCAGCCGACCGCCGCAGAGCTCGTCAGCCAGGCGCATCACTCGCTGGGTCATGGCTCGATAGTGACTGGAAATCAGCAGCATGTGGCTGAGCGGATCGAAGTAGGCGGCATCGTAGCCACAGGCCACCACGATCAGGTCCGGTTTGAAGGCGCGCAGCGCCGGCTCCACCACCTGCTGCATGGCGTACTCATAGGCACCACCGCCACAGCCCGCCGGCAGCGGCACGTTGATGTTGAAGCCGAGTCCGGGACCTTCACCCTGCTCCTCCAGATTGCCCAGATTCACCGGGTAGAGCATCTCCTGGTGCAGCGAGAGGGTCAGCACGTCCGCGGAATCGTAAAACGCCTGCTGGGTACCGTTACCGTGGTGCACGTCCCAATCCACCACCGCCACTCGCTCGACCAGCTGCTGCGCCTGGGCTTCGAGGATGGCAACAGCGATGTTGTTGTACAGACAGAATCCCCTGCCCTGATCGCGTTCGGCGTGATGACCAGGGGGCCTGCAAAGCGAATAGGCATTGCTCACCTCGCCCGTCAGCACCGCCCCTATGGCGGCATACACCCCACCGGCAGAGAGGCGGGCGATGCCGTCGCTGCCCGGCCCCACCAGCGCGGTCTCGCCCGCATCGCCGCCGCCACCGGCACTCAACTCGGCTACGGATTGCAGATAGGGCGCCGTATGGAACCGAAGCAGCATCTCGTCTGTCGCAGGTTCCGCGTCCAGGCTCTGCAGCTGTGGCGTCAGGTCATAGGCATCGAGCAGGTTCTTCAGCCGGCGTTTGGTCTCCGCATTCTCAACGAACATGCCGGGCTGAAACGCGCCTGCGGCCGGTGTCACGCCACTGACCGGCCCGGGGTCGTGCCACATACAGCGTTCGTGCCAGACGAAACCTGTGCTCATCGTAATCTCCTCTCGATCAGGAGCAGTGTAGCGCCCGGTCCGACGCTGCGCAGCCTGTCCGGGCGTACCGCGATCGTCCCGTATCTCTCACGCCTTTTCTACTTAGTATCTAACCATGACTGATGATCCCGTTTACTGCCGGACTGAGCTCCACTACGCCCAGAACATGGTGCTGGTCGCCGTACCCGCGGACATTCACGACGGCCGCGCCAGCAGCGGCGAGCCGTTCTGGACTCTGCATTGCGCGTTTCGTGATCCCACGAGACCGGACAACGCACCAGGCCGGGAGAGCATCGAAACCCGCGGTATCTGCCTTTTCTACTGAGCCTGGCGAAGTTCTTCGCGTATTGAGCAGCGACCGATCCGACCGTGCGCGTGACCGGCGTGTATCATGGCGGTTTTTGCAGGGCGCCAGCATGACCGAACCCTACGATCTCGCCAACGAGCTGATTTCCGTCGGCGGCATCGACTTCCATTACGCGCTCGACGGCGACGCGGGCAAACCCGTCCTGGCGCTGGTGAATCCCGCCAGCCACAACCTGACCTGCTGGGAACCGGTTCTGGACGGCCTGCTCGCAAAATTCCAGGTCCTTCGCTTCGACATCCGCGGCACCGGCAAGAGCGGCTGGGGCGGCGACGAGGCATTCACATTCTCCCACTACGCTGACGATCTGGCGGGCATCATGGACGCACTGGGAATCCCGAAAGCGTTCGTCCTCGGCGTCGCCTATGGGGCCCGCACAGCAGCCCGCTTCGCGCTCCGGCATCCCGACAAGCTGACGGCCCTGGGTCTGTTCGATGTCGCACTCACCCCGCCCGTCGAGCAGACCGGCCAGCGTGCCCTCGGTGCCGAGGCCCGCGAGATGCTGAAGGCTGCCGGTGAAGCGGAGGTGACGCCGCGCAAGTCGTGGCGCTTCTACGAAAACCGCGACGCCGCGCTCAAGGCGCATACGGCGCACCAGAAGGAAGAGGACACTTCCGAGATGCTCGGAAATCTATCCGTGCCCGTGCTGGTCGCCTGTGGTCGTCAGGACATGAATCTGGCGGAGGCGCAGCGCATCGCTGCGGCGATCCCCGATTGTGAGTGCCAGATCATGGAGATGACGGGGCACGGTTCGCCCTTCTTCCGACCGGATCTTTTCGTCTCTCTCGTCACCGGCTTTCAGACCGCCTGACGAACTTGACCAACGCCGACGACAACCGCGGCAGGTTCCGCCTGCCGCCGCGATGGCCTTTTGCCGTCGATCGCCTGCCCATCTTCTACGGCTGGGTGATCTGGCTGCTTTCCACCCTCGGTTTTCTCATGAGCGTGCCTGGCCAGACCATGGGCATGGCCGTATTCACCGATCCGTTCATCGAAGCCTTCGATCTCACCCGCTCCCAGCTGTCCTTCGCCTATCTCTGCGGCACCGTCGGCAGCGCCTTTCTCCTGACCCGCGCCGGCCGGCTCTACGACCGGGTCGGCGCTCGGATCATGGTCGTGGGCGCATCGCTGCTGCTCGGCGTGATGGTCGCTTTCATCGCCAGCATCGATCAGATCGGCGGCGCGATTGCCGCCCTGTTCGGCATTCCGCTCGCCACTATCACGCTGCCGCTCATTCTGGTCGGCTACTTCGGCGTCCGCTTTTCCGGTCAGGGCGTGTTGACCAGCGCCTCGCGCAACGTGCTGCTGCTCTGGTTCGAGAAGCGGCGCGGGCTCGTCTCAGGCATTCGCGGGGTATTCGTCTCCCTCGGCTTTTCCATCGCGCCCCTCGTGCTGGCACTCATGATCGATGCCGCCGGCTGGCGGGGTGCGCTCCTGCTGATGTCCGGTGTGCTGATCTTCGGCTTTGCTTCAATCTGCCTGGTGTTTCTGCGCAACGCACCGGAAGAGGAAG
>Ga0316194_10001075_pt1 | contig 18628 bp, 18 predicted proteins | sample CroRivsedime1_MG_FD_204936 | JGI IMG/M metagenome (GOLD analysis project Ga0316194, IMG submission 204936) | Coastal sediment microbial communities from Maine, United States - Cross River sediment 1 | ecosystem: Environmental > Aquatic > Marine > Coastal > Sediment | place: USA: Maine...
TGCCGATGCGCTCGCCCAGTTCGGTTTCCAGCGCGAGAAGTACTTCATTTGCGACGATGCGAACCGGCATTCCCTGTTTGCTCAGCCTGGCGAGCTTGGCCCTGCCATCTTCCGGATCCGCAACCAGCTCAACCAGCCCCACCTTGACCAACTCCTGCAGGCATTGGTGCACCGCCTGGCGACTGACACCCAGGCGCTCGGCAATGGCGGAGGGTCTCCTGATTCCCTCGCCAATCGTCAGGATGACCATGGACTGGGAATGGGTGACTTTAGGACCGCCACGGGCGCGCAGGTTGCGCTGCAGGCTTTCGTCCATCCAGTAAAAGCCCCGCAGCAGAAGCTGGTCAAGGTTGGTATTTTTCGGCGTACTAGGCATGGCAATCAAACTCGGTGATAGTGATTAATGGAGAATCGCAGCGGGTGGTTGATACACCCCGCCGCCTTGCAACCAGAGACGATTGCACTATCGGCGGGCCCTGATTATTTGTCAATTATATTTACATAATGCCACAGTGCGCTATCATAGTCTGCACAGTGATATCGCATCAGTAATCAACAGGTGAAGAGCGCCCCATGACCGAAAACCAGAGTACGTTACCCGATGACATCAGCCCCGCCTGGCGACCCGTAAGAGCCCGGGTGAAGCAATTCCTCGAAGAGAGAGTATATCCGGTGGAGTACATATTGCACGGTGAAGATCGCACCGGCGCGAATGTGACCATGAACCGTTTGATGGATGAGGCCAAGCAGGAGGGATTGTGGGCCCTGGGGCACCCGAAGGCTATTGGCGGGCAGGGTATGCCCTTTATGGACTACGTCTATATCAATGAAGTGATCGGTCGATCCGAACACGGCTGGAAAATTTTCGGCACCCTGACCCTGCAGGATTCCATCATGCTCAATACCTATGCTTCCGAGCACTGGCGGCAGCAATTCCTCAAGCCCATGGTAGACGGTGAGATTTTTCCCAGCTTTGCGATGACCGAGCCGGATGTTGCCAGCTCCGATCCCACCCAATTGCAGACGACCGCCGTACTGGAAGATGGCCACTGGGTCATCAACGGACGCAAGTGGTTTACCTCCGGCGCGGATGAAGCTGCGTATACCACCATCATGTGCCGCACCGAACCCGAAGCACCGGGCCATCACGGATTCAGCATGATTATCGTACCCACGAATGTTCGGGGCTATAACATTATTCGGGAGACGCCAGTGCTTGGCATCAACGGCGGCCATTTCGAAGTGGAATACGACAATATCAAAGTGCCGGAAGAGAACTTGCTGGGCGGTCGCGGACAGGGCTTTGTTATCGCCCAGAAGCGACTTGGGCCGGGAAGGATTTTCCACTGCATGCGCTGGCTGGGACAGGCTCAACGCGCCTTCGACTTAATGTGCAAGCGCCTGCATGCGCGCCACGCCTTCGGTAGCCCCCTGGCAGACAAGCAACTGCTGCAGAAGCATGTATTTGATAGCGCAACAGAAATGCAGTCCTGTCGGCTGTTCACACTCGATGCCGCCCGACGCATCGACTCCGGTGACGACGCGCGAGTCGAGATCGGTATGATCAAGGTGGTAGGGGCACAGATGGTGCACAATGTCGTGGACCGCGCGATCCAGGTATATGGCGCCGCGGGCCTGACTGATGACACCCCACTTAGTCGTATGTACCGCCTGGCCAGGGAAGCGCGTATTTACGACGGCCCCGACGAAGTGCACATTCAATCGGTAGCGCGGCGTATCCTGAAGGCCTACCGCGAGGATGGCCCCGGCTGGGACTTTGGTGAAAGGGACGCGGATGTACTTTACCGGCCCAATCCCTGAAACGCTGACACCAACACCAACACCAACACCAACAAGAGAATCCAGCATGAAACTATATACCGCCAGGCTATCGCCCTTCGCCGCGCGCTGCCGGATGCAAATTTACGCCAAGCAGTTGGCGGTCGATCTGCTGGAATACCCGATCGATATCTCCAAGGAGGACATCGCCAGGGTCAGCCCAATCGCCAAAATACCGGTGTTGCTGGATGAGGACCAGGTGATACCGGAGTCGGATATCATCTGCGCTTATCTGGAGGAGCACTATCCCGAGCCCAGCCTGCTGGCCGACACCGCCCCCGAACGGGCGCGTATGCGACTGCTGTGCCGTATCGCCGACCTGTATATCATGGCACCGCTGACACCGCTATTTGCCCACCTTTCCCGCAAGCATCGCAATCAGCAAATAGTGGATGACGGCGTCGGGCAACTGCTTGCGGGGTTGAAATCGGTGGAGCATTTTATCGGCGAGGGGGGGTTCGCTGTCGGCAACCGGCTCAGCCTGGCCGACTGCTGCCTGGTACCAATCCTGTTTTTTGTGGTCACCTACCTGCCCTACTTCGGCATAGATGAGCCATTGCAACCCTACCCCCGCGTCTCAACTTACTGGAATGCAATTCAGCAGAACCCTCACGCCGCCAGGGTCATCCAGGAGATAAGCGAGGCTATCAAGGAAAAATCACGCCGCTAGTGGCCTCGCTTGTCGAGCACTTCAGCGCCAAACAGGGCCTCCTTTTGTGCCCGTGTCTTGCTGGTCCATGACTCCATCAACTCATCAGCATGGGCCATTTCTTCCTTCATGATGGCCTGGTAGTCCGGCGCCTTACTGGTAATTTCCACCTGCAGGCCATTGGGATCGTACATATAGACCGAATGCACAAAGCCGTGGTCAATGGGCCCCAGGCAGCTCTTGCCCGACGCATTGATGTGTTCCTGCCAGGCTATCATCTGTTCATAACTTTCGGCTTCCAGCGCAACGTGAACGTCAAAGCTGTCCTTGCGCCCGAAGCCATCGCTGGTCGCGGTGTCGGGGTCATCAAAAAATGCCAGGAAATTGCCGTCACCCAGCTGGAAAAACAGGTGCATATAATCACGCTTTTCTTCCATCCCGGAGATATGGTCAAAGACCATTGCAGCCGCCAGCGGCAGGCCCAGCACCTCTTCATAGAACCAGCGGGTCTGCGCCGCATCCCGACAGCGATAGGCCGCGTGATGTACATTGCCAAGCGGTTGCAACTGGCCTACCGGTTTGGTGATTGATGCCATCGATTTACCCTCTCCAAAAAAGCAGCGGATTGTTACAGGTTCGGCCGTACTCCTAGCGCCCTTTATTCAGACGAACACTTCAGGGAGCAAGACGTGACCTGAGCCGAAATACTAGATCACTCGCAGTATAATTGTCAATAGGCTTGACATTAATCATAGGCCGTCAGGCGACGCCCAAGCAGCCTCCCTATTCGCCTATTGATTGAGAAAATTCAGCGGCAGGCCGGCTGTGGGCCAGTCCATGGCAACCAGGCGGCCGCTACCCGAGAGTGTAATATAGGCTGTTTTAAGGTCGTCACCCCCGAAGCAGATATTCGTTGTGGCAATATCCCCGGTAGGCGTGTGCACGAGTTGCGAGCCATCGGGGGAGATGCTGGTAATGCCCCCGTTGAGAATGGTGGCGACGCAGATATTGCCCCGCACATCCACCGCCAGTGAGTCGAAATGCTGAAGCCCGGGCATACCCGCGATACAATGCCCTGCATAGTGGCCTGGTTGGGCCAGTATCTCACCGGGGGCACCGATGTCGTAGGCCCAGAGACGCGCCGAGGCCGTATCGGCGACATAGAGTGTCTTCTCGTCCGGCGACAAACCAATACCGTTGGGGGAATCCGCCGGGAATAGAGCTTCGCGGATAAGAGAGCCGTCCGGCCGAGCGTAATAGACCGCACCGCGATCCTGCTGGCGTCCGTAGCGCTGGCCTAGATCGGTAAACCAGAATCCGCCGCTGCGATCGAATACGATGTCATTGGGTCCATTTAGGGGGACGCCATTACAGTGAGTATAGAGCACCGCGGTCTTGCCACTGTCCAGCTCGACACGCTCTATGCGCCCGCCAATATAGTGCTTGGCGCGTCCCACGGGAAACGGCTGTCCCTCAACATCAATCCAGTCGAAGCCGCCATTGTTGCAGACATAGATTGCACCATCCGGGCCCATAGCAGCGCCATTCGGCCCGCCCCCCAGGCTCGCCACTACCTGGACCTCGCCATCCGGCATAACCCTTGACAGGGTGCCGCGCATAATTTCGACGAGGACAACAGAGCCATCGGCCATAGCGATTGGGCCCTCGGGAAACCGCAGGCCGCAAGCCACCTCCCTGATTGTCATTGAGTCATCTCCCCGGCCAGGCCCTGCATCAAATAATGAAAGCGCTTAATGGCGTCTCCCTGAACTTATTATGTTGCTGGTCAAAGTAGCGATGTTCCATAGCTCAACTCCCCTGCTATTCGGTTACCGGCGCGACAGCCGGAGCGGGTAAAGACAACACCGGTAGGTTTAGCCGTCAATGCCATTGCTGCGCTTCCTCGATTGAAGCAAGCACATGCTTGCGACCGCTGGCAATAATAACAATAGCCAGCGGCCCCAGAATCGCCGCGGTCAGGGCGAGGGATTTCCCGATGGCGGCGTCGTCCTGGAACACGAAATCAGTCATCATGGCAACCACTGTGGGGCCCAGGCCCAGCCCCAGTAAGTTGGCACCGAGAAAATACAGCGCCACCGCCTGGCCACGCATCTGGTTGGGTGTCATCAATTGAATAACCCCGCCAGCGATACCGCCCTGAAAGGCTGAAAAAAATATGCCAATAGCCAGGCAGAGTACGCCAATAGTGGCGTTCTCAGTAAAACCCAGCATGACAACAAAGGGAATGAGGCACAGCGCGGACATCAGGATAACCCGGGTGTAGGCATCCAACTGACCTTTCGCATACCATTTGTCGGCCAGGTAACCACCATACAGCAGGCCGATCGTGCCTCCGACCATCATTAACAGCCCCATGGTCCAGCCAGCCTCGCCCCGGGTATAGTCAAATGTGCGAATCAGGTAGGTGGGCCCCCACACATTGAGGCTGAATACGACCATGATGTAAGTAGCCATGCCGATCACATGCGAAAGCATTGCCCGCTTACGGGCCAGCAGAAAGTCGATCACCTCACCAATTGAAACGTGGCCGTCGCCAGCGGTGTCCGCGGCGCCCTCTATGACGACATTACCCTTGCGCTCCGGCTCTCTCACGGTGAGCAGGGTGAGCGCGGCAATAATCAGCCCCGGGATTCCGACCACGAAAAAAGTCATCTGCCAGCCCTCAACTTCTCCCAGGAAACTGACACTGATGGTACCCAGCTGCTCCACGTACGCGACAACCTTGCTGCCTATCATATAGGCCATCCCGGAACCCACGGTCACGCCAACGGTATAGACACTCAGCGCCCGGCCCAGTTTGGCCTTGGCAAAATAGTCAGTAATGAGTGAGTACGCTGCGGGTGACAATGCGGCCTCGCCAACACCCACACCCACCCGGGCCAAAAACAGGGACCAGAATCCCTGGGCCAGGCCACAGAGGGCCGTCATGATACTCCAGACAGTAATGGCCAGCGCGATCAGGTTCTTGCGGCTTTTGCGATCAGCTATCCGGGCCAGCGGCAGTCCCATGATTGCGTAGAAGATCGCGAAGGCCATACCCGCCAGCAGACTGAACTGGGTGTCCGAAATACCAAAGGAGGCTCTAACCGGCCCCACCAGCAGGCCCATGATCATTCTGTCGATAAAAGAAAACGTCTGGGCCAGCATCAGCACCATGACGACATACCAGGGGTACAGGGTTGTACCTGGCGCCGCTATTGCGGATGGCACACCAGAGTTTTCAGTTGGACTTGTCACCCGCTGTCTCCAAAAATTTTATAGGTATAGGAGTGATTTAATCCTAATTAAAATAATATTGCCATAGTTTAAACAACGCCGTGTCAGCCTCGCCCGCTCAACATGCGCGCCAGCACCCGGTCCTTGACCACAAAGTGATGATAGAGGCTCGCACCGATGTGGATGGCAACCAGGGCCGCCGCGATATCTCCAAGCAACATGTGTACCTGGAAGATCTCATCGGCGAGTGGGCGATTCTCCGCCGTGAACTGTGGCAGCAGCCAGACCTCAAATAAACGGACGGGGTAATTGCCGATATCCGAGGCGATGAGCCCGGTCAGACCCAGCACCAGGATGAGACCATATAGACTGACATGGCTGAGGTTAGAGGAAATTCGCATCCAGGCGGGCATATCAACCGGCAGCGCCGGTGGTGGATGTCGGAAACGGTGGTAAAGACGGTAAAAAACCAGTACGAACACCAGAGTGCCCAAGGTTTTGTGCCAGTGAATCCACTCGCCGAATTTGGCATAGTCCAGCTTGTCGTTACGGTAATCCAGCGTTGAAAAATACAGTCCGATAATCAGGGCCCCAATAAACAACACTGCTGACAGCCAGTGCAGCGCGCGGGCAGTAGCGTCATAGGCATCTGATTTATCGTCTTGATTCATGGACACTCTCTATACCTCCGCTTCAAAAATACCTGGGCCGGGGCAGCTGTGTATCACCGCCCTGCCGTAATTTCCCGTGCAGTAACCCTGACTCAGGAGCCCCGGGGCATCACATAAGCGAGTAGAAACGGCAACAGCACAAAAGCCATCAGGGTTGAAACAATTACCATACTGGCTGTTTCAGCCGGTGATTGCTTATAGCGTACCGCCAACAAATAGTTGAACACCGCTACCGGCATTGATGCTTGAATAATTACAACACCGCGTATCACCCCCTCAAGCTGAAACAGGTACGCAACCATAAGCCCCAACAGAAACCCCCCAAACAGTCGAATAGATGAAAACAACAGTGTGCGTGGGAAATTGGACACTTTCAATCGTGCAAGAGAAACGCCCAAAGTAACCAGCATCAATGGGATGGTGATATCGCCCATAAGGGAGACCGTATTGTTTGCCCAAGCGGGTAACTTATACCCGGTGGCCACACAAACAACCGAAAAAGCGGCCGCATATACAATGGGCTGACGTGTCAATTCCACCAGGCGGGCGCGCACGCTTGAGACTGAATCGTTAACCAGAAAAATTCCCAACGTAAACTGGCTCACTGTCATCAACATGAATATGCCCAGGCCAAAGGCCAGGCCTTTGTCGCCAAACGTAAAGAGACAGAGGGAAAGCCCCATATTCCCGTTGTTTGGAAATAACAAAGGGGGAAGATAAACGGAAACTTTGAAACTGAAAAGCCGGACTACCCCATAGCCGATAATCAACATCGAGAACATTACGGTCAACGCGGCAGCGACGACCTTGCTTAACTCATCAAGATTGATGTCTGCACCGGCCATGGCAGATACAAAAAGACATGGCGCACCAACATTCATTACGATCCTGGCGATAAATTCCGACGGATATTCATAACCGAAGCGCGCCCAAAGGACCCCGACCGTGGCCAGCAAAAAAACCGGCGCAATGATAGAAAAGAGTTCAGCGTACAAACTGCCACCCCCATTCATCGGAAAATAAATGTACGTGCCCAGGCAATATTCCCTTATGCCGGCGGGAGCTACTCATCCAGCATACTGACACCTACCCCGCTGTAGCCAGGCTGCCGGTCTGGGCCCAGGCAGTTACGATCTCCTGCGGGCTGCACGTGCGCTGCAACAGAAACCGCCTTGCAAACTCGCGCACCTGCACTTTATCGGATTCTTCGACAATGTATTCCGCTGGCGACTTCCCGTCGATTCGCGCCAGCATTAAACCGGGCAGGATCGCGGCCGCTCGCGCCGCCAACTCCGCCGGGGGCTCCCAGCTGACCTGTTTCAGGTAGCTTTCGTACAGCAGACTTGCACCCTCCGCCAGAGCGGCCCTTGCCGGAGGGTTCCAGATACCCTTGAGCAGCAGGTGGTTAAGACAAAATGCCAGGTCAAATGCGGGATCACCATACCAGGCGCATTCAGCGTCCAGGATAATCGGCCCCCGCTCGCCCACCAGGATATTCTTGGGGCTGAAATCCCCGTGGACCAGCGCCCGTTTATTGTCACCGACCATTTCCGCCAGACCTGCCAGTTGCGACGCCAGTTCAGGATGGGATTGCGCGGTAGCGTAAAAATATGGCTCGAGTCGCAGGCTGTAAAAGAGTTCATCTGTGCTGAAACGATCTGCAATCTGTGGATCGCCTGCAGTAGCAGCGTGGATTTGCACCAGTACCTCGGCCAGGGCAACAATGGTCTCCTGCACTACCACGCCGTCACGCAATTGCGCTTTCCACACCGGGTAGTATTGCGCAGGGAAATACTCCATCACGAACACCCCCGCTACCGGGTCGTGACCAAGAATCCTGGGAACAGCCTGGGGAGCAATACCCGCCACGACCTCGAACCAGGCCACTTCGTAGGCGTTGCGGTCGGTGGGCACCCGCCACTGCTGGCTCACCTTTAGTTGCTCCAGCGCCCGCTTGACACAGACCGTGATGCCGCCCGCTTCTACCCGCCAGATATCTGAAGCGACCCCACCGGTGAGCTGCTCGCCAGAGACCGTCTGGCCAGCTTCCAGCAAGCCCATATCACGCAGGCTCTGTTGTAAATCCTCTGGAGGCCGGCCCATCTCTACCTCCGGACTTGCAGGTGAACATTCTGTGAACGGTGCCTGGCATCCAGGCATGCCCTGCGCTTGCTGACCCAAGTCTGTTCTGACCGCAAAGATCCGCTCGCACTGCTACGGACCTAAACATAGCAACAACATTTTTTATATACAACTGATATGCCAGTATATAATGGCTGGCATCAGGCACATTGAGGGAGCCGCCTACGATCGGCCTGCCACCCGAACTTCAGGTGCCGACCCCTACAAGGAGAGCGAATGAACAAAGTATTGGTCATCAAAACCAGCATCAGGGGAGATGAGGGCAACTCATCAAAGCTGGTCGAAAAAATGGTCAGCGGCTGGGCAGATCATCACCCTGAGGACAGTTTCACCACCAGGGATCTTACAGAATCGCTCATACCCCACCTGTCCGCAACCACCTACGCGACAATGCCCGTAGCCGTCGATGAGCGCAGCGCGGAGCAGCAGGCGGAAATGGCACTGTCGGATTTGCTGACCAGCGAATTCCTGGCCGCGGATGTGATCATTGTAGGCATGCCCATGTATAACTTTCATGTACCATCCGCGTTCAAGGCCTATATCGACCATATCGCTCGCCTGGGCCTGACTTTCCGCTACACCGCGACCGGGCCGGTTGGCCTGGCCGGCGGCAAACAGGTCATCTTTTTGCTGGCCAGGGGAGGAATTTACTGGGAGACCCCGAACGACACCCAAACCCCCTACCTCAAAGCTATCTTCGCTTTCATGGGCATCAAAAACATCAGCTTCATCGTCGCCGAGGGCCTGAATATCAGCCCGGACATGTGCGAGGCCGGCATGCAGTCAGCGGCGCAACAGATAGACAGCTTTTTCAGCTGAGTCCGGTGTAGCTCACTGCTAGATAACTGCCAGTGAATGCCCGCCATCCACGGTAATACATGAGCCGGTCATGTAAGCTGAGGCATCAGAGGCCAGTAGCAAAATGGCTCCGGACAGATCCTCCACATTTCCCAGCCTACGCTGGGGAATGCGTTTTAGCATTGTCTGTCCCGCCGGCGACTCCAGAAACTCCTCCGCCAAATCGGTCGCATAATAGCCTGGGGCTATAGAGTTCACCCTGACGCCATAACGCGCCCACTCCACTGCCATATTCCGGGTCAGGTGTAACAGCGCCGCCTTTGACGCCGAATACGGCCCGGTACCTTTTTGCACGGCGACACCAAGAACAGAAGCGATGTTAATCACCGTGCCCGGCGCATCAACGGCCACCATCCGCGACACCGCCTCCTTGGCGACCAGCCAGGCCCCTTTCAAGTTCGTCGCCTGGACGCTGTCCCAGGCCTCCTCGTCCAGCTTGAGCAGGGAGGGTTCGGCGACTGTGCCGGCGTTATTGACCAGGATACTGACCAAGCCATGGCTGGCGGCCTGCTCAAAGGCCGTGGCGATACTGGCAGCACTGGTCACGTCCATGGCGTAGCAATGCGCCTTGCCACCCGAGGCATTGATCTCATCCGCAGTTTGCTGCAGTTTCTCGACCCGCCGCGCGCACAAAATCACGGTGGCGCCTGCACCTGACAGAACAGTGGCAAAATGCCTGCCCAGACCTGTGCCGCCACCGGTAATCAGGGCTATCTTACCAGTGAGATTGAATATTGAATCGATCATATCGAGATTACTCCCTTTAATTCACTCGCAGTCCGGCGAGCTGCCACAGAGACAATTTTTAGGATCTAGCAATGCGACAACTCGCCCTTTGTAAGATAATTTTTATAGGTTGCGTATTCAGGATTATCAATAGCCACCTTGGCCGTGACGGTGCGCAGGAAATGCGCCGTCAATTCAGTATTTTCCCGGTCGAACTCACCCTGGTTTATCCTGGCCACGAGTTCGTCATTCAGGTCCGACAATTCTCCCGACATGCCCAAAAGATGCTGCAGACTCTGCAATTCCAATTGGGTGAACGAGCCGCCCTGCGCCAACTCCCTTTCAACAATTTTCAGGACATTGACGGCTACCCGAGTGTGATAGACCTGGGACTTGTCGACCAGCTTGTGCAGCAACAAATACTCCATCATCTCCCTGACGGATTCAACCAGCTCGGATACATTGGGTCGATTGCCTGCCATGAATGACTACCTCGCGTTAAAAAGTGCCAAAAGATCCAGCTCCGTTTCCGAAACCCGCCGCCCGATCGCCGCGCGATTGACAGAGCGTTCTTCGCCGGACAGGTGAACAGTGGTTTGGTACAAGCAGATAACACCCCACTTCAGTGTGCCCAGAATCTCCCAGAAGTGCACCGCGTCCTCATTCACGCAGCGCCCACCTGCCGACTCATAAGCGGCGTATAAATCCTGTCGACTGCCAAAACCACCAACCGGCAGGTCGTTATTGCCAAAACGCCAGGACGTCACGCAAAGCCAGCCCAGGTCTTCCATGGGATCACCCAGGTGAGCAAGCTCCCAATCGAGAATCGCAGCGATCCCCTGTTCGTTGACAATCAGGTTGCCATTGCGGAAATCTCCATGCACCAGCGTGGTTTGATCGCAGGGCTGCATATTCTCCCCAAGCCAGCGAAATGCATAATCAAAAACCGGGATGACCTCGCCGAAGCCAGTGTAAAAGGCATGCAACTGAGCCAGCTGCGGCGCGACTGAGCTATCGCGAAGATAGGGCAGCGCCTGGATGGGAACCTGGTGAATTGCCGCCAGTTGACGACCGCATTGCGCTGCCAGCTGCCGCCGGGCGTGCCGGTATTGGTCCTGCCGGAGAATTTTCTGCGGTATGGTTTCGCCACGGATAAGATCCATGACAAAACCTTCACCCAGTTGGTCTTCGGGCGCTAAAATATGAATAATATTGGCCGCCAAAACGCCGTGTGCCACGGCATGAGTTTGCACGGCAGCTTCGGTTCGCTTGTCGATGGCTAGCTCAAACAAACTGCCTTCGTGGGCCAGGCGCAGAATATACTCAGCTGCGCCAGTGGCGCGCTGCAAAGTGAATCGCCAGGTTTGCGCTGCTGAGCCCCCGGTCAGTAATTCGAGAGAGTCCACCCTGAACTCACCCTTAACACTGGGTACCAGGGCAACTTCCAGTCGTTGCTTTAGCAGATCCCTATCCAAACTCTCGCCCTCTTGCCATCAACACGCCACCGCTTCACTATTAAGCCTGAGCATGCCGGCAAATTTAGCACACCATGATTTTAATCTATATTAAAATTCTTTTATTTGTGCTAATTTTGGCTCGGCAGCTTACAGAAACAGTAGTTCAACTGAATAATTTAAAACCAGCAGCATTGACCTCAACAATCACATGATAATAACCAGGTTCAATATATTCTGTCTCGCAATTGCGCTGGTGGCCATCCGCGAAAGCGCCCCGGCGTTGGCCGCAACTGAGTGTGATGACTATCGCGAGGGTCAGTTGAATCTCTACTGGGGAGACTTGCACGTACATACTGCCCTCTCCCTTGACGCCTACGCCTTTGGCACCACCGCCGACCCAGGCGACGCCTATGCCTTCGCCCGAGGGCAGGAGCTGACCCTTCCCGATAAATCTACTCGCATAAAACTGCAGCGCCCGCTGGATTTCGCCTCTGTCACAGAGCACGCGGAAACCTTCGATGTCATGTATCTGTGCACCGACCCCAATTACCTGGATTTGCCCTACTGCAGCGATTTACGAAATCGTGCAGGCACCGCAGCAGCAGACTCCCTTTATGTATTCCGGAATTTCTTACTGCCATTGATATCCGGTATAAAGCCCCAAACCTCACCCCTCTGCGGTGAACCCGGTATCGACTGCAAAGAGGCCTCAAGATTGCAATGGCGCCGCATCCAGCACTATGCCAATCGCGCCAACAGCCCCTGCGACTTTACTGCTTTTATCGGCAATGAGTGGTCCGCGACTCCCAACAACCAGCATTGGCATCGCAACCTGATTTTCGCCGGTACCTCGGTTACCGCAGACGCCATCGACTACATTCGCTTTCCCTCCCCTGCCAAACTGTGGCGCGAGCTGGAAAAACAATGCCGCCCAGAGCAGGACTGCGACGTGATCGCTATACCCCACAACACCAACCTGAGTGAAGGTGGCGGCTTCGACGTGGAATCCAGTTCCGCATCCGAGCTCCAGTTGCGTGCCAAATACGAACGATTGATAGAAATTCACCAGAGCAAGGGCAACAGTGAGTGCCTGACGGAAAACTGGGACGACCGCGATTCGGATTGCGGGTTTGAAAAATATATACCGTCCTACATCACTGAGCAGCAACAAGCCGCGCCCGACTTTGTGGCCACCATGAACCGCAGCTACGCCCGCAACATTCTCAGCAGGGGTCTGCTGGCCTACACCAACAGTGGTGACAACAGGATCAACCCATTGCAAATGGGGTTCATAGGCTCAACGGACAATCATGTAGCCACTCCAGGCGCCGTGGACGAGGATGACTGGAAGGGCGACGCCTGGGGGGCGGGCGACAGGTACCGCGAGCGCCGTTTCAAGCGCATGGGCTACAACCCCGGCGGCCTGGTGGCCGTGTGGGCCAAACAGAATACGCGGGAACACCTGTTTGACTCGCTAAAGCGCAGGGAAGTCTACGGTACCAGCGGCACCCGGATTAAATTGCGCTTTGCAGCTGATACGGCCGCCGACACCGACCCCTGCAGCGCCGGCTACAATTGGGGCCAGGCAACCCCCATGGGCGCAACGATCAGCGGCAGCCGGCCACTGCTCGACTCACCCAGGTTCGCCATAACCGCAAGTCAGGATACAGTACCACTATCGCAGATCCAGATCGTCAAGGGCACCGTGCAAGACGGGACTATTGTTGAGACCGTCTATCCCCTGTACGAAAACCGCACAGAGCTGGCCCATACCTGCGAAATCTGGTCTGATCCCGACTATGACGCGTCACAGCCAGCCTACTGGTATGCCCGGGTATTTGAGATTCCCACGCCGCGCTGGTCAAAAACGCTCTGCGAAAGCCTGGAGAACTGCCAGCAGGTCCCCGGGGCTGACCAGATGATCCAGGAGCGCGCCTGGAGCTCACCCATTTGGTACCTACCATGAGCTGCTATTATTTGACATTAAGTAAACTGACTATCGGGAGTCTCTTATGAAGCTGGCTAACATCAGTAACATCCACCACTCCGCCTACCGCTGCCGGGATGCCGAGCAAACTCGTTGGTTCTATGAAGATATTCTTGGCCTGAAGCTTAAGGCCGCGCTGGTGCTGGATGAAATTTCAGGAACCGATCTCCCGCGAGAATATATGCACCTGTTTTTTGAAATGCCCGACGGCAACTTCATTGCGTTTTTCGACGAGCCAAATAACGCCTCTCCAGAGAACTTCGAACATAAAGACGGGCTGGATCTTCACCTCGCGTTTCAGATAGACAACAGAGAAGATCTGGAAGCCTGGAAAAAAAAGATCAAGGACGCAAGGATCAAATGTTTCGGCCCGATCGATCATGGTTTCGTACACTCAATCTACATGTATGACCCGAACGGCATACAGGTAGAGATAACTTGCGTAGACGACAACTACGAGCAGATCATGGACGCAAAGGAGAAAGAAGTCCGCAACCAGTTTATTGAGTGGACCAGGCGCACACGAGAACAAAAAGAGAAAATATTCGGCAGTGATGAACTGGATCGCCGTGAAGTCAGCAAATGGCTATAAGCTGATCGGACGCTGGTTGTTTAACCGCGGTTGCACCCAAGATTAACGAAAAGAAAAGGAGCAAGAGCATGTCAGAAGTCGCCACCTATAAGTACAAACGCACACCACACCTTGTTGTTTACAAGGATAAATCCGCTTTCAAGGATACCTATGCCGGTGAAATTGATGTTATTGCCCTGCAATGCCATCTGCTGCAGCCCATCGACAAGCCCTCAGACACTGTGGTGATCTGGTCACACCCGATCGGCGGTGGCTTTTACCTGCCGATGATGGCCGCCCAGGCCAAATGCGGCATCCATGTAATGTATTGCGACACTCGCTACAGGGGCGTGGACAACGCCCTGATCATGGAGAAAGTGATCTGCGACCTGGGCGCCTGCATCCGCGACGCCAAAGAACGCCTGGGATACAAAAAGGTTGTCCTGGGTGGCTGGAGTGGTGGCGGCTCAATGTCGCTGTTCTACCAGGCCGAAGCAGAGGACCCTCGCGTGACCTGCACGCCTGCCGGGGATCCGCCAAATCTCACCGAGAAAAATCTTATCCCCGCCGACGGGATTATGCTGGTAGCCGCGCACCTTGCCAGGCACCGTACCTTTACCGAATGGCTCGATCCCTCTGTGCTTGATGAGAGTGACCCGGAAAAGCGCAATCCCGAGTTGGATATCTATAACCCTGACAACCCCAACCAGCCACCCTACTCCCAAGAGTTCCTCACGAGATTCCGTGAGGCACAAATTGCCCGCAACCGCCGGATTACTGCCTGGGTAAAAGAAAAACTGGCGAGCTACCGCGCCAATGGCCAGCCAAACCGCGAGTTCGGCTTTGTCGTGCATCGCACCATGGCCGAACCAAAATGGCTGGACCCGACTATTGACCCCAACGGCCGCAAGCCCCACTGGTGCTTCCTGGGTGAACCCGAAGTAGTGAACGACAGCCCCGTGGGGCTGGCTCGCTTCTGTTCGCTGCGCAGCTGGCTCTCCCAATGGAGCTATGACGACGCCAATGCCGACGGTGAGGCCTGCGCAAAGCGCATTTCCATTCCAGCGCTGGTCGTGGGCAACACAGCCGACGACGGCATCACGCCTGAGCACACCAAACTCCTGCACCAGGCAATCAATCATGATAATAAGCAACTGGTATGGATACAGGATGCGAATCACTACTATTTCGGCCAGCCGGAAAAAGCTGTCGAGACCGCACAAATATGTGCTGACTGGTTGAAAAAACAGGGTTTGCTGGAAGCTTGAGGGCCGATCAGGAAGTTGCTCCACTAGGGCCTTGAGTAGTCAGCCCCGACACTGCTTGAGCCGTCACCGCCTATAATGCTCGGATAGCCAAACGTAATGCTTCCAGCATGCACCTCTGGGCAAGATACCCGGTGCGGATGGCAGTCAGAGTCTTGTGGACAGCAATACTGCAAGCTCTGAGATGTCTGAGCAGTTTTCCAGATTGGCCAGCATTACGCCGGCACAGAATCTGTACGAGCTGGAAGATCGCAGCCTGGGGCAAAAACTACTCGACAGCCTTAATCAGCCTCTCGCACGCATCCAGCTTGTCCTGGTCTTGCTTGGCTTTCTTAAGGCAGGACTTATACTCCTGCATTGTTTTTGTTTTCTCCTTAGTGTACTCCGCTTCCGCCTTGTTTTTCTGCTTCTCGCCGGCGGAACCACATGCGGCAAGCGCTGCAAGGGATACCGCCAGAATCGCTGTTTTGAATATTCTCATCATTACCTTACTCCTTGGAAATAGCTTACAGACACCGGCTCAAACAATAATGGCATATCTTCACGCGTTTTCGCGGCCGATACATTGACATGGCTCATTCAATTTGTAGCTTGGAGATTATTTAAAATGTATCGAGACTCTCGTACCCTATCAGGATTATCTGTACCTGGAAGATGTCTTGACAGATGCGAAAGCTGCCGTCCATCAGAGCATGCTCTCGGGCACGACCAGCGACAGGAAACGGACAACGAAGCGTTGCCAGACCGTGGTGTGGGGCTCCTTGTGGTAGCTGACAGTCTCGCCGTCTTTATGCTCTAACCAAAGGAGATTACCCGATGCATCCAGTTGCACCTGATAAGCCTGCGCCACAACAGCCTCGTTGAAAGCCCCGAGCATTCGTTGATCCAGTTCCGGATTTTCGAACAGTACACCCATCTCCGTGTTGAGAGCTACTGATCGCGGATCCAGGTTAAAGGAACCGACAAACACGAGCTTGCCATCGGCGCTCATGAACTTGGTATGCAGGCTGGAAGACGAAGAACCCATCCAGTGCTTGCTCGCGTTCAGGGTTGCGGGATCGGGCTTGAACTCATACAAATCCACGCCCGCGCGCAACAGGTCTTTGCGATAACGCATGTAACCTGCATGCACCATACCCACGTCGTTGGCTGCCAGCGAGTTGGTGAGAATACGTACCCGGGTGCCCCGCGCCTCGAGGCCGGCAAAATACGCCACCAGTTTATCCCCGGGCACAAAATACGGTGATACTACCTGCACCTCAGTCCGGGCATTGGCAAACAGCGGCGCCAACTTCGGCGCCATGTGCGTCGCTTCGCTGATCTCTTTGTGATCCATTTTGCCGGGATCGTCATAGATCAACTGCGCGCTTCCCCACCTGAAGGTAATGCGGGACAAATGCAGCTCGTCAAGAATTTTCGAATCATGTACTGCCCGGATATAAGGTGATGCCAGTTCCTCGTCGATGCTAGCCTCAAAGCGCACCCGGGCATCGCGCAGGGCCTCACCGGTCAAATCATGCGCGCCGGTAAAAGCAGCCACTGGCACTACCATTTCGCTATTCCAGTACAGGTCAAACATATTGGAGACATCAGCTACCAAAGGGCCTACTGCCATCACGTCCAGGTCGCTGAAGGCCGTATCCTCCGCAGCATCGAAATACTCATTGCCGATATTGCGCCCGCCCACGATGGTCAGCTGGTTATCGGCAGTGAGAGATTTATTGTGCATGCGATAGTTCAGGCGCCGCATATCACTGGCAAAGCCCAGGCCACGGCTACCCCGATAGCCAAAGGCGTTAAACAGTCGCACCTCGATATTGGGATGGGTATCGAGCCGCAGCAGCCCGGCGTCCTTGCCCTGGGTGTCCAGGTCATCCAGCAACAGGCGCACCCGCACCCCCCGCTCTGCCGCCTGCAGTAACTGGTTAGCCAGTAGCTTGCCGCTGCTGTCGGCGTGCCAGATGTAATACTGCAGGTCCAGGCTGCGCTCGGCCGCAGCGATTAACGCCATCCGGGCTACGAAAGCCTGCATACCGGAATGCAGCGGAAAGACACCCGTCTGCTGCAGCTGGCCCTCAAAATTCTCCCTGACCTGCACACCCAGATTGGTATCACCGGTATCCGTATAGGCGAAAGACGCTGTTCTTGGATAGTCGGCAGGTACGCTGGCGCAACCCGAGAGCAGGCCCAGGGTGAGCGCCACGGCTATGGCAATCTCTACCGGGAGGCTATTCCGAAGACGTATGGCCACGCAGTTCAACCCGCCTCCAGGGCCAGCTGGGTTCGAAAGATACCGTACCCGGGGCTTTCCCAATAGCACAAGCAAGGCGGCAGGGATTTATTGTTTGCGATAGCAACACCAACACTGAAAAATGTGGCCTTCATGGGCCAATAATACGGGAATCTCGAATACAAATGTATCGATGAGCCGGAACGCTCGAAAAACCGATGCCGGGGAAATTCTCTGTATTGTACCGCCTCTCTGGCACAGAACGTTGCAGTGCCACTGGACGGTAATCGAGCGATGAATGGAAAAGCAAAAAAGGCTTAGAAAATCACTTTCCTAAGCCTTTGATATTTTCGAAATTTGGTCGGGACGGCAGGATTTGAACCTGCGACCACCACACCCCCAGTGTGGTGCGCTACCAGGCTGCGCTACGCCCCGAGAATCGCCTGTTTGGCGAGGGCGGCATTATACTCAATACCGCGCTTGATACAAAGGCTATTTCGAGGGCGACAGAACCTTCAGCAGTTCTTCCAGTTCCTCGATGGTTTCCTTGATCATGGCGTCTGCCTGGGCCGGGGTGGACGTGCCCTCCCCCTCATCGGTCATGCGCTGCCGGGCGCCACCGATGGTGTAGCCCTGGTCGTACAGTAGAGTGCGTATCTGGCGGATGGTGAGTACGTCGTCGCGCTGGTAATAGCGGCGATTACCGCGACGCTTAACCGGTTTTAACTGAGGGAATTCCTGCTCCCAGTAGCGCAGGACGTGGGGTTTAACGGCACAGAGTTCGCTGACTTCGCCTATCGTGAAATAGCGTTTTCCGGGAATTGCGGGTAGTTCACTGTTGTGGCTCGGTTCCAGCATATTCTTCCACTCTTGCCTTCAGCTTCTGCCCAGGCCGGAAGGTGACTACCCTGCGTGCGGAGATCGGAATCTCTTCACCCGTCTTCGGGTTGCGCCCGGGACGTTGAGCTTTATCGCGCAGGTCGAAGTTGCCAAATC
>Ga0316194_10001076_pt1 | contig 18622 bp, 16 predicted proteins | sample CroRivsedime1_MG_FD_204936 | JGI IMG/M metagenome (GOLD analysis project Ga0316194, IMG submission 204936) | Coastal sediment microbial communities from Maine, United States - Cross River sediment 1 | ecosystem: Environmental > Aquatic > Marine > Coastal > Sediment | place: USA: Maine...
GCGCGAACCCAGGGATGATTTCATCAGTGCCTTGATCAATGCCAATGAAGACAAGGACGCGCTCAGCGACCAGGAACTGTACGACATGATCGTGCTGTCAATCTTCGGCGGCATTGACACGACCCGCAGCCAGATTGGGCTGGCAATGGCCATGTTTGTCGAGCATCCCGATCAGTGGGCCCTGCTGGGCGATAACCCGCAACTGGCGCGCCCGGCAGTGGAAGAGGTCATGCGCCTGCGCCCGACCACTACCTGGGTGACCCGGGAGGCGACCGAGGATTTCGAGTTCAAGGGCGTGGAAATTACAAAGGGCACAACCATTCACCTGTTCTCGAGCGCTGCGGCAAGTGACCCGGACCACTTCACGCCCGGCTTCGATATCACCGTCAAACGCAAGCCGCATTTCGGTTTCGGCGGCGGCAAGCATCATTGCATCGGATCACAGATCGCCAGGGGTGACATGACGCAAGCACTGATGTTGCTGGCACAACGGCTGAAGAACCCGGTCTATGACGGTAAACCGAAGTGGCTGCCGGACAGCGGCAATACCGGGCCGGTCACCTTGCCGATTGCCTTTGATGCAAGCTAACTCGTTTCTGCTTTCCGCACGCGCTGTTTCCTAGAAGCAGGTGCCGCAACCAGTAGCCCGGCCATGGTGATCGAAATCATGCCGCCGATGGTCAACAGATCAGGCATCTCCAAGAAGAACACAAACCCCCATATGGCTGCCGAGACGAGATAGGCATAGTCGAAGGTGGCAATGATCGATGGGGCGGCGATCTGATAGGCGCGCGCGACGCCGGCGAAAAATGCGGCCGAGAGTACTCCTAGTAATGCCATCAGGGCCCATTCCTGCTTGCCCATTGGCGCCCAGTCTCCCAGCAGGAACGGGAAGCTTGCCTGTGTGTCACCGGTCAGTCCGATCGTGGCCAGCACGGCTGTGGCGATCAGGCCGGTGACCAGAAATGAGCCGTGCAGGTTCAGCGCCAGGCTCAGTGGCGTTTCCTGCCGGCATTTGCTGCGGGTGAGAACCATCGCAAGGGAATAAAGCGCTGCAGCCAGCAGGGGCAGCAGCGTGAACCACGAAAACGCATCGGACCCGGGTCTCAGGATGGCAATGACCCCGACAAAGCCCAGCACGGCACCGCCCCATTCGCGCCGGGTAACCGGCTCGCCAATCAGGACAGCAGACAGAAGAGCGGTCATGATCGGGTTGGTGTAGACGGCAACGGCTGCCACGGACAGGCTGAGCACGGGCAGTGCTGCGTAAAAGGCAAGCCATGTGAGGACCAGAAGCACGCTGCGAATCAGCACCCACCTGGGGGCGCGCAGTCTTAGGCTGGTGCCGGTGGCCAGAGACAGTGCCAGCATGACCGGGATCGCGACCAGAGAGCGCGCGGCAAACACCTGCCAGAGGGTCAGGTCTGCACTTACCAGCTTCACCATGGCGTCGGCAAAGGCCATAGTTATGACCGATGCCAGGATGATAATGATGCCCTGCGCAGTACGGTCGGGGGTTGCCTCCTGCAAAATTGCCATCAAACCGTCCCTTTGCCCGGCCCCGCTTGGGTGGAGCAAACAAAACTTTACACCAGGCTATAAAATTGAAAAGCCCGCCCGGAGTTACCCGGACGGGCATTGAAAGAGTGTAGTCGAGTTATCTCAATCGAACGGCGAATTGCACCGGCGACGAGGTCCGTTGTACGGCTGGAATGTATCGTCATAGCGACGGTAGCTGCGGTAGTTGTCTTCACACCATTCTACATGGCGACTCGACGAGCCGTGACTGTTGGCGATTGCGGCACCGGCCAGGGCACCAAAGGCGGCCAGCGGATACCAGAAGCCATCCGAATGCCGTCGATACCCGCTGCGACGCTTGTGATGGCCGCGATAGCCATTATGGCGCGACTGCCTGGCGCGACGTTCAGCGCGGCGCTCACGACTGGACTTGATCTGAATGACATTTCCCTCGGCGGCAGCGATGGCCGACAGGCCTACGGTGCTGATCGCTGAAGAATGTGACAAAGGTGCAGCCATGACAGGTGTCGCCGCGAGCGAAGCAGTGATCGCAGCTGCAACTAGTGACATTTTGGATAATCTCATTTGGTAACCTCTTCTTTCTTGATCGGAAACAGTGCTAACGGCTCCGGCAGGTAAAGGTTCCCGGTTTTCTGCAACTTGTTTGAGTTTGTTTGACTACCGCGACAATGCCACAGGTGCTGATCACGTCATGTGCGTGTGCCGCGCGCCTGGCGCAGGTTCCGTGCTATCTCGCGCAAATGGATATCCCCGGTGCCGCAGCAGCCGCCCCAGATGTCCATATGCGGGTACCGCTGCGCCAGCCCGCCCATGAGGTGTCCGAGTTCCACCGGGTCGCCTTCTTCCAGGTGACCCAGTTTGCACAGCGCGATCTTGTCCATTTTCGAGGCATTGGGACGGAATCCCCGCAGGCGATTGATCCACTGACCATCTGTCAGCGCCGGCTCAAATTCCATAGGATGCGAACAGTTGAGCAAGTAGAACGCCGGAGCTGCATTGTCGGTTTCGGCGTCGATGGATGCAATTGCGTCAGCCACTGATGGACCGGATTTCAAACGCGACGAGCCATCCACCGTGAGTGACATGATCAAGGGCACCCCGATTGCATTCGCTGCTCGCGATACGCCAACAGCTTCCGGCACGTTGTTGAACGTCGCTGCGCACGCAAAATCGACATCGGCGTGTCGCAGCGTGGCCAGTTGCACGGCGTGATAGTCTTCAGCTTCGTCTGCAGTGGTGGCCCTGTTCAACTGGTAGGCATCGCCTCTCGGACCGACGATCCCGCCGATCAGGATGCGCGGAATCTGGCCGTCATATTCGCCGGCAAGGTCTCGCAGGAACTCGATGGCCTGGATATTCGCCTGCGCCAGCCCTTGCGGCGAATAGCCGAGTTTTGCGCCCCAGTCAGGACTGGCACGATAGTCGATGCCGGTGAGCAGCATCGACATGCCGAATTCTGCAGCAACATCAAGCTGGCTGCGAAACATGTCCCGCATGGCGGTGACTGCTGCTGGCTTCTCGAGCAACGTGAACATGGCAAATTCCGGTAGTTCGAAGCCATGCTTGTACATGATCTCGGTCTCGGTCCCGCCCTCGGTGAGGAACAGTTCATCCGGGTTGGGGGAGGCAAATGTTTCTGCAATGGCCATCTCAGAGCTCCGGTGTGATGTTCTGATTGAACCGGAATATGTTCTGGGGGTCGTACTTCGCCTTGATTTGCGCAAGTCTGGTATAGTTGGAGCCAAACGCCTCGCGCGTAAGCTCCTCACCATCCTCGCCGTGCCCGGGGAAGTTCAGATAGGCCCGGTTTTCCTGGGCGAAGGGCGCAGCTGCGCTCCAGCCTTTCCGCGACCAGGCAATATTGTTGTCATCATCTGCCGGTGCCGACCAGATCGCATCAAGCGAATACATCCAGCCCATGGAGCGATCGCCGAAGGCGGTGGCATCGGCTGGTACCTCAGCGGTGGCGCCGCCGAAGTTCCACAGCGAGGAGATCGTGTTGTCTGATGGTGCGGCTTTGGCGGTCAACATTGCCAGGTCGATCATCTCATCGGAGAGATTCGACAGGTACCGGGCCTTCCAGTAACTTCGATAGTCGCCGAACGGGATGAGTGTGTCGAACAGTTGTTGCACATCAGTGTAGTTCATCCGGCCCGAAAAATCGGTGACCAGCGGAGCGAGCTCGCGCAGCGGATTCAGCACAGCTTCGCCCTCCGCCGCATCGCCATTATAGACGCAAGCCAGCGTGTAGACCTTTTCGCCCCAATGCTCTTTTGGGAAGTCCTCGCTTTCAGGCACCGTAGAGAATTCACACAACGAGGCGACACGATCGCTGTTGCTGGCCAGAAAGTCGCGCCAGAAACGGATAGGCTCCGGCCCTACGGAAAATGGGTAGATCGGCGCGGCGAACATGACCTCCGGGCCCATGGGATGCAGGGCGAACTCGAACTTCACCACCACCCCGAAATTGCCGCCGCCGCCGCGCAAGGCCCAGATCAAATCGGGATTCTCCGTATCAGAGCTGTGAACCAGTTCGCCATTGGCGGTAACCACGTCTGCCGCCATGAGATTGTCGATGCTCAAGCCATGGCGAGCGCGCATCCAGCCGATGCCGCCAGACAGTGTCAGGCCTGCCACCCCGGTATCGGAGATCAGTCCGCCAGGCGTTACCAGACCGAAGGCCTGGGTTGCGCGGTCGACATCCGCCCAGATGGCACCACCCTCTACATCAGCGCGGCGCGCATCCGGGTCAACGCGCACCGAGCGCATCAGGGAGAGGTCGATCATAACGCCGTCGTCACAGACCGCGTGCCCGGCAACATTGTGCGCGCCGCCTCGGATTGCGACCGGCAAGCCCTGCGCGCGGGCAAACTTCACAGCGCCGATTACATCGCCAGCCCCCCGGCAACGCGCGATCAATCCGGGTCGCCTGTCGATCATCGCATTCCAGACGGCACGCGCGCTGTCATATCCATTGTCCCGGGGAGTGAAAACCTCGCCGTGAAAACCGCTGCGCAAGTTGCCCACGGCTGTTTCAAAATCACTCATCTGCAGTCTCCGTAATTGAACTGTACCCAGTCTATGGGCGAGCAGCCGGGTGCTTGCCAGTGGCAGAACTGACAAAACCAAGGCATAATGGACGCTCCAGGTGGTCGAAGTCGACAAAACCGCGCCAAATCGGACAGGAGATGATACCTCATGCACGAGCCCCCCAGGCCGCTGATTGTACTGCTCGCGGCTCCCGAGACATCTTCATCCGTGCTGTATGGACTGTATGATGTCCTGGTGTCAGCCGGCGCGGTTTATCTCGACATGACCACCGGTTCGCCCGGCCACGAATTGCTCGACGTGCGGATTGTGACGGCGGAAGGCAAGCCGTTTCACTGCGTCGCCAATGTGCCGGTGGCCCCTCACGCTTCGATTGACGATATCGACGCGCCCGACGCGATTGTGGTTTGCGACATGTACATGTCAATTCACGCTTCGCCGAAGGGGCGCTACCCCCGTGAAATTGCCTGGCTGTGCCGCATGCACCAGCGCGGCACGTTGATCAGCTCGGTCTGTTCCGGCTCATTGCTGCTGGCCGAGGCCGGCTTGCTGGATGGTCACACTGCCACCGCGCATTGGGCATACCGGGACATGTTTCAGCGGCATTTTCCCAAAGTCCGCTTCAAGAGCGAGTCCATGCTGTGCCTGGGTTCGGCTGAGCACGGTGTGGTGACGGCCGGTGGCGTCAGTGCCTGGCACGACCTGGCCGTCTATCTGATTACCCGGTTCTGCGGCCAGACCCAGGCGATCGAAACCGCCAAGGTGTTTTTGATCTCCGGCCATTCAGAAGGACAATCGCCCTATGCAGTGATGACCCGGCCGATGGAAAATTCTGATGGCCCGATAACCCAGTGCCAAAGCTGGATTGCCGACAATTATGCCGGGGCAAATCCGGTCGAGCGCATGGTTGAACGTTCCGGGCTCAATGCACGCACGTTTGCCCGCCGGTTCCGCGCGGCCACGGGGTATGCTCCTATCGATTATGTGCAGGCCCTCAGGATCGAGGAAGCCAAGCAGATGCTGGAGGCAGGCAATCTCGGCATTGAAGAGATCGGCACTTCTGTGGGATATGAGGACCCGGCCTCGTTTCGCCGGGTATTCAAACACCGGGTCGGGTTGCCGCCCGCAGCCTATCGCCGAAAATTCCAGCATATTGCTCGGACTGGCAGGCCGTCGGATTGATGGGCAATTTCGTGATTGGAGCAATATTCATTCCCATGGACGGATAACATTGCTCCAACTCTCTGAAAGCGAATATCCTTATGCGATCAGATGATGCTCTAGCGCCGATCTGCTTCTGCGACAGCCCCGAAATGCTTGCGATAGTCATTGGCCGACAGACCAAACGCTTTCGTCATGGCGCGGCGCAGGCGTTCCGTGTCGCCGAAGCCGCAACGCCCGGTTATGGCCGATATGGACAGGCCGGTGTCTTCCAGCAACCTGCGGGCGGTTTCCACGCGAAGTCGTTCCACTGCCCTGGCGGGTGATGATCCGGTTTCAGCCGTGTAGACCCGGGCAAAATTCCTGGCACTCATATTGACCTGCTCGGCCAACCGCTCCACCCGCAGGTCACGCGTAAGGTTTTCGATGATCCAGCTGTGCAGGGCGTCAAACCGGCCGTTCGCGTCACTGGCCTGCTGATCTAGAACAGGGCTGAACTGGGACTGCCCGCCGGGGCGCATCATGTAGGTAACCAGCGATTTCGCCAGCGCCAGCGCGGCCACCCGTCCATGATCTGCCGCCACCATGGCCAGTGCCATGTCAATGCCGGCGGTTACGCCTGCAGAGGTCCACACCTGTCCATCGCGGATATATATGGGATCGGACTCAACCCTCACCATTGGAAAACTGTCCTGCAGCAGGGCGCAGGAATCCCAATGCGTCACGGCGCGCTTGTGGTCGAGCAGGCCGGCAGCTGCGAGAACGAAAGCGCCGGTGCAGATCGAGGCTACACGTTTGCTAATCTGTGCCACACGCTGAACTTCCGCGATGAGGTCAGGGTTGGCCGAAGCGGCGCGCGTGCCGGGCCCGCCTGCCACGATCAACGTGTCAATGGCACGCTGCGACCATTGCGACAGCGGCTCACACGATATCGACACAACCGTATCGGTTTTGACAGGACCTGCTTCCAGCGCCAGAATTTTTGTCTGGTAATTGGCGGAACAGACATCGTTGGCATCTTCGAAAACCTGCAGCGCGCCGGACAAATCCAGCAGTTTCACGTGGGGAAACACGATGAAGACGACGGTATGAACAGGTTTGGCAGAGAATGAGGACATATTGTCATTTATGCCAAGGAGTAATTTGATAGTCTAGTGGTTGACTTGAGGCTGAACCGGAAAGGGATTGAAGAGATGCTGCTGCTCAAACCGAATTGTGAATGCTGTGACATTGACCTGCCGCCGGACGCGCCGAACGCTCGTATGTGCACTTTCGAGTGCACCTTCTGCGCTGATTGTGCCGAGCAGCGGTTTGGCAATGTCTGCCCGAATTGCGGCGGCAACCTGGTGGTGCGACCGATCAGGCCGGAACAGCATCTGGTGAAGAATCCGGCTTCGACCAGGCGTTTTAGCAAGGATCACCCCGAGTGCGCCGACCTGGACAGCTAAAACCTGATTGCCCGCACCTGTTCGACTAAAAGGATGCCCCGATGAGATCAATTGCAGCCCTGGTGTTTCCGGGCTTTGAAACCCTCGACCTGTTCGGCCCGATCGAGATGTTCGGCATGCTCCCGGAGGAGTTCAGCATATCCATAGTTGCTGAACATGCCGGTCAGGTCACCAGCACCCACGGCCAGCGTGTTGCGGTCGACGGCACATTCGCCCAGGCCGACAGCTTCGACATGCTGCTGGTCCCCGGCGGACCGGGTGCCCGCACAGAGGTTGAAAATCCTGCGGTTCTTGGCTGGCTGAACAGTGCAGCCGGTCAATCCGACATCACCATGTCGGTGTGTACCGGTAGCGCATTGCTGGCCAAAGCCGGCCTGCTGGATGGTCGCAAGGCAACCTCCAACAAGATGAGTTTTGCCTGGGTGATGGCGCAGGGTCCCAATGTCGACTGGGTGGCCAGGGCTCGCTGGGTCGAGGACGGACCGCTGTTCACTTCCTCGGGCGTGTCTGCCGGCATGGACATGAGCCTGGCCGTGATCGAGCGCCTGCTTGGCAGAGACAAAGCCCACGAGGTTGCCCGTTATGCAGAGTATGACTGGCACGAAGATGCTTCCACTGACCCGTTTGCCGACCACTATGGATTGAGCTGACGGTACCGCCCGCCTGGTCCATGAAATTGGGCTTTGGACTTGTTGGGATCGTAACCGGGAATTTCCAGACGTCAAAAAACCGCATCAGGACTTGTGATGCGCGATGATATCGTGTCGAAAATACCATCAATTCAGCAACCCGATCAGACTGGTTTTTCATGGCAGATCACGATCACGGTGCGAATGGCCACAGTCACGGCGTTCAAAACCAGCGCGCGGTCGGCATTGCCGCCCTGTTGACGGGCGGGTTCATGTTTGCCGAAGTGTTTGGCGGTGTGATCTCGGGCTCCCTGGCGCTACTGGCAGATGCCGGGCACATGCTGACGGATTTTGCGTCGCTGGTGCTGGCCTGGTTTGCGTTTCGCCTGGCCCGACGCCCGGCCGACTGGAAACGCACTTATGGCTTTGACCGGTTTTCGGTTCTGGCTGCTTTCGTCAACGGACTGTCACTGTTCGTCATTGCCGGGTGGATCTGTTTTGAGGCGTATGAACGCCTGAACCGGCCGGTCGAGGTCATCGGCGGGCTGATGCTGTGGATCGCCCTGGGCGGGCTCGCGGTCAATCTTCTGTCTTTCTGGGTGCTGTCACGCGGGGAAGGGGACAACCTCAATGTCCGTGCCGCCGCCTTGCATGTTGCCGGCGACCTGCTCGGCTCGGTGGCGGCACTGATTGCCTCGCTGGTGATAATCTTCACCGGGTGGATGCCGATCGATCCCATCCTCTCGGTGCTGGTTGCCCTGATCATCCTGCGGTCTGCGTGGCATGTGGTGCGCGAGGCCGCCCATATCCTGCTGGAGGCCGCGCCGAAAGGCTTTGACCGGCGCAAGGTTGCAGAGTTCATTTTGTCCGATGTACCCGGTGTAGTACGCGTCCGTCATGTGCATGCCTGGTCGATCACCCAGGAACGTCCCATGGCAACTCTGGAGGCGGAGGTTGCTGATGCTGCAGATGTTGAGCAGATCAGGCAGTCCATCAAGGCGGTACTAAAGACCAGGTTTGGCATCGATCACACCACCGTTGAAATCAGCAGTCCGGGTGTAGTTGAAGAGAAAACGGACCAGAATGCGCGATCATGATAGCGCTGACTTGAACATCCTGCTTTTGCGGTAACATGGTTCATTGTATGACTGTGCTTCACGTTGGATCAGACACCCGGAGACCCAAGCCATGATGACTGAACTGCGGTTGCGGGAAATTTATGGAAACCCAAGCCCACGGGCGGCGGCCAAAGTCATAGATGCACTGGACAAACACTGCCGGGCCTTCATTGCAAACTCCACATTCCTGGTGCTGGCCACATCTGATGGTGAACATCTTGATGTATCGCCGAAAGGCGATCCGGCTGGGTTTGTGATTGTTGAGGATGACCATCACCTGCTGTTGCCTGATCGGCCCGGCAACAACCGCATCGACGGTATGCTGAACCTGCTGAAGAATCCAAAGGTGGCACTCCTCTTCATGATCCCGACGGTTGCCGAGACGTTGCGTGTCAATGGCAGTGCCACGATCCACGAAGACGCGGCCCTGTGTGACCGGTGCGCGATCAATGGCCGAAGCCCGAAAACCGTGCTCAGGATTTCTGTCGAAGAAGTCTTCAGCCATTGCGGCAAGGCCCCCTTGCGTGCGGGGTTATGGAAGCCTGAGACCTGGCCTGAAAGCCGTCCTGTTGCAACGCTGAACGAGATGGTTCGCGATCATGCAAACATCGAAGTCGACTCTATAGAGCAAAGCGCTGTCGATGAACTTTACCGCAAGACACTGTATTGAGGCGACCCGCGGGTAAACACCGGCCGCCGCCAGCCCAGGCGGCAGGACTTGAAGCGCATGACGGTTTCGATCCGTCTGACCGAGCGCAGATCCCGGTGGGAAATCTGGTTCAGTCGAACAGTTTGTCTGCCCTCGGCGCCACTCAGAACAGTCCCATTCGTCTGAACAGCCACACCTGGCCGGCACCAATGACCACCAGCACTGCGCATACGATCGAGAATGCCCAGGGATCGTTCGTGCCTGGAATGCCACCGACATTGATGCCCAGCAAGCCGGTCAGCAGTCCGAGCGGCAGGAACAGAGCCGCAACGATCGACAGCACCAGCATCTGCCGGTTCATGGTTTCCGACCGCATGTCCATGATCTGGTCGTGCACAATCTGCGCCCGGTCGCGGATGGCGTCGAGTTCCTCCCCAAGTCTGATTATTCGTTCCGTCGCTTCTCGCAGGCGATGCCGCTGGTGGTCCTTCAACCAGGTGAAATCCTCGATTTCCAGCGAACTCAGGGCATCGCGTTGCGGGAACATGTAGCGGCGCAACACAATGGCTGAACGGCGAACATCGGCAAGCATGGTACGCGAGGCCGGCACCAGCTTCTCGGGAACCTGCTCTTCAAGGGCGTCGATGTCTTCATTGAGTTTGGCAATCGTGGGTTCTGCCCGATCGGCAAGGCGCAGGGCCAGCTTGGCAATCAGGTCGCCGGGCGAAACAGGTGCCTGTTGACGGTCAATAGCCTCGCGTAGATCGTCAACCGCCATCAGGCGGCGCAAGACAGTGCTGATCACCCGTCCGGGCTCGATCCAGATCCGGATGGAGATCATGTCTTCGGGTTCCGCACCCGGGTTCAGGTTGACGCCGCGCAAATTGAGCAGTGCACAGTCGCCGTGAACCGAAAGTCTCGGTCGGGTCTCTTCAGCAGTCAGAGCATCAATGACGTAGCCGTCAAGTCCCGCGCCATTCAGCCATGCGATGGCTTCAGGTGCTGTCCGGTTCAGATGAATCCAGGTGAAAGCCTGGGTCTTGTCGGGACTTGTCCCGCCGGGCTCTTCAGTCGGCGCAGCAGCAAGCCGGCCGCCGTTTCCGTCAAATACAAAAGTGGTGATGCCGTGCTGTTCATGCATGTGCCGGTTTCCTGTCTGACCTTATAGATCGGCAAGCATAAGCTCGATCGGTTGCGGAATATCAGATCATTTGTAACAAAGTGCGGGTGCCGGTTGTGCGGCAACAAGGGCGCAGGTCAAGGTTTCAGGACCTGTGCCCAAAGCATGATGATATGGCCATAGTTGCGATATGCATAAGCAAAGATCACTTCATTATTGATTATTATGCGTTTGTCTCACCTTAAAAAACGCGCTAGTTCCAGTCTCACGGTTCAACTGATCGCCGTTATCCTGGGCCGTCATGCTGATGCATGCCCGGGAAGAACGCATTTTGATCAGTATTATCAGAGAGGAATTATCCCCGATGAATATAGGTAAAAACCTTAAGCGCGCGCTGCTTGGCGTTTCACTGTCTGCAGCAGTACTGGTGCCCGCCACCAGCCTTCGCGCAGATACCGGCGGCATCAATGCCGGCGTATTGACCTGTGTCGTTGATGGCGGCTTCGGTTTGCTGGTGTTTTCCAGCAAGGAAATGGAATGTGAATTTGCCTCGGTGGATGGCAGAACCGACTTCTATACCGGCACTGTCAAGAAGTTCGGTCTTGATATCGGGATAACCGGCAAGAGCTATGTCAAGTGGGTGGTGTTTGCACCCGTCGGGCGTCCGCGCAGGGGTGGTCTGGCTGGAACCTATGTCGGTGTGTCAGGCGAAGCCACGGCTGGTGCAGGCGTAGGTGCCAACGGTCTGGTCGGCGGTTCTGACCGCACCTTTGCGCTGCAACCCTTCAGTGCCTCGATACAAACCGGCCTGAACCTTGCGCTGGGCATCGGCTCAATGACGCTGGACTCGGCTGACTGAGACAATACACGTGCAGGGCAACCTGGCTTGAATAGCAGCCAGGTTGCCCTGCCGTTTCTGCAAACAATCAGGATGGTTTGAGATTTCAGTGATCAACAATCATCCTGATCCAGCCAGCCGCATCTGCTTCAATGCCGCTGCTAATCTTGTGCCGCCGGCCCTGAAGCGGTGTAAGATAGATGCTGCCGTCGCATCCCGACCCATGCTGGCATGGTGACCGGCATGTGCGGCTTGTTTCTGGTTCTGATTCCGGCATCGTTGCTGATGCCGGTGCTCGGGGGTAATTCGCATGACGTTCGATCAGACTATCGTGTTCTGCATCATCTTTTTTGCCATGGTGATGTTTATCAGGAACCGGATCCGTTATGACGTTGTCGGCGTTATCGCGCTTCTGGCCGCGGTGCTGTCCGGTGTCGTGCCGGCCGATCATGCATTTGCCGGCTTCGGACATCCGGCAGTGATTACGGTCGCTGCGGTTCTGGTCATCTCGAAGGCCCTGCAGAATTGCGGACTGGTAGATCAACTCGTCAAATTGCTGGCCGGGTCACGTCGAACGCCGACTTTACAGGTTGCAGCCGGCAGCACCATCGCGGCGGCGCTGTCCAGTGTCATGAACAATGTCGGCGCTTTGGCCCTGATGCTGCCGGTGGCGCTGCGGAACGCATACGAAGCAGGCAGGTCACCCTCGCTGGTGTTGATCCCCTTGTCTTTTGCCAGCCTGCTGGGTGGTCTGGTTACGCTCATCGGCACGCCGCCCAATATTGTCATTTCAGGTTACCGTGAGAGCCAGATGGGCAAACCGTTTGCCATGTTCGACTTTGCACCGGTGGGGCTTGTCGTTGCCGCGGCCGGACTGTTGTACCTGGTCACCATAGGATGGCGGCTGTTACCGGAACGCATTTCCGTCAAGGATGAAGACGATAACCAGTTCCATGTCGAACGCTATACGCTTGAATCAAACGTTCCTGCCGAGTCACCCCTTGTCGGCATGCGGGTTCGTGAACTTGAAATCATGTTCGAGCGCGAAGTCTCCGTGCTTGCGATTATTCGCAAGGGCATCCGACGCCTGGCACCGCGCGCCATCGAGAAAGTCCGCGCTGACGACATACTGATATTGCAGGGCGACCCGGCCCTGATTGCGCCTCTGGCCGATGGTGTTCAGCTTGGCGAACTGGGCCATCAGGTGGAGGGCGACAAGGACCTGGTGTCGGAAGATGTTGAGGTCATTGAAGCCGTTGTACTGCCCAACTCGCCGATTGAAGGCAAGTCGATGCGGCAATACCGCATTCACGACAGGCTCGGTGTCAATTTGCTGGCAGTTGCACGCCAGGGCCGTCAGCCCACTGCACGATTGAAGAACATTCGCTTCAAGACCGGCGATGTGCTGCTGTTGCAGGGCGAAATGGCGATCATGACCGAAGCGCTCAAGACCCTGGGCTGCCTGCGGCTGGCTGACCGGGTCATCAGCGAGACTGCCGGCTCAGGTAATATCTGGGTGCCGACCGGGATTTTTGCCGCCGCCATTGCCGCCGCCGCTGCCGGACTGGTCAGCGTACCCATCGCTTTTGTGGGCGCAGTTGTGCTGTTGGTGCTGACCGAGACGATTTCATTGAATGAAGTGTATGACAGTATCGAGTGGCCGGTGATCTTGTTGCTGGCGACGCTGATTCCCGTCGGCGAGGCCCTGCAGACCACTGGCGGCACTGGCCTGATCGCTACTGTCTTGCTGAGCGCTACTGGCGGCATGCCGATGTGGACTGTCGTGGCCATGATACTGCTGGTGTCGATGTGGATGTCAGATCTTGTGCACAATACACCGACAGCCATCCTGATGGCCCCGATTGCCATGGGCATTGCCACAGGGTTGAACGCGAACCCTGATACATTCCTGATGGCTGTTGCTGTGGGAGCAGCGTCACCCTACCTGACGCCCATCGGGCACCAGTCCAATACCCTGGTGATGGCCCCCGGCGGCTATCAGTTTCTGGACTATGCGCGCGTGGGGCTGCCGCTTCAGATCGTCATTGCGCTGGTCGGTGTACCCATGATCCTGTGGGTGTGGCCGCCGGTCTGATTGCATACCAGAGCAATATCCATCCACTTGGATGGATAAAATTGCTTGTCTTATGATTGTCTCGGCTCATCTGCAAAGATAGAGCCAGTGATCGGCCTTTACCCACCGATCACTGGCGGTGGTTGGATCGTCAACGGCTTGGTCGTGATGGACCGTTCTAAAGTGTGATCAGCCACCGTCTTCGCATGAGGCCTGAACGGATACGCAGCAGCCTGGAAGCTCTGCACGACAAGCAAAGGACATGACGAAGACAATGAAGAATAGCATCGGTATCGACATCTCGAAAGCCCATCTGGACGTGCATCACCTTGGCACCGGCAGAACAGCACACTTCAGCAATGCCCCGGCCGGGTTCAGAGCCCTGACACGCTTTATCGGCACACAGCAGCCTGACCTTGTGGTCTACGAAGCGACCGGACCCTATCATGCCCGTTTCGAGCGGGCCTTTTCGGGACGGCTGCCGCTGGTGAAGGTCAATCCGCTGCAGGCGCGCCGCTTTGCCCAGGCTTGCGGAACCCGGACCAAGACCGATGCGGTGGATGCGCGCGTACTGGCGCAGATGGGGCATGCACTGGAACTGGCTGCCGATGCACCGGCAAGCGAAAAGCATCATGCTCTCAAGGAATTGCAGGTTGCCCGCACAGCCTTGGCCAAGGAAAAACCCGGCTCAAAAACCGCTTGAAAACACAAAACCTCGCTTTCACCCAGCGTCAGACCAAAGCCCGCATCGATCAGGTCTCTCGGCAGTTGAAAGCGCTGCAGGTGGAGATCGAAGCGCAGTTGCGCTCTTGCCCCCACCTGGCTCGCAACCATGACATTTTGCGCTCCATTCCTGGTATCGGTGAGATTGCGGCAGCAGCAATCCTCATTGAATGTCCGGAAATCGGAACTCTCGGCAAAAAGCAGGCAGCCAGCCTCGCAGGTCTTGCACCCATGACCCGACCATCCGGGAAGTGGCAGGGCAAGGCATTCATCCAGGGCGGACGCAAGTTCCTGCGTGATGCCCTCTATATGCCCGCACTCGTCGCCGCCCGTTTCAATCCCGACCTGGCGCGAAAATACAAGGTGCTGACCGACGCCGGAAAACCACCCAAAGTTGCTCTGGCAGCCATCATGCGCAAGCTCATCGAACTCGCAAATACGCTGATCATGCAAGACAGAAAATGGACGCCCAAAAGGGCTTGATCAAAACGGATACTTTAGGCCTGCTTGTGATGCTGAAGTTTTAAACTGGGGAAGCTCAAAACATTGCAGCTTTTAGGTAGGCAGGAGTTTCCGAAACACGCCGAGCATCAAGACGATGTGAAACCAGCTCTGAGACAAGTTCGGTGTTGTCGAGCCTGCTGGCGGCAATGTCCCCCATCTGACGACAATGCTCTTGCCACGCGCCAATCAAGTCCGTCTGAGGTAATTTTGTCCAAGCCTTGTGTGTGTTTCGCTCGTTTATCCTCTTCCAGTACAAGGGCCGCGCCACTTTGCGCAATTCGCCAAAACAGGCTTGTTGCAAAATCCAAGTAGTATCGACGCAGAAATCTGACGGTCGGTTTGGCTTTAGCTGGAGGTTGCGCCAATTCTTCGGGTGACGTGGCATCACGGCGCGGTAGCTGAAACCATTGTACCGGTTTCGCATGACTTCAATGATACGCTCCTCAACTGAACCTGCCACTTCACTCGCCAACACAACTCCCTGGTCAACTTCAATGTCGCTATAGGCTGCAAAAACATCCCTGTTTCGCTCCAGGATATTAACGCACTCTTCAACGTATTGTGGTCTTAAAACGTCGTCATGTGGCAAGATCATAAAGAACTTCCCACGCGCATTTGACAGAGCGAAATTGCTGTTTTTTACCCACCCCAGCCGACGCTCAGTTTCGAAGTATCTGACCTTTGGATGTGCTGCGAAACTCTCTAATTCCGGTGTGGGATACCCCCCGTCGTTAGAGACAACGATTTCCATATCGTCCACTGTTTGACACAGCGCACTCAGAAGCGTCTCACGAATCGTATCCTGGCTCTTGTAAGCAGGAACGCACACCGAGATCAACGGTCTTCTTTTCAGGAAAGCGAACAAGATCATGCGTCTCCCAATATGGCCGCTACACACTGAGCAGCGCAGCGTGGCGCGGAAGAATACTTACCCGTGTCGATGGACCAATAACCGGGGGCAAGCTCGCGGGGGCCATGGGTATATCGTTCGTGAAGTTGGCTGCTGGCATCGACAATATCTGTGTGGCCCTTCGCGACGATGAAATCACCAATCAATCGACTTCGAAGTGGCGAGTTGAGCGCGGCAAGCGGTCTGTAGTCCGGGTCTATCCCTGCGTAACCTGCCCACGTGTCCCGCATAAGTTGTTCTGCATCGTTTTCAATTTCGAGACGGAAATCAGGCGCATCATTTCGCGATGTGTAGCACATACCGACCGGGTACCAACTGCAGTAAAGGCTGTCGTCCTGCGGATAGTAAACACTGTCACCATACGGCCCTGATGTCCCTGTTCCGTTCAGCGGGGGATGGCCACCAAAACGCTCCGCTGCGTTCCCAAGCAGCACCCCGAACTTGAACCGTGTGAACCATGTTTCATGCGAAGCGAAACCGCTTTTCCGGTCGATATTGCGCCTGTCAGCCCAGGACGCATTGACCACGGTATCAAACGGTCCTTCTTGCCGCTGATGTTGACCGGCAAGAACAATGCGCCATTTCTCAATGGCAGGCTCTATGCTGCAAACTGTTGTCTGCGCACGTACCTCAATGAATGGATGGCTGTTGACGCGGGCGCTTATAGTTCTCGCTATCCCTATCGGCCAAACAGCCCGCTCATGACTTCCAATCCTAACACCATGTTCGGCAGACCGCTCTGTGGCGGCACAGGTATCATCTTTCTGGGTCAGCCCAAGATAGGTCAGACTAGACCGGTTTTCCTGATCACACCTGTACGCCTCAACCCGCTGGAAGTGATCCAGGATCCGATCATGTGAGATGCTGGTATTCTCAGGGACGATGTAATGAAACGGGTCAGTCAGATACGCATCAAACTCTGCGGCAGCCATCCATTTCTCCAACAACGGACGAAACAGCAACGCATCATCAATCAGAGTTTTGGCGGTGCGGAAACTCGCATCGGCGGAATAGACATAGCCAAGATGAATCTTGCCTTCATTCGCCAGCGAAGCGCGCTGCATAAGGCCCGTTTCTTTTTCGAAGATGACAACGGAGTGTCCACGCTCGGCAAGGTCCAACGCAACCAAACACCCCGTTAGCCCGCCACCGATCACTGCGGTCATCATTGATAGCTACCTTAGCATGGAGGGTGTACGCCGAAATTTTGTAATTCATACAACACATTTCCAATGTGGCCAATTTTCAAATTATGGGCTCGTGTTGCCCCCCGTAGCGGCACTGTGGAGACACGAGGCAGTCATGTGATCGCTTTCGCCGGATGACCGTTGTGCAGTGTTGCCGCAATCAGGGATATCCCCTTGTCATGGGTCCGCAAATGTCATGAATTTGGGCCATTCCACTGTGGGCCAGGCAAACCCGCAATTTGCACCGGCCAATATGAACAGGTCAGATCGCACGGGCGGCCATGGCACCCTCCGCGATCGCGATATGGACCTGCCGGGGGGCAATACAATCACCGATGATGTGGTGAGGGACGCCGCTTGCCTCGACTGCGGATTGCAGGGTTGTCTCGACAATACCTCCACGCCAGTCGACGACGATGTCTATATCCTCGATGCGGGTTTCCTCGCCGGTATGCACCGAACGCAGCGTGACGGTGCGCCCGGTGATGGCGTGGATTTCCTGCGAGGGGTGCATCACCGCCCCGCCGGCGAGAAGGCGCCTGTAGATCGGCGCGCGCACGGTGGGGGTGACCAACTCGCCGATGGCGTACTCGGCGGTGACCAGTGTGATCCGGTTGTTGTCGAGCAATGCATCGGCGGCGGAGAGCGCGGCGCGCCCGCCGCCCTCGTCATTGATCAGGATGTGCTGCCCCGTGGGATCGTCGGCGATGGCCTGCCATGGGTCTATGACGGGGATTGCATGCGGGCCCGTCGCTTTGGAGGCCGGCATTGCAGCCCTGGCACCGGTTGCGAGGATCAGCGCATCGGCGTCCAGCACTGCAATGTCGTCGGGGGTGAGCCGTTTGCCGGTGTGGATGCGGACCTGAAGCTGGGTCAACTGCGTACGATACCACGCCAGGGTGTTGCGGAATTCGCGTGTCATGGGCGCCTGCGCCCACAGGGCAAGCTGTCCGCCGAGATCATCACTGGCTTCGTAGAGCGTCACATGGTGTCCACGCCCGGCAGCGACACGCGCTGCTTCCAGCCCGGCAGGGCCGCCGCCGATGATGGTAACGTTCCTTGGCGTATCCGTCGGGACGGCATCCCCCCATGCTGCCTCACGCCCGGTCATCGGGTTGTGGATGCAACGGATCTGTCTTGAGGCCATCGCCTGCGCGATGCAGAGATTGGCCCCGACACAGGGGCGGATGTCCTGGGGGCGTTCCTTGATCAGCTTTCGCACAAGGTCGGGATCCGAGATCTGGGCGCGGGTCATTCCAACCATATCGGCATCGCCGCGCTCGATGATCGCGTCAGCCATTGCCGGATCGGTAATACGCCCGGTCGTGAACACAGGCAGCGCGACACGGGACTTGATGCCCGCTGCCAGCGGAACGAACAAGCCGTGCGGTGCCGGCGTCGGCGGCCAATGGTCCATACGTCCTGCACGATCGTAATTTGTTCCCACGATGATGTTGAGATAATCAACCTGCCCGGTCCCGGCGATCAGCGCGGCAATATCCTGCAGGTCTGATTGGGTCAGCCCGCCAGGCACCTTTTCGTCGCCGGGAAGACGCACGCCGAAGATGTGGTCGCGCCCCAGGCCCGTGCGCATGGCATCGATGGTGCGCAGCAGGAACCGCATCCGGTTTTCAAGCGAGCCGCCATACTCGTCAGTGCGGGTGTTGGAATAGG
>Ga0316194_10001077_pt1 | contig 18617 bp, 13 predicted proteins | sample CroRivsedime1_MG_FD_204936 | JGI IMG/M metagenome (GOLD analysis project Ga0316194, IMG submission 204936) | Coastal sediment microbial communities from Maine, United States - Cross River sediment 1 | ecosystem: Environmental > Aquatic > Marine > Coastal > Sediment | place: USA: Maine...
ATTGACCGTGGTATCGATATTGGCATACGCCTGTCCGGCATTTGCTTCCTTGCCGTTGATGCCGATGCGCATGCCCTGGATCGGGATAGCACTTGTCGGGGTCCAGGCAGGATCGAGGTTGATAAACCTCGGCGTGTCGAACAGGTAGCTGTAACTGTCGAATTGCGATACTTCGAACATGATAAAGCTTTTCGGATCAGTAGAGACTTCACCCAGGTTCAGGTGATCGCCAACCCAGAACAGCAGGAAGAATTTCTCACCCACGCCGACGTCGAAGTTTTGCTGTATCTGCGCCGGGGTCAAAGTGCGGTTGTGAATCGCCACCATGCGTACCTGGCCGTCCCAGTTGTTGATGCCGGCGATGTCCGCGCCCAGTACAAAGGCGAAGTTATCATCCCAGACGACGTTACCAATCGAGGTCGGGGGCGCTTTCGGATCCGGCGCATTGACCAGGGTGCCATTGATGTAAACGCTGCGGCCGACCAATGGATCGTAATTCGCCACCACGTGCTGCAGGCTCGATTGCAATAATTCCTCGCCGCTATCACCGGTGGTGAAAAAGGGCTCGCCATTCAGCGATTGCGGATCGGGATCATCTATGCGGTTGTAGACTTCGTAATTGTACATTTCCTGGCCGAGGGTAAAGTTACGCGCCGAGCCGCCGGAATAACCGACGATGTTGGCGTTTTGCTGCGTCACGTTAGCCGGAATTACCCAGGTCTCGATCGCGTATTCGCCGGTTGCTTCGATAAATGTTTTCAGCTTGACGCTGTCAAAGTTATTCGCGATGGCGTAACCATTGGTCAAATCCAGCCCGTAACCACCGAGCCATTGATAAGAGCCCTGCATTTGCAGCGTGATGGACGGGTCGATACCACTGGTGTCAAAGGCCTCGTTACCGCTTCCGGTTCTGAACTCCCACAGCGCAACCAGGTTGCTTTCGTGGCGATTGCCGCCGGCGGCAACAATGCCGTCACCGAGGGTTAATGCCGCGCTGGTTTGTAGTGCCGGGTCCACCGCCGTCGGGTCTATACCGGCAGCGTACAGTGCGATGGCATTTTCCATCGTGGTCGCATCACTCGCGCAATCGGTCCAGCAGTTGTGTGCTTCCTGGCGCAGGCGGACGACGAAACGGGAGTTTGGCGGCGTATCGATATCCATTTTCGGTTTGGCCGCCTCGTAAGCCGAGGCCGGATCGTTGTTCGCGAAAAATGGCGCGATCGGCAGTGGCGTCGCGGTTTCTATATGACAACCCTGGCAGTTGGCAACCAGGATCGGATGTACAGTGTTGGCGAAACTCGAGCCATTATTGCCACCATCGGTTGCCGAAGCCGGGAAAGACTTCGCTGCACCTGGTGCCAGGATCGCAGGAGGCGATAGCTGGATCACGCGTGCCGAGGTGACGTTCGAGTCGTTGGCCCAGTTGAAAATCATCTGCTCAATGTTGTCTGCGCAAGCCTGTCCTGCGCCTGTTCCTAACCAGCAGTTGTGACCGGACGCGGCCTTGCCGACAATTGCCGAACTGCCGGGATCGAGCAGGCTTACAATCTGGATAGCTTCTGAATAGGCCGCGTTGACATCGGTTGTATCGACGAATGTGCGTGGGCCACCCCCGCCTGGCGTATGGCATTGCCCGCAGCGATTATCTTCTTTGAGGAAGTTCCAGAAGTTCTGCTGAAACGAGCGTATATCGGCAGTTCTGGCGGGTGGTCCGGTGTAGCCCAGATCGCCGGTGCTCAGGTTGGGGTTGGCGACTGTGTTAGAGCCTTCACAGGCAATCAGTAACCAGCCGAGGCTGGTCAGCATGAGTAATTGGAGCAGGGGGCGAGAAATCGACATAATGTTAATTCCCTTTACAATGCGCGGCGACATCGGTGAAGACTTCACGCATGTTGTAGTTATAAGTGGTCTTGAAATTAGCTACGATACCGTCCCGAACCGCGCGGTCCTGGTCGAAGAATTCTGTTGGGCTTCTGAAACATACGGCTTCGAAGGCCTTGTCTACCTGGCATTGGGCAAACGCATCGCTATTGGCCAGTTCCTGCCCCAGTGATTTTGCTCCGTTACCGGTTTCATTACCCTTGGCGTCGGGATTCACGGCCGTACCCCAGCCGAGTAGCCAGTTCTGGCCATTGCGCCAGTAATTGACCCAGCTGTCGTCATTGGTGATATGGCCGTATTCGAAGTTGTTCTCGTTGATATTGTGCTTCAGCGATACGCCGGTCACGGGATCGAACTTGGGATTGGCGAGCTCCCTGTACGCGAGTCGGCCGTTAGATTTGTCGTTGGTGTAATCCCATTCGTAATGGGCAAAGGCCCCGGCCATGCCGTCCATGCCGGCGTGACAGCCGACGCAGGAGTTAAGAAAAATACGGCTGTCGCCGCCCGGACTGCGTGACACGTCGCGGCGGACGTGGTCGGGCGTGCGCGACACGTCCTTGAGCGGTTCCAGGTCGGTGCACAGGTGGTTCATCAGCGTGAAGCGGAACATTGCGCGATTGGTACCGTCGGAGAAAAAGGCCATCGCGCCGGCGCGGCTGGTCATGACACCGGCGGTTGCTGTACTGGCGAGCCCGGTCACCGAACTCTGGGTTACTGATGGCGTGGTTTCAGTTCCCTGCAGAATATTCGGGTTAGCGAGGTCTCCTGTTACCGGGCCCAGGGCTTCGAGTTGTTCGTAATGGGTGTTGTTACTGTTTGAATAAGCGTTGATGCCAAGGTTGGTTGCACCGCGATAAATGATGTCGCCATGCAGGATCTGCCTGAAGTCACCCCCGTCACGAATCAGGCCTACAACGGTAGCGGTATAGTCATTCAGCGAGGTGAAGACGGTTTGCTCTTCGTTGGTCCACGGCGCGGCAAAATTCTTTAACGTAACGTTATAGAAGTAACGGGCGGTGTTGGGATTCTGCACGGTGTTGATCGCATACTGCGCCGCTGTCTTGCCACACTGAGTTCCAGCGGGGCAATTCGGGTCGCTCATGAGCAAGGCTTCCATTGCATTGATTGTGGCATTGGTCGCAGGAACCCCGGTGAGCCGATCGTGGATTCGTTTGGCCTGGTTACGTTCGGTTGGCCCTGCCCACACTGACTGACTGAGCAGCGCTGTGGTCATTACCAGAACGAGCGATATTGTATTTTTCTTTCCCATGGATTTTCCTATCATTCTCCGGTGAATCGCTGTCGCGGAGTCTCCAGTTTGATAAAGCGTTGAAGGCTAAACTCTAGCACAGGGATCTAGCACCAAGTAGGTCATGCGTCCGGTAATAGTTCACAAAACCCGAAATTACTGATGACCGATTTCTGATTGCTGGTAAGCTATATTCCTGTGTCTTCATAAAGTATTCGCCCGTTAAATCCTGAGCAACAATTCTACGAGAGTGACCAGCACAACTGTATACCGTTCATACCATAAAAAGCGCATCTGGTCAGAAATCAGGAGATACATGGATAGTGTCGAAGATACACTCGCAACCCTCGTATATAAGAGATGCACGCATCAACCGAATTATTTGATAAAGATAAAATGAACCAGACAACAACTTCACAAACCCGAGAATTACCGGCCTTCAGGCTATGGTTATATTCCCCTTTGCACTGGCTGGGAGTTTTGTCGCTGTGTGCGAGCGTGATAGTGCTCAGCGCCTGCGATCCCGGTGGTTCGGGTGAGGGTATCGATCCGGGAATTATCGAAGTTCCGGTGGCGTTTATCAAACGCCCGATACCAGTGGATGATATGGGTGATGAAGTGCAGTCGGATTTGCGCGATCCGTTGCTGTTCAGCGCGGGTGGCGATGTATACCTGCGCAGTAACTCGACGGTTAATGCGGGCTTGATCAATGTGACCAGCTCGGTAACCGGAGGCGTGGGGGATGTAAAGGGTCTTAACGCGTCATATGACGGTAGCAAGCTCATCTTCTCTCTGCGTCTGTTCGATCCAGAACCCGATAACGATAATATTCCTCCACCGAGATGGAGTATCTATGAATACGATATCGGTACCGGCACGCTCAGAAGCGTTATTCCGAGTATCTTGATAGCAGAACAGGGTGATGATCTGTATCCAGCCTATCTGCCCGACGGCCGTATCGTGTTTACCTCGAGTCGCCAGGACCAGGCCAGGTCAAACCTGATCAACGAGGGGAAACAGGAATTTTCGGCGCTGGATGAGGATCGCGACAGGATTGCGCTGGTCCTGCATGTAATGAATCCCGATGGCTCCGGTATACGCCAGATTTCGCTTAACAAGAGTCATGATCTGACCCCGCAGGTGTTAGTAAATACCAATGGCGGTCAGATAGTTTTCAGTCGTTGGGACAATGCGGGTGGTAATGAAGGGATGCACCTTTACAAAAGCAATCCCGATGGTAGTAATCTGGAAATGATTTACGGAGCGCACAGCCACGATACCGGAACCGGGGGCAGCGCGATGCCACTGCATTTCAGCAGTGTCCGTGAAACGGTTACTGGCGACCTGATGGTTATCGCCAGGCCCTTTACCGGTACTTTCGACGGCGGCGATATATTTGTTATCGACGTTGATCGCTTCGTCGATAACGATAAACCGATCTGGCCCCTGGCCGGGTTGAGTGGTCCGGCACAAAGGTCGGCCACGGTAAATTCGATTCCGACCGATGATTCGATCTCCATCAACGGGCGCTACAGTTCGGCTTTCCCGTTACAGGATGACAGCAGCAGGATCCTGGTGAGCAAGTCGACCTGCCAGGTTTCGGTGAACAATCAGAACTATCCCTGTGTCGATCCCTATCTGTCGGATCCGGCCGCGGTGGAAGCGTCCCCTGCTTACGGAATCTGGTTGTACAATATGGACGAGGATTCCGAGAAACCGATCATACTGGCGGAGCAGGGCCAGGTAATCACCGAAGCGATCGCTGTCCAGACTTCACTGCGGCCGCCGGTAGTGTTCGACAAGAGCGCCGAACTCGACAGTGGCTGGGTGACGGAAAACGTTGGCGTGATCAACATCAGGAGTGTCTACGATATGGGTGACACCAGTTTCGATGGCTGTTTCTTTGGTCAATGTGAAACTTCGGGAGTCATCAACTCGGTAACAGATTTTGCCGACCCGCTGAATGCTAACGCGGATGAACGCCCGGTCAGGTTCGTGCGCTTCATCACGCCCGTTGGAATTCCCGATCCCGACGACATCACTCTCACAGATCCACCTGACCTGGATAATCAGGCCTTCGGACGACAAATTAACCTGGGCATGCGCGAAATTGTCGGTTACGCGCCGATAGAGCCCGATGGTTCGGTCAAAGTCAAAGTGCCCGCCAATGTGCCACTGGGTGTTGAAGTGCTGGATGCCGAGGGTCGCCGCATCGGGCCCCGTCACCTGAACTGGTTCCAGGTGCTGCCCGGCGATACGCTGACCTGTAACGGCTGTCACGTGCATGATCCCAATAGCCCAACTCCCGAAGTGCACGGGCGCACCGATGGCACCGCGCCGTCGATTAATAGCGGTATTCTGACCCCGACTTATGTGAACACAGAGCTTCCGGGAACCAACCTGCCCTACTTTAACTTCAATTTTGGTGAAACCATGGCCGAAGCCCGTTTTGGCCAGGTGACTGCGCTCGATCCTGCGGCCGAACCGGTGCTCAATGCCGATCTGAACTTCGTCGATTACTGGACCGACCCGGTGGCAACCGCTCCGGTCCCCGCGGTACCTTACAGCTACAGCTATGATGACCTGGATCCTTCCATCCTGTCACCAGCGCCACCGGCAAAACCACTGCGCAATTCTAACTGCAATAGCACGTTGCCGCGGCCCTGGCGCCATAATTGTCGAATTACCATTAATTACCCACGGCATATTCATGAGATCTGGCAACTGACTCGCATTGACGACATGGGTACTGCGGACCCTGCTGACGACGTCGATAATACCTGCATTGGTTGTCACACCACCAGTGTCGCGGCTGTTACCCAGGTGCCCGCCGGGCAACTCGATTTAACCACTGATCCGAATCAGGTTGTCGATGAGTTTTACAGGGCATATCGTGAACTACTTTTTAACGACCAGGCTCAAATGCTGGATGTCAACGGCAATCTGGTAGATATTGCTCCAGCGGTTGGAGTTCCTGCAAGCATGACCGCCAATGGAGCTCGTAGTAGCTTCTTCATCGAACAAATGACCGGTACAGAACTGGATGCGCTACGCCCGCTTGTCGTCGGAACCGTGGATCATACGAACATGCTGACCGGCGCCGAATTGAAGTTGATCAGTGAATGGCTGGACCTGGGCGCACAAAACTTTAATGATCCTTTTGACCTCGCGGCCCCGCAAAACTAAATTAATCATCTAATATTAATAATCTAATATAGTTTTACCGGGGAATTTAAAGCTTGAACCAATTCAAGGGGATTCTATTATCCAGCTTGTTTATGCTGTTTGCGGTCGCGCACGGTCCGGTGCGGGCCCAGGCAGCGGATGATAGTGATCTGGCCGTGGAAACGGTGAAAAAAGACGAGGTGGGATACAGGGTAACGATAGCCGAGCCCTTTATCGAAATCCATACTGGTCCGGCCGCGGGCTACCCGATTTTCTATGTCATAGATCGTGGTACCGAGGTCAGAATAGTTCGTCGGAAAACTGACTGGTTCAAGATTGAAACCGATGATGGCAAGACTGGCTGGGCAAGCCGGGAGCAAATACTGCAGACGCTGCTGCCCACCGGCGAGCAGTTCAAGGCTGTCGAGTCGGACCAGGACGATTTTACCGGGCGTCGCTGGGTGCTTGGAGTGACGGGCGGCGAATTTGATTCGACTCCGGTTGTTACCATTTTCACGGGATATTCCTTCACCGACAATCTGTCGGCAGAGCTGCATTTAGGGCAGTCGACCGGGACCGTTTCCAATAGTCGATTTGTCAAGGCAAACATGGTGATGCAGCCCTTGCCGGACTGGCGAATTTCGCCGTACCTGACGCTCGGCGTGGGCCGGATAGAAGTCGACCCAAATTCGACCCTGATTTCCCAGAACGATGATACCAATACCTTTGCCCAGTATGGGCTGGGTATACAGGCCTATGTCAGTCGTAGTTTCCTGGCTCGATTCGAGGTTAACGAGTATGTCATTTTTTCATCCACCGCCACCCGTGACAACAATGAGGTAGTAAACGAATGGAAATTCGGTTTCGCAGTATTCTTCTAGCTATTACGTTTCTTGTGATGATGCCGACCACCCAGCTTGCCGCCCAAAGCGATGAGATCGATGAAGATGAAAATACCAGTTTAATCGAGCCTGAAATAGAGCGCGTTGAATTTGATGAGTCACAGATTGATTCCTATGATTTTGAACTCGCTATCTATGGGGGTGTACTGGCCCTGGAAAATTTTGATACCAACCCCGTTCTGGGGTTGAAGATTGGTTACCATGTTTCGGAAGATTTCTTCGTACAGGCGTCCTACGGCAACAGTGACTCCGGGGAAACCAGCTTCGAGAAACTGAGCGGCGGTGCGCCTCTGCTGTCAGATGATGAGCGAGACGTGGAGTATTATATTTTCAGTATCGGTTTTAACCTGCTGCCGGGTGAAGCATTTCTCACCGATTCGACTACATTAAATACAGTCTTATACGTTTCCGGCGGAATGGGTATAACCGAGTTCGCAGGCGATGACCGATCGACAATCGCCGTTGCCGTTGGCTACCGCACCATATTTATCGATGGTTTCAGTGTGGATGTCGAGATGCGGGATTTGATCTTCGATATGGATATATTCGGCGAAGATGACGATACCACACACAACCTTGAATTGACGTTGTCATTGAACTTATTTTTCTAAGGAGATTAGGATATGAACAAAATAATATCGCAAAGCTTGCCGCGCCTTTTTATGGCCTGCCTGGTGTCGCTAATGTGTGTAAGCCTGGCCGGTGCTGCCGCGGTCAAGGGTCCGGCACCGAATTTCACGCTGAAATCAATGAGTGGCAAAAACCTCAAGCTCAGTGAAATGGCGGGTAATGTCGTACTAATCAATTTCTGGGCCTCCTGGTGTGGTCCCTGTCGCGAGGAAATGCCCTTGTTGAATGCGTTGCATAAAAAGTACGCGCCGCTTGGGTTTACCGTGTTGGGTGTCAATGTGGAAGAGCAAATGGATGGTGCCAGGGGTTTTCTGAGTAATGTTCCGGTTGATTTCCCGATCCTGCTGGACAATACAAACAAGGTCAGCAAGCAGTACAAGGTAGTCGCGATGCCAACCACGGTCGTTGTCGATCGCGATGGCAACATGCGCTACCTGCATGAGGGGTACAAGCCTGGCGATGAAAAGAAGTATCGACAGATGGTTAAAAAGCTGGTGCGTGAGTAAGCCGATGAAACATATTTACAGATGTTCGATTCTGCTTTTTATGTCGCTACTCGTTGGTTGTGTCAGCGAGCCCTGGGTTAAACCCTACGAGCGTGCCAACCTGGCAGACCCGATCATGAGTTTCAATCGCGATCCGGTGTCGGCCAGTTACCTGCACCACGTCTATGACTCGCGCGAAGGCGCGCGGGGTGCGGGTGTGGCGACAGGCGGCGGTTGCGGCTGCAACTAATTGATATGGCTGGAGATGCGGCTTTTTTTGCGATTGCTTCGTTAGCCCCGTGCTCGATTCCTCATGTATTGCACATACACTGCGGATCTGCGCGCGGTGCCGCCTCGCACTCGCCGAAAAAATCCGCATCTCCAGCCACATCAATATCCCACTGGATTGTGATATGCGTTTAGCTTTTTTTGCGATTGCTGCGTTGGCCCCGAGCTCGATTCCTCATGTATTGCACATACACTGCGGATCTGCGCGCGGTGCGATCGCGTACTTGCTGAAAAAAGCTGCATCGCCAGGCGTACCGATGTTTCGTTGGGTTGCGATATGCGCTTAGTGTTATTTGCTCTTTTATTCTTTGCGCTAAGCGTCGAGGCGGCGGTGTTGCCGGAAGAGCGTGTTGATTTGCTCTATCACAGATACGACGGTGGCGGAGTCACGGTCGATGGCCCATCGGTGCTGGTGCGCAAGAACGTTGGCGATAGCGTATCGATAGGTGCGAATTACTACACCGATAATGTCACCAGTGCGTCAATTGACGTCAAGGTGAGTGCGAGTGAGTACACCGAACAGCGAGACGAATACGGTTTTAATGTCGATTACCTGCGGCAAAAAACAACCATGAGTGCCGGTTATACGAAAAGTGATGAGAGCGATTATACGGCGGAAACCTACAGCCTGGGTATTTCACAGGATATGTTCGGTGATTTGACCACGGTGAGTATGGGAATTGCATATGGTGACAATACGGTCGAACAAAATGGTAATCCTGACTTTTCCGAAGACGTCGATGTGCGCAGTTATCGAATCGGGATTTCACAGATTTTTACCAAGAGCCTGATCATGGCATTCGCCTTCGAAACCATATCCGACGAAGGCTATCTCAACAATCCATACCGGTCGGTGCGCTATCTTGATCCTGGTAGCCCGGTTGGCTACAGTTTCCAGCAGGAGGTTTATCCACGGACTCGCACCAGTAATGCCGTCGCCCTGCGTGGCAGTTATTATCTGCCCCAGCGCTCGGCAGTACAGGCTGGCATACGATATTTCGAGGATAACTGGGGTATAGAAGCGACGACTTACGAATTAAGCTACACCATGCCCTACGCGGAAAGCTGGATCTTTGAAGGCAGGGTTCGTTATCACGATCAGGACAAGGCCGATTTTTATAGTGATTTGTTCCCCTTCCAGGACGCACAAAATTATCTCGCTCGCGATAAGGAACTGAGCAAATTTACCAGCACTACACTTGGGGGGGGCGTCAGTTATGAATTTGGCAGATCCTGGAGCGCTATCGATCGCGGTAGCCTGAATGCTCAGGTGGACTGGATATATTTTGACTACAACGATTTCCGCGATTTAACCAAATCCGGAGCAGTTGGAGACGAGCCGCTTTACGATTTTGATGCCTGGGTTACTCGTTTATTTCTTTCGATCTGGTTTTAGATACCTGACTTTCGGCGTATTGCTTCAGGCTTCGGTTTCCGCGGCGGGCGATACAACATGCGTACCGCTGGTCAGGGTCGATATCGAAGCCAGCGAAATATTAGCTGAATCCGATCAGCCTGACCTGATCGAGCCTTTTCTCGGTACCTGTATCGATAGCGATTTGATTCGCAATATTCTTTCCACAATTTCCAATTACATCATAGGACAGGGCTACGTAACCTCACGTCCGTATCTACTGGAACAGGACATCAGCGATGGTCAGATCGAAATACGCATACTGGTCGGTACGATAGAAGCCATAATTGACGCAGAGAGTGGCGCCAGTAATGGCAAGATAGCCACCGCTTTTATGTTCAATGACGAGGTTTTGAATCTACGCGAACTCGAGACATCGCTAGAAGCCATGGAGCGACTGGAGTCGGTAAGCGCCAGTTTCGAAATCAGACCGGGAACCCAACAGGGTGCAAGTATAGTCGTGGTGAAGACCGCGATCGAAAAACCGTTGCGAACAGAGCTGGGTATCAATGCCCAGACTGGTCTCAGTACCCAGTTGAGTTTACGAGTGTCGTTGGATAACCCTCTCGATTTAAACGACTTAATTGAATTCCGTTACAATAACGGAGAGATGTATCAGGCTTATCAGGACAATGAAAGCCGTGAACTGGTTTACTCGTTCCCATTGGGCAGTTACCTGTTCACATTGACTCATGCGGACCTCGAATATGATCAGAGAGTTCAGGGTATCAATGGCAGTTTCCTGTCGGAAGGAGAAACCGTCAGCGATGAACTACAGATAAGCAAGATAGTTTCGCGTAGTCAGACTAGCAGGCTGACGCTGGCCGTGGCCCTGGAGCTTAAGGACTCGGACATTTATTTTGACAGCCAGTTAATCGACGTATCCAGCTACAGAACCAGCCAGGCAAGGCTCGAGCTGCGCCACGACTGGTTCCAGGACTGGGGCCAGCTTTATACCATTTACAGCTACCATCGAGGGCTCGATTATTTTGGGGCCAGAGACGATGATTATTTTACCGTCGAAGACGGCTTTGAAACCGATGCGAGTCTGCAGTTTGAAAAATTCAACTTCGATAGCCAGTTGTATTACTACCTTGCAGATCCTGCCTGGTATACGAGTTTTAAACTCAGCCTGCAATACAGTGATGATATCCTGTATGACAACGATAAGTTGTACCTCGGAAGCCCGTATACGGTACGAGGTTATTCTGCGGCGCTGAGTGGGAGCAAAGCATGGTATTTCCGCAGTGACCTGACCCGTCGATGGCAATCGGTGGTAAACCCTTTCAGTGGAAAACCTTCTACCAAATCAATATCACTGTCGCTTGGCGTTGACTACGGAGACGTCATCTGTGAAATTGATAATCGTGATATTTGTGGCGATATTTACGGCATAGGCCTGGGAGCCGAGGTAGCGGATGCGAATTTTAATGGACGCCTGGTTTGGGCGCGACCGTTAAAGGAAATCGGCGATGATATCGGCGACGAGGATTTTTTCATGCTGGATGTTCGCTGGATGCTTTAGATTTGTATCTTGCCTGCCATGCGGCTGCCCCGGCAGCAAAGTAGCTGACTCACAGCTACGTCTCATCGTATTGCTTTACAACTGGCGTTCGGTGGTATCTTCGCGTTCGTCCAGCTGTTCAACTTCATGCTTTGCCACCGCTTCGGCGTATTCTATCGAATCCGGCGCATTGAATTCGGCGATGGGGGTGCCGATTGGGCCGGCAATCAGATGTGACTGGTCTTCGAGCGCGATACCCGCACGTAAATTAATGCGCACCAGGGTAAACAGCAATATCAGCCCAAACACCGCTGCGATCCCCCAGAAGTAAAACACGACATCGAAAAAATCCATCAGGAACGCGATGATGATAGGACCTGTCATGAGGCCGATGCCGGAGACCATTACCAGGCTGCCGCTCGCACCGACGATTTGATGGGGTTCCAGGCGATCGTTGGCATAGGCCACGCAGATCGAGTACATCGGCATGGCCGCCCCGCCCAGTGCTACGATAACCAGGTAGAAAGTGATGCCGTCCTTGGGGGTGACGATGGCAAGCAGACAGCAGGCTATCGAAATAATGGATAAGGCGGCCATGATGCCACGCCGACCGATGCGGTCGGAGAGATAGCCAATTGGCCCGAGCGATATCAGGCTGCCGATCAGGAAACAGGCCATAAACCAGGATATTGCGCTCAGTTTAACCAGAACCTGGCTTGCATAAATCGCGCCCAGGCCAAAGATAGTGCCGTGCGCCATGCCGGTAAGGCAGTTACCGATGACCGCCAGCGGCGACGCGCGGAAAAGTTCGGCTATCGACATTTTGGATGAAGTATCGAAATTCGGGGCGGGCTTGGCGGTTAGCAAGATCGGTATCAGGCCGAAGGAAATGATTACCGAGGTCAATATGAACAGGTCAATCGCGTTCGGTGCTGCGAGAGTAAGTAGAAATTGCCCGGCACCCATACCTGCGGTGACGATGACCATGTAAATTGACAATACTTTACCACGGGTTTCATTACTGGCACGGTCATTAAGCCAGCTTTCGGTGACGACATAGAATCCGGCAAAGCTGATGCCGGTAACGACCCGCATCGCCATCCATAGCCATGGGTCGATGTAAACCCCGTGAAACAGAATCGATATCGATGCCAGCGAGGCGAGCGCGGAAAATACGCGAATGTGCCCGACCCGCTGGACCAGTTTCGGTGCAACAAAGGAACCGATGAATACACCGATGAAATACCCCGACATCACGATGCCGGTAGTGAAGGTTGAAAAGCCCTCGATGCCGGCGCGTACACCGAGTAAGGTTCCCTGTAATCCGTTGGCCAGCATCATGAATCCAATGCCGAGCAAAATAGCCCAGGAAGCTGACAGTTCTTTCCACATAGATCCCAATCTCCGTTAACGACTATGCTGCTGCCGCTTTAAAACTGCGCGGAGTTTAGATGACGCTCAGGCGCCCGGCAATGACTATTTGAGCTCGTGGTAGCCGGCGTCGATGGCGAAGGATTCGGCTTCGAGAATACCCTGGTAATCGTCGATGCCCACGCTCGCAAAATGACTTAAATGCAGCTGCTGTCTAAGCCGTGGATTCAGCTGCTTCAGGGCCTGGTTTAATGCTGCCAGGATTTGCCGGGTGTCGGTAGAGGGAAGGTTTGCATTAGGCATTACCAAAGGCAGGCCGCAGGTCTTGATGCTGTCGCCTATGCTGCGCACCCTGGCGGTTAATTCCGGCCATCGATCCTTGATAAACTGAAAACTGACACAGTCGATAGCGGCGACATCGGCACGCTTTTCGGCAACCGCGGTAAGACTCTGTAAATGGCCTCCACTGCTAATAACCGAGGTAAAAAAAGGTACCGCGGGATTTAGCTTTGCAATGGCATGACGCAATACATTCATGCCGCTATTGGAATCACGATTATTGATGGCGACGATTCTACCAGCGCACTCGGCGAGGCTGCCGATATCGGACTCGGCCGCTACGATGAAACGACTGGAATACAAATTGCCCTCGACGCCGCTAACATTGAAAACAGGTACACAAAATGGCGTTACCGCATCCTGCAGATGTTTCATTAATGGATAGCCACAGGTATGTCCGATAAACAGCCCGGGGTCGCGCAACACCGATTCGGTGGTGTCGAATACCAGGTTTTCATCGAGCTGATCGCCTTCATCGAGTAGCTGGCGAAACTGGTTAAAAAATACCTGCCAGGCACGCTGCAATTCAATATTGAAGGCATACATACCACAGGCGATAAATCGTTTGCTAGGCGGGATCATCGAATAACCAAGCTACCTTGGAAAGAGTTTAATTGCCAGCGGTGTTTACGCAGGACGGTTTGATTAAAGCAACAATCGTTTAATTGTTTACCAAAATAAACATAATTGTTTATAAAAAACTGCTGTGACATAGATAGACATGACTCTGCCGGTCAAATAATATCGCTGGACCATGCTACGGAGCCTGTAATGTCCAGAAGAAGAGCTCGTCAACGCGGTACCACCCCTGACCAGAAGTCAAAGCAAAAACTCGGGCAGCTGTTCAATCCCTATACGCCGATCGAGGCTCTGAATGCAGAATCGCTGGATTTGATTCACGATGCTTCGATGCGAATTCTGGAGGATATCGGGCTCGAAATTCTGAATGAGAAAGCGCTGGCGCTATGGGAACAGGATGGCGCACGCGTGGACTGGGATACGCAGCGGGTGTACCTCGATCGCAACAGGTTGCTGGAGAGAATCAAAACCGTTCCGGCTGAATTTACGCTGCATGCTCCCAACCCAGAACGTAATCGCCTGATAGGGCGCAATGCGATTAATTTTACGACGGTTGCCAGTGCGCCCAATAGCTCCGATCTGGAAGGGGGGCGACGTACCGGCAATTTTGAAGATTACTGCAATTTCCTGCGCTTGACGCAAAGCTTCGACGTCATCGATTTCCTGAGTGGGTACCCGGTTGAGCCGGTCGATAAGCATCCGGAAACGCGACACCTCGATGCAACCCTGGCCGCGTTTACCTTGACCGACCGGGCATTTTCGCTTTATTGCCTCGGTGGTGGTCGAGTCATGGATGGTATCCAGATGACGGCTATAGCACGCGGTGTCGATCTGGAAACGCTCAAATCCGAACCGAGTATCATCACCGTGGTCAATACCAATTCCCCGTTACGGGTCGACGGGCCGATGCTGGATGGCCTGATCGAGATGGCCGAGTACGGGCAACCGACTATCGTGACCCCGTTTACCCTGTCTGGCGCGATGTGCCCGATAACGATTGCCGGCGCCCTGGCACAGCAAAATGCAGAAGCACTTGGCGTTATTTCCCTGTCGCAAATCGTCAACCCGGGGGCACCGATGGTTTACGGTGGTTTCACCTCGAATGCCGATATGCGCAGCGGTGCTCCCGCCTTTGGCACACCCGAATATACGCGGGCCGCCTGGGCCAGTGGGCAACTTGCGAGGCGCTACGGGTTGCCGTTTCGCTCGTCGAATACCAACGCTTCGAATTGTGTCGATGCGCAGGCCGCCTGGGAATCGCAGATGTCACTCTGGGGGGCAGTCATGGGGCATGCCCAGGTGATCAAGCATGCTGCTGGCTGGCTTGAAGGTGGGCTATGCGCATCGTTCGAGAAATTCATTATCGATGTTGATATGCTGCAAATGATGCGTGAAACGCTAACGCCGTTGCAGGTGGACGAGTCGACGCTGGCGCTGGATTCAATTCGAGAAGCCGGGCATGGCGGACATTTCTTTGGTACCGCGCACACCAGGGCAAACTACACCACGGCGTTTTACGAGCCTCTGGTTTCAGACTGGAGCAATTTTGAAAGATGGAGCGAAAATGGTGAAAAAACAGCCTTTGAGCGTGCCAATATAATTTACCGGCAGAAACTCAAGGACTATGAACCGCCCGCTATGAGTGATTCGAGACGCCAGTCGCTGGAAGACTATGCAAATCAGCGTCGGCGTGAACTGGAACTTGCGCGATGAAACTGCAGGAACGGGTTGCACTGTTCCAGGATCGACTACAACGGGTGATCACCCATAGTGGCCTCAATCGCTCGGCCTTCGCTGTATCGATCAAGGTCGATCGCTCGACCCTGTCACAGTTGCTTGCGGTAGATAATATTCGTCTGCCACGAGCCGATACGGTGGCCTCGATCGCCGAAGTACACCAGGTCAGCATCGACTGGTTACTGGGTCTTACCCAGCAGGGGTCGATGGGTGCCAATATTCTGCCCGAGGCTTTCCAGGTCGACGACTACTCGACGACCATTTTCGAAAAGACGCTGGAATGGCATCGCGAAGCCTGTGGCTACAAGATTCGCTACGTACCGACGACACTGCCGGATCTATTGAAAACCGAAGCCGTAGCCGAGTACGAGTTCAATCGCTATGGTTCGGGCAAGGTCGACCAGTCGGTGCGTGATAACCAGTTGCTGTTGTTGCAGCAGCGCCATCCCGGCAGTGAGCTCGAAACCTGTATGTCGGTGCAGCATCTGCAGAGCTTCGCCGCGGGCCAGGGCATATGGCACGGGTTGCCTCCGCAGGACCGACACGAGCAGCTCGAACGCATGATTGAACTCAACGATGAACTTTACCCCGGGTTTCGCTGGTATCTTTACGATGGCAAACAGACTTATTCCTCGTCGTTTACCATATTCGGACCCATGCGCGCGACGCTGTTTCTCGGTCACCTGTACGTGATTGTTAACAGCATCGACCACATCCGTAAACTCATCGACCGCTTTGACGACCTGATTCGCATCGCGACGGTGCACCCGCATGAAATCCAGAAATTTCTAGAACGATTACTGCAACAGAGCAGGTGACAGGTCATAAGAGGCAAGTAACATGTCAAAATCCTACGATGCAATCATTATCGGAGCCGGTATCATCGGCTGTGCAACCTCGCTGGCGCTGGGTCGTAAAGGCTGGAAGGTTTTAAATCTCGATCGCCTGCCAGCGGCTGGTTATGGCTCTACCTCTGGCTCCTGCGCGATCATTCGCCCTTATTACTCGACTCTCGACGGCTCCGCGATGGCTTACGAATCGCACTTTTACTGGAAAAACTGGGCCGAATACCTGGGCAGTGAAGATATCGATGAGCGTGGCTTGATCGACTACCACAATGTGGGTGCGCTGGTCATGAAAACCGAGCTGAATGACTACCTGCGGCCGACGATGGCATTGATGGACCAACTAGGCTCGCCCTATAGTGAACTAAATCCAGAGGAAATCCGCAGCAAGCTGCCGGTGTGGAATACCGAGTCTTTCTTCCCGGTAAAGCGCCCGGATGATCCGCAGTTTGGGGTCGCCAACGAGGAATCATTGGGCGGTGGCGTCCTGTTTCACGCTGCCGGTTATATTTCAGATCCGCAACTGGCGACGCACAACATCATGCGTGCCGCGGAACGGACTGGTGGTGAATTTATCTATAATGCGGAGGTCAACGGCATTCGAACCGAGGCTGGCCGGGTCTGTGGCGTCAGCCTTGCAAACGGTGAAACGTTTAATGCGCCGGTGGTGCTTAACGCCGCGGGCCCGCATTCGTCCAAGATCAATCGCCTGGCTGACGTCGAAAAAACCATGTCGGTAAAAACCCGCGCCTTGCGCCAGGAAGTCGCCCACGTGCCGTTGCCGCAAGGATACAACGCCGAGACCGCCTGCGTGACATCCGATAGCGATATCGGTGTCTATACGCGACCGGAACAGGGTAACAATCTTTTAATTGGCAGCGAAGACCCACCGGTGGACAAGCATGAATGGGTCGATCCTGATGACTACAACCGGGAATTTAGCGAACAATGGAAGGTACAGGTACTGCGGGTATGTCAACGCGTGCCAAATCTGGAAGTTCCGAACCAGGTCCGGGGCGTGGTTGATTTATATGATGTTACAGACGACTGGATCCCGATTTATGATCATTCAGATTTGCCCGGGTTTTATCTCGCCATCGGCACCAGTGGCAACCAGTTCAAGAATGCGCCTATCGCGGGCGAATTGATGGCGAATATTATCGAAGCCACGCAAAATGGAAACGATCAGGACATTAGTCCCGTCGATTTCCATTTGAAACATATTAATCATACTTTCTCGAGTGGCTTCTATTCGCGCCTGCGTGAAGTCAATCAGGACAGCAGTTTTTCGGTGTTGGGGTAGCAGTTATGAGAAGTCATGCGCAAGTTGTCGTCATCGGTGGCGGGGTGGTCGGATGCAGCGTCATTTATCATCTGACCAAACTCGGCATGAAAGATGTCGTACTGATCGAACGTTCGGAACTGACATCGGGTTCAACCTGGCATGCTGCGGGTGGTTTTCATACGCTCAATGCCGACACCAATATGGCGGCCCTGCAGGGCTACACGATTCGGCTTTATCGCGAACTCGAAGAGATCACCGGCCAGTCCTGTAGCCTGCACCATGTCGGCGGTATCACCTTGGCTGAATCGCCTGAGCGCTTCGATTTTCTGAAATCAGCGCGCGCGATGCATCGACACATGGGGCTTGATACCGAGCTGATCACGCCCGAGGAAATTCGTAAACTCAGCCCGATTACCAATACCGAAGGTGTGCTCGGCGGTTTGTATGATCCACTCGACGGGCACCTGGACCCATCCGGCACCACCCATGCCTATGCCAAAGCCGCGCAAATGCAGGGTGCCGAAATCATTTTGCGAAATCGTGTGCTGGAAACCAATCCCCGCGCCGACGGTGGCTGGGAAGTTGTCACCGAGCAGGGCACGATAATTGCCGAGAAACTGGTCAATGCCGGCGGGCTCTGGGCGCGTGAGGTCGGCGCGCTGGCGGGTATCTATCTGCCGCTGCATCCGATGGAGCATCAATACTTCGCTACCGATAACATCCCCGCGGTGTTCGAACGTGACCAGGAACTGCCGCACGTGATGGATCCTGAGGGTGAGAGTTACCTGCGCCAGGAAGGTAAAGGTCTGGTTATCGGATTCTATGAACAGAATTGTGAGCCCTGGGCCGTTGCCGGTACGCGCTGGGATTTCGGGCACGAGTTACTCGATGAAAATCTCGATCGAATCGGTGATTCGATGGAGTTTGCCTTCAAACGCTTCCC
>Ga0316194_10001080_pt1 | contig 18606 bp, 30 predicted proteins | sample CroRivsedime1_MG_FD_204936 | JGI IMG/M metagenome (GOLD analysis project Ga0316194, IMG submission 204936) | Coastal sediment microbial communities from Maine, United States - Cross River sediment 1 | ecosystem: Environmental > Aquatic > Marine > Coastal > Sediment | place: USA: Maine...
CACAGTATTGCGCAATTCCTATCCATGTCAGTGATGGACAGTATAAGTATCGGAAACATTATCGCGCTATATGGAGCACTGCTCTCCACTATCTTGGCGTACTTGCATTGGCGCAGGAACCGCGGCAGGTTTGCCGTGAACCCAGATGTTCTGCAAGTCTCGATAATGAACCGAGACGAAGTCACATATAGAATGATTGAGGTCGTAAATATCGGCATTAGGCACTTATACTTAGATGATTTCGGGTTTTGTATAAATAATGACACAATTGTCTCTACCAGAAGCTCACATGATGAGTATCCGATGCGGTTAGAAGAGGGTCAAAGGCATCGCTCTATTGCAATATCCGCCGAGTACAACCATGAGGACATCGAATATCTTTGGGCAAGAGACACGACAGGAAAGGAGTATCGATCTAACAGATCCCCTTTTCGTGATTCATGACTACGAAAGCCCCTAACAACTCGTCCAACTTGACCGGCGCACAAAACGCGCCGTCAAGTTAACTCAAACGTTATGTGGCAAGACATTGAGACATGGAAGTAAGTAGCATAGATCATCTAGTACTCACGGTGCGCGATGTGACCGAAACACTGGAGTTTTACGAAAAGGTGCTGGGAATGCAGCCGGTGAATTTCCGTGAAGGCCGGGTGGCCTTAAAATTCGGGAACCAAAAGATCAATCTGCATGGTTTGGGCCGTGAATTCGAGCCTAAAGCAGCTAATGCTACTCCCGGTACCGCGGATCTATGCTTTATCACGCCAGTGGAATTGCCACAGGCAATGAGTCATGTTGAAAGCTGCGGCGTGGAAATAATCGAAGGCCCGGTATCCCGAACCGGAGCGAATTCTCAGTTGTTGTCGTTTTATTTCCGCGATCCCAGTGGAAATCTTATTGAGGTGGCAAATGAGGCGTAAGCCACATAACAACGGCACCCAGTCAGCTGCTTCGCAGCTGGGACGCCGCAAACAACGCGGCGCCCCTGGTGCCGAGCGTTATGTGTAAAGACGAAGTGGGCGAAGATAAGTACAAAAAAATACTGCTTCGACTGGAAGATGGGGAAGATGTCTATGTAGAAACCCCTTGGGTCATTGACTTAGGTAATGGGCGCTATCGAATAGATAATTGCCCATTCTACTTTTATGGCATTGCGGCTGGTGACATCATTGGGGCGGAGTACTCCAAGGAAGAAGAGCGTTTGGTATTTAGTAGAGTCCTCGAAAAATCAGGAAATAAATTGGTACGTGTAATCTTCGAAAATCCGGTGAATTAAGATGGCCCAGAAAAGGCGCACTTAGATAAGCTCGTAGAAATGGGCTGTAGTTATGAAGGCGCGAATCCGAAGTATATTTGCATCGATATTCCAAAAGATGTCGATCTATTTAAAGTGTGTAACTACCTCACTGAACATGAAGTAAAGTGGGAGCATGCGGCACCGACTTATGAGGAGCTTTATCCTGGTGAAGAGTAAACACATAACAACCACACCCAGTGCGCCGCTTCGCGGCTGGGACGCGTCAAACTGCGCCGCGCCCCTGGTGTGAAACGTTAGATTTCAAATGGTAACTATGGCGTCTATAATTACCAAGTGCGCACTTAGGGGTATTTAGAATGTCTTCTGCGAAAGATGAAATAAAACAGGTGCTTGCGAGCCAGCCCGACGATAGTTCGTATGATGAGCTTCTAAGAGAGTTGGCGTTCAAGCGTATGGTCGATAAAGGTTTGGCCGATGCTAAACAAGGGAATGTCGTGCCGAATGAGGAAATGCATAGTCGAATACTATCATGGCGCAAATAACATGGACGAACGAAGCAGAAAGATGGCTAAAGGATATATATGATTACATCGCGCTAGATAATCCAGCGGCTGCTAGCGGTGTAATCGAGGGAATATATAACAAAGCACAAGTTCTAAAAGATCAACCTGATATTGGTTATAGATATGAGCACCATTCAGGGGAAGACATTCGCATCCTACTGTACGGTCATTACCGTATTACCTATTTAAAACACACAGACGGTGATATAGATATTTTGGGGGTTTTCCATGGGGCGCTCGAAATTGAGAGTTATCTTCTATAGGTTGAAATCTAACTACCGCCTCCAGCATGACGCCGCGAAGCGGCGCATCTGAGGCGAATCGTTGAGGCTGTAGAAAAAGCCCTGAATCTGCGGAAATAGTGATAAACTGCCCCTGTATTTGAAGTCTTGACCCCTCATGTAAAAAGGAACGCGTGATGGCCCGGTACAAAGATGTTCATTACGATCAGGATAAATTCATTCCTGTCTCCTTCCAGAAGCAAAATTTACCCGGCACGTTTGAATACACACTCAGTTATTTAATTGATAACGAGCTGGACCTCAGTGTATTTGATGATCGTTATTGCAACGACGAGACCGGCGCGCCGGCCTTCGATCCTGGCGTACTGCTCAAGATCGTGATCTATGCGTACTCGCGCGGCATCACCTCGTCGCGCCGTATCGAGCAGGCCTGCCGGGAGAACATTATCTTCATGGCGCTGTCCGCCGATACCCAGCCCCACTTCACCACCATCGCCAGTTTTATTTCAACGATGGACCAGCAAATCGTGCCGTTATTCCGCAACGTGCTGTTGATCTGCGACGAACTGAAGCTGATCGGTGGTGATATGTTTGCCATCGATGGCTGCAAGCTGCCGTGTAATGCCTCAAAGAGCTGGAGCGGTACCAAGGCAGAACTCAGACAGAAACAGAAGAAACTGGAGAAAGCCGCCCGCGCCATGCTGAAACACCACCGCGAGACGGATGTCCGACCGGACAGTGAACAGGCTCAGCGTGAAACCCAGGCCGCACAATCCATAAAAGCCAAGGCCCGCAAGATCCGGCGTTGGTTGAATGATAATGACGACAAGCCCGGTAAAGGGGAAAAGCCCCGCAAGAGCAACATCTCCGACAACGAAAGCGCCAAGATGAAAACCAGCAAGGGCGTGATCCAGGGCTACGATGGGGTGGCGTGTGTCGACGCCAAACACCAGATCATCGTTCACGGTGAGGCCTTTGGCGAAGCCCAGGAACACGACCTGCTGAAACCGGTAATACAAAATACCGAGGAACACTTTCAGGCTATCGGGCACAAAGATATCTTCAAGACCACCAAGCTGACCGCGGACTCCGGCTTTTACAACACCACCAACATAACCCATCTCTACGAGCAGGGTATTGACGGCTATTTACCGGATCTTGGATTTAGAAAACGCGATCCACGCTTTGCCGATGTGGAGCGCTATCGCACCCGGGACAAGAAAGACAAAGCCCACTACTTTGGCAAGAAGAAACGCCATTACACCTCACCAGACTTTCACTATGATGAAGCGACCCACACCTGTATCTGTCCAGCCGGCAAGAAACTCTACTCAAACGGACGATCCAATAACCTGAATGGTTACGAAGCCTTGAGGTTCCGTGGTGCGAAGCGGGACTGTTTGCCCTGCACGCATCGGGATAAATGTTTTATAGATCCAAAAAAGACCCAAGTCCGACAGGTTGCAATCTTCATCGGGCGAGCGAAACAAACGAAACCTCATTATCTGGATCTCATGAAACAGAAGATCGATACCCGGGACGGGCGCTATCAGTACAGCCGAAGAATGGGTATCGTTGAGCCAGTGTTCGGGAACCTGTGCAGTACATTGGGGTTAAACCGATTTAGCCTTCGCACAAAAAAGAAAGTAGACATCCAGTGGAAGCTGTATTGTATGGTACATAATCTGCTGAAAATACACCGATACGGCGAGTTGGAGTGCACCTGAAGGGCCATACAGGCCGCATCAGGACGGTCAGAGCAGAGATGAAGCGCGAGTGATTGCCTTGACCACCAGCAACACACAAAATAGTCAGTAGAGATGCCGGGGCAAGAACATATTATGCAGCATTTTCTGAATCGACTTTTTCTACAGGCTCGTTAGGTGCTAGATAAACAAAAAAACATGGAGAGTATATATGGATTTTAATAGCCCAATTCCAATATTGCGTAGTTTCGATGAAGCCAAGGCAAAGGAGTTTTATGTAGATTTTCTTGGATTCACTGTTGACTGGGAGCATCGTTTTGAAGATAACACACCTTTGTATATGCAACTGTCAAAAGATAATTGCGTAATTCATCTATCAGAACATCATGGTGATTCAAGTCCAGGGGCCTCTTTGAGGATATTAACCTTAAATTTAGATGAGTTTCAGAAAGAGTTATTAGAAAAACAGTATAAAAATGCAAGACCAGGTGTTCAAGATATGCCTTGGGGTACTCGTGACATGGCTATCTCTGATCCATTCGGTAATAAGCTGATATTTAATGAAGAGCCAAGCACCTAACAAGGCGCTTAAGTCGTTCACTTCGGCCACTGGGACGCTCCGCTGCTACGCAGCTCCGCGCCCCTTAGCTAGTCGTTATATGCCTCGAGCAGACTTGACATGGTACCAATAAATGGTACCATTTTCAAATGAAGCGCAAGCATCAGAAAACGCTAGAGCAAATCTACAAACGACCCACTAGCGGCAATATACCATGGACGGATATTGAGTCTCTGTTCAAAGCGTTGGGTGCGGACGTATCCGAAAGAACAGGCTCCAGAGTAGCCATAGTACTATTCAGCGAGGTCCGAGTATTTCACAGGCCGCACCCTTCACCGAATACTGATAAAGGAGCGATAGCCAGTATTCGCAAGTGGTTAGAGTTATATGAGGTGAAGCCATGAATATCATGGAAGTCGATGGTTACAAAGCAAAGATTGAGTATGATCCCGAGCTTGATCAATTCAGGGGGGAAATCCTTGGGCTAAATGGGAGCGCGGATTTTTATGGTAAAAGCCCGGCAAGCCTTCGCAAGGAATTCAGGAATTCATTAAAGGTATACCTGGAGGTATGCAAGGAGAAGGGAATCTCCCCAACGAAAGAGTATTCGGGTAAATTTAATCTTAGAATTCCACCTAGGCTACACAGTGAAATTGCGGCGCGAGCAACAGCCGCAGGTAAAAGTATCAATCAGTGGGTGTCCGAAATCCTTAAGCGCTCAACACTTGATTAAAGCGGCATATAACCAATCATTCGAACCGACGCGAAAAATCTGCGCGGTTCAATTCAATTGTTATACGCGTAATAATGTTTAGTAAAATATTTTCGAACACAGTTTATATCAGGGTTCACCCGAATAAGTTTGAGCTCAAGAATATAAATACGGGGAAAACTCTCGTATTGTCTGCGATACAATCATTTACTACTAAGCGACAGCTGATAGGTGAATTTACTACCGCAGAGGAATTATTAAAGAAGGGTATGAAGCAGTCAGTAGAACGCAGGTTCTTATCCGGTAAGCCGGTTGTTGTAATACAGCCAATGAGTATGATCGAGGGAGGCTTATCGCAGGTTGAGGAGCGCGTGCTCCAGGAGCTTGCTGTCGGCTCGGGTGCAAGAAAGGTAAAGGTTTGGGTGGGTCATGAATTATCAGACAATGAAGTGCTCCAGCGAGCAGAAAGCGTATAACCACTGCACCAAGTTGCCCCTTCGGGGCTAGGACCGCGCTTACAGCGCGGCCCCTTTTGCAAGACGTTATGCCCCATTGACATATACGTATGATGTAAATATATTGTATGTATGATTAGGTTCGAGTGGGATCCAAGGAAGGATAGCGTTAATCAGAGGAAACACGGTGTTTCCTTTGAAGAGGCTCAATCCGTATTTTTCGATGAAAATGCGGTTCAGTTCTACGATGAGCATCATTCAGAGCATGAGGAGCGCTTTATCATGCTCGGTCTCAGTATCCGTTCACGAATCCTTGTTGTATGTCACTGTGAGCGTGAATCAGGGGATGTAATTCGAATCATATCTGCCCGGAAAGCGACCAAATCTGAACGTCAATTTTATGGTGGGTGAAGTTATGAAAGCAGAATATAATTTTTCAAAAATGAAAAGCCGCAAGAATCCCTATGCATCTAAGTTGAAGAAGCAAGTGACTATACGCATGGGCGAGGACGTTATTGAATATTTCAAAGCTATGGCAGAGGAAACAGGGATTCCATATCAAAGTTTGATTAATCTCTATCTTCGCGATTGTGTGGCAAAAAACAGGAAGGTAAATATAAATTGGCTAAAAAGGGCATAAAAATGAATAACGGGACCCCGGGGTCTCGTTAATCAAACTGTTAGGCATGTAAATAAGATGATTCATTTAATTTATTTCAGTTCAGCTACTAAAGAGATGGGTGAGGATGACCTTATCAGTTTACTGGAGGAAAGCAGGGATAGAAATAAAAGACAGAATGTTACAGGAATGCTTTTATACAAGGATGGCGCATTCCTCCAAGTTCTCGAGGGAGAAGCAAAGGACGTGGATGAAATATATCAATGTATATGTTTTGATGAACGAAATGCAGGTAATTATTTGGTAGAGCGGAAAGAAATAGAAGAGAGAAATATTCCACAATGGAGCATGGGATTCGAGAACTTAAATAATTACCAACCAGACGACCTGGGAGCTTATTCGACTATTTTTAAGAAAGGAGCGACTCCAGAAGAAATAGCAAAACACAAAGATTTGGCTGTATCGCTATTGCTTAAGTTTTAAGAAAATGCCTAGCCAAATAATCAAGGTCGTTCGCTGTCGCTCGCTTGGACGCGGCGAAAAGCGCCACGCCACTTATTTTGGTCGCTATCCATATTAAAGGCAAAGTAAAAATGATCGTGGCAAGTGAAGCAATAAAAAGATTAAAAGAAGGTAATCAGCGCTTTGTATCTGGAGTCCGCAGCATTGATACTATCGTAAAACAAATCCAAAGAGCGGATTTTGTCGAAGGTCAGGCACCATTTGCGACTATCCTGGGTTGCTCTGATTCTCGAGTACCTGCAGAAATAATATTTGATCAGGGGTTAGGAGACCTATTTGTAATTAGGGTTGCTGGCAACATTGTCGCACCATCACAAGTAGGTAGTGTAGAGTTAGCAGCAGAGCTATTTGGCACGCAATTAGTCGTTGTTCTTGGTCATTCAATGTGTGGCGCTGTTAAGGCAACTATTGACGAACTGGAAAGACCATCGGAGGAAAGATCGTGCAACGTTCTTTCTATCGTTAATCGTATTCGACCTACTGTAGAGCCATTATTCGAAACTGAGCTTAGAAATGACCCGGACAAATTATTAGAGTCTTCCATTCACGCCAATATTCTAGCAGCCACAAACCATTTGATGCACGGCTCGCAAATGCTCGAAAACCTGGTGCAACAAGGTAAGCTTATGATTGTCGGTGCAGAATATTCTCTAGAAACAGGATATGTGAATTTTTTCGAATAGCCGTAAACATGGATAACAAGTCGTTCAACTTGACCGGCGCAGAAGATGCACCGTCAAGTTAACTCAAACGTTATGCCGCAGGGTTGACATACCATATAGCGTATATATACTAATTAACGTATGTGGGAGATATACGAGCACAGGAAGGCCGTAAAACAGCTTGCGTCGCTGCCAATTGACGTGCTTAAGCGATATGAAAAGTGGAAAGATATCATGTTGATAAGTGGCCCTGATGGGTTGAAGCAAATTGGAGGCTTTAGGGACGAAGCTCTTCGTGGTGAATGGAAAGGGCATCGTTCATCCCGTCTAAACATTCAGTATCGCGTCATCTACAAAATCGAGAAGGATCTTGTTTTAGTTCAGATGGTTAACGTGACTCCGCACGATTATCGGAGGAAGTAGGATGAAAGATTATCGAAAAGCAAAGAAGTTGGTGGATGTCTCTGTCGGGGAGTCGGTTCGGATTCTTCGTGAACTACAGGAAATGAGCCAGAACGAGCTTTCTGAGCTAACGGGCATTCCTCAATCCACCATTTCGGCCATTGAAAATGATCGTGTCAACCTGGGAGTGGAGCGGGCAAAGATTCTTGCCAGGGCGCTTAAGTGCCATCCTGCGGTTCTCGTCTTTCCGGGTTGGGATGTCCTCCAGGAGTCTGCGGCATAACCAATCATTCGAACCGATCGGCAAATATAAGGAATGGTTATCTTCGTTGGGTGACTCAGCAGTTAGTCCTGCTAAGAGGCGACTTTTCCGCTAAAGCTATAAAACTATCGGCAGTAATTGATAAAGAAAATAAGTAAATAAAAGTATTTGCTTCATTCTTCGGAATATTGTTTGATACAGGCGATACTTGGCAAGTAACCCCACATATAGACATCTGAAATGGCTAACATACTTATTCTGTATTCCACCACCGATGGGCACACGAAAAAAATATGCCAGAAAATACAGTCTGTGGTTGAAGCGCAGGGCAATGAAGTGGAGCTTGTTTCTATCGATGATGAATCGCATGTAAACATTGTGCTATTTGACAAGATTGTTGTTGGAGCCAGCATTCGCTATGGAAAACACAACAAAAAGGTGTTCGAATTTGTATTGCGTAATGAAAAAGTTCTGGAAACAAAACCCAGTGCCTTTTTCTCGGTTAACGTGGTTGCGCGAAAGCCTGGCAAGAACCAGCCTGATAACAATCCATATGTGCGGAAATTCCTGCAACAAGTGCCATGGCGGCCTAATGAGGTGGCAGTCTTCGCAGGGAAAATAGATTACTCGAAATACGGCTTCTTCGATCGTTTGATGATACGTTTCATAATGTACATTACCAAAGGCCCAACCAGCCCTGACACTGTTGTAGAGTTTACAGATTGGGAACAGGTTGTGAGGTTTGGCAGAGCTGTTAGTGAGATGTAGAGAAACGAGTAACAACCCCATACGGCAGATAATCAACCTGGCCGCTGCGCTTGGCGGTTGATTGCCTCTGACGAGAATCGCTATGTGTAAATTGATATTTGATATTGTTATAGGCGTGTTGCTAATTGTAACAGCATCGTTTATTCCAGGCCCTGCGCCAACAGGTCTGTTTTGGCCTGCATTGTTAGTAGCTATTCCCAGTATAGTAATTGGACGCTACGGTAAGATCAGGTTTCGATGGTTTAGTTTGGGTGTTGTATTTGGTGGTGTAATAGTTGTTCTGGTGAAATTTAGTCAATGGGGAGAGTTGGGGCCTATGCTTGCAGTGCTGCAAATAGTCCCGGTATTTGCATCTATAGTATCGTTTTTATTTGGGTGGGTACTTTTTGCACCGACCAGGGCACGTAATAAGCGTGCGACCGGTTAATAGAGGAGTTTAAATAGCCAAATGATAATATTATTGCCAATATCGAGTGCGGTGCATACCAAGGCGCAGCGCCAGACACTGAAATTTCCGGCCGGTGATCAATGGCCACTGATATGATGATGTTTCGGGGGCAGTATATTGCGATGAACAAATCAAAAAAAACTAACATCCTGGCGGCAGCTGTTTTTGCTCTGAGTACGGTCAACACGGCTGAGGCCGACGATGTAAGGATAGTTGCCGCGGATTTCCAGAGCAGTGGTGGTAACACCTGGTCAGTGAGTGTGACTCTGAAACACGGCGACACAGGCTGGGATCACTACGCAGACAACTGGCGGATAGTGGATGGCGAAGGCAATATTATCGGAGACCGAGTGCTCCACCACCCCCATGTTGACGAACAACCCTTTACGCGTAGCCTGGGTGACGTAAAAGTGCCGGAAGGTATCGTGACCGTTTATATCGAAGCCCACGACAAGGTGCACGGCTGGACCAGGGAACGCCTGACGGTGGATCTGGACAAGGCTGTTAGTGGGCATTTGCGGGTGGAGGCAAAGTAGGGTCTTGAGACTGGTCCATCCGATCCCGAGGGTGCAAAAAAACTTTGGCGCGACGGGCCAATTGGTATTTCCGGTAGCTCCGGGTTCCACCGCTGGAAGCGATAACCAGCGTAGCGGGCACCTGTGAACGAAGCAGAACTGGAACTAAACAGGCAAAAACTGGTTCGTCTGAAATCGGAGCTTCGAGAGCTGGAGGAATCGTTCAGGGAGACCAGCGAGCCCGTAAAGCTGGATCAGGCCAGGGTTGGCAGACTTTCTCGCATGGATGCCATGCAGGCACAACAAATGGCGCTGGAAGCTGGCAGGCGACGTCAGGATCAACTTTTGAAGATCGAGGGTGCCTTGCGCCGCATCGAGTCAGGCGAGTACGGCTACTGCTTTGTGTGCGGCGAAGAGATAGACATTCGCCGGTTTTCCATCGACCCAACGACTACGCGCTGCATGCAATGCGTCGAAAAGTAAAATTGCGGATCGCTTCAGACAAGGCAAACCCAAAACTGCATTAGCCAGGTCAATAGCGCCTGGGTATAAAGAGCGTATAGAGAACTCATTTGCCGTGCTGGTGTCCGGTCGCTTCGGGCGGCAATGACTTGCCGTGATAGCGGCAAAAACAAGCTTGGGCTCAGCCTGGCGGAAATATTTAATGCAATAATAATAAAAAAATCAGATAGATGTATTTTTTTACTGGTTCGGTTTTTGCGGGAACGAAACTTGCTCTGTTTAATGCCTGAATGTTGAAACATTAGGGGCACGCATGAATCAATCCACAATTTTCGGACTTCTGGGGGGGTTAATTCTCCTGATTGGCATGATTATTCTATCGCCGGAGAACGTTGGCGTATTCCTGAATATTCCCGGCCTGATTGTCGTCATCGGCGGAACGCTGGCTGCAACACTGATCAGCCGACCGGTCAGCGAAGTTCAGACACTTTGGCGTAATATTCCAAAGTTGTTCAGGGAAGAGGAAAGCACGATAGATACCGATATCGGGCAGTTGCTCCAGTTTGCCGAGCGGTTCCGTTACAGCAGCCCACGTGCAGCTGAGCGTGCAATATCCTCAATCAGCAGTCCGTTTCTGTCTACCGGCCTGCGCCAGACGGTTGAAGGCTGTACCCTTGAAGATCTGACCAAATCACTGCAGTGGCGTATTACCGGTGTGCGATCGCAGGAGAATGCGCAAACCCAGATTCTCTACAGTATGGCGGCTTTTGCGCCGGCATTCGGCATGCTCGGTACGCTTTTTGGCCTTGTGCATATGCTTTCCGGGATCGGTGCCAGTGGGCTGAACGAGATAGGTGGCACGATGGCATTCGCCATGATTACCACGGTCTACGGTATCGTGGCCTCAAATCTTGTATTCAAACCACTGGCGATCAAAATGGAGCGTCGTACCAGCAAACACCTGATGGAAATGACAGCGCTGATGGAGGGTGTTTTACAGATTCACGAAAAGCGTCATCCGACCCTTATCCGGGAAACGCTGGAATCCTATTACGCTCATTTTCAAACACAGGAACCGGTACGCAGTCATCTGACCCTCGTCAGGGCAGCGTGACAGTCAGAGCCTGTTTCTCCCCCGGATGAACTACACAGCAGAAAGACATTTTGTTCCGCCGCATCGCTCTCTTTCGGGTAATGCCGATGATACCGGCTTGCCGTGGGAGGAGGGGGATGGATCGCCCACTGCAAGACATGATACCTGGCTGCTGAGTTTTATCGATATCCTTGCGTTGTTGCTGACGCTGTTTGTGCTGTTGCTGGCTTACCAGGATAGCGAGATTAAGCTGGCAGAAGAAGAAACATACACGGCCCGGGTGTTTTCACCGGATTTTGGTATCCCGCTGGATTTTCTGGGTCAAATGTTTCAGCAACAGCTATTGATACCTGCTGATCTTCCCGTGTCCAAAGGGTACGCGATGCCCGGTGAGGGTCTGTTACCAGTGGAATTAACCACCGCACGTCCTGACCCCGGGAGAGAGATGCCGGATGCGCCGGTTATGCAGTCTCCGCAGGAACCGCGTGCAGTGCCGGCCTCTGACGAAGCAGTGGTGGAAAACGAGTCTAAACCGGTTGAGGAAGCGGTGCTGGATATGCCTGAGCAGCTAGTGTCAGTGACGAGTACATCGCCACAGCCATCAGAAAACGCAGTGCAGGTATTGTTAGAGGTTTTGGAGACCAGCGAACTGCATGACAAGGTCGAAATTGCTGTACACCCGGGTGAAGTAAACCTGGAGATCAGCGACAGTATACTGTTTGCCAGGGCCAGCGCGGCGTTGACAAATGAGGGTCTCGTATTGCTGAAAGATCTGGGAGAAGCGCTCAGCGGGCAACCTTATGTTCTGTCGGTTGAAGGGCACACTGACAACATCCCGATCGAAACCGCCCTTTACCCGTCGAACTGGGAACTGTCGTCTGCACGCGCCGCTGTTGTCACGCGCAAGCTAATCGAACAGGGTATTGCTCCCGACGGCGTTCGCGCCATCGGTTACGGCGCAACACGACCGCTGGCGGATAACAGTACTGCGGAAGGCCGGGCACGAAACAGGCGTGTGTCGTTTATACTGCAGGTCGATGTCAAGGAAGATGGCCAGGGTAACCCGGCATTAAGCTCTGCAACAACACATTAGCACAGGTATCATCCTGCAGCTTTCCTAGCAGGCCAGTTGTACCACGTTATCATTTTTATTAATCCAGGCATGCCGGTGCTCGTTTATCAGAGCATGTGCACGGTTGGCGAGAGAGTTATCCAGTTCCGCTGCGCGTTGCAGCGCTTCACAACCTTTACGCAAGTTGCCGGATTTCAGCATCTCGTAGCCACTGGTAAAACACAGGTTGGCATCATTCAGGTTGGTCTGATACATCTTGTGGTATATCGCAACAGCCTTTTCACGGTCCATGAATTTGCCTGCCAGCTTTACATAGCGCAGCGCCGAATCGCCACGCAGTCCCTGCTGCTGTGCGCGGGACTGCAGTTTTTCGAAGCGCAGGCGGTCATTCTGAAAACTCGCATGCTTCCGGTTCCATTCAGGTTCAATTAGTGCCTGCCAGTGTGTGTCCAGGTTTTTGAGAATGTCTGTTGAAGTGAAGAGGTCATGAAAAGCTTTTTTTTCCGGCAGCTGTGACCAGGATAGATGTTCGATGTTTAACTCGGCGAGCAGGTCACGCAGGTCCGGCTGATTGCTGGTGCTGCTGCTATGGCTCTGGGCATGAAGCAGCCAACGTCTGGCCGAGCGTTCGCTGAGCAGTTTTTCGAGCAAAAGTTCGAAGTGGGCAAAGGGTTTTACAACAGGGGTCGGGCAGCGCTCGGCTGCCTTGTATATCATCGGCCAGTACTGCTTGTTCAGGAATGCATTGGCGACAACCTGGTTTGACAGGTATGCCATGGCATTCTGTTCTTCAGTGTTTTCCAGTACCCATCGGCTCTGTATCTGCAGGTTTTCAGCGCGTAGCGTAGCACTGAGGGTATGTGCAGTGCGTGCAATCCATGCAACAGGCTTGAGTAGTAACTTCGAAAGCAGAGAAGTGCGCTTCTCCAATGCTGATACTATAAAAGGCCAGTCTTCCGCAGCCTTGATTAGCCACCCGGTCCAGCTGCGCTGTATTTGTGTTGTTGTCGCAATAGCGCCGGCAAGGGCCAGGCGGAATTGCCCTGGTGACAGGAAGAATAACAAGGGGGCACCGGTACGAAGAGTGTAGGTATGAAACAGTGGTACCGGCCACTTTGGAGTCGCATGAATACTAAGCTCGGCATCCGGTGTAAGTTCGACAGCATTTATCGATCTAACTCCGAAGTACGTGACGCGACGCTCCAGCATGGAAAACAGATCCGGTGCCTGTTCGGGTGCGATGCGTACGCCAAGTGGAGCTTCCGGGCGGGTGCAATAGAACTGTATGGAAAGATAACCGCTGAACAGGCTGACAGCGCCCAATACCTCAACCGCAAACCAGTCCAGAGGGCCCTGGATATGGTTAAACAGATACACAGCGCTTGCGGAGGCTGCTGCCAGTGTGAGCAGTGGCGACAGCATCAGGAGGCAGCCGAACACGTTGGTAAGTGAGAGCAGCAGCATCTGTACACCGTTGGACCGGTGAACCATCTGAATGATCTTTTTCCGGCCTGGTGCTAACCACATAGTGATCTGTTCACTGACTAACTGCTGACTCATTGCACCTTCTCCTGCTTCGGTGGTTTGATGAAATTATCGGCCTGGCAGCGGGATATTTCTGGACTTGCTTCACATGGGGGCCATGTCAAACTGAGAACTCGGTTACATAAACGGCATCTATTCCACAATTCGCTTTTTGACCGGGCAAAGGCCGGCGGAGAAGCCAGTTCGTGCCACCACCCCCGAAGACAAGCACTGTTCCGGTCTGGTCGCGTTACCAGCGCTGGGGGCTTGGTCAGATCCCGCGCAGGCTGGTTCCCTGAGCCTGTGCTGGTTGTTTTGAAGTGCGTATGATGGATGAGGGTTGGCGGCAACCGCTACCGGTCGGTGAGCTGTTCCTGCCCGCGGTCGAAGGCGTGCCCTGACAGCCATTGCTGCAGTGGCTGGATGTAGGGCGGCTGACCGTTGTCAAGAAACCAGGAGTCGACCGCATAGCGCTGGTCTGTGCTCTTGTCGCGAATCACTGCTGTCCAGTGCAGGTCCACTATCCAGGGGTGCCTCAGCTCGCGCTCCTCTACCGTATGCCACTGCAACAAGCCATCGCTGCTCAGCAGCCGGAGGTAGGTGGTGGTGTTTTTCGATTCCGAGATACAATCAAGCTGGCCCGGTTGTCCGGCGCCGGACACATTTTTTGCCAGATCACGCGAGGTGCCGGTAATGCCGCCAACCTGGACCTCCAGCAATGCGATGGCCTTGCGGATCTGCTGGCGTTCTTCAGCCGGTGACCGGGCCGACGCAAAAAATGCCTGAACCTGGCTCCACTGCCGGGTGGACAGCGAAACAGTTTCTCCCTCGTCGCAATGATAATCGGTACAGATGTAAAATGGTTGCGGTGCAGGTGCAGGGATTACCGCTGGCGCGTACATGCAGGTAATATATAGCAGGGCTGTAACTGTCGCTCGCAGCGTATTCATGAACTGAAAATAAGGGATTCCGGGCAGTATTTCCAGCGCCTTTACTCATAGACCAGTATCCTGACTGTATGAAAGACCGATTGACTCAATATGCTCAGCTGATGCGCCTTAACCGGCCTATCGGCATTTTTCTTTTGATGTGGCCGATGCTTTGGGCGCTTTGGATTGCGAGTAACGGGAATCCGAACCTTCTGGTATTGCTGGTTTTTGCAAGTGGTGTGGTGTTGATGCGGTCGGCGGGTTGTGTCATCAATGATTATGCCGACCGGAACTTTGACCTGCACGTCGAACGCACCAGGGATCGTCCCATTGCGGCCGGTCGAGTCAAGCCAAAAGAAGCGCTGGTGCTGTTCGGCGTCCTGTGCCTGACAGCATTCGGGCTGGTCTTACTGATGAACCGCCTTACCATCATGCTGTCATTCGTGGGTGTATTTCTGGCGGCGCTCTACCCCTTTATGAAGCGTTTCACGCATCTTCCACAGGTATTTCTGGGTGCGGCATTCGGGTGGGCTGTGCCAATGGCTTTTGCAGCGCAAACAGGGGGCGTGCCGAAAGTGGCCTGGCTATTATTCGTGGCAACGGTGTTATGGGCGACAGCTTACGACACTATGTACGGTATGGTAGACAGGGAAGATGATTTGAAAATAGGGGTTAAATCCACAGCCATTCTTTTTGGCGAAGCAGATCGTGCCATCATCGCAACGATTCAGATACTGTTACTTGCCGCCCTGTTAATGGTCGGGCAGGCGGCTGGCCTGGGAGGCTACTACTATTTCGGTTTGTTGCTGGCGGCAGGACTGGCGCTGTACCAGCAGTACCTGATACGCGAACGTGAACCCAAAGCCTGTTTCCAGGCATTTTTGAATAACAACTGGTTCGGTGCAGCTGTATTTACGGGTATTTTGCTGGATTACCTGGTGCGCGTACCGGTCTGATCAGGCTGGCAGAAAATCAATCGGGTAGGTGATTGTTACTGCATCCACCGGCTTGGCGCCGAAGTTGAATAATTTGATACGTTGCACCAGCTTGCGTTCCAGTCCCGGATCGCCAAGCTCACTGGACACCAGATCGATCTTGGTAATCTTTCCCGAAGGCGAGATAGTCAAACGAATTACCAGCTTGCCTTGCAGCGTAGGATCTTTACGTAACGCGCGATTATACAGGCCGTAAATTGCACTCTTGTTACGATCGAATACGACCTGTATTTCCTCAATACTGCGCGAGGCAGCGTGGTTTCTCTTGCGAGCGCTTTTGTCTGCTGTTTTGGCAATGGTGCTTTTTACTTCGGTTGCGGTACGCGCGGCAAGCTGTGTCGATCCGGTGTCACGACTCATCCTGGAGGTATTGATGCCCCGGCTGCCACTGCCTACCTTGGAGGTAATCAGCGCGCGCTCTGTTTTTCTCGCAGTTGAGCCACTGTTGCTCAGGCGTTTTGCACCGCTCAGTTCATCGACTGACTGGTCACGCAGGTCGGCAAGCGAATCCTGCAAGGCCAGCAGACCAGCTGTAGAAGCTTTTTTACGTGCCTGCTCAATAGCATCTACTTTCGGTTTCTTCGGCTCCGCCTTCTTTACAACCTTGGGCGGTACCTTCTTCTTGGGCAGCGGTTTCTTTTTCGCAACCGGTTTCGGTTCCGGTTTCTTTTCTATCTTCTCGGGTTTCTTGAACGGTTTGGGCTCGGTCTTTTTTTCGAAAATCAGCTGGGCAATGCGCGGTGGAAGCTCGACTTCCTCTTCTACGGGTTTCTCGAAGACCGGCAGCATGGGTATAGCAATACCCAGCGCTAGCGTGAGCACCAGCGTGATGGTCAGAATCTTGCGGTAACGGCGTTCGTCTTCCGCTGAAATCGACCAGGGTAACGACAGTGAGTGGGAATAGACCATCATATTTCCTAACTCTCCAGGGCGGCAGCTTTCTGCATTACGGCCAGAGAGATTTTCCCGAATCCGGCCTCCGTGCTGGTCGCCATGACCTTTTTCAGCAGTCGGTAGGGAATCAATTTGTTACCCATTATGGTGACTTCCAAAGGCTTGGCTTTATCCGCAGCAGCGCCTCGCAGAATACGGCGCTGGTTCTGTCGTTCCAGAGCGGCCTTGAGTGGCTCGATCACCAGACCCTTGCTGTTTTCAACCTCGCTAACCGAAATTACCCGGCTGCCCTGAACCAGGATTTCGGTTGCAGTGACCATGACAACCACGTTTTGCCGTGGTTTCTGTTCGGCGATGGATTCGGGTAGCTCGATATTTCTGGTGCTCGGCAACACCTCGCCTTCCCCCGAGTTCGCCAGCAGAAAAAATACCAGGATGGTAAAGATATCCATCAGCGAGACCATGTTGAACGAGGGCGCACCCTTGTTGCGCTTGTAGTGGCGCTCCATGCGTTTGGCGCGGCGGGATTGCTTCATTTGCTGTTCCTTTTGGGCTCGCTCAGCCTGGCCTCGGGAGCGTCGCCGATGGAAATAACCGGAAACAGCTCGGCATTAATCAATTCATCTTCCTGTTCGACCTTTACGATGCGCAGTGTATCCATCATTTCCACCAGGCGTTCGTATGCTATGTCTGTTTCCAGCAACAGGGTGATATCCCGCTTGTCAGGAAAACGTGCCTTTATCTGCTGCAGCATGTCAGAGACCTGTTGCAGGTAGCTGCCGTCGGGATTTACTTCCACCGTTTTCAGTAAGCCGCGCTTGCGGTCGCCAATTTCTATAACGTCTTTTCTGACAATGACTTCGAGTTGCAGCTTCTCTGGCTCATCCTTGATCTCCTGCTTCACCGCGCCGGGCGCAGGCAGGTCCAGTTCCAGGATTGTGATGCGCGAAAATACGGCGGAAATCAGCAGGAATGGCACCAGTATGACCATCAGGTTCATAAAGGCCGTGATATCCAGTTCCGGCGGCTTGCCGGAATGTTTTTTATGCAAGCGACGTCGCATCAGGTGGCGTTTCCACTACGCTCGGTCAGGATATTGAGAAACTTGACGGATGCCATTTCCAGGCTATCGACAAGCTCTGTGGTCTTGGTCTGCAACACTGTGTAGATCAGTAGCAGTGGAATTGCAGCCATCAGTCCGAACGCGGTGGTGTTCATGGCGACCGAGATACTGGCGGACAGCATATCGGCTTTCTCAGCCGGGTTGGCGTTGGCGACGGCAGTAAACGCCTGGATGAGGCCCATAATGGTGCCCAGCAGGCCCAGCAGAGTGGCAATATTGGCGAATGTTGCCAGGTAGTGGGTGCGTTTTTCCAGGCGCGGTACAGTTTCCATCAGGCCTTCTTCCATGGCGACTTCTACGTCATCCCGATGCGCTGCTTTGCTATCGGTGCGATCCAGTCCGTAGCGCAGGATGCGACTGAGTGCGGACTTGGACTTTTCGGTAAGGGCAATGGCCTGGCCGTACTTACCCTCCATAAGCAGCGGCATGACCTGTTTCCAGATGCGCTGATTAGTGGCGCGCGCCGCTGTCAGGTAGATATAACGCTCCAGGGCAATGGCAGTGCCGAGTGCCAGAACGACAACGATGGGATACATAAACATCCCGCCGGACTGGAAAAACTGTACAAATGTCGAGTAGATATCCATCGTTAACTCCTTAAAAGTGCCTACTGTTTCTCGGGGATTTTCCCCGTATCTTTAGTCCGTTTTGTGAACTGTGTCGAAATAATCCAGTTTGCGTCTGAAAACATCCGGATCGACAGGTTGCAGGGCCTCGTCAATCAGGCTATTTACCGGGCGTTCGGGTGTCAAATCTGCGCCGGGGTCTTTCCACGGCACGATGAACAGCGCCTTGGGTAGCTCGCGGCTGCCAATTACGGCCAT
>Ga0316194_10001082_pt1 | contig 18596 bp, 16 predicted proteins | sample CroRivsedime1_MG_FD_204936 | JGI IMG/M metagenome (GOLD analysis project Ga0316194, IMG submission 204936) | Coastal sediment microbial communities from Maine, United States - Cross River sediment 1 | ecosystem: Environmental > Aquatic > Marine > Coastal > Sediment | place: USA: Maine...
CTTTTGATAGTCCTGATTGGTACATTTTTCGGCGGCCTGGGTCTGTTTCTGCTGGCAGTATCGATGATTACCGATGGCCTGCGACTTGCCGCTGGCGATGCATTGCGCGACCTGCTGGCACGCTCCACGGCGACCCGACCGCGGGGTATTCTCGCCGGGGTCGGTCTGACCGCGGTGGTGCAGTCCTCCAGTGCGGTCACCGTCGCCACCATCGGTTTTGTTAATGCCGGGCTGCTGACCCTGCCTGCGTCCCTTGGCGTTCTCTATGGCGCCAACGTTGGCACCACGCTTACCGGCTGGATTGTCGCGGCAGTCGGGTTCAGCCTCAATATTGAGGTGTTCGCGCTGCCGTTGATTGGCTTTGGCATGCTGTCACGTATTCTCCGGCCGAATTCCCGATTGGCAGCTGTGGGTGAAGCGCTGGCTGGATTTGGCCTGTTCTTCATCGGCGTCGATGTCCTCCAGGATGCCTTCAAGAACTTCTCAGCGAGCATCGATGTGGCGAGCTTTGCACCGCAAGGCGGCCTGGGAGTAGTCGCTTACGTAATCGTGGGATTCGTGATGACTCTGGTCACCCAGTCTTCGAGCGCGGCGATTGCCATTACTCTGACCGCTGCGACAGGAGGCGTGCTGGGTCTGAATGCCGCTGCAGCGATGGTTATCGGTGCCAATGTCGGCACCACTTCGACAGCAGCCCTGGCGGTTCTCGGGGCGACCCCGAATGCGCGGCGTCTGGCCGCGGCTCATGTTCTGTTCAACCTGCTCACTGGAGCAGTAGCCCTGGCACTGCTGCCGCTCATGCTCTGGACGGTTCGAACCATGGGTACCGCCTTGGGCCTTGCGGATGAGCCTGCGATTTCTTTAGCCCTGTTTCATACCGTCTTCAACATCCTTGGTGTGCTGCTGATGCTGCCCCTGACCAATCGGCTGGCGGCTTTCCTGTCCCGCAAGTTCGGATCTGAAAGCGAACGCTTAAGCAAACCCACCTACCTTGATCACAATGCGCTGGCCAATCCAGACCTGGCTGTGGAAGCGCTGCGCCTGGAGTTGACCCGCGCCACCGGGATCTGTCGAGAAATGATTGTCGCCACCGTGAGCGCCGAAAGCCCGGAGCACAGAGTAACCAGTGCACGACGTATGGCGCTCCGCAAACTGATCGAAGAAATTCAGAATTTTGTCGATTTGCTGGAGCTGGAACGCCTGCCGGAAGGGTTTCGGGGCAACCTGCCGCTGGTGCTGCGCATTGCCGGCTACCTTGAAGAGGTGGTTGGTCTTGCGGACGACATCGATCTGCATCGAGGGGACATCAGCGCCCTCATATCATCACGTACCGAAGTTGCGGAGCTGATTCTCGGCTATCAGGCCGCGGTTCTCGCTCAGGTTGAACGCTGTGATCCTGAACTTGCGAGCGTTGCCGATGCGGAGCTTGAAGCCGGCTATGATCGCCTGCGTACTCAATGGCATACGCTGAAAGATGCCCTGATGCAGTCCGCCGCAGATCGTCGGGTGCCAATCAGGCGGCTCAATTCAGCTTCCGAGGGGCTGCGCTGTTGTCTGAAGATCGCTGAACAGTTGAAGAAAGCAGCGCTGCGGCAAAACGCGCTGCAGGCACTCTCTGAATGAATTCAGCCTCGTGCGGTCGAAAAGGCAATCTTGTTATGATCAGCGGTTTGGGCTCAACATCGTCCGGCGCAAGCCTGACGGTCGATGCTGATGTCGCGACAACTGTACCGATACGATTTTGATTCAAAGACAGAGGAATTCGATGACCAATGCCACTCAGAACGCTGATGCCAGCATCAGCGAATCAACCAAGCCATTTGACGTTGTCATCATCGGAGCCGGTTTTTCCGGCCTGCTGTGTGCCAGCTATCTGACCGAAGCCGGTGTCGACAATATTCGCATCTTCGAGATGACGCCATCGGTTGGCGGAGTCTGGAGCAACGGTGGCGTTGGTGCTTATCCGGGTGCGGCCTGTGATGTACCCGCCTATACCTATCTGCCGTTCCTGGATCGAACCGGTTTCATTCCCTCCAGAAAATACGTCAGTCAGCCTGAAATCTCGGGTTATGCGGAAATGCTCACGGACCACGTCGGGATTCGTGATCAGATCCGGTTTTCCCGCAAGGTGGTTGAGGTGAAATATCTGGGCGAGGGTGAGAGCGTCTGGCAGGTCAGCACGGTCGATACCGATAGCGGCGAGGGTCTGGAAACAGTGACCTGTCGGCACGTGGTGAGTGCCAACGGTCCTCTGTCCAGCCCGCGCATGCCGGAAATCTCTGGTATGGGTAAGTTTAAAGGTGAGAGCTTTCATACCGCTCAGTGGGATCGCTCCGCTGCGCTAGCTGGTAAAAAAGTCGGTGTTGTTGGCACAGGTGCTTCAGCGGCTCAGGTGATTGTCGCGATCGCAGACGATGTCGAAAGCCTCCATGTCTTTCAACGGACGCCGACCTGGTGTCTGCGTCGCGACGACGAGCCGACGCCGCCGGACCTCGAGGCGAAATTCAAAGCCGGTGGCTATGGCGAGCGGCTGCGCTACGTGGACTGGAACGGCGAACATCCGCCAGAAGAACCACCACTCATTCCGTTCGAAGCGTTGCATGACGAAAAGCAGAATGACGCCATCTGCGCTCAACTGGCGCAGATGATTCAGGACGACGTAGACGATCCGGAGCTGGCCAAAACACTCACGCCGGACTATCCGTTTTTCTGCAAGCGAGCGCTGTTCATTGATGATTACTACACCACCTTCAATAAACCTAACGTCACCCTGGTGCATGACGACGGCGGCGTCGTCGGAGTGGATGAAGATGGTCTGATCGTCGGTTGCGGTGATCACTACGATCTCGACGTGATTATCTATGCGACCGGCTTCGACAGTGGTTTCATTCCGTTTCCGGTCATTGGCCGCAACGGCGTCAGCCTCGCTGACAAGTTTGGCGCTAATGAAGCAAATAACTTTCAGATGACACGGCCGCATTCGCTGTGGGGTATTCATGTCGACGAGATGCCGAACTTCTACATGATGATTGGTCCTCAGAGTCTGAATCCGGTCACCAACGTCACGCTGCTGTGTGAAGAGCAGTCCAAATACATCACCGAACTTGTCGTAAAAATGCGTGACTCAGGTCACCTCCAGGTAGAACCTTCAAAACAGGCGGTGGAGAACTGGACGGACCTGTGCACTTCCACGGCAGAAGGCAAGGTCTGGCTGCGTTGTAACAACTGGTATCTGAAAACCACTAAAAGCGACACCGCTGCCGGACGGGAACGTTCGTCGGGCATGTGGATGGAGTCTTACAACGATTATCTGCAGTATGTGCTGGGTGGCAAAGGCGGCACTCAAGACGAACTGCTGGAGTACTCCTGAGCAGGCATTGCTACTCAGCGATGTTTTCGCGCCAGCCGATAGTGGCTGGCGAACTGCGTCTTTTCCGCCTCGGTCAGCGCGGGAGCGTGGCGCCAGAATCGAGCCAGATCGGCGCCGCGTTTGAACGGGTTGCGCCGTGCTTTCTCCAGATCGATCAGGGTGGCGGTACGGTCTTCGTCTCGACCGATCAGGATGTGATGAGGATACAGGGCACCGTGTGACCAGCCGGCACGATGCAGACGACCGATGAGCTGCGCGGCACGACTGATGATCGTTTCGCGATCAGCGTCATTCCGGGCCAGGGCTTCGTCCAGAGGTTGTGAATGCGTCACCTCTGCGAGGATCAGCCGGGCGCAGCAGCCGTCGTCCTGATAGTCCAGAATTTGCGGTACTGCGACGCCCATGCGCTGGCAGGCATGCAACCCCCGCAGTTCCCGCAATAACAGCGGTGTGCGTCGGAACAGCCGCCAGACCGGTCGGCACCAGTAGCCCTGCTGATTTTTTACGAACACCCGGCCTGAGCCGGCCTGCCAGTCCGCCGCAGGTTCGACGGTGACCCAACTCAATCCCTGGCCTCGACGACTCTGGGGCGGTTTGACCAGTTCGCAGTCAGGCTCTGTCATGTTCAGGCAGCAACTTCGAGCAGGTAGAAGCGCCACATATACAATCCGGGCCAGACATCGTAGTGACGAATGATTCGGCAGCCCGCATCAACAAACTCTGCGGCGACCTCGCCGCGGTGCCGGCAGATCCGGGGGCCATAACCCGGTACCGGCGGCTTTGCCGGCTTGCGCATGCGCCGGTTTCCGGCGTAGTTACCGTCCACCCAAAGCGAAATAATCAGGTGCTGGCGCGATACTCTGATCAATTCGCGCAACAGCCCACTGCGGTCTTCGGGCATCGCCAGATGATGGTAGAACCGCAGACAGGCGGCCACGTCGACGCATTTGTCGGGGAGGTTGATCGCAAACGCTGACGTTTCCAGCAGTTGCCGCGGAATTGTCGCATTCAGTCGGTTCGCCGCGGCAACTTCCAGCATCCCCGGGCTGCCGTCAGCCGCAATCAGGTTGCACACACCAGCCCTGGCGGCCGCAGGCCAGAAGCGTCCGGTACCACAGGGCAGATCAAGCATGGATTCAGGCGATCCGGCATCAATCAGCGCCCGGGTCAGGCAGTCCTGTTCCCGCCGGTCAGTGAGTCGCGTACGCAGACTTGCCCGATGGTGAGCGTGATATTTCTGAGCGCGCGCGAGTGAGTAGTGATCCGTTTCGGTCATAGCAGGCTGGTATCCTCGGCTGCGCGGGCAACCCGAGCAACAATCTTTGATGGCGCCAATGCTATCGTAGCCCTATGAATAAATCAGACAACAGATCAGTGAACAGAAGAATAAGCTGGGTGCTGTTTGCTCTGTCCGGTCTGACCTTGAGCGCCTGCAGTGAATCTGCCCGGGAAGCTTGTGGAGCAGATCACACCTCGCCTGAGTGCCTTGCCTTACATACTGAGAAATTTGATCTGCAGCTCAAAGCCAGAGTTTTTGAAGAACCTCGCCAAGGGGTCTATCACTGCGATGACCAGTCACGGCCCGAGCTGTTGGTGAGTTTCTACCCGGACGCGACACCGCCTGCGGCTGTGCTAGACGCAGGTGATGAGCGGGTGGTTGCATTTGTATCCCGCAGTGCCAGCGGTGCTCGCTACCAGGCGCAGGATCTGACCTTCTGGGAACACCAGGGCGAGGCAACAGTTCAATGGGCGGGCGACACACTGACATGTGTCGCTACCGGCCCTGAACGCTGAACGACTATTTGTTCGCGTTATCTTCAGCCTGACGCCGGCGCCATGACCAGCCTTCCTGCGCGCCACTCATGTCGAGAAGCTGCTCCTTGCGCGCGAGCAGATCTTCGTAGGTGACATCTGCGTCGAACTGGAGATCGTCGTTGCTGAATATCGCGCAGGTGGCGAAGCGACCGTTGCCTGCCTGGATCACTTTGCCAGTAGGAGCGTCGTCGCTGCACATCAGCAGGACTGCGGGAGTCACCAGTTTCGGGTGGCGCATCGGGTCGGGATTGTCCGGATCGACATCGCGTCCGGGTATCATGCCGATCAGACGTGTTTCCGCCGCAGGCGCAAGGCCATTGACGCGAACGTTCTTTGACGCGCCTTCAATGGCCAGCACGTTGATCAATCCCAACATACCCATCTTTGCTGCGCCATAGTTGGCCTGTCCGAAATTGCCATAGATTCCTGATGTCGAACTGGTCATCACGATTCGTCCGTAATTCTTCTGGTACATGATCGGCCAGGCTGCATGGGTCACATAGGCGGTGCCGTTGAGATGCACGTCCATGACCAGGTCCCAGTCCTTCAGCTCCAGATTCTTGAAGCTCTTATCGCGCAGGATTCCGGCGTTGTTGACCAGAATGTCGACGGTACCGAATTCGGCTACTGCGTCATCGACGATGGATTGTGCTCCGGCTTTGTCAGCGACCGAGGCTTTGTTGGCAATGGCGATACCACCGGCGGCGCGAATTTCCTCAACTACCTGATCAGCCATATCGCTGGCGCCGGTGCCGTCGCCGCTGCCGCCCAGGTCATTGACCACAACCTTGGCGCCACGGCTGGCAAATTCCAGTGCGTGGGCTTTACCCAGGCCGCCTCCAGCTCCAGTGATGATTACGACCTTGTCTTTGAATTCACTCATGAGGTATCCCCTTCTTTATCTCGATTGAGTCTTGGTGTCTGGGGATTTTATACTGATTGTACGCGAAGCTCAGCCCGGCTCCGCTTGAACACGGGCTGTGTCGTCAGCAACTACGCTCGCGGTAGTTGACGATTACGTTTTGAATGGTCGCCGTCGGTCGGGTCAGATCAGGCTGTTTTGCGTCGTTCCGAGTTGCCGCTTTCGGTCTGCTTCGCCAGGATGAACTTGTTGAGAGCCTTTCTGGCCAGCTCGGCGCTGGAGTAGGGTCCTTCAGGTCCCTCCCGGGCGATGAAGTACCAGCCGTCGACCTGTTGGACGACCCGCTTGGCGGTATCTTCCGTATTCAGCCCATCCAACTTGAGGTGGCCGCCGGTCGCCAGTTTCTGGCAGATATCGACGATAGGCATCTGGACGATCTGTTGCTGATCGTCGGCGCGAAAGCTGACCCTGGCCATGCCGGCGTCAGTGTCGACATCGAGAATCAGATGCAGCCTTCCTTCGTCCGAGAAGAGTCGGCCTTCGAGGCGGTTGTTCAAAGTTGCATGCATGTGAGCCATCTCGTATTCCGTTACTGAGGGTCACCCCGATTCTATGATGAGGTTCGTGGCCATTCTGCAAAGCAGGTCACATATTCTGGCTCAATCTGCGAACTCTAAAGGATCAGGACTTGGGGCGTCTGGTGATTGGCGCTAACCGTTGAGGTGGGTCATGCCACTTAATCTTCTTCGTGCAATCTCGGATCCAGGGTCATCACTTCTGTCGTGGTTTTTGGCAGCACCTGGTAGGGTTCGAAGTATTCTCTGGAGACCTCATGGGTGCGGATCCGAAGTCCGGTCCACACAATACAGCCGATGAATGCGACGGCGATAGTGATCATAAAGCCGTCGGCTAAGCCGAGCTGGTTGGTTCCTGCAAACAGCAACGGACCAGCTATCGCGCCAACTGCATTGGCAATCAGCATGCCGCTGGCGATCAGAAGGAACTTGCCGTCAGCGTTGTCATTGGCGTGTGCCAGGCTGATCGAGTAGATGGGCATTGATCCCGCGCCGCACAGTGCTGCAGCGGCATACAGAATCCACTCACTGTTGCTGGTGTCGAGAATCGGCAGGGCAGCCCCTGTCAGACCGATAGCCGCCAGAATCATGATCACGTAGCGTCGATCGAGGAAATCGGAGAGCCGGCCCGCCGGAAACTGCGCGAAGAAGCCTCCCAGGATCGCCAGCATCACGAATCGCGCTCCGGTCTCGACCGACCCGGTCTGCTGGCTGGCATATACGGCACCCATACTCCATAACAAGCCGACGATGACACCGGACAGGCTCGCGCAGATCATGCCGACGTGAGATGCCTGGTAGGCGATCTTCCAGTTGAATTTAATGTCGTCGGGTGCTTCAGGTTGTGGCGAGCTGGTCAGGCCAATCGGAATGATCGCTGCAATCAGTAATATTGCTGCGACAGTGAACAGTTGGTTGAGGCTGAAATGATCCAGCTCGAGGAACAACTGCCCTGCAGCCATGGCGCCGAGGCAGATGGCCGTGTACGAAGCCAGCACCGCGCCACGTTGTTCATTGCTGGTGCGCTCGTTCAGCCAGCTCTCGACGATAGTGTAGAGACCGGCCAGGCTGCAGCCAGTGAGGAATCGCAGTACCAGCCACGATAGGAAGTCCTGCTGTATTGACGCAGCCAGGATGGCAATGGCAGCAACAGCAACCCCGGAGCTGAACGCTCGGATATGTCCGGCCCGGCGAATGATGCGCGGTGCGCTGAGGCAGCCGACGATAAAGCCGAGATAGTAGGCGGATCCGGTCAGACCGATCAGCGTTCCAGACCATCCCAGAGACTGTGCTGTCAGTGGCAACAGGGTGAGCTGCAGGCCATGGCCGATGAGCAGGACCAGCACGGACAACAGAACACTCTGTACTGAGCGCAGGGAAGCTGCCATCTGTGTGAACTACCTGAAGCGGGCCAGCCGCGAACTGGCGCGCATTCTCGACACATCCAGCGCGAAAGCAAGATTTTTTTTCGGGTATTGCCCCAGACCTGGCGACGCCTGGAAACCGAGGTCGGCTGTCTGGCTAGGAGACGTCCTTTTCGACCCAGACACGCATGTCCAGCGGCAGCAGCAGCGGTCCGAACTGATTGTAGATCGCCACGTCGGTAGCGTCCCGACCCTGAGCAATGCTGATTCGGGCGCTGGTGTTATCAGGCGACACCGACGGGTCGAAAGTACACCACTGGTGGCCGATATAGGCTTCGAACCAGGCATGTATGTCCATGGGCTGCAGTCCTTCGAGATAGCCGACAACGAGGCGGGCAGGAATGCACAACGCTCTACACAGCGCGATGCTGATCTGGGCGAGATCTCGACAGACACCCTCCCGCCGTTGGTTGATCTCAATCGCTGAGACGGGATAGGTGCTGCTCAATGGGACGTTGGCGATGTTGTTACGGACCCAGGTGGTAATCGCCAGGACCTGGTCGTAGCCCGGATTGCTGTTTCCGACGATGTCTATTGCCATATCGCCAAAGCGATCAGACTCGCAGTAGCGACTCGGCAGAAGATAGGTCAGGACCGAGTCCGGAAGATCAGGGATTTCAACAAAGGCCTGATAACCTGCGTCAACGCGGACTGCATTGTTAAGCAGGACATCGACAGTTGTCTGGATCTCGAATGGTCCCACTGGCGCGACCAGGCGCTGGCAGAGATTGCCGAAGACGTCCGGGTATTCGACCACCTCGATAGAAGGTGACAGCCGGTAGCTTTCACCGGCAACCCACTGGCCGGGGCCGCTCCGCGGGCGCAGCATGAACACCATCGGCGTGGTCGTGGTGGCCTCAAAAGTCATTGAGCACCCCGCGTGCCACATTGTGCTGCCGCTGTCGATTCCGGTATTGGTCATGATCTTCGCCGTGATTGGTTGGGTCGTGATTGTTTGGACTGGTGGTGGGCCCTGGAGATCCGAGTGCTCAGCGCGGTCAGTGTAGTGGAGTGGCCGGCATTTGTTGACGTTTGTGTATACCGGCAGGTGATGGCCTGTTGAGTCGGTATCAATCGTCTATCATGCATGGTCGAGTCGACTATCAGAAATCTGGAGGCACCATGCTGGAAATGCGACCCGGTTGTGAGCGTTGCGACAAAGACCTGGCCCCGGATAGTGTTGATGTTTACATCTGCAGTTTCGAATGCACCTGGTGCGCAAGCTGCGCCATCGATGAGATGCAGGGCATTTGCCCGAATTGTGGTGGCCGCCTGCGTAAACGCCCACCGCGAGCCACACACCTGCTGGCGCAGTTTCCTGCCAGCACGATCCGCGTGTTCAAGCCGGTTCAATCCTGACGATGACTAAATCTCTGCGCATTGAGCGGCTGCGACCGGAACACGCAGCGCAGATAGTGCAGTGTTTTCATCGCGTCTATGGCGACTCGTACGCTAACGTTCTGTTTTATAAATCTGAGGTTCTTGCAGAGGCGATTGCCGATGCAGCCGTTTGCTGCGTCGGTGCGCTCAATGACGAAAATCAGGTCCTCGGACATATGGCGATGACGTTCGGCATTTCCGGTGGGACGCCTGAGTTGGGCAATACGGTTGTTGATCCGACAGCGCGTGGAGCGGGGGTGGCCTGGCAGGTGGGCGCGCAATTGGCAGCCTGGTGCGGTGAACTCGGGTATTCGGGCTTTCTGCACTATCCGACCAGCAATCATCACATCATGCAGCGTCAATCCGTGAAAAAGGGCTTTGAAACCGGACTGATGCTCGGCTACATCCCGGCGGAAACAGATGGCAAAGTACAAACTACTGATCAACGGCTCAGGCAGGCAGCGACCATTGTCTATGAACCCCTGGATGAGCCTCTGGCAGACCCTCAGGCGTCGACGGCCTACCTGCCGGCTGACTGGGCAGATCTGATAAGACAATTGGCCAGAGACTGCCGATTACCGAGGAAGTGGCGCGATGGCATGAGTGATATGCCATCCGCGATCAGCCAGGCAGAATTAGTCGATTACCCCGAGCGCAAGCTCGCCCGCCTGACGGTGCTGGCAGTGGGCGAGGATCTCGATGGACGTTTGCAGGACTTCGCTATGTCCGGCCAGCCGTGCCTTCAGGTCGATTTTCTGATGAACGATACAGCCATTGCGGCTGGAGTCGCGCTGGCCGCCAGCCGCGATTTCCGGTTCTGTGGCTGGCTGCCGGGATATCGACGCTCTGATGTCATCAGGTTGCAGAAGGTCGATCCGGCACTGACCGACATGAATCCGCAACTGGTCAATCCCACAGCGCAAGCCCTGCTCAAGCGGATTTTGGACTGAAAGTCGAGTCATTGCGCAAACGAGTTCTTGTGTTCACTTAAGTGCAAAAATAGAATTCGCCGCCACAGGCTCGCTGTCTGATCATCGGTTTCGTCAGCAGGGCTACTGAAACTCATGGAGAGAACTATGCGCCTCGCACAGGGACTGACTTTTGTTCTAGCACTTACTGCTTCCGCTTCACTGTATGCTCGCGACATTGATTTCAACTACATCGATGTAAACGTAGGCATCTTCGACCTGGACTCTGATGAAAGCCTTTCTGATGGCGCTGATTCCATCAGTGCCGAGACAGACACAGATACCAGTTTCTATGCCAGCGGTGCCTGGCAACCCTATCAGGGCTCTGTTGGCTGGTTTACGCGTATGCATGTTTTTGCGGCCGCAGGCATAGCCAAGAACGACCTTGATGGTTCAGCAACGCTTGGTGGTATTACTTCGAATGCATCGGGTGACCTGGAAGTGATTCAGGCACGATTCGGCGTTGGCTATCACCAGCCGCTGATGGAGAACCTGAACATCTACGGTCGTGTTACCTATGACTACATCGAACTTAAAGACGTTGATCTGGGTGGCGTCAGTTTTGATGATGTGGATGAAAGTGGTATTGGCGTTGAAACCGGGGCGCGCTGGCTGTTTGCTGATCGCTTCGAACTTCAGGCCTATGTGCGCTGGAGTGACGCTGCGACCCTAAGTGGCGACGGCGGTGATGAGCTGAATACCGATGACGGCACCTTCGGTGGAGTCGCGGGACGCTGGTATTTTGCTGATCATTGGGCATTGCAGGTCAACGGTGAATTCGGCGAAACAGCCCTTTACGGAGCTGGTGTCCGCTTCACCTTCTGAGCAGAGACAGACAGCAGGTTAAGCGGTATGTGTCGATGGCTCGCGTATTCGGGAGGGGCAGTTCCGATTGAAGAACTGGTGTTCAAGCCAGAACACTCTCTCGTTGATCAGAGCCTATCTGCGAAGCTGACAAGTGAACCCACAAACGCGGACGGCTTCGGCCTCGGCTGGTATGGCCGGGGTGGTAAACCCGGCGTGTACCGAAGCACTCAGCCTGCCTGGAACGACGCAAATCTTCAGGATCTCTGCTTCGAAGTGGAATCCGGGTTGTTCATGGCGCACGTACGTCGCTCTACTGGCTCTCCGGTTCAGGCATCGAACTGCCATCCGTTCCGGTACAGCAACTGGTTGTTCGTCCACAACGGACTATTGAACGGTTTTGAGCATATCCGTCGCGATATGGCGATGGCAGTCGATGCAAAGCTGTTTGCCGCCATGAATGGCAGCACTGATTCCGAGTTGATGTTTCTGGTGGCGTTGAGCTTCGGGCTTCAGGACGAACCAATTCCGGCGCTTGAGAAGATGGTGGGGTTCATAGAACAGCTGGCAGCGAAGCGGGGCATCGATGATGCCGTGCAGATGACGCTGGGAGTTGCCGATGGCCGGACACTCTATGCGGTACGCTACTCGACCCGGCGAAACTCGCGGACGCTGTTCCATTCGGTGGATGTTCGAACTATCCACGAGCTCTATGGCGCAGATCGGGTCGCTCATCCATTTCCTGCTGATGCCAGGGTAGTGGCGTCCGAGCCAATGGGTGAACTGCCTGGCATCTGGCAACCGATTGATGAATCCACCGCGCTGATGGTTGCTGAGGGCGAGGTGGAGTATCGGCCATTCGCGCCTGCTATCCCCTAGCAGGCGCCCCTGCGCACCATAGCGGTGCGAACCTGCACCAGCGTTAACGCGGTTACGTCAAGCAGCATGACTGCTACCGGCTGTCAGTGATCGATTCACAACCTATCAGTCAGTGGCATACAAATTGCTCCTCAGCGGTTGTTGTCATCATCTGGTTCAGCGCACATGCCGGTGCAGTTTCGAGGCTTGCGTGCATTCTGTGAAGCGTCCCGAACAGGCAGTTTCAAAGCTGCTGCGGATGAACTGTGCGTCACATCCTCTGCCGTGAGCCACCAGATCCGCGCCCTGGAGGACTATCTGGGGGTCAAGCTGTTCGAACGCAGAACCCGTTCGATTGAGCTGACATCTGCCGGGCGGAGTTATTTCAGAACAGTGGCACCGCTGCTGCGCAGTATCGATGATGCGAGTGAAGAGCTTAAGTGTTCCCCGGATAAAACGTCACTGCGGGTGCAGATGCCCGACTTCTTCGCCAGCGAGATGTTTGTGCCAAAGATGTCGGATTTCTCCGACCGGTATCCGGAAATAGACCTGCAGATCGAAACCCTGCCGGTAAAAGTGTCTGCCGAGATCACGACCGGTGACGTAGTGGTGGTCCTGACAGGACGACAACCTGAATTCCCGATTGCCGAGAAACTCTTCCCGGTCCGTTACGTACCCGCCTGCAGCCGCGCGCGTTTTGAATGCTGGCACAAACAGGGCTTCACCGCTCTGGAACAGGCGACTCTGCTGGTGCACAAGGCTCGTCCACACGCCTGGGAGCGCTGGGCAGAGGAAGCCGGTGTGAGGGCGCCCGCGCCAAAACAGATTATTCGCCTGGACACCATGTTTGCGCTGGCTCGAGCGACCGAGCAGGGGGTAGGTATTGGCCTGATTCCAATGCCGGTCAGTGCCAACTGGTTTGGTGGCGGCGCGATCCGCAGGCTGTTTGATCAGGATCTGGTGACCCGTGATCACTACTGTGTGGTTGCCACCGGCAACAGCGAACACCCGGAAGCCACGCGCCTGCTCTGGCAATGGATGGTCGACTCGTTTCGCCAGACTTAGCCTGGCTCCACGATGGTGCATGGGTGAAATAAACTCATCGCTGCTTCGTAAAAGCATACTTTGTCAGTACTTCATCACGCTCCTAGGATTGGCTGTGTCGATGGCCGATATCGACCAGTTTAATCAAGGAGTAAATGATGAACGTCCCCCCTGGAAACGTTTCGCGATTTCTGTCGGTAACCTGCCGACTCACCATGCTGACCGGAGTACTGCTGTTCAGCACCAGTGCGACCGCTGATTACAAGGTTTCCGCCTATAAGGATGCGCCCGGCTACAGACAGATCATGGCCGCCGACTATGCGTCGGCATCGCAGGCTACCGTCCGTACTGGTTCGGTCACCAGCAAGTTTGCCGTGACCAGCAATCGCTGTGTTGCCGAGGTTCAGCTTGGTGATCTGGATGCAGCGCTGAGCAGTTGCAACGGTGCTCTCGGTGAATACAAAGCCTACCGGACATTCTCTTATCTGCCCGGCAACCGGCGTGAAGAAAAGGCCTCTCTACTGTCGAATCGAGGAGTTGTCCTTGCTCTTCAGGGTCAGATGACAGCAGCTGAAGCTGACTTTATCCAGGCGCTGAAATTCAATCCAGAGCATGCCAATGCAGCCGAGAACCTGGAGTACGTTCGATCCAAACAGGTAGGTATTCGCTGATATCTCAGTACTAACCGGCTCAGGCAGGGATGCGCCAGCGTGGGCTGGCGCATCCTCATTTTTTTCGCTGTCCGCCGTCCACTCTCAGCAGTTCAAACGTCACCAGCGTGATCGTTTCCAGGCGAAGTAGACTACCGGCAGCACCAGCAACGTGAGCACCAGAGCGCTGAGCATGCCGCCGATCATCGGCGCAGCCAGTCGGCTCATGACTTCTGAACCGGTGCCTGTTGCGACGAGAATTGGCAGCAGTCCGGCGATGGTCGCCGTTGCGGTCATCACAACGGGCCTGACTCGCTGTCCCGAACCTTCGAGTATCGCTCTCTTCAATCCGTCGGGGTCCAGATTTACGCTCGAGTTCTCAGGACCATCTTTAAACCGCTGCCAGGCCTGATTCAGATAAACAAGCATGATCACGCCGGTTTCTATCGCAACCCCGGCCGTCGCGATAATGCCAACTCCGACAGCAATCGAAAAATTGTAGCCCAGTAGATACAACATCCAGATACTGCCAACCAGTGCGACTGGCAGCGTACCCATCAACATTGTGACCTGGATGGCATTGCGAAAATTGACGTACAACAGGATGACAATGATGCCCAGCGTAAGCGGAACAACTATCATCAGACGGCTTTTTGAGCGCTCCATATACTCATACTGGCCTGACCAGGCGATGGAGTATCCCGTGGGCAGATCAAGATTGTCCTGGACGATGCGTTTTGCGGTGTTCACGTAGCTGCCAACATCCACTTCATCCAGGTCAACGAGTGTCCAGCCGTTAATTCTGGCGTTCTCGCTTTTGATCCCCGGCGGGCCGTCTTCGATGTAGATGCGAGCGACGTCGCTGAGCGCAATTCGTTGGCCCAACGGAGTAACAATGGGCAGTAGCGACAGCGCTTCCGGTGAGTCACGATACTCCTGAGGATAGCGTACGTTGACGGGATATCGTTCCAGCCCTTCCACAGTTTCAGTCACATTCATGCCGCCGATGGCGGTAGCTACCACCTGCTGGACGTCTGAAATGTTCAAGCCGTACCGCGCCGCACGGCTTCGATCGATATCTACCTTGATATAGCGCCCACCGGCGACGCGTTCTGAATACACAGAAGCGGTGCCAGGTATGTCGCGAAGGATTGTTTCCAGCTGTTTGCCGATTGTCTCTATTGTGCTCAGTTCGGGCCCGGCAATTTTGATACCGACAGGGGTTTTGATCCCTGTGGCGAGCATATCGATCCGGGTTTTGATCGGCATCACCCAGGCGTTGGTCAATCCCGGGATCTGGATCAGATCATCCAGCTCGTGTTTCAGGCTCTCGGGGGTGACGCCTTCCCGCCATTCCTCCCTGGGCTTTAACTGTATGAAGGTTTCAATCATCGTCAGTGGTGCCGGGTCAGTGGCAGTTTCGGCTCGGCCGATTTTGCCGAACACACTTTCGACTTCCGGGACGCTGGCGATCATCTTGTCCGTCTGTTGCAGCAGTTCTCTGGCTTTACCGATGGAGATGCCTGGATAGGTTGTTGGCATATACATCAGATCCCCCTCATCCAGCGGTGGCATGAACTCGCTGCCGATCTGGCTTGCAGGCCACAGACTGCTCAGCACGAACAACAACGCCGCGAGCAGCGTTGTTCTGGGATAGTTGAGGGCAGTTTTCAACGTCGGCAGATAGGCGGCGTGCAGCAGTCGGTTGACGGGATTTTTCTGCTCCGAGAGAATTTTGCCCCGGACAAAGTAGCCCATCAGCACCGGCACCAGGGTGATCGCCAGCGCGGCTGATGCGGCCATCGCATAGGTCTTGGTAAAAGCCAGCGGGGAAAACAGTCGGCCTTCCTGAGCTTCGAGAGTAAATACCGGAAGGAAGCTCACGGTGATGATTAACAGGCTGAAAAACAACGCGGGTCCGACCTCAGAAGCGGAGTCGGCAACAATCCTCCAGCGGTTTTCGGCCGTGACTTCGTTGCGTTCCAGATGTTTGTGCAGATTTTCAATCAGCACCACAGCACCGTCGATCATTGTGCCGATTGCAATTGCAATGCCGCCAAGGGACATGATGTTGGCATTAAGTCCCTGAAAGTACATGACCGAGAATGCGACGAGTATGCCCACCGGTAAACTGATGATTGCCACCAGCGATGAGCGCACGTGCAGCAGAAATATCATGCAGACAGCTGCAACCAGCAGCAGTTCTTCGGCCAGCTTGTCCCAGAGGTTGTCCACCGCCCGCGTGATAAGGCCTGAACGGTCATAGACTGTTACGACCTCGACGCCCTCCGGCAGGCTGCTCTGCAGCTGCTGCAGACGTTCCTTTACCGCAGCAATGGTCTGTTGTGCATTTTCTCCGGCGCGCATCACGATGATGCCGCCAACAGTTTCGCCTTCGCCGTTGAGTTCTGCGATACCCCGGCGCATCTGTGGCCCGATTTCGATGTCCGCCACATCCCTCAGCAGAACCGGCGTACCGTTGTCACTGACCCCGAGTGGCACCAGGGCGAGATCGCTTGCGCCTGTGAGATAGCCGGATGCCCGGACCATATATTCGGCTTCTGCCATCTCCACGACCGAAGCGCCTACTTCCTGGTTCGCCTGCCTGATTGCAGTCTGAATCAGGGACAGCGGGATACCGTAGGCGCGCAATTTGTCCGGATGCACTTTGATCTGGTACTGCTTGACCATTCCACCTACGGCGCTGACTTCTGCAACTCCGGGCACGGTTTGCAGCTCGTAGCGAAGAAACCAGTCCTGGAGGCTGCGCAGCTGACTGATATCCAGAGCGCCGCTGCGATCTACCAGGGCGTAGAGGTAAACCCAGCCGACGCCGGTGGCATCCGGGCCGAGCTGTGGTCTTGCGCTGTCAGGAAGTGTTGGCATGACCTGGCTGAGATACTCAAGCACCCGACTGCGCGCCCAGTAAAGGTCTGTGTTTTCGTCGAAGATCACATAGACATAAGAGTCGCCGAAGAATGAAAAGCCCCGGACGGTGACAGCGTGGGGTACCGACAGCATTGCGGTGGTGAGTGGATAGGTGACCTGATCCTGCACAACTTCGGGCGCCTGCCCCGGGTAGCTGGTCTTGATGATGACCTGGACATCAGAGAGATCGGGAATCGCATCGACGGGCGTATTGCGAACGCTGTAGAGTCCTAGGCCGACCAGCACCGCGGTCGCCAGCAGCACCAGGGCCCGGTTATGAATTGACCAGCGAATAATCTGCTCAATCATGATCCGCGTCCGAACTATGTCCAGAATCAACACTGTGATCCAGGCGCTGAAAATCTGAGCTCTTGCTGGACTCTGAATCGAGCAGGAACTGGGCCGACGCAACGATCCGATCTCCAGGCTCAAGCCCGGAAAGGATTTCTATGGATGAAACACCAACCCGACCAATGTGCACCGACACGGATTTGAAACGTCCGTCGCCGAGAGCCAGTACCACCCGATCCTGGGTGGCAGTGCGGATGACCGCCTCACGTGGCACATTCAACACCCGCTCGCCCTGCGTTGTGTGTATCACTACCTGGGCAAACATGTTTGGTTTCAGCAGCTGGTCCGCATTGGCGAATTTCAGGCGCACCCGCACCGTTCGGGTCTGCGGATCAAGCGTTGGATAGATGTAGTCGACAGAACCTTCCCAGTTCCTGCCGGGGATGAAATCGCTGGTCATGGTGACCGCCATGCCTACCTGGACTGCAGCGGCCTGACGTTCAAAGACTTCGGCGGCAACCCAGACTTCATCCAGTGTGCCGATAGACAGCATGGTCGTGCCAGGCTGCACGTAGAAACCTTCGCGAATCGCCAGGTTGTCTACTACGCCACCCTGTCGGGCACGGAAGGTGACGGTCTGGGCGACTTCACCAGAGCGCTCCAGCGCGTTGATAAACTCGTTACTGATCTGCAGCGCGTTAAGCCGATCTCGTGCTGCCTGGATCAGGCTGGCATTCTGACGTTTGGTCGCCAGCAGCAATTCCTCCTGAGCATTCACCAGTTCCGGTGAATAGAGTTCGTAGAGGGCCTGCCCGGCGGTCACCGGATCACCTTCTGCCTTGACGTGCAGAGTTTCTACCCAGCCCGAGACGCGCGGATGGATGTGCCGCAGCCGATCTTCGTCATACCTCACATAGCCTACTGTGCGGATTTCCGATTCCCAGTCAGATACCTCGGCAGTTGCAGTCCTCACACCCAGATTGTTGACGATATCCGGGCTGATACGGATGGTTCCCGGAGCGTCGTTGGTTGCTGGGTCGGCGTAGACGGGAACCAGATCCATGCCCATCGGTGACTTGCCTGGACCATCGCGTCTGTACTCCGAATCCATCGGAGCAACCCAGTAAAGGGGTTGAGGGTCGACGCTCGGGTTCTCCGCTTCGCTGGAATAGAGCACCTGGAGAGTGATGAATACCGCGCAGGCAGCGCCTAATGCGATGCCGGCAAATAGCTGTCGATAGGTTTTCATGGCGTTGATCCCTCAATACCTGACGCGGTGTTGGTCGATGAAACGGCGGACGAACCGGCGGATGAACCGGCGAAGAAGTAGTTCAGTTCAACAACCGTTTTCTTCCGGGCGATCCCAATCTCAAGCGCTTCAATCTTGGCATTCAGTTCAGCAATACGGGCCCGAACCACTTCAGCGAAATCGCCGTCGTCGGTGGTGTATGCGGTCAGGGAAGCTTCTGCCTGATCATGCATCTGTTCCAGCAACCGTCCCTGGTAAAGTGCCTGTCGCTGGCTGAGGCGTTTTAAGATGGCTCGTTGATTTTCCAATGCAGCCTGGAAATTCCGCAACGCATACCATTTCTCGGTCTTTTTTTCTTCGGCTCTGGCGATAGATGCC
>Ga0316194_10001086_pt1 | contig 18566 bp, 17 predicted proteins | sample CroRivsedime1_MG_FD_204936 | JGI IMG/M metagenome (GOLD analysis project Ga0316194, IMG submission 204936) | Coastal sediment microbial communities from Maine, United States - Cross River sediment 1 | ecosystem: Environmental > Aquatic > Marine > Coastal > Sediment | place: USA: Maine...
CTTCGTTCGTAAAGCCAAGGAACTCATCCTGGCGATCCAGATCGAGCGGGAATTTACCAAGCAGGAAATCCTGGCCCTGTATCTGAACAAGATTTTCCTGGGGCAGCGGGCGTATGGCGTTGCCGCGGCCGCCGAGGTTTACTTCGGCAAGCCCCTGACGGAGCTCACCGTGGCAGAAGCTGCCACTATTGCCGGCCTGCCCAAGGCGCCTTCGAATCTCAACCCGGTTTCCAGCCCCCTGCGCGCCACGGAGCGCCGCGCCTACGTCCTGCGCCGCATGCTGGATCTGGGCTTTATTAGTCCGGATGAGTACACGATGGCGGCAGCCACCCCCATGATCTCCCGGTTACATGGGCCCAGTGTGCAGTTGCGCGCTCCTTATATATCGGAAATGGTCCGCGCCGAAATGGTCGAGCGCTATGGGCTGGATGCCTATACGCGGGGCTTCCGGGTCATCACCACCGTTGACAGTGAGCTGCAGGCTGCCGCGAATACGGCCCTGCGCGAAGGCCTGCTGCAATACGACCGCCGCCACGGCTATCGGGGGCCAGAAGTGCAGGATGCCCTGGCCGGCATCGGTGCGGACCCGAACGGACCAGGCGGTTACAGCGAAGCAGAACTTGCCGCCATGCTGGCCACCCGCCCCGACTACCAGGCACTCGACGCGGCTGTGGTGCTGGCCGTGGACCAGGACAACAGGGCCGAGGTCTATATCCGTGATCGTGGCCTGGCAACTGTGTCGTGGGAAAACATCGACTGGCGCGCCTGGCTCACGGACAACTCCCTGGGTCCGCGCCCGAACTCGGCAGCAGAAGTCGTCGCCCCAGGCGATGTCGTTCGACTGATGTACGCTGCAGACCGCGGCTGGATGCTGACCCAGTTACCGGCCGTGCAGGGCGCCCTGGTTGCCCTGGACCCGGAAGACGGTGCTGTGGCGGCACTGGCCGGAGGCTTTGACTTTAATGCCAGCAAATTTAATCGAGCCGTGCAGTCGCGGCGCCAGCCCGGCTCATCTTTCAAACCCTTTATCTATTCCGCCGCCCTGAACAACGGCTTCACACCCGCCACACTGGTCAACGACGCGCCGGTGGTTTTTGACGACGCCAAGCTGGAAGAATCCTGGCGACCGGAAAACTACTCGCGGCAGTTCTATGGACCCACGCGCCTGCGTGAGGCCCTGGTGCGTTCTATGAACCTGGTATCGATCCGGGTGTTAAGAGGCTCAGGTATCGACAATACCCGCGAGCATATTCGTAACTTTGGTTTACCTGAGACAGCTTTGCCCCGTGACCTGTCCCTGGCCCTTGGCAGCGGCGGCGCCTCGCCCCTGGACATGGCGGCCGGCTACGCCGTATTTGCCAGTGGTGGCTACCGGGTGACGCCCTATGTGCTGGAGCGCGTTCTGGACAGCGAGTCCAGACAGATTTTCGCCAGCGAGCCAAGCCGAGTCTGTCGGGCCTGCGACATCTCGCCGGAAGAACAACTGGCCCTGGAACTCCAGGAGTTTGGTGACCCTGAGCCGGAACCACGGACACTGACCGTCAATCCCGAGACTGCTCGCAGCCCGGCGGATACCGAAGTTCCAAACTACGGCTCCACGGAAGCGATGATGGCCCACGGGCTGAGCTGGCGGCCCACAGCCGCCGACGCGCCGTTATTCGTGCGCCGCTACCAGAAACCCGCCGAGCGTGTGGTCTCCGCCACCAATGCCTACCTGATCTACGACATGATGCGTGACGTCATTCGACGCGGAACCGGTCGTCGCGCCCTCGAACTGGGGCGCAAGGACATCGCGGGCAAAACCGGTACGACTAATGAACGCCGCGATGCCTGGTTCAATGGCTATAACGGTGACCTGGTGGCCACTGCCTGGGTCGGTTTTGACCAGGAGCGTTCCCTGGGAGCACGCGAGGAGGGCGGTCGCACAGCGCTGCCCGTCTGGAATGCCTTCATGGCCAAGGCCCTGGCAGGCACGGCCGACGCAACGATTCCCAGGCCGCCGGGCATTGTCACTGTGCGCATTGATCCGGAATCCGGCCTGGTGGCGCGCGCAGGCACCAGTGGCGCAATTTTCGAGATTTTCGAAGCCGGCAAAGTACCGGAAAATCTGGCTGCAGAGCCCGACCCGGTGTTTTCCGACAGCGGCGCTTCGGTCCCAGGCGACGGCAATGACGACGCACTTTTCTAGCGCCGGCTAAGACCGCGCGCCGGTGGTATAGCAGGCAGAGGCAAGGCAGATGGGATCCAGGCGACACCCTCCGCGGCCGGACAATCGGCGCGCCAGCATTGCGGATGAAGCCGCCCGAATCATTATCGAGGGCGGCCTTACGGATTATCGGGCCGCCAAGGCCAAGGCCCGCGAAAAGCTGGGCCTGAGCAGCGGGCCGCTGCCCAGTAACGAAGAGATCGAAGCAGCACTATCGGTCCGCAACCGTATTTTCCTCGGTGACGAACACACCACGCATCTACAGCAGCTGCGCGAAGTCGCCAGAGACATGATGCTGCGGCTGGAGGCCTTCAATCCTCGACTGGTAGGCGCGGTGCTCAGTGGCACGGCGACGACCCATGCCCCCATCGATCTGCATCTTTACTCAGATACTCCCGAGGACGTAGGCGTGCGCCTGGCGGCGCTGGATCTGGAGCACAAAGCTATCCAGTTTCAACATCGCTGGCGCCGGGGTGAGCCACAAGCAATACCCGGATTCAGGTTCTATGCAAAAGAAGTGGAGTGCCTGGCTACGGTGTTTCCCGACCGGCGTCGGGGCCACGCCCCCTTAAGCCCGGTGGATGGCAAACCTATGCAGCGGGCGAACTACCGGGAAATAAGCGAACTTATCGAAGGCGGAGCAAGCGTCAGCGCTTGGTAATCGCCTGGTAGTCTCGCTTGACGGGCCCGGTATAGAGCTGCCGCGGACGACCAATGCGGCCATCCTTATCCGAAATCATTTCTGTCCAGTGGGATACCCAGCCGACGGTCCGCGCAATTGCAAACATCACCGTGAACATGGAGGTGGGCAAACCGAGGGCGCGGTAAATAATGCCGGAGTAGAAATCGACGTTGGGATAAAGCTTCTTCTCGATGAAGTACTCGTCCTGCAGGGCAATCTCTTCCAGGCGCAGGGCCAGATCAAACAGCGGCGTATCCACACGACCCAGCTTTGCCAATACCTTGTGACACGCCTCGCGAATCAGCGTCGCACGCGGATCAAAGTTCTTGTAAACCCGATGACCGAAGCCCATCAGACGGAACGGATCATCCTTATCTTTGGCCTTGGCCACATATTGCTCGATGCGGTCCACCGAACCGATCTCCTTGAGCATCCGCAGAACCGCCTCGTTGGCACCACCATGAGCTGGGCCCCACAGGGCCGCAATTCCTGCAGCGATAGCCGAATAAGGATTCGCACCGGAGCTGCCGGCCAGCCGCACGGTTGAGGTGCTGCAATTCTGCTCGTGATCCGCGTGCAAGATGAACAACAAGTCCAGAGCTTCTTCTGCAACTTCATCAATCTCATAAGGTTCCGCGGGAACCGCGAAAAACATATGCAGCAGGTTGCCAGCGTAGCTCAGATCATTTCGGGGATAGGAAAAAGGTTGCCCCACGGAATGCTTGTACGCAGCAGCAGCGATAGTCGGGATCTTGGCGATGATGCGCTGGGCGAAAATATCACGGTGGCGCGGATTCTGAATGTCCGTGGTGTCGTGATAAAAAGCAGACATGGAACCCACGACGCCGGCGACCATAGCCATCGGATGAGCATCGTAATGAAAGCCACGGAACAGCCGCAACATGGTCTCATTGATCATGGTGTGGGTGCGGATGCTCTCATCGAATGTATTGAGTTCTTCGGCCGACGGTAATTCGCCGTAAAGCAGCAGGTAAGCCACTTCGATGAAGCTGCTGTCCTTGGCCAGCTGTTCGATGGGATAGCCGCGGTACATCAGGATGCCCTGACCGCCATCAATATAGGTGATCTTGCTTTCGCAGCTTGCCGTTGAGGCGAAGCCGGGATCAAAAGTAAATACTCCGTCGGCGGCATAAATACCGCGGATATCCACTACATCAGGACCAATGCTGCCTGACATGGTCGGCAGCTCCTGATCCTTGCCCGTTTCAGGGTTCTGGAGTCGAAAGTTTTTCTGGCTCATCTAATTCTCTGAATCCCGCTCACCCAAAAATTCCCCGCCCGGAATGGCACAGTGGCGCAGCCGTAACCCTCTGCGCTAAACACGCTCTTGTTATCAGGGCTTGTCGGGCCGGGGTTACGCCAAACTCGGACGGACCCGGCGAGGGGCCATTCAGTATAAGTGAGCAGGCCGAGCCATGCACGGGCCCGCAGCTTATGGGCGTCAGCCGGACAGGCCGTATTTGCGGCGGAATTTGTCCACTCGGCCCGCCGTATCCAGCATCTTCTGCTTGCCCGTGTAGAAGGGATGGCAAGAAGAACAGACTTCCACATGCAGTTCCTGGCCGAGCGTCGAGCGAGTCGCGAACTCGTTTCCGCAGCTGCAGACAACCTTGATTTCGTCGTATTGAGGGTGAATGCCAGTTTTCATGGGGTCTTTCCGTGGCCTGGGGCCGGTCGCTGGATCTGAAGGGGCGCGAAGCATAGCGGGCCGGGGACGGGGGATCAATGGTCACGGCCAGAGCAGGCGCATAAACACCCAAAAGTGGGATCGTTTCGGCTTGCCTGTGGATAACTCTGTGCATAGCCGCCTGCCCGAGGGCCGGAAAGCCCTGTTTTGGTGCAAATGCGGCAAAATCCCTAGATTTCAGTAACTTGCGAGATCCTTTTTAAAACAAGGGCTTGCGGTCGTTAACCCCGGCCGCTGACAACTCTTGGCGCTTATCTCTATGAATTAATGGGATTCTGGCCCGGTTGTGCATAAACACGGCACTAACCACGCCCCTGGAGCTGATCCCGCAATTCCAGGGCAGCCTGCCCCCGATGACTGCGGGCATTTTTTTCCGCCGGCGTGAGTTGTGCCGAGTGCCGACCGCTGGCCGGGTCAATGAACAGCGGGTCATAGCCGAAGCCCCCTGTTCCCCGGGGGGCTGCGCCGATCCGACCCTCCCAGCTGCAATCCGCGACCACAGGCTCCGGGTCGTCAGCGCTACGCACAAAAACCATCACACAGCGAAACCGGGCGCCGCGCTGCTCGGCGGGCTTGTCCTGCAGGGCAGCCAGCAGCTTCTCGTTATTCGCAGCATCGTCCGCCTGCTCGCCTGCATAGCGTGCGGACCAGACACCCGGCGCGCCGCCCAGACAGTCAACCTCCAGGCCCGAATCATCAGCAATAGCGGGCAGGCCGGTTGCGGCGGCCGCATACCGGGCCTTGAGCAGGGCGTTCTCCAGGAAAGTGACGCCGGTTTCTTCGACGGACTCCACGCCCAGGGTGCCCTGGGTGATCAATTCCCACTCATCGCCGAGTAACTGCTCCAGCTCCCGGCGCTTGCCCTCGTTAGCCGTTGCCAGCACAGCACGACGACGCGGCTGAGCCATGGGTCAGTCACTCGCGCGCCAGGCCGCAAAGGCCTCGCGCTGAGCCGTCATGATCTGCTTGATACCGGAGGATGCCAGGGCCAGCATCTGATCGAGTTCATCGCGCCGGAACGCGTGACCCTCCGCCGTACCCTGAATTTCAATGAACGCGCCGGCATCGTTCATGACCACGTTCATATCCGTTTCGGCGTTGGCGTCCTCGGCGTACTCCAGGTCCAGCACGGCCTCGCCGTCACAGATGCCGACCGATACAGCAGCCACTTGCCCATGCACAGGTTCACTGCTCAGCTTGCCGCGGCGCTGCAGCCGATCCGTGGCCAGCCGCAGCGCCAGATAAGCACCGGAGATCGATGCGGTACGCGTGCCACCGTCGGCCTGCAGCACATCGCAGTCCAGCGTCACCGTATGCTCGCCCAAGGCATTAAGGTCAATAGCCGCGCGCAGGGAGCGGCCAATCAAACGCTGGATCTCGACGGTGCGGCCCCCCTGTTTGCCGGCGGCTGCCTCGCGACGCGTGCGGGTATGGGTTGCGCGCGGCAGCATGCCGTACTCCGCCGTGACCCAACCCTGATTGCGGCCGCGCAAAAACGGCGGCACGCCGCTGTCGATACTGGCCGTGCACAGCACGCGGGTGGCACCGAACTCAACCAGCACAGCGCCTTCGGCGTGGGCGGTGAAGTCCGTAATAAAGCGCAGTTCGCGTAATTCGTCGGGCCGGCGGCCGCTGGGACGGCTCAAGACGCTGCCTTCCCGTTGTGCAGCCTGACCGCCACTGCCGAGGTATTGTCGGCATAGGGACCGCAAGCTTTGACTGCTTGCTGTCCCAAGCTAAGCAGGCTCTCATAAAGGCCGGCATTGCCGGCGATTGCCTGGCTGATCTCCTCGTCACCCAGGCCGGACCACAAGCCATCCGTACATGCCAGCAGGATATCCCCGTCGCGCAATCGCTTCTGGCCGGTAATGGACATACTCGGCAAACGCGGATCTCCACCCAGGCAGCATTCAACAAAATTTCGCATGGGATGGTCGGGAATCTCCTCTTCACTGATCAAGCCTTCGCGCAACAACAATTCCACATGGCTGTGATCGCGAGTGCGTTCGACCACCTTGGCGCCGCGCAGCAGGTAAATCCGGCTATCCCCGGCATGGGCCCAGTAAGCAGCGCCGTCCTGCACCAGGCACAGAGCGCAGGTTGCCCGCGGCCGGGTATCCACCGGCACATCGACACCCAGAGCCACCAGATTCGCGTGTGCCTTACCGATCGCCAGGTGCAGGAAGCCCTGGGGGTCAAAGATGGGCTGGAGCGTGCGTTCAAAAATCTGGGCGATGGTCTGGCTCGCGACCTCTGCGGCCTTGGCACCATCCGAATGACCGCCCATGCCGTCGATGCAGATCATCAGGGTCGCGCTATCACCGGCAACAATCTGCACCCGATCCTGATTCTCGCTGCGATCCCCCAGTAGGGTCAGTTCTGCCTGTTCGATCTGCAAGGTCGATCCCACAAAAAAGGCCCAAAGCCTATTGGTTGTCCTGCCCACGGCAGGAAATGCGCGCGGCTGAGAAAAAACCGCTGCCGGTCACTACACTATGCGTTGGCCGGGCCGTCATTGTAGGTACACGATCTCACTGATGCACCCGGACTTTGCATAACAGGACACCCCATATTGGGGTACAAAGGATTAGGGCAATGATTCGCAGTATGACCGGTTTCGCGCGCGTAGAGCTGCGCCAGGGCCCCATCAGCCTGCGCTGGGAACTGAGGTCCGTTAACCATCGTTACCTGGATGCGAGCCTGCGTCTGCCCGATTCCCTGCGGCCCCATGAGGCTGACCTGCGCGGCGCATTTGTCGGCCATGTGGGTCGGGGCAAGCTTGATGCGAGCCTGCACCTGAGCACCGATGCTGCAGATGCCAGTTCGTTGCAGCTCAACCTGGAGGTGGCGCGGCAGGTCATCAAGGCCGGGGAAAGCGTTGCGGCAGAATTACAGCAGGCAGCGCCCATCGACCCCCTGACCGTGCTGCGCTGGCCGGGTGTGCTGGAGGCGGAGGAACCGGAAACCGAAGCCCTGCTGCCCATCGTGCGCAAGGCCCTGGATCAGGCCATTGGCGAGCTGTGCGATGCGCGGGCCCGTGAAGGAGAAAAAATCTTCGTCATGCTGGAAAGCCGCTGCACAGAAATCCTGCAGCTGGTGACGGAGGTGCGCGCCCGTCTGCCCGAGGTGCTCGTCCATATTCGCGCCCGTCTGCTCGATCGCATTGAGGCCCTGGACCTGACGCCCGATCCGGAGCGCCTGGAACAGGAGATTGCCTTGCTGGCCCAGAAAATGGACGTCAGTGAAGAACTCGACCGGCTGGAGGCTCACGTGGCCGAAGTCCGAACCACCCTGGCCCAGGCAGAACCCGTGGGCCGGCGACTGGACTTCCTGATGCAGGAGCTGAATCGCGAGGCAAATACCCTGGCATCAAAATCCGCTGACAAAGAAACCACCCGCCAGTCTGTCGACCTGAAAGTGATCATCGAGCAGATGCGCGAGCAGGTACAGAACGTCGAGTGAGGCCATGAGCGACGCAGCGCCCGCCGCGGGTAAGCTTTATGTGGTTACGGCGCCGTCAGGCGCCGGCAAAACCACCATGGTTAAACGCCTGGTGGAACTGCGGCCGCAGTTAGGCTTTTCCGTTTCTTACACCACGCGCCCCCAGCGCACGGGGGAAGTGGACGGCAAGGATTATTTCTTCGTGGACGAAGTCCGTTTTGCTGCCATGCGCAGTGCCGGTGAATTCCTCGAGCACGCCACGGTTTTCGGTAACAGTTATGGCACCAGTCGCAGCCAGGTGCAGTCGCTGCTGGCGGCCGGCCGGGACGTGCTGTTGGAGATTGACTGGCAGGGTGCCCGCCAGGTGCGAGAGAACTGGCCGGCCTGCCAGAGCATTTTCATCCTGCCGCCCAGCCTGCCCGAGCTCGAGCGCCGCCTGCGCAGCCGGGCCACCGACAGCGAAAGCGTGATCTCGCGACGCCTGGGCGAAGCCCGCGATGACCTGTCCCATTGGGAAGAATTTGATTTCGCGCTCATTAATGATGATCTGGAAACAGCCGTGGCCATAGCCGCGGGCATTCTGGCAGGCGAGGGCGGCCAGGCCGCGACCACGGATCCGGCCCTGCGAGCCCGGATCAGCGCCCTGCTCGAGGGCCAGCAGTGAGCCGGGTCGTTGCCAGCCCGCCTGGATGCGCGTAGGCTACGCGGCCCTTTCACCAAGGACGTAAGTCATGGCCCGGATCACCGTCGAAGACTGCCTGGAAAATGTCGACAACCTGTTTGAGCTGGTAATGGTCGCCTCCAAGCGCGCCCGCCGCCTGGCCAACGGTGCCGAGCCCATGGTGGACTGGGAAAATGACAAACCCACGGTGGTCGCCCTGCGGGAAGTGGCCGCAGGCCTTGTGGGTCCGGAAATTCTCGATGATGTAGACGTCCCGCCTGAGGAACTGCTGAGCACGGACCAGGCAGAAGAGATTCTTGCGAGCACACCGCTGCCGCGCATGGAGAATCTCGAAGACTGACGCAGCGCGGCGCACGCCGCCTGTCTTAATGCCGGCCCGACCGGGGCCCCTGCATTCCCTGCGCTAGAATCAGTGCATGGATTACGCCGCTGCAATTTTGAACCGCTTGCCGACGACCCGACGCGGGACGGGCTTCAAGCGCTTGCTCGGCAAGATCAGTTATCTGAGCCAGGAACAGCTCGACCAGGTCGCTGAGGCCTACGAAGTCGCATCCCAGGCCCACGAAGGCCAGCGCCGCTACTCCGGCGAGGCCTACATCACGCATCCTGTGGCGGTCGCCGCCATCCTTGCCGATCTGCACCTGGACAACCAGACCATTGCCGCGGCCCTGATGCATGACGTCATCGAGGACACCCCCACTGCCAAGGAACAGATTGAGAAACAGTTCGGCAGCGAAATAGCCGGGCTGGTGGATGGCGTGAGCAAGCTTGATCAGCTCAACTTCGACAGCCGGGCAGAAGCGCAGGTCGAAAGTTTTCGCAAAATGATGCTGGCCATGGTGCAGGACATCCGGGTGATGTTGCTGAAACTGGCTGACCGTCTGCACAACATGCAGACCCTGGAATCTCTGCCGCCGGCGAAGCAAGTCAGAATTGCCCGGGAGACACTGGAGATTTATGCACCCATCGCAAATCGACTCGGCGTGTATTCACTGAAAACCGAGTTGGAAGAACTCGGCTTTCGGTATGCCTATCCTTTCCGGCACCGGGTGCTGGACCGGGCCGTGCGCAAAGCGCAGGGCAATCAGCGGCAGATCATTCGCCGCACCTCGGAACGCCTGGAGTCCTCCCTGAAAGCCGCCGGCATTAACAATAAGGTGCGCGGCCGCCAGAAGAATCTGTACAGCATCTACCGAAAAATGGCGACCAAGCAGCGAGCCCTGGCGGAGATTGCCGATGTCTTTGGCTTTCGGCTTATTGTCGACAGCCCCGACAACTGTTATCGCGCCCTTGGCCTGGTGCATTCCCTGTACAAGCCCATGCCAGGACGCTTCAAGGACTACATCGCTATTCCGCGCGTCAACGGCTATCAGTCTTTGCACACGACGCTGTTTGGCCCCAACGGCATCCCGCTGGAAGTACAAATCCGCACCGAAGAAATGGAGCAGATCGCGGAACGGGGTGTCGCTTCACACTGGCAATACAAAGCGACCGACCCCCAGGTGATTCCGCCCCAGGCCCGAGCCCGTGAATGGCTTAGCAGCATCACGGAAATGGAGTTGGCCGCCAATTCCGAAGAATTCCTGGAACAGGTCAAGGTCGATCTGTTCCCCGACAAGGTTTATGTGTTCACACCCAAGGGCTCCATCATGCGGCTGCCGCGGGGTTCAACTTGTGTGGACTTTGCCTACGCCGTGCATACAGATGTGGGCAATCGCTGCGTGGCCGCGAAGATCGACCGTCGCCTGGTCCCGCTGCGCACCCAACTGGAAAGCGGGCAGACGGTGGAGATTATTACCGCGTCCGGCGCACACCCGAACCCGCGCTGGGTCAGTTTCGTGACCACCGCCAAAGCGCGGGCGAGCATTCGCCATTACCTGAAGAACCTGCGCTTCGGGGATGCCCGGGAACTGGGCCGGCGCCTGCTCAATCAGTCCTTGCGGGATGCAGGCAGCTCGCTGCGCAAGGTGCCGCGCGAGTCCATGCGCGCCGTGCTGGAAGAGTTCGGGCTGAACAACACCAACGAACTGTTCGAGCAGCTCGGGCTGGGCGAGCGGCTCGCACCACTGGTTGCCAAAGCCCTGCTGCAGAACCTGCAAACTGGCGAATCTGCGGATGATCCGAACCGGCATCCTATTGTCATTGCCGGGACCGAAGGCATGGTGCTCAGTTATGGCCGCTGCTGCCATCCTCTGCCCGGAGACCCGATCATGGGTTACCTGAGTGCGGGTCGGGGTGTCGTTATTCACCGCAATGTCTGCGGCAATCTCGGCGAGTTCCGCAAGCAACCGCAAAAATGGATTGCGGTGAACTGGGAAACCGTTATTGATCGAGATTTCTCTGTAGAGATCAAAGTTGAAGTGACGAATCGTCCCGGTGCCCTGGCAGAAATCGCCGCGAAAATCGGTGACGCCGACTCGAATATCGAACAGGTCTCCGTTGAAGAGCGTGACGAAGACTCTGCCGATCTGAATTTCCTGATCCTGGTCAAAAACCGGGTCCATCTGGCCCGCGTGATTCGCAGCATCCGGCATATGTCCGTGGTGCGAAAAGTGACGCGCGCCTGCACCTGAGAACAACACCATGAGTAGAGAAGCTGTGCACAGCGAAGCGGCGCCGGCCGCCATCGGGACTTATTCCCAGGCCATCCGCGCCAACGACACTTTGTATGTCTCCGGACAACTGCCCATGGATCCGACCACGGGCGAACTGGTCCAGGGCGAGATCGAGGTACACATCCGCCAGGTCTTCACTAACCTGACAGCCATTGCCGAGGCTGCCGGCGGGCGGCTGAACGATGCCGTGAAAATCAATGTATATCTGACGGACCTTGGCCACTTTGCTGCCGTCAACAAGATCATGGCTGAGTATCTGCAGGCGCCGTATCCGGCCAGGGCGGCGGTTCAGGTCGCGGCCCTGCCGCGGGGCGCCGCCGTGGAGGCGGATGCAATCATTGCCCTCTGATTCGGCCCGCCGACCTGACGCTGATGCCAAGGCTTCCCTGACTTCCCTGCGCGGCGTCGGTCCCGCCCTGGCGGAGAAACTGGGGCGACTGAATATCCGGCAACCGGCCGACCTGCTGTTCCTGCTGCCCCAACGCTACGAAGATCGCACCCGGGTCACGCCGCTGGGATCTTTACGCGCCGGACAGGCGGCCGTGATCGACGTCGAGGTGGAACTCACCGAGGTGGTTTATCGCCGCCGGCGCAGCCTGCTGTGTCGAGTCAGCGACGGCACAGGGCAACTCACTCTGCGATTTTTTTATTTTTCTCGCGCTCAGCAAAACGGCCTGCAACGCGGCGCACGACTGCGCGCCTACGGAGCCGTCCGACCAGGCCCGGCTGGCCTGGAAATTGTCCACCCGGAATATCGCTTGCTGGGCCCGGGTCCCGCGCCTGAACTGGAAGATCGCCTGACGCCCATCTACCCGGCAACGGAGGGCCTGCAGCAAACTCGTTTGCGCGGCCTGGTAGAGCAGGCCATGGACCAATGCCTGGGCCACCTGCACGACTTTTTACCAGCGGAACACTTGGCGGAACTGGAGCTGCCGGAACTGGACACCGCGCTGCGTTATCTGCACCAGCCGCCGGCGGGTGCCGATCTGGCGCAGCTAGCTGCCGGCACACACCCCTGCCAACGGCGCCTGGCCCTGGAAGAAATGCTCGCCCATCATCTGAGCCTGCGCCTGATTCGGGAAGCCACGCGCACGGAACGCGCCATACCCATTGCCGCCGATTCAGCCCTGGCCGAGCAATTCGTTGCGCAACTCAACTTCAAGCTCACCGGCGGACAGCAGCAGGCGCTGGCGGAAATTGGCGCGGACCTGGCCCAAAGCCATCCCATGATGCGCCTGGTGCAGGGCGATGTGGGTTGCGGCAAAACGGTGGTGGCCGCAGCCGCCGCCCTGGCCGCGGTCGCAAGCGGCCAGCAGGTTGCCATCATGGCGCCGACGGAATTGCTGGCAGAACAACATCGTGAAAGTTTCTTTCGCTGGTTCGATCCTTTGGGCGTGCGAGTCGTCTGGCTATCGGGCAGCCTGCGCGGCAAGGCCAGGGATCGGGCCTTGCAGGAAATGGCTGACGGCCGGGCCCAGGTGTTGGTCGGCACCCATGCCCTGTTCCAGGAAGGCGTGGAGTATCAGCGACTCGGGCTGGTGGTGGTTGATGAGCAGCATCGCTTCGGTGTCCACCAGCGGCTGCAACTGATGGAGAAGGGCGGCGACGGCAGCTTTCGTCCGCACCAGCTGGTCATGACGGCAACGCCGATCCCGCGCACTCTGGCCATGACGCTGTATGCCGATCTGGATGTGTCCGTGATCAGCGAATTGCCACCGGGCCGTCAACCGATTAATACCGTTGCCTTGCCCGAAGACCGGCGCGGCGATGTGGTCACGCGGGTGCGCGAAGCCTGTGCAGATGGCCGCCGTGCCTACTGGGTTTGCCCGCTGATTGAAGACTCCGATGCGCTGCCATCCCAAGCGGTGGAGTCGACCCACGCCATGCTTAGCCAGGCGCTGGGGGAGATTCCCGTGGGGCTGATCCACGGCCGGATGAAGCCCGAAGCGAAGGACCGCACCATGAAGCAGTTTGCGGCGGGCAAGTTGAGCGTGCTGGTTGCAACCACCGTCATTGAAGTGGGCGTGGATGTGCCCGAGGCAACTTTGATGATTATTGAGAACGCCGAGCGCATGGGACTGTCGCAACTGCATCAGTTGCGTGGGCGAGTGGGTCGCGGCACTGACGCGAGTGCCTGCGTGCTGCTCTATCGGGCGCCGCTGTCGCGCCTGGCCCGCGAACGCCTCGACACCATGCGACGCACCAGCGACGGCTTTGAACTGGCCCGCAAAGACCTTGAGCTGCGCGGCCCGGGCGAAGTACTGGGCACCCGGCAGACCGGGCTGACCCAGCTGCGGGTCGCTGACCTGGCCCGTGACGCGGATCTGGCCCTGCCGGTGCAGACCCTGGGCCAGCATTTGCTTAAAAATTCAGCGGTTGCGGTGCAGGCCATCATTGATCGCTGGGTTGGCGAAGCCGGCCGCTTTGGTCAAGTCTGAGGGTCACCTGCGCCAGCTTGCTATGCTCCGTCATCGCCGCCGTAATGAATAACCATGGCCGCTTCCAACACTCAAGTCCGATTTAGCGCTGAGCTGCGCCGCCAGCTCGTCCTCTATGGCCGACTGATGCGCCTGGATCGACCCATCGGCATCTGGCTGCTGCTGTGGCCAACCCTGTGGGCAGTTTGGATCGCCAGCGCAGGCCAGCCGGAGCCCCGGATCTTCGTGGTGTTTGTGCTGGGCACCATCGTCATGCGCAGCGCCGGCTGTGTCATTAATGATCTGGCCGACCGGAAATTTGATGCCCATGTAGAGCGCACGGAAAACCGCCCGCTGGCGACCGGGGAAGTTGCTCCGGCCGAAGCCCTGGTCCTGTTCGTCGCCTTATCCCTGCTGGCCATTGCCCTTCTGCTGACGCTCAATACCCTGACCCGCTGGCTGGCCGTGGGCGCGGCGGCACTCACCATTATTTACCCCTTCACGAAACGCTTTTTCGCCGCCCCCCAACTGATTCTTGGGGCAGCTTTCGGCTGGAGCGTACCCATGGCCTTTGCAGCCCAGACGGGCGAGATCCCTCGGCTGGCCTGGCTCATGTGGTTAACCGTCGTTGTCTGGGCGGTGATCTATGACACGCTGTATGCCATGGCCGATCGGGAGGCAGACCAGCGCATCGGCGTGCGCTCCACCGCCCTGCTGTTCGGCAGTGCCGATTTGTTTTGCATCGGCTTGCTGCAGCTGATCCTGCTGCTGGCATTGGTCCTGGTGGGCGAGGCGGCCGAACTCGGCGTCTGGTATTTCGGCTCGGTCGGGATGACTGCCGCCTTGCTGCTGCAACAACGCCTGAGTATTCGTGATCGCGACCCGAAAAAATGCTTCCAGGCCTTCCTGGCCAATCGCCACGTGGGAGCAACAATCTTCGCCGGTATTCTCCTGGACTACACCTTCAACCTGCCCTGATCAGGGACCACACGGGCGGCACACCAGGCCGTCACCTGCGTGGCACCCGCACGCCGCAAACTGCCTGCCAGACTGCTCAGCGTATGGCCCGTGGTTACCACGTCATCCACGATCAGCACACGGGTCCGGGCAACAGAGCCGCGCACGCTAAACGCTGCCGAAAGATTTTTGCGCCGGGCATGCCCCGGCAAAGCTGATTGAGCCGCCGTGTTGCGCGACCGATGGCAAAGCCGTGTGACCAGTGGCAAGCCAAGGGCGGCCGCCACAGGCTGGGCGATCTCAACCGCCTGGTTGTAACCGCGACTGCCCAGGCGGGCAGGGTGCAACGGCACTGGAACGATGAGGTCGGCGGGCAGCGCGCAAAGCGACTGCCGGACAAGAGCGGCTACCAGCAACTCGCCCAGGGCCCGGGCAAATTCCCGACGCGCCTGAAACTTGGCCGCGACGACGAGGGCATCCACGGGATACTCGTAAATCAGGCCTGCCCGCACCTGGGCAAGCCCGACCAGATTGAGGTCACACCCCGCGCACAAGCCGGGCGCTGCCCCCGGGGGCAGCGGCGCTGAGCAGCGCACGCAGGGGTGAGTAATCCAGGGCAGATCTGCCCGGCAGCCACTGCAGACCCGCTCAAGGCCAGCCCTTTGCCCGCACAGGACACAGGGCCAGGGGATCAGGCACGCGGACCAGTAGTCAACTTGATCAGGCATTGCAGGTTGACAGGCTCAAGGGGCATTTTGATACTGCGCGGGTGGTGTCCGTTCGGCCATCGCCAAAACCAGGGACAGGGATCAGATATGAGTTCTTCGCAACAGCCACAGACCGGCGCTATTCGTGTCGACTGGACACGCGCCGAGGTCGACGCACTTTTCGCCCTGCCCTTTAGCGATTTGCTGTTCCAGGCTCAGCTGGCCCATCGACAGCATTTCAATCCTGCCGAAATCCAGATCAGCACGCTAATGAGCGTAAAAACCGGCGCCTGCCCGGAAGATTGTTCTTATTGCCCCCAGAGCTCCCACTACGACACGGGCGTGGATGGCGAACACATGGCGCCCCTGGAAGCCGTTGTAGAAGCTGCCCGCAATGCCAAAGCCAATGGTGCCACCCGGTTTTGCATGGGCGCTGCCTGGCGCAGCCCCAAGCCCAGGCAGCTCACACGTATCGCCCAGATGGTGCGGGCCGTGGCTGATGAGGGGCTGGAAACCTGCGCAACCCTGGGCATGCTGGACCGGGAACAGGCGGAGGAACTGCGCGAGGCGGGGCTGGACTACTACAACCACAATCTCGATACCTCGGCCGAGCACTACCCCGAGATCATCAGCACCCGCACCTATGACGACCGGCTCAATACCCTGACGGCGGTCCGGGATGCAGGGCTAAAAGTCTGTTGCGGCGGCATTCTGGGTATGGGGGAGGCACGCGCTGACTGGGCCGCCATGCTGCATACCCTGGCGACCCTGCCGGCCCATCCGGGCAGTGTGCCCATCAACCAGCTGGTAAAAGTGCCCGGCACCCCCCTGGCAGACGCGGCCGATGTGGATCCCCTGGACTTCGTCCGGGTAATCGCCGTGGCCAGAGTGCTGATGCCGGCGGCGCATGTCCGACTGTCTGCGGGCCGCACGGAAATGAGTGATGAGCTCCAGGCCTTGTGCTTTTTGGCCGGTGCCAACTCCATTTTCTATGGCGAACAGCTGCTGACTACACCCAATCCGGATACCAATGACGATATGGCCCTGCTCAATCGACTGGGCATGCGCCCGGAGGCAGCACCGGCAAACCTGGCACGGAGTCAGACCGCCGGCTGAGGCAGCAGGTTGCCCGAATTTTCGCAACGCCGACTGCGCCAGGCCCATCGCCGGGCGGCGGTGAGCCGCGTCCGGGCCGATTTCATGCACCGACAGCTGCGCGAGGAACTCCTGGCGCGACTGGACTATGTGGCCATCAATCCGGCGCTGATTCTCGACCTGGGTGCCGGCGGCGGTGAAGCCTGCCCGGCCCTGGCCCAACGCTATCCCGACGCCCGCCTGCTGGCCGTGGATCATGCGCCGGCCGCCTGGCAGGACGATGCGCCGGCCAGCCTTTTGTGCGCCGATGCCCAGCAATTGCCCTTCCCCGACAACAGCGTGGACCTGGTGTTCTGCAATCTGTTGCTGGCCTACTGCCGCAACCCGGTGCCGGTGCTGACCGAGGTCGCCCGGGTCCTGCGCGAGCCGGGCCTGTTCCTGTTCAGTACCCTGGGCCCGGATTCCTTCAACCAGTGGCGTCAGGCCTGGGCGACGGTGGATACCCATACCCATGTGGTCCCGTTTCCGGACATGCATGATCTGGGTGATCTGGTCGTGCGGGCGGGACTGGCTGAACCGGTGCTGGATCGCGACAGCTTCACGGTCACCTATACCCGGCCCGAGGACTTCGTAGCCGACCTGCGTGCGGTGGGTTCGGTTAACTGGAGCAAGACTCGTCAGGCCAGCCTGACGGGGCGGGGCGCCTGGGCCCGTCTACAGGCCGCCGTGGCGGCCCAGCGCGAGGCCGACAATCCCTGGCCGGTCAGCCTGGAAGTGATCTGGGGGCAGGCCTGGGCAGGCGGCGCCAAAGGTTCAGCGGGGGGTACGGATACGGAAATCCCACTGACCGCGATCCGGCCTCGACGGCCGACTCAGGGCTTCGATCCAAGCTGATGTTTTAAAACAAGAAAGCTATTCGTATCTCGGCTTTCCATCATTGCGCCGCCGGGGGGCATCCAGTAACATTCCGGCGCTCTAAAAGGGGAGGTAGACAAGGAGCCCGAGGGAAGCAGTGGAGAAGCGCAAACGTGCATCTTTTTGAGCTAAGCCCGAATTGTTCCCTGACCCCCCGCGCGGCCCTGGTCTTTTACTTCGGGATTGTGGCCGTGTCCCTGACCATCGCCGTCGGTTTCGCCATTGTCGGGTACTGGCCAATCCTGCCCTTTGCAGGGCTGGAGTTGCTCGCGCTGGGTGCGGCCCTGCGCTGGAGCATGCTGCAAGGGCAGCGGCGTGAGCGGATACGGATAGACGAGCACTATGTGCGAGTGAGCAAAACGGGAAGAGGTGATGCGCGTGAGTATGAATTTTCGCGCGCCTGGACGCGGGTAAAGCTGGTCAAAGCGAACCAGTCGACGTGGCCGCACCGGCTGCTGCTGACCTCCAAGGGAAAGGCCGTGGAAGTAGGCCGTTTCCTGACCGAGGATGAGCGCGAAAGTTTGGGCCGAAGACTGACCGAAGTGATACCGGGCAGTCCGGCAAGGCTAGTAAAAGATTTTTGATTGGAGCATGGGCAGAACAGTGGGAAATAACAGATTCACAAAATGCCTCGCGGTGCTGATTGCCAGCCTGCTGGGAGGCGGGGCCGCTCAGGCGGCATGGGAATTGAACATGCCCGTGGGTGCGACGGATGTCAGCGCCAAGGTATTCGGCCTGCACATGCTCATCTTCTGGGTTTGCGTGGCAATTGCGGTGCTGGTCTTCGCCGTGATGATTTACTGCATCGTGGTGTTTCGCAAGAGCAAGGGCGCCGTGCCCGACACCAGCATTGTCCACAGCAACACCGCCGAGTTCATCTGGACGGTGATCCCCGTGCTGATTCTGATCGCCATGGCCGTGCCGGCCGCTCAGACTCTGGTTGAAATCGAGGTGGTCCAGGATACTGAAATGACCATCAAGATCACCGGCTACCAGTGGAAGTGGGAGTATGAATACGTCGGCGAAGACGTGAGCTTCTACAGCAGCCTGGCCAGCAAGAGCAATGCCGCCCGTCAGCTCGATACGGATATTGACCCCTTTGACGTTGAAAACTATCTACTCGACGTGGATAAGCCCCTGG